>JAESGV010000004.1_pt1 | contig 313652 bp, 281 predicted proteins | sample 9269781 | NCBI WGS metagenome assembly JAESGV01 (sample SAMN15741586, study PRJNA653496) | algae metagenome | isolation source: Tildeniella torsiva UHER 1998/13D and co-occurring heterotrophs from... | place: Slovakia: Slovak Paradise National Park, Hrabusice, Kosice Region | collected 2000-01-01
ACACAAAGTGTTTGCTCTGTCGGTATTTGCTAGAGCAAATACCTGGTAACGCGGGGTGGAGCAGCCCGGTAGCTCGTCAGGCTCATAACCTGAAGGCCGCAGGTTCAAATCCTGCCCCCGCAACCAATGAAACTTGTAACCGACGCCATGAAGCCTCCTCCTCCGCGAGGACGGCATCGAACCGGTTAAAATACGCCATCTTCTCTGCCCTGTCCTTAAACTCACCCGCCCTAACACGGCGGGCGAACTCGTTTCTATGCCGCTCTTTGATTCCGGCACTGTACTCTTGGAACGCCCGCATTGAAGCCAATACACCGGCAGGCGGCCGTGGATGGTCAGCTCTGCCGACTTGCCATCGGCAGACGGCGCGATCACGACCTTCTGGACCAGCTCTCTCAAAAAGTTGAAATGACGTTGCACGTCGTCATGTTCGCTCGAACCGGCGCGGGCTACAGCCGTCAACGCTCGATCGCCGCCGTAAACATCGACGGATTAGATAGCCCCTCGTTTCGTAGACACCCTCGGGTTACGTTTTCTGCTGCCTTTTGAACTCGACGGGCGACAGCATCTCGTTCCTGACGTGTTTGCGTTCAGGGTTATAGAACATCTCGATGTAATCGCACACATCCTGCCTGGCTTCGTCCCTTGTGCGGTAGACCTTTCAACGTATCCGCTCTCGCTTCAGGAGATTGAAGAAGCTCTCGGCCACCGCATTGTCATGGCAGTTTCCGCATCTGCTCATCGAGTGAACCAGATTGTGGTGCCTGAGGAACGAAGCCCAGTCCATGCTGGTGAACTGTGAACCCTAATCCGAGTGGATCAGCACCTTATCCTTCTGTTTACGTCGCCAAACCGCCATAAGCGGGGCCTGCAATACGACGTCGGTGGTTTGGCGGCTTTGCATCGCCCAGCCGATGACACGACGGGAATAGAGATCGATGACGACGGCGAGATAGGCGAAGCCCTCGCTGGTCCGCAAGCCGTCTTCGATCAGCAGCAACCAGTAGCTTCGCTTGTGGGCCTGACCTGGCGCGGAACAAGAGCCCCTTTGATTTGTTGCGTCCGTCTGCCCTCGATGGCGCATCTTTTCAGCTCACGGAGGACTTATGGTGAATATCAAAGCGAGGGGATTCGACAGCCCCGAACAATTGCGCGAACATTTGGAAGAGCTTGACGATACGCCTGACCAAAACTCGCCACAGGATCGTCGACTCCGTCAGGAAATCGCATCTCTTCGAGCGCTGCTCGAGGACCTGAAAATTCGGGTGGAAGAGGGATGGCCGGAGGTTGAAGGTCGTCAACAACCCGCGGCCCGGTCTTCATCGCTATCCTCACCTGTCCTGCCTTTCACCGCTGCGTTGGGATTGGCATTCATTTTGGCGTTCCGCGCGTCAAGCGGGCGGACGATTTTTCTTCGCCAATGACGAAGCTTCAAATGCTCATTTGCAGGCCATGACGAAGCAGCTATCCAGACAGGGCAAGCGCGTATCTACCGGGTTGAATGACGCATTTTTCGCTCGTCCTCCCGATCTTGTCGCAAGAGCATTGTTGGGTGTGCGACTCCTGGTGAACGGATGCGGGGGCGTCATCGTGGAGACTGAGGCCTATGGTCCAGATGACGAAGCCTCGCACAGCTTCAAAGGTCTGACCAAGACGAATGCCGCGATGTTCGGTCCTCCGGGAACTGTCTATATCTATCGCTCGTATGGCCGCCACTGGTGTCTCAATTTCGTCTGTACGCGCGCGAGCGCGGTCCTCATCCGTGCGCTGGAGCCCGTTGAGGGGCTTGGCCTGATGGCTGCCCGGCGAAGCGGTTCAGATGCCCGGATCCTTTGTCGAGGGCCCGGTAATCTCTGTCAGGCCTTGGGGGTCACGAACGAGTTCAACGGTTTCATGGCCTCATCGCCCCCATTTTCACTTCACGCTAGCCAAGACGAGACAATTGTCGTTACGGGGCCGCGCATCGGCATTTCCAAGGCGCGAGATCGGCCTTGGCGGTTTGGCATTCTCAACTCCGCCTATGTGAGCCGGCCATTCCGACCTCCCCAACCGGGCGAGACAAGTTAGGAAGATTAGGGAGGCTAGGCCCCTCAATCTCTACGCGATCACCTGCGGCGGTCCTCCAGACAATTCCTATTCGTCATTGTCTGTTTGGCCTTGCGTCCCCTCTGTCTTGAAGTTCGTCATGATGCGGAGGGTTGCGAACGTGACGATCGAGAGCACAATTGCAGTGTCATAGGCGCCCAGCCCGACGGCCGTCCCCATTGCCCCTGTGGCCCAGAGGCTGGCAGCCGTGGCAGTTCCCTTCGTGCCGACTTTGCCGACCAGAATGGCGCCTCCGCCGATAAAGCCGACCCCGTTGATCAGTCCCTCGACAATACGGGCGGTCGCTTCGGCGTTGCCTTGCGTGATCCCCTCTGTCGCCTGGATGAAACCACAGGCCGCAATGGCAACCAAGGGAAACGTTCTGAGCCCTGCGCTGCGTTCATTACGCTCCCGATCCCACGCGACTGGCAAGGCGAGGATGTAGGCGAATGCCAATGCGCCGAGGTGGGCGAGAAGATCAAAACTAGGGTGGATACCGTCGAGCCAGGTCATGCGTATCGTTCCGGTTAGAGGATCTTGCCAGACGCTTCAGCGCGGGGGATGTTCCGTCCAGTGTTAGTGCGGACGCGGCCCCCTTTCTCGGTTCTTCGCGTTGCCGCTGTGCTTGCGACCTTCGCCGTCAGCCTCCTTCGCAATGTTGAACTATCGGCACCTGTCATGTGATGCGTGATCGACGGTTATTCAAAGCGCGGTATCCGCCCGATGGAACAATTGGCCGGCTCTCGGCGTCTTTCATCAAGTCGAATATCGATTTGAGCCCAGCATGATGGAGCTTAGCCGGAGGACCTATGCAAGAGAGCGTGACGGGGAAAGCAAAGACCGGGGTCGTGGGGCTCGACGACATTCTTTCCGGAGGGCTGACGCGTCGTCACGTCTTCTTGCTCGAGGGGGCACCCGGTTCTGGCAAAACCACGATCGCATTGCATTTCCTTCTGGAAGGGCAAAATGCGGGCGAGCGCTGCCTGTACATTACCCTTTCTGAAACCGAAAAGGAGCTGCGCGACAGCGCTCTCTCGCACGGGATGGAGATCGGGGACGAGATCAAAATCTTCGAACTCGTTCCGCCGGAAAGCCTGCTCGATGCCGAGCAGCAGCAGAGCTTGCTTTACTCTTCCGACCTGGAGCTCGGAGAGACGACGAAGCTCATTTTCGAGGCGTTCGAGCGGGTGAAGCCCCATCGAGTTGTAATCGACAGCCTGTCCGAAATCAGACTGCTCGCTCAGGGATCGCTTCGATACCGTCGGCAGATACTGGCATTGAAACACTTCTTCTCGCGTTCGGACGCGACGGTGCTTCTTCTGGACGACATGACCTCAGATGCCAGTGACAAAACCGTCCACAGCGTGGTGCATGGGGTTGTCCACCTGGAACAGCTGGCACCTGATTATGGCTCAGAACGGCGCAGGCTCAGGGTCCTCAAATATAGAGGCCAGGCCTTCCGCGGGGGCTATCATGATTTTGTCATCAAGACTGGCGGAGTGGCTGTCTTCCCGAGATTGCGTGCGATCGAGCACCGTTCGGGCTTTGAGCGAAGCGTGCTTGCCACGGGCATAGGCGAATTCGATGATCTGCTTGGAGGTGGAATCGCGCGTGGCTCCAGCACACTCCTCATTGGACCCGCTGGGACGGGAAAAAGTCTATTTGCACTTCAATTCGTCGAGGCCGCCGTCAAGCGTGGAGAGCGAGCGGCCATTTTCATCTTCGACGAGGAGTTGGGCCTGCTTTTTTCCCGAACAAAGGAGATGGGGATCTACCTCGAAGCCATGCAGGATGAGGGCCTCATTCATATCGAGCAGCTCGACGCAGCAGAACTCTCACCAGGTGAATTTGCCCAGCGTGTGAGAGACCGGGTTGCTGGATTTGACGCCAGGACAGTCGTTATCGACAGCATCAATGGCTATCAGGCGGCTATGCCAGGAGAAAATGCGCTCATCCTGCATATGCACGAGCTTCTGCAGTATCTGAACAGGCAAGGTGCCAACACTTTCATAACCGTGGCACAGCACGGACTGGTCGGCGACATGCGATCCCCCGTGGATGTCACTTACCTTGCCGACACCGTCATTCTGCTCCGCTACTTTGAAGCTCAAGGGCGCGTGCGCCGGGCAATCTCGGTCATCAAGAAACGCACCGGCCAGCACGAGGATACCATTCGCGAATTTAGGATCCGCAATGAGGGCCTGACGCTTGGCGAGCCTCTGACCGGGTTCCAAGGGATCTTGACGGGCGTCCCGCTCTTCGTTGGCGAGGGACAGCCGCTATTGGATATGCTTGAAGAGGATAGGTCCAATTCCTGACAGCGATGTACATGCTCTGGTCCATGCTCCGCTGGGTCGCGACGGCCAGATAATCGTTGCGATGCTCCGAGAAGCGGGGGTGGACGCAAAAATCGTCCCCCGGCTTGACGACCTGATATCAGGCCTCGGCGAGGATGTGGCTTTTGCGCTCATGACCGAGGAGACACTCAGGTCGGCAGATCTGCGCCTAATGTCCGAGTGGATCAAGGCACAGCCCAGCTGGTCGGATTTGCCTTTCATCATCTTGACCGCAAGGGGCGGCGGACCAGAGCGCAATCCCGCTGCAGGCCGGCTTTCCGAGCTCTTGGGCAATGTCAGTTTCATCGAGCGGCCTTTCCATCCGACGACCTTCGTCAGTGTTGCCCGGTCGTCCATGCGAGGGCGTCGTCGGCAATATGAGGCGCGCAACCGTATCGAAGACGTCAGGGAAGGACAAAGGCGGCTTCAGATCGCGCTTGAGGCCGGCCGTCTTGGGGCCTGGGAATTCAACCTTGCCGACAATGGGTTGACCACCTCACAGACCTGCCGGGAAATCTTCGGCCGGGCGGCGACGGATCATTTTACCTACGAGGATCTGCTTCACATAATCCACCCCGAAGATGTCGAAGGCATGAAGGCTGCCGTGCGCCACAGCATCGAGACCGGGTCGGAATATGCCATCACCTATCGCATCATGAAGCCGGATGGATCGATCCGTGCCGTCGAGACCCGCGCCCAGCTCGACCGGGACCGGGCAGGGCGCCCGGTCAAGCTTGTGGGGGTCTCTGCCGATATCACCGACCGCATGCAGGCGGAAGCGCAGCAGCGCCATCTCAATGTGATGCTGGAGGAACGCGTGGCGGAGCGCACGCAAGAGCTGGAAGAAACGCATCAGCAGATGCTCGCCGAGGTCAGCCAGCGCGAGCGCGCGGAAGAACAGCTTCGCCAGGCCCAGAAGATGGAGATGATCGGCCAACTGACAGGCGGCGTCGCGCACGACTTCAACAATCTGCTTATGGCAGTGCTGGCCAACCTCGAACTTCTGCGGAAGCATGTTCAAGGTGATGCCAGAGCAGCACGCCTGATTGACGGCGCATATCAAGGGGCACAAAGGGGAGCTTCGCTCACCCAGCGCCTGTTGGCTTTTGCACGGCGCCAGGACCTCCAGGTCGGACCGGTCAATCTTGGCACCTTGGTTGCGGACATGCAGGGGCTCCTCCAGCAATCCGTGGGATCGGCTATTGTCATCGATGTACATGTTCCTGGACACTTGCCGCCGGTTCTGGCCGACGCAAATCAGATTGAGCTCGCCTTGCTCAATCTGGTCGTCAATGCGCGTGACGCCATGCCGGAAGGCGGTGCGATCCGTGTTGATCTTCACGAGGCCGAGCAGCCTGCGTCGGCTGGTGGACTGGCCTGTGGACGTTATGTCGTCCTGTCGGTCGTCGACCAAGGTTTGGGCATGGATGCAGAGACTTTGCAGAAGGCGATAGAGCCCTTCTTTTCAACCAAGGAGCTCGGCAAGGGCACAGGGCTCGGCTTGTCCATGGTGCATGGCTTGGCCTTGCAGCTGGAAGGTGAGCTAAAGCTCACAAGTTCACTCGGAAAAGGAACAACGGCCCAGCTTTGGATCCCGGTCTCGGCAACCGAAGTCGCCGAGCCTGAACAAGCCAGTGCCGTGGAGAGCACGGCCACGAGTGCTCCCAAACGAATCCTGCTTGTCGACGACGATGTGCTGATAGCAATGAGTTCGGCTGACATGCTCACCGACCTTGGCCACGAAGTCATCGAAGTTTATTCCGGTAAGGAAGCGCTCACCCTGATCGACGGTGGCGAAGCTTTCGATGTCGTGATTACCGATTACTCTATGCCGGGCATGACGGGTGCCGAATTGATAAAAGCTGTGAAAGCACGCCTGCCCAGCATGCCCATTGTCATGGCTTCGGGCTACGCTGACTTACCGCCTGGCGTGGAAATCGATGTTGCGCGACTGGGGAAACCATATTCGCAAGAGCAGCTAGCTCTGGTGCTAAGCAAGCTCATGTGAAGTGGTCTGTTGCCCGGGTAAGCGAGCCGTCTTTGGGGGGCGTCGCACCACCAGCCTCCGGAGTGTCGGGCTCATGCTCGAGCGCCATGCGAGGCGGGCCAGTTCGTGGTTCATCGCGGCAAACTTATCTTCCGGACGCGCGCCTTGACTACGGCCTTTTCGAGATCTCCAGCACTACTCCTGGTCGAGGCTTACCAATCGTTAGCCATGATATTTCCCTTTTTGCTTGATTTTCTTCGACAGCTCGACCCATGCGGGTGCATGGTCACTGGTATGGCTCCAGCCCCGTACTTCCCGGTCAACGCCAGCCGCAGAGAGCTTAGTCGCAAGGTCTGGACTGAGAAGAAAGTGGTCGATCCTCAGCCCCGCATTCCGACCGAATGCATTCCTGAAATAGTCCCAGAAAGTGTATATACGCTCGTCCGGGTGAAGCTCGCGTATCCCGTCCGTCCACCCCTGCTCGACAAGCCGCTTATATGCGTCCCTTACCTCCGTGCGGAATAAAGCATCGTTGACCCACCGCTCCGGCTTGTAGACATCCAGGTCCGTCGGCATGACGTTGTAGTCGCCAGCGAGGATCACAGGAACTTTCAACTCAAGCAGTTGGGCAGCATAGGTGGCCAAACGCTCCAGCCACTTCAGCTTGTACTCGAACTTTGGACCCGGATACGGATTGCCGTTCGGGAGGTAGAGACAGCCGATGAGCATCCCATCGATTGCTGCTTCGATGTATCGACTTTGATTATCGTCCGGATCGCCTGGCAGCCCCTTGCGCGTGAGCAGCGGCTCGCAACCTTTTGCGAGGATAGCGACACCATTCCAGGATTTTTGACCGTGCCAGATAGCGCCGTAGCCGGCTGCCTCAATCGCTTTCGCGGGAAATTTGGTGTCCGGTGCTTTTAGCTCCTGAAGACAGACGACATCGGGCGACGCTGCCTCCAACCATCGCAGGAGTACTTCGAGGCGGCCGTTCACACCATTGACGTTGTATGTGGCAATCTTCACGGCTTAACGTTTGTGATCACCCTGATCGCCTTGCCCGGGTTTCGCATCATTCTTGGCGTCGTGGCGCTTGTCGGCGGACAGGGAGCGTCCGACATCGACAGAGCTCTTGAACTTGCCGTCTTCGTCACGGCGAACGTAGCGTTTGTCGGTTCCAGTATCGATAAGCTCACGATTCGACATGCCTATTCTCCTGTTTCTCAGCGAGTTCGCGGCGGACCGGTTTGGGTGCTCGCCTGGCGTTTCGTTGCCCGCAGCGAGAAAACGGAAAAACCGCTGCGTTCACCATCTCGGTCGTGTCCGTTTGACACGCCGCGACCTCGACATCGAAACCACAAGGCCGCAGGATTGTTCCTGAATTCGGAAGGATACCAATGAGCGTCTACCCCGACACTCCAGACGGCAGATACTTCGTGGTCAAAGGGCGGCTGTGGCGAAAGAGTGATCCGCGGCTTTCCGACGATGAGCGGCAGCGTATACGTCGCAAGGTCTACCGGGCACGCGATGAAGCTCGCCAGACATGTTCGACTACATCGAGATGTTCTCCAACCCAAACGCAAACATGTCAGTAGCGGGATGCTGTCGCCCGTCGAATTCGAAAAGCGGCAAAAAATATAACCCGAGGGAAGGTATTCAAGTCTCCAGAGGCGCTTGATAGGGACCGCAAGACCGCAATGCGGAGATGGCGGTTTTTCTGACTGCCTGACCCCTTCAGTTGGGGCAGCCCTGCAAATCGCATGGCAACTCGGGTTTTGCGCGAAGGAGTTTCGGACGGACATATAGCATGTCCGTCCGTTTTGATTAATCCGGCGTCAGACGGATCTAATGGCACCGCCATCCACGCGGATCTTGCTTCCCGTCACATACGAGGCTGGCTCGGAGGCCAGGAAGACGGCGACGGCGGCGAATTCCTCCGGCCGGCCGTAGCGTCCCGTCGGAATGCCGGCTGCGGATTCGGCCGCTATCTGATCGACACTCTTGGCTGAGCGGCTGGCTGCGGCTGCGTCGAGTTCGTCCACCCTTTGTGTGTGAATGCGCCCCGGAAGAATCACGTTCACCGTGACGCCGTCAGCGGCTACTTCCGCAGCTAGCGTCTTCGACCAGCCGATCAGGGCCGAGCGAATGCCATTGGACAGCGCCAGCCGTGCGATCGGCTGCTCCACCCCTGACGAAGCAATCGATATGATTCGACCCCAGCGCTTCTCCCGCATGCCAGGCAGAAGACTGGTGGTCAGATGAAAGATGTTGGCTGCCATCGTCTCGAAGTGATTGATCCAATCCGTCCGTTTCGCATCGACGGCTGCGGCTGGCGGCGGGCCGCCTGAATTGTTGACGAGAATGTCGACACCCCCTGCCGCAACAAGAGAGGCAATTGCCTCATTCACGCTGTCGATGTCGGAGAGGTCGAGCTGCAGCGGGATGACGGGACCGGCCGTCGGTGCGAGCTCGGAAGCCCATGCCGAGATGGCCGAGGTGTTTCGGGCGGCGGCATGGACCGCCACCCCTTCTTCCGCGAGTCCTCGGGCGATCGCCGCACCCAGTCCGCGGCTCGCACCCAGCACGAGAGCGGTTTTGTCTTTCAAGCCGAGTTCCATCAGCTGAGTTCCTTCAATCTTCTGTCCTGGCGCGCAATCAGGCGCTCGATCTCGCTAATATCGGCGGGAGACAGGGCTCCCCCCGGTTTGCGCAGGACCGGCGTGGCGATCGCGCCACGTTTCGCCATGATGTATTTCCGGATGGAAAGACCATGACCCGGTTGCTGTTCGTAGCGGGCAAGGGGGAGATAGGCGTCGAAGATGTCCTGGGCGCGCTCCGGATTTCCCTGCTCGTTATAGTGGACGACGTCGCGCATCATCTCCGGATAGGCAAAGCCTGTCATGGCGCCGTCTGCCCCGCGCGCCATCTCTTCGGGCAGGAAGACGCCGCCATTGCCGCACAGGATTGATATGCGCCTTTTGCCGGGCGTCTCCGAAGCGGTTCGTAGTGCGGTAATCTTGGAAAGACCGGGCCAGTCCTCGTGTTTCAGACAAACGCAGGTCGGGATCTGATCTATGATCGTCTGGATGACGGACACCGGGATAGTGACGCTCGTGACGAGCGGGAAATCCTGCAGCACGAAAGGGGTATCGCCGATAAACTCTGCCGCCTGCTTGTAGTAGGTGACAATCTGCTGATCGTTGCGCAGGGATGATGGCGGAGCGATCATCACGCCAGCCGCGCCGTCATCCATCACCATCGAGGTCAGAGCCTGCATTTGGGCAAAGCCCGCAGCTGAGACCCCCGCCACAACCGGCACGCGGCCATCGACCCTGTGAAGGATGCGTCGGACGTAGGTCTGCGATTCCTCGATGGTGAGCTTTTGCGCTTCGCCCATCATCCCAAGCACGGTCAGTCCCGTCGCGCCGCGCTCAAGGTAGAAATCCACCATGCGGTCCGTGCTGTCCAGGTCGAGGTCACCCGTCTCCGTGAAAGGGGTGAGGGCTATGACGTAGACGCCTCTTGCCTCTTCATTCAGCCTCATCATTGGCTGTCTCCTTGATGTTTGGGATATCTTGCATGGCCAAAGAAGCCTTCGGGCTGTCCGATCATGTTTTCGAGCCCCATACGCTCGATCAGCAACCGGGCTTGCCTGTCGGCTTCTGCGACGACCTCATCGAGGTTGGTCAGCAGAGGGCGGCCGCCTTCGAGCAGGATCTGCCCGTCGATCACGACGGTGTCGACGTCATTGCCATTGGCGAAATAGGCAAGGCGGAAAATGGGCATCTGGTAGGGCGCGAGGTGGGGGCGCCTCATGTCGACCACCACGATATCGGCCTTCTTGCCGACTTCGAGGGAGCCAAGGTTTCGGTCGAGCCCCAAGGCAGTCGCCGCGTCGATCGTCACCATCTCAAGGGCCTTGCCCGGAGGCAGGACCGAGGGATCGCGAAAATAGGTGCGGTGATAGTGCATGCATTGTTGCGTGTGCCGGAACATGTCCGCTGATCGGTCTGGCGCTGTTGCATCGGAGCCGATGGCGACCACAGCGCCAGCCTCGATCAATTCGATCGCCGGGCACCGGCCAAGGATGGAGGCAATGGCGCTTGGATTGTGGGCGATGCGGCTGCCGGTATCGGCGATGATGCGGATCTCTTCTGGCGTGATGTCGATGGCGTGGGACAGAAGCGCGTCAGGTCCGAGGATACCGAGCTTTTCGGCGCGGGAGACGGAGCCCTTCCAGTGACCATCCTGCGTGAAGACCACGCCCGCCTCGCGCGAGAGCGCTCGCACGGCCTTGGTTTGTGCGACTGCGGCTTCGTAGTCTGCGGCTGACATATCGCGCTGATGTTCGTCACGCAGGACGGGGGTGAGCAAGGCGATCTTCAATCGTCCGCGGCCGTGCCACAGGTCCATGATTTCGCGGCTGACGGCAAACTGTTCTTCGAAGGTTACAGACCGTTCTGACGCCTTGCCGTCCTGCCAGGTCGCATAGGTTCGCGGATGGGGAGGGCGGGTTGGTCCGACGGCGACGACCGAGCGCGTGCCGACTGCCGCGACGCCCTCGCAATGGGCGCTTCCATAGGCTACGTCATCTGTCCGCATGATCGTGTCGCCGCCACCGAGAAGCGAAACGCCGGTTGTGACGCCGAAGCGCAGCCGCTCTAGGGCGGCAAGCCGCGCTTCCGCAAACCAGAATTCTGGCGTCGAGCCGACGGTATAGGCTGCGTTGCAGATCTCTTCCCAGTGATTTCCTTGCTCCATGCCCATGGTTTTGATCAGACCGTGACCGGCATGGGCATGCACGTCGATCATGCCGGGCATCATCACCTTGCCTTGGGCGTCGATATTGCGCTCGGCCTGATATTCTCTGGTGATCTCGTCTGCTTGCCCGACCGCGACGATGCGATCGTCGAGAACGGCGAGCGCTCCCTTGTCGAGGACGCGGCGATTGCCGTCCATGGTGAGGACTGTGCCGCCGCTGATGATCAGATCGACGCGCCTCATGGTGCTATCTTCCCGGACTCGAACTCAGGGAGCCGCGTCACGTCGAGCACGCAGTCGTGGCGCATGCGCCAGTCCGGCCAGGACCCGGACAGGCCTGTCACCCTCAGCGGATTGTAGAGATAGAGCCATGGAGGATCCACTTGCAGTGCGCGGAAGGCTTTCTCGAAGATCTCCGTACGTTCGCTCGGATCAACAGTTGCACGCCCCGCGTCGAGCAAGCCTTCCGCCTCGGCATTGTGAAAGCCCAGCCACCAAGAGCCCTTAGCCCTGTGATCGATCTTTTCAGCGAGGATGCGGAAGGTGCTCAAGGGGCTTGAATCGAAGACGCACATGTCGCGCACCTGCTTCAGGCGGACGCCATGGGCATAGGCTTCGCGGTCCGTGTGAAGGTGAACGTTCAGCGACACACCAATTGGGGCAAGTTGCTCTGCAAGAGCGGCCGTCAGTGCCTCGGCCTCATCGGGAAGGCGTGTCGGGCAATCGACCTCGATGGTCAGGCCTTCGCTAAAGCCGGCTTCCGCGAGCAGCCTTTTTGCCAGATCCTGATCGGGGCGCAGATCCTCTGACGGCAGGCTGCCGAAATGGACGGGGCTGACGAAGCCGGTCAGCGGTTTTGCTGCACCTCTCACCACCCGATCGATCAGCGCCTGGCGGTCGATCGCCAGATTGAGAGCGCGGCGAACGCGGCTGTCGGTGAGCGGCCCCTTGAAAGCATTGAAGAGATAGATGATGGCGACGGGGACGAGTGATGTGACCCGCGTATGCCTGGCCGTTTCTTCGAGCGCCTTGGAGGCTTCGTAGTCGAGACTGTTTGCCACCTGCGCCTGGCCGGAGATCAGCATCTCCAGCCGCGCTTCCCGGTTCGTTTCCAGGCGGAATGTCAGTTCGGCATTGGCTGGTCGCTCGCCGTGCCAGCCATCGAAACGCTGGATGTGGAGAGCATGGCCGGGTTCGTAGGAAATCAGGCGATACGGGCCCGTGCCGACCGGCTGCGACGTGTCTCCCGCCTCGTAGCGGTCCAGTGCTGAGGGAGCGACCACGTAGCCGTAAACCAGGATATCGAGGAGATCGGCGATCGGCTTCGACAGGCGGATGGCAACTGTCAGGGGGCCGACTGCCTCGATCTCCGCGTCGCCGAGATACTGATGCCAGACCCCGGGCGCCCCGAGTGTGTAGCCCTTGTCTGGACGGGCCATGCGTATCAGCGATTGGCAGACGGCGGCCGCATCGCAGGGGGTGCCATCGTGAAAACTCAAGCCTTCCTTCAGCCGGAATGTCCAGTTTCGCGCGTCTGGTGTGACATCCCAGGAGCTGCTGAGTGCTGGCACATAGCCGCCATCCTTGCCATAGCGCACAAGTCCGTCGAACAGGGCGTCGAAGACGGCCAGCATGTCATTCGCGTCGGTGCAGTCATGCGGATCTTCGAGGGAAAGGCGCGGTTGAACAATGACGGCGGGCGAACTCACTGGCTTTTCCTTTTGGCATCATTGCGATCATGGAGGTGGCATGCCACGGCGCTGCCATCCGGCTGAGCTGTCAGCACCGGACGCTCGATCGCGCATCGATCGAATGCCATGGGGCACCGGGTTCTGAAGCAGCAGCCGGAGGGCAGGCGCAGTGCGCTTGGCACTTCGCCGACAATTTCGATCTTCGGTTTTGCCAACGACTTGTCGATGGTCGGCGCGGCCGAAAGCAGAACCTGCGTGTAGGGATGTTTCGGCTGGCTGAACAACTGGTCGCGGCTGGCCGTCTCCACCATGAAGCCGAGATACATGACGCCGATCCGGTCGGCGATGTGGTGAACCACCGAGAGGTCGTGCGAGACGAACAGATAGGAGAGGCCGAACTCGTCGCGCAGGTCCATCATCAGATTGAGGATCTGTGCCTGGATCGAGACGTCGAGCGCCGAGACGGGCTCGTCGGCGATGATGATCTTCGGCCGGACCGACAATGCGCGTGCGATGCCGATCCGCTGCCGCTGACCTCCCGAAAACTGATGCGGGTAGCGGCCGGCCTGTTCAGCGTTGAGGCCGACCTTCGCCAGCAGCGCGATCGCCTCGTCGTAGAGTTCGCGTCGGCTGAGCTTGCCATCCGCCTGGGCGCGTCTCGGCTCCATCACGATGTCCCTGACCCGCTGCCGCGGGTCGAGGGAGGCATATGGGTCCTGGAAGATCATCTGCAGCTTGCGGCGGATCGGGCGCATTTCGCGAAACTGCATGCGGGAAATGTCTTCGCCGTCGATACGGATCTCGCCTGATGTCGGCTCGTAGATCCGGGCAATCGTCTTTGCCACGGTCGACTTGCCGCAGCCGGATTCTCCCACAAGCGCCATGACTTCGCCCGGCGCAATTGATAGGTCGACACCGTTGACGGCCCTCAATTGCTTCTGGGGAGCGAGGAGCTTTCCCTTTCCGAATTGTAGCCGATCGAAAAGACCTCCCACGGGAAAGGCTTTGACCAGGCCTCGGACCTCGAGCACGGGGGTCGTCATGGGGCAATCTCCTCCAGCGGGAAGTGGCAGGCTGCATCGAGTGAGCCGCGCACGGGGGTGAGCGCCGGCGTTTCTGTCGAGCAGATGGCCTGGGCTCGGAAACACCGGTCCCTGAAACTGCACCCGTGCCCGAGGGTGCGAATGTCCGGCACGGTGCCGGGTATCTGGCTGAGGCGTTCCCGGCGATCGGTGATCTTGGGAATGCTGTCGAGGAGCCCGCGCGTATAGGGATGGGCCGGGGACTGGATGATCTCGCTCGTGAGCCCACGCTCGACGACCTTACCGCAATAAAGCACGACCACCCGATCCGCCATTTCGGAGACAACCGCGAGATCGTGGGTCACGAGGATCATGGCGGATCCGCGATCGACGATCTGGCGCCGCATCAGCTTCAGGATCTGGGCCTGGACGGTGACATCGAGGGCCGTGGTCGGTTCGTCCGCGATGATCAGGCGGGAACCGGCCAGCAGCGCGATGGCGATGACGACGCGCTGGCGCATGCCGCCCGAGAACTGGTGCGGATAGGCGTCTAGGCGGCTGGCGGCCTCCGAGATGCCAACGTCTTCAAGCATCTCGATGCAGCGTGCGCGTCGCGCTTTCTGATCGAGGTCGGTATGCAGGCGCAGCATTTCGTCCATCTGGCGCCCGACCGTGTAGACCGGATTGAGAGACGTCATGGGGTCCTGGAACACCATGGCGATCTGGCCGCCGCGAACCGCGCGCATCTGGTCCTCGCTCTTGCGCGTCAGATCTTCGCCGGCAAAGACAATGCTGCCTGCCTCGATCCGTCCGGGTGGGTCGATCAGGCCGAGAATGGAAAAGCCGATCACGGATTTGCCGCCGCCGGACTCGCCGACAAGACCGACGACCTCGCCCGGGCGGACGTCGAAGCTGACGCCATCGACGGCTTTCACCACGCCGCCGAATGTATGGAAGTGTGTCTTCAAATCCCGGACTTCGAGAAGTGCTTCGCCCATGGTCGCTGTCTCCTTCGTCATCTCAGCCGCGGATTGAGTTCGTCCCGCAGGAAGTCGCCGAACAGGTTGATGCCGAAGACGAGGAACATGATGAACAGCCCGGGAAAGGCGGAGGTCCACCAGATGCCCGAGAACAGGACGTCGAAGCCCTCCTTGACGAGAAGGCCGAGCGAGGGTTCGGTGATGGGGACGCCGACACCAAGGAAACTTAGCGAAGCTTCGATCAAAATGAAGGTGCCGACCTGGATCGTCGCAACCACGATGAGCGGCGTCATCACGTTCGGCAGCACGTGGCGCAGGATGATCTCGCCGTTTCCAAGCCCCGCCACCTTGGCCGCCTGGATGTATTCCTTCTGGATCTCGCTCAATGTCGATCCGCGAACGGTACGGGCATAAACCACCCAGCCGACGGCAGTGAGTGCGATCAGAACCATGCCGATCCCCGTTCCGAAGGCCGACATCAGGAAGAGTGCAATCAGCATCGAGGGAAACGACAGCTGGATATCTGCGATGCGCATGATGATGCTGTCGACGATGCCGCCGTAATAGCCGGAGATCAGCCCGAGTGCCGTCCCGATGACGCAGGAGAAGATCATGGCTGCGAGGCCGATGAAGGCGGAGATCCGCGCGCCATAGACGATGGATGCGAGCACGTCGCGGCCCTGGCCATCCGTCCCGAGCAGATACCTGCTATCACCACCCTCCAGCCAAACCGGCGGCTTGAAGCTGTCCATCAGTTCCAGCTGTGAAACGTCGTAAGGATCCTGGGCGACAAGCAGTGGCCCGAGGGTCGCAAGTAGGGCGAAGAAGGCAAGCAGTATGCTTCCGAAGACAGCCGGCAGGTTTCGGCGGTAGTGAAAGAAGAATTCCGAAGAGAAGAACCCGGTCATGCGATCCTCACTTCACGGTAATGCGCGGGTCGATCAGCGTGTAGACGATGTCGACGATGAAATTGATGGCAACGAAAATGAAGGCTGTCAGCATCAGGTAGACGACGATGACGGGGCGGTCGCCGCGGTAGATCGAGTCGATCAGCAGCTTGCCGGTCCCAGGCCATGCGAAGATGGTTTCAGTGATCGTGGCGAAGGCGATGAGGTCGCCGAGCTGGAGGCCGAAGATCGTGACCACAGGAATGAGAGCGTTCTTCAGGCCGTGCCTGAACAGGATGTTCTGGCGGGATGCGCCTTTGGCACGGGCAAACCGCATGTAGTCCTGCCGCATCACCTCCATCATGCCCGCACGGGTCATGCGCAGCATGATGGCAAGAGTGGCGAGCGCCAGTGTCACGGACGGCAGGATGATGTGCGACCAGCCGTCCGCCGTGAAGATCGATACGCGCAGGCCTAGGATCTCCACCGTATCGCCGCGTCCGGACGAGGGCAGAAGCTGATACCGGACGGAGAAGAAGAAGATCAGCATCATGCCTACCCAGAACCCAGGAAGGGAAATGCCGAGCAGCGAGCCTGCCATGATGCCGCGAGAAACCGGCTTGTTCGGATTGGCGCCTGCATAGACGCCGAGCGGCACGGCGATCACCGTCGCCAGCATGATTGCCACGAGCACCATCTCGATCGTTGCCGGCAGACGCTCCAAGATGAGGTCCATAGCGGGCTGGCGGAACACATAGGAGCGTCCGAAATCGCCCTGCAGCATGTTACCGAGGAAGATGAAATATTGGCTCAGCAAAGATCGATCGAGACCCAGTAGACGGCGGGCCTGTTCGATCTCGGCGGTGGTGGAATCGATCGGGATCACCATGAAGACGGGATCGCCGGTAAAGCTCATCATCAGGAAGACGATGACCGATACGCAAAAGAGTACCAGCACCATCTGCAGGAGCCGCTTGATCGTATAGCCCAGCAAGGCAGTGTCCCGTCATGAAGAAGTGAGAAATTCGGACTGTCGCGCGCAAGGTCGACAGTCCCGCGTTCGTTCGGTTCGGCTTATTCCTTGACGTCGATCTCGTAGGCCCAGAGGAACTTGTCCGCACGCGGTGTCATTTCGACATTGGTCTTTGCGGCATAGAGATCCTGCTCGTAGTGGATCGGGATCATCGGGATGTCTTCCATCAGGATCTTGGTGACTTCCTGCAGGTAGCCGTCGCGCTCTTCGAGCTTGGAGGTGGCATCGGCCTTGTCGATCAGTTCGTCCACCTTCGGATTGGAATAGGATCCGCGGTTGACCTGGCCATAGCCTTCCTTCTTGTCGCGGGAGTAGAACATCACGCTGTACATCGAGCCGCCGTCACCGGAGGGAACGTCCCAGCCGCTCATGATCATGCTCGACTGCTCGCTGGGAACCCGGATGTAGCCGAAGAAGTTGGACTTCGGCATCAGGTTGAGCTTGAGATCGACCTTGATCTTGCCGAGCATCGACGCAAGCGCCTGCGCGATCTGCTGATCGTTGACATAGCGGTTGTTCGTGGTGTCGAGGGTCACCGTGAAGCCGTCTGCATAGCCGGCCTCCGCCATCAGAGCGGCTGCCTTCTCAAGATCGAAGGGGTACATGTCGCGGAAGCTTGCACCGTCTACATAGCCCGTATGGGAAGCAGGGACATATTGCTCCGACGGCGTCGACAGGCCGTTCATGATGATCTTGTTGATCGCATTGACGTCGATCGCGCGGATCATGGCTTCACGGACGCGACGATCCATCATCGGGTTCTTGTCGAGCGCGATGGTCGGGCTCTTCTCACGTTGGTCGATCGAGACCACGACGTTGAGCAGGCTCGGCTTGGTCATGACCTTGTAGCGGTCATCCGCCTTGACGCGGTCGACGTCGCGGACGTTGAGATCTTGGATGACATCGACTTCGCCGGTCAGCAGGGCTGCTGTGCGGGTGGCGCCATTGGTGATTGGGCGGAACGTGACCTCTTCGATCTTCGGTGCGCCCGCGAAATAGTCTGCATTGGCGGCAAGCGTGATGTGATCTTCCTTGATCCATTCGACCAGCTTGTAGGGGCCGGTGCCAACAGGCTTCAGGTCCAGCTGCTCGTCGCCCACTTCCTTCGCATACTTCTCGCTGAGGATCAGGACGGCTGCCAGATCGTTCGGCAGGACTGCGTAGGGCTTGGGCGTCTTGATCTCGACCGTGTAGTCGTCGACTGCCGTGAAGGAGGCGATGTTGGCGCCGAGATTGGCCATCAGCGACTTCTTCAGCCGGTCCAGGGTAAAGACAACATCCGACGCCTTGAAGTCTTCGCCATTGTGGAATTTGACGCCCTGGCGCAGCTTGAACACCCAGGTCGTATCGTCCTTGAGCTCCCAGCTCTCCGCAAGGCCGGGTCCGAAGGACAGATCGGCATTGCGGCGGACCAGCGGATCGTAGATGTGGTAGAAGAGGATGTTGCTGGACAGCTCCTCGCCCGCCTGGGGGTCGAGATTGACGGCGTCCGACGTCAGGCCGACGGTTAGTTCCTTGGCATGGACCAAGCCGCCCAGGGCCGTCGAGCTCAAGAGGACGAATGCGGCAAGGGCCGCGATACGTCCAGATTTCATGCGAAGATTCAGCATTTTTAGTTCCCCTTTTTTGGTATGCCGACACGTTTGCATGCGCGTTTTCACCGAAGTGCGGATTGCACCTCGATCTGGTAGCCTTCCGGGTCTTCCAGCACGAAGGCTCGAATTCCGAGAGAGACGCTGTCCTTTGGTTCAGTCAGCCCGATCGCGTTCTGGCTCGAGAGATAGCGATGCCAGGCATCGACATCCGGCACGCGGATACAAAGTTGCACGGGCTTAATGGGATTGGCGCGATGCATTCCACGAGTCTCGTCAACGAGACCGACATAGGCATGCTCGGCAATCTTCAAGATCTTCGACCACCCCTGATCGATCTCGAGCGGAAAGCCCATGACCTCTGTGTAGAAGTCGAACGCTCTGGTCAGGTCGACGTAGTAGAAGAAGGTGATGGCCTTCTCGACGATGCCGTCATCGGGCCGGGCAGGTGCCTGGGTCATGTTGTGATATCCTTAGGAAACCAGGTGCTGTCGCCGCGGCGCAGATAGCGTCCGGTGCCGGGCGTGTTGAGGACCGAGCGGCCGTCATAGGCGAGCCTGCCTGCGTGATAGGTCGCGGCCACCCGTGCGGCGAAGAGCCGTCCGTCATAGGGGCTCCAGTTGAGGCCATCCTGGGCGCGGCTTGCGTCCCAGACATCGTCACCCTCGGCGAGGATCGTGATGTCGGCATCGGCACCGGGAACGAGAGCCCCCTTGCGCGGATAGAGACCGAAGAAGCGGGCAGGGCGTTCAGCGAGATATTCTGCGCAGCACTGCGCAGCATCGACACCGCGCTGTTTTGCGACGGTAAAGAAGGCAGGCAGCAGCGTCTCCATTCCGGGCACGCCCGCACCGGCATCGAAGATGCTGTCGGTGAACTTGTTGTCGATCGGCCAGCTGGAATGGTCGGAACTGACAAAGGCAATCCGGCCCTCGATGAGTTCCTGCCAGAGCCGGTCGATCTCACCGGGGCGAATGGGTGGATTGACCTTCATCCGCGCGCCGAGTTCTTCCCCGTCGCGTTCGGGATCGAACCAGAGATAGTGGACGCAGAGCTCACCGGTCGCCCTGAAGCCCTCACGCGCATAGTTGTCGACCAGCTTGAAGCCGCGCGGCGTGCTGATGTGGACGATATGCGCATGCCCACCGGCACTGGCGGCGAGTTCGAGGAAATGCACGGTTGATGCCAGTTCTGCGACTTCAGGCCGGCTCGGCGAATGCGCGGTGATGCCGTTTCGGCCCTCGGCTCTGGCGCGCGAAACCCGTGAACGCACTATTTCCTGATCTTCATTGTGCAGTCCAACCGGCAGATCGGTCGCGGAAAGCGCTTCGAGCAGGTCGAGGGCGAGCGCTGCATCGATCCTCGGAAAACGTGTGGGGCTGCTCTCGAAAGCGGAGATCTTGAAGGCGACGACGCCACCATCGATGAGCGATCTGACCTCGTCGATGGATTGCCCGGGCATGACTGTGCCGTAGAGCGCGACATCGCAATGGGCGAAGCGTTCGACAGCTTCGACCTTGGCGTCCAGGTGCTCCCTTGCGCTCAATGGGGCCGGGTTATCGTAAGGCATATCCACGATGGTCGTGACACCGCCGGCGATGGCGGATCGGGTCGTCGGCTCGATCCCGGGTAGGCCGAGATAGCTGCCGGCATGGGTTTGTCCGTCGACGATCCCCGGCAGGACGAAAGCGTCTCCCGCATCATGAACGGTGTCCGCGGCAGGCGCTTCGCCTTCTCCGACTGCGTGGATAACCGAGCCTGAGACTGCGACCCAGCCATTGGGAATGGTCATCTGAGGCGTGACGATCCGCCCACGAATGACGAGATCGATGCTCACAGCGTCCTCCTGCGATAGCCGAGTTCAGCCTGCATGCAGGCAAGGGCGACGCCGGCCTGAACAGGGTCAATGACGGGCAGGCGCAGTTCCGCCTGCAAGGCCTCCCGATAGGTCCCAAGGCCGGCGCAGCCTAGGATGACTGCCTCAGCGCCGTCCTCATCGCGAAGCATGGAGGCAATCCGTGTGACAGGAATGACCGCATCCTGGGCGATAAGTTCAGCAACGGTCATATCGATCGATCGATCGCCTGCGAGCCTGCCGTCAATTCGCAGGCCCTCAAGGTAGCGCCGGTGGCGCTCAATCGAGGACAGACCCATCGACACGATACCGAAGCGCTGTCCAAGCCCGAGCGCGGTCAGATAGGCTGCTTCGGCAATGCCGACGACCGGGACATTCGTGGCGGCTCGTACGGTCGAAATGCCCGGATCCGAGAAGCAAGCGATGACAATGGCGTCTGCCTTTGCCGCCTTCGCAGCCTCAACCAGCAGCGGCACGACTTCGGCGACATGTGCATCCGTCTCGATACCAACAGGCGCACCTTTGAGCTCCGTGCAGCGGATCTCGTGGCCATTGCCTTCGAACGGTTTCAGGCACGCCTCCATGGAGCGCGTAACGGCCTTCGAACTGTTCGGATTGATCACCAGGATCTGTGCCACGGTTCCTCCAAAGCGGCTCTCCCAAGCCGCAAACTGTGATATGCATCGTAGTATACTACGAAATATCTCATGTCAAAGGCTGGCTGTCTTGCGAAGTCGGAAAAAGTGGAGGAGAAGACATAAGGGCGCGAAGCCCTGTCATCCACGAAAGGGTGCTGGTCGACAGAAACCCATCGAGCTTGGAGAAAATCGGCCTTGCAGAGTCTCAGCGTTGAAAGTGATATCTCGCCGGCCCGGCAGAAGAAAATATCCCTGACGGAGACCGCCTATCTTTCGCTGCGTGCGCGAGTGCTCTCGGGCACCCTGAGGCCCGGAGCCGAGTTTTCGGAGCTAGAGCTGGCAGAACAACTTGCCATGAGCAAGACGCCGGTGCGCGAAGCACTCGGACGATTGGTGGCGGAAGGATTGATCGAAGCCTTTCCGAGGCGGGGCTACCGGGTCACGCCGGTGACAGTGAAGGACATCAACGATCTCTTTGCTATCCGCGCGATGACCGAGGGCACGGCCGCCGCCATGGCCGCTCTCAATCTAACTGCTGCAGACCTCGATCGGCTCGAAGCCCTGGCGGACGCGCGATATGATCCGCAGCAGGGCGAGAGCGTGCAGTCCTTCGTCAAGGCCAACCGCGACTTCCATCTGGCGATCGCCGAGGGAGCGAACAATACCCGACTGTTGGCGCTGGTCGCTGCGCATCTCGACGAGTGCACGCGTCTCTTCTATCTCGGCGCCGTCAGTCGTGACGTCAATCCGGAAACCAGCGCCGATCATCGACGCATCGTCGATGTCCTGCGATTGCGGGATCCGGATCTCGCGCGGGCCTCTATGGTGGAGCATAGCGAACACACACAGAAGGGCATTCTTAGAGCGCTGATTTCTAGTGATACGACGGCTTTGACGCTGTGATGTTAGGGGAGGTCGTGTGCCTTGACGTTGCGTGTTGCGCAACGCGCCCAGCGTTCGTGCTCAAAAGGTTCAATTTCGTACAAGTCTCTGTGCGCTCAGGACTCCGCAACCAATCAGACTGAACCGTCCTAGCTTTGCCGTAGACCGTTTCGTTTAAGTTATGCGGCCATGGCTGGCGCGGTTCACGTCAAGTCAGCGGGTGGTTTCCGATGGCGCGGTTTATAGCGTCGATCAGATTCTGGCCATGAAACGGCTTTTGCAGAAGAGCTAGCCCGCCGCACTCCCTGACGCGATGGGGCAAGGTTACATCCGTTTGTGCTGAAACGAAAATCACGGGGACTTCAATGCCCTCTTCGTTCAGCTGCTGCTTCAGCTCAATTCCAGTCATGCCCGGCATGTTGATGTCAGATATGATGCAGTCCGCATCCCGATCCGGCCGCCTGTCGAGAAACGAATGCGCCGACTCGTAGCCGGCAACATCGAAACCCAGCGACCTGACCAGCAATTCTGTCGCAGCACGGAAGGAGTCATCGTCGTCGATAACTGCGATATGCAAATTCCTGGGCGGGGGCATCAATTCGGCCTTTTCGGCATGGATAACATCCGACCCTTAATCGCACACTTCAGCCGATCCTAACATCATACGGTAGTGTTACTCGCGTCCTTTGTTCCACGCTGTCTGAGCGCGTCCGCCATGCGAACAAGGTCGGATGGCGTGCGTGCGCCCATTTTTCTTCATTGCCGAACTACCTTGAATCTTGACAGTGTCTTCGAGATGCCGAGCTCGCCAGTTCCCATGTCAAATCATGAATACGATAGGGACGTGAATGTCCGCCTCGTTCGACCGCTCCTGAAAGTCCAGCCCGATTGTGCCCTGAAGCAGACCATCCAGAACAAGTCAGCCCTCCGTATCGGGCCGATTGACCGCGAGGAACTCCTGCGTCGAGGGATGGGTCTTGTCAAAAGCCGATGCATCTCAACAAGTGGTCGAGTGGGAGCCGCGCAGATTGGTCATCATCGATAATGTCATATTTGGTTCGAACTTTTCACGCGGCGACTGGTCCTCACGCTGTGCGCCTTGCGCAGGTCATGCCAAAAAACCTATTTTTGAGAGCGCTTCGGTGTCAGTGCCCCAACATCCTTGACGTCCAACACCTGAAGCGTCCAACGGTGCAACAGTGCATCCCGCCTGTCCGCTGCTCATAAAGTCGCAATCCGTCGAGAACTCAGACTTAGCGAGGCGAAGCTAAGCTGTTTCGGGGATGAATCCGAATGCGCTCCGGTATAGGTTGCGGCGCCCGTGCCAAATGTATTTTCTCCGGGATGCGAACGATTCGTTGCAAGCAAAAGAGTTGCCAAATGACTGCGATGCCAGATGACAGCAATGTCTTCGACCTTTTTGACGACTGCGTGATTGTTCGCGATCTTGAAGGACGGGTCGAAAGCTGGAACCGGGCGGCCGAGGAAGTCTATCGCATCCCACGCGAGCAGGCTATCGGCAGGTCCATCGAGGAACTGTTCGAACCTGAGGCGCAACGCCGCGAAACGGGTGCAGAGTTCAAGGGCCATGCAATTCGAGTGGTTAAAGGTGGCTATGACGCACTGACCGTTTCAGTACAATCGAAGTTTCTGCGCGACGGCCAGGGCGAACCCGTCGCTATTGTCGAAACGTCCAGACCGATCACCGTGATTAAAAAGGCTGATCGATCAGATGATCTTGCGCGTCTTCTCGATGCTGCAGGGCTGGCGGTGTTCAACATCAATGTCACGGAAGTCCTTTCGGCACTCGCTTCGCTTCGCCAGAAGGTTGAGGATGTTCGGGGACATTTGCACGGGGAGCCAGATCTCGTTCGCCGAATGATGTCCTGCGTCATCGTCGAAACAATCCCACTTGCGCCAGAACAGACGTCAACCAATGGCGGCGAGCCGGCCGTCCGCGCACTGTCCAGCCTATTGCCTGAAGAAAGCATTCAGGCGTTCATCGATGGCATCGTTGTAGTTCTGCTCGACGGTGTTCCGGCGCATGTCGACTGCACGTTGCTGCACGAGAATGGCACGACGTATGAGGCGGAGATCTCGGTGATGCGGTCCTCTGCAGCCAGAGACGACGTCCGTGTGCTGCTCGCCGTCAGGGATGTGTCGGTGGCTCGCGAGGCCTATGAAACGCTGGAAGCGAGCGAGCTTCGGTATAGGAACCTGTTCGAGTACATGCCGATTGGTCTGACGCAGGTCGATGCCAGCGGGCTCGTCGAGATGTTCACGCAGCTTCGCCGCCAAGGAGTGGACGATCTTTCGACCTTTATCGACGAACATCCCGAATTCATGGACATGGCGATGGAGGTCATGCAGATCGAGCAGGTCAACCAGACCAATGTCGATCTTTTCGGTGCCGCCTCTGCTGAGCAAATGCGCGGCCCTATTACTCACTATTTTGACGATACCGGGCGCGAGACACTGAGGAGGTCGCTGGAGGCGCGTTTCCGAGGCGAGGACTTTTTTCAGCAGGAGGCTCGTCTGCAACGGCTCGATGGTAGCGTTGTCGACCTCTTGTACGCTGCATCTCGTCACAGCAGCCTACCGAACAAAAGCCTCGTTGCATTCATGGACATTTCCGACCGGAAGCTTGCGGAGCAGGCCCTGAGACGAAGCGAGCGGCGCTATCAGGATCTGTTTCAGGCCATGACGGTTTCGTTCTGGGAACTTGATCTGACGACGATCCACGATCTGCTGGAGACATCGCGTCCTAGGACTGACGGCAGTTTTGCGGACTATCTCAAGGCCCATCCCGACTGTGTTGCAACGATCCTGAAAGCGGCAAGGATCGTCGATGTGAACGATCAGACCCTGATCCTGTTCGGCGGTGCGGAAAAGTCAGAATTGCTGGGAACGCTTGATCAATTCTGGTCGCCAGACCGATGGGTGGATGGTGCGGCTGCGGTCTTGACGGTTCTGACGGACGAGGCGAGCGTGACAATCGAAACGCGATTGAGGCGTCTGGACGGCGTTGATTTCGACGCACAGTTCACCTTGTGGTATTCGACAGATGACCGGCGTCGCGGGCTTGCCGCAGTCACGGATATCAGCGAACGGGTCAATGCCTTCAGTCAACTTGAACAGAGTGAGCAACGCTTCCGCGACCTTTTCCAGCATTTGCCGGTGCCCGTCATGCAGGTTAACTCTACTGGCCTTCTGGACCATCTCAAGGACTTGAGGAGTAAAGGGGTCGATGACCTGAAAGCGCATATGCTCGAAAACCCCGAGTTTATCTGGACCGCGATGGAGCACACGGTCATCGAGCAGGCCAACGATGCCGCGTTGAAGGTCCTGGGAGCGCCCGATCCAGGGGATCTGCGGGGTCCCATCACGCCCTTATGGCGTAACCATCCCGAGGTCTATGCACGCCTTCTGCAAAACCGCTACTTCGAGCTCACAGCATTCGAGGAAGAGGTAACCCTCACCACCTTCGATGGGCGCATCCGCGAGGGAACGCTCACCGTGACCTTTCCGCCCGCCCTATCCAAACACGGCGTAACGATCAATGCCTTTGTCGATACGACGGAGAAGAAGCACGCCGAGCGCCGATTAAGGCAAATCGAGGCGGAATATGCCCATGCCGCGCGGATTTCGATGCTCGGCGAACTGACTGCTTCCATTGCCCACGAGGTTAATCAGCCTCTTGCCGCCATCACGACCTATGGTGAGGCCGGATTACGTTGGCTCAATCGCCCGGAACCGGAGCTTTCTGAAGTTCGGGACATTGTCACGCGGATCGTAGCGGATGCCCAGCGTGCAGCAGGCGTCATCGCGCGCGTGCGCAACATGGCGAGACACCGAAAGCAGGACGAGGAGGTTGTATCGCTGGATGACCTCGTTGCCGAAGCCGTGCAGTTCCTCGGACATGAGTTCCGACTACACAATATCAAAGTCACTCATCTCTCTCCTGCCAGCGCCATGCTGGTAAAGGTCGATCGAATTCAGCTTCAACAGGTGGTCGTCAATCTGGCCGTGAATGCGGTTCAGGCGATCTCAGCATCGACTTCCAAGCGCCGCGAGCTGTTGGTGCGAACACTTGACGAGGGCACACAGGTTCGATGCTCGGTCGAGGATTCGGGGCCCGGTTTGCCTCGGGAAGCATTAGGCCGCATCTTCCAAAGCTTCTTTACCACCAAGGATGGTGGGATGGGCATGGGACTGCCGATTTCCCGTTCCATCATCGAGGCTCATGGAGGGCGCATGCTCGCAGACAACGAGAGTGCCTGTGGCGGTGCCCGATTCTCCTTCTTTCTGCCTAAGGCGCCGTGAGAGTTCGGCCGGCTCAGAACCCGTCTCTGCACCGCCGTGACCAGTCGCTTAACGCGAGCAGCAGCAGCAGGCCTTATCTCACGATTGTGACGTTGGAGAATTTGGCCAGAAGATGCGCTTTCCCGCTGCTGCCCGGGATGGTCGACTGGCAAACAGATCCCTCATTCTCGGGCGACGGGCCAAGATTCATTTCAATTTCCTCCCATTCGGGTGACCCCGAGGCGGGCGGGAGACTTGCATAAGCGGTGAACGCTAAGCTGACAGCCACCGCGGCAGTGATGATCACGATCTTCATGTCAGGGTATCCTTTTCTGGAAGGTGGTGGCTGGGCTCATGGCCCAGCCAACCGCCTGTATGATGTCTCGCGGTTCTCCGATCAGGAGGCGTTCGATACGGTACGGTTGACCAGGGACACCGACTTGTCGGCATTGACCTTGTAGACTTCGCGAACGTCGCGGCCGTCACCGTTTGCGAAGGTGTGGAAGAAGGTCGAACCGGCAGGAGCCTTTTCGAGCATGACGGTGGCGTTGTCGTAGGTGATCGAGCCCGGGATCGGCTGGACGGATGCGAAGGCGGCCGAGCTGGCAACGAGGGACAGCAGGGCTGTGGTGATGAGGGACTTCATGGTGTTAATCCTTCTGTGTCTTGCTGATCATGGAGGCTCTGCCTCGTCAGCGATGGGTTTGAGTATTTCCGGCGATACTTCGTCGGACGCTAAATTGCTGTGTTTGAACCTTTGTTTCACTTGCTCGTCCATTCATCAGCACCTGTAGAATTACAGATGCAGCTCTGGGCCGATATCGAACTTAGGTGTCCGGGGGGGCAACGATGGTATTAGTCCGGCAGACCTTCGATGAGGTCGAGACTTCACATTTTCCAGCTCATTGCGAGAAACGGCTCATGGGGCCGACATCCTTCATATCTGAAGCAATAAATTCAAAAAGAATATATTTGGTCAGAGTTGCGGTTAGTTTTTGGAGGTGGAAATATAAAGCCGACCAATACGCTTCGAAACCCTCGCGGGCACATCGTGTGCAACCGCTTAACTGGTTGGATCTGATTGCTTGCTCAGACGGCAGTGATGTGCGTTGGACGTCATCCTGCCCGTCAAGTTGACGCAGATTTTCAGCCATATCCGTTGTGGCTGCGTTTGAAACAGAGGCCCCCTCACGCCGGATGTGAGCAAGTTGCGTGCAACAGAGGGAGGCTGCTCGGCGTCTGCCACATCGACGACCACGACCAAACGCGCCGGTTCCGACGGCTGAATCAACTCTGCTTCACGGCCACATGGCTTTTCATGACGATCATTTGAAGAGATGTCTGCGAAGTGGCCGCTCAATCTCGATTCACCGCCTGCCGGGGTTTCGTAAGGCAGTCCACTAAGAGCCCAGAAGGTCGGCAGATGGCCCACGACATGTGCAAGGTTTTCGGCGGCGACTCCGACATCAATGTCATGGTCTGGGCCAGAGGCACGGAGAAGACTGGAACCATTCGCGGCCGAGTTTGGGGATGTCTCGGGCTCTGAGTCGCTGCTCGGCTGTTATCCGCGCATCAAAGACTGGCGCGGAGTACCGGATCCGATCCGCTGTGGGAGGTCCGGGCCCATGCAGCCCAGCCGATTGGGCGAACGGTTGAGACTGCCGCAGCACTCGGCATCACGGTGCGATTATGGAAGACGACGGTGGTGCCAGGGTTTCTGAGCCGCCGGCTCGATCATCGCGACGTTGTCGTGATCTGCCTTGATTCTCCATTTGTCGCGGCCGGCTTCTCCGCCAGTATGCATTCAACGGACATGTTCTAGTGACGCGGCCGGCGGCGGTAGGTATCCGAGGACCCCTCAGGCCGCTGCATAATTTTCTTACTGGCCACTTCACCGCTTCCATGAGCGATCTTGGCAAGCGCGAGCGTGGCAAGGATCACGGCTCTCATCTTGTCCGGTCCCAGGGACGCAAATTCGACCATATCCATCCCGACAAGTGCACTGACAGTGTCAATCCGACGAGGTGCGGCCAGGTTTTCAATTTCCTCGAGCGCCGCCTCTAGAATGATTTGGCGCTTCTGATTGTCCTCCTGCATGATCCCTCCCCAAAAGCACGCCGAGTTTCACGGTAACATGTTAGGCTACGGCCGCGCACATGTCTCATGGTGACGCTCCATTCGAAGCACCGCACCGTCTCAGTATTTAAATTTCCTCGGTGCGAGTTTCCCACTTTTCCCGAATTTGGCAAGCATGCGGCTGGTCGCCGGGCCGGCTTCCTTCAGGTGACCAGGTCACTAGAAGATCGGAAGCGCTTCCAGCTTCAATGCGGCGGAATAGCTGTTTTCCTGCGACGATCGCTTCTGACGCAATCCGGCAAGCTTCTCGAATTCGGTCGGATCCTGCAATGCGTTGCGGGTAAGAGACGCAAGTCGGAGGAAACCTTCCAGGCATTTGGATTCAAACAGATCGCCGCTTTCTGTTGCCAGCTTCTTGATCGCCGCCAACGGGCGGAGTGCGTAAACATGGTAGTCCAAGGCTCTGTCGCCTCGGGCGAGTTCCGTCGGAAGCAGTCCGAAACCGTCGACTTGGCATGCGCCGATCTCGAAGCTCATCTTTCCCCATGCCTTGAACTCCTGATCATTCACGAGGTAGCCGATGGCAGCTACCGATAGCCCCGCCCAATAGCGGTGATTGTTCGTCCGTGATTTCGGTCCGAGGCGAAATTGATAGGCCTGCATCGTGTCTTTGGCCAAGCCGCCGAGCCATTGCGAATACAACAGCTTTCTTTCAGGGCTCAGTTCAACATGGGTCTGAGCCACCTTCACGGCGAGGGCGATTTCCGCGACCCAGCGATCTCTGGAGAGATAGGCATCGACCGATTTCATTTCAGAAAGCGATCCTGCCTTGGCCCATCGGTCCACGTTTTCCAGGACGCACTCGGCGCGCGCTGTGACAACGGCAGCGTTGTCTGATGGGGCGTAAGCCAAATTTGTCAGGGAACGTATGGCGTTACGAATGGGCCGGACAACCTTGTCACGGGACGCCATCGCTCCCTCGTCGATGGTGGACTTCGAGCTATCGTTTTGCTTGTACTTCGACAGGGTTCCGAGCGCGGCGGGTGGCGCTTCGATTTTGCCACATTTTTGGACCCGATCAGTGATCCTCATCGATGGGCTTGTCCCTGCTGCTTCTCGAAAGTCGGTTGAAGAAGCAACGCTGGCCGTCACGATGGAATAGTCCCGGGCCGCAGCCGCCGCTGGCGGTGCTGAACCGCCCTGTGGCGGAGTTTTCTGATGGGCTGCCGACGTCGCCTCGAACATAGATGCTAGCTTCGAAGCTTCAGTTTCGGCGCCAGTTCCGAAAGCTTCTTCGCCATGGGTCGCCGAAGGCTGAGAATTCTCAACCGATGACTGTGATTGACTCACGCCTGGAAATAGCAGGAGCGCAGTCAAAACTGCAGCGACGTCATATGCCGTGATCTTCATTTTGCCATCCTCGGATTTGTGAGGACGCTAGGGGACAGACACCAATATTCGTTTCTAAAAATCACTAAAATTGTAAGTTATCCTGAAAAATCCTTTTTTTAACATCGGCATAAAGCGATAACTAAAATTTTAATCGCCAATTTAATTGAATGTTATTTTCTGCGTGCAGCGCATTACTAGTTTTATTGTAGATTTATTGGCTATCGGAGTGATTTATTCCCGGATTTGTTGTGTTTTGCTTTCATGGCGGCGAACAAATTTCGACCATCTTTCGTGCAACCTAAAATGGCATCACGTATCCCAACATTAGCGTGATCGCCAATGCTGCGCTGCAGCATTCTGGCGGATCGCCAAGGCCGTTGCCTCCGACCGGGCCGGCGCCTGTTGAGCGGAGGTGAGCCTGAAAAAAGTTAAGCCCTTCGACCCAATATTCGGCAACTGATTGTCTGTTTTTTAAGCCGGTGGCCTCGAAACGTAACCGTATCCAATTGAAAATGCGCTGCTTTTTCTTTGTTTTTCCACGATTTCTGGATCGACTTGTGACGACGGACACTGTTGTCCGTTCCATAGGCACCCACAAAATTTAACCCTTTTAAACTCGGGGTACGCAGAAGCAGGTGCAGCATTGACGCTCAAAAAAATTGCTGTCATGCAATAAGGACAGCGGGCGCCGGTTATGTCCGAGAGAGATTGTCGCACTCCCTTTGGTTGTGCGATTGGCCATGTTTTATCGAATTCTCAGGAATGCTTCAACTTTTAGAAAGGTGCTGCCGTGAGTAAAAAAGATTGGCGCGTTAGTATATTTGGCGCGGGCTATGTCGGCGCTGTCTCGGCCGGTTGCTTGGCCAAGGATGGCTTCAAGGTCGTTGCCGTCGATCCAGATCAGTTCAAGGTGAGGAGCATTTCGGCTGGACAGTCCCCGATCTATGAGCCTGGTCTGGCCGAGCTCATCGAAGCTGGAGTTTCGGAGGGGCTCTTGACGGCGACAAGCGACTACATGTCCGCCATTGCCGAGACTGACATTTCGTTCTGCTGCCCTGGCACCCCCAGCCGAGAAGATGGTTCGCTCGACACAAGCTATGTGAAGCTGGTTTCGGAGCAGATCGGCATTGCACTTCGTGACAAGTCCGACTTCCACATGGTGGTGATGCGCTCGACAATCCTTCCGGGGACGGTCGAGACTGTGGTCATTCCCGCGCTCGAAGAGGCCTCGGGCAAGCAGGTGGGTGTCGATTTCGGACTGGCTTATTACCCCGAATTCCTGCGCGAAGGCACGGCCATCGCCGATTACTACAGCCCGGGAGCCATCGTTTTCGGTCAGTATGACGGTGACGAGCGTACGATCCAGGCGCTGCACGACCTCTGCGCCTCAGTCTCGGTGAAGCCACACGTCATTCCGATCCGCAGTGCGGAGATCGTCAAGTACACGAACAACTGCTGGCATGCCGTGAAGATCTCCTTCGCCAACGAGATCGGAAATCTGTGCAAGGCAGTCGATATCGACAGCCATGTCGTGATGGATGTGCTTTGCGCCGATACCCGCCTCAACATTTCCCGAGCGTACATGAAGCCAGGCTTTGCCTATGGCGGGTCGTGCCTGCCGAAGGATCTGCGTGCCCTCCGCCACTTCGGCAAGATGCAGAACGTTTCCACGCCGGTTCTCGATGCGACAGTGGAGGCTAACCAATACCAGCTCGACCGTGCTTTCCGCCTTGTCAATCGTTCGGGGGCGAAAAAGGTCGGCCTGCTTGGTCTGACTTTCAAGTCCGATACGGATGATCTGCGCGAAAGTCCGCTGGTCATGCTCGCCGAGCGACTTGTCGGAAAAGGGTTCGAACTTTCGATCTACGACTCCCAGGTTTCAGCCAGCAACCATGGCGGCCGAAACTACATCGAACATCTGGCCGGCTTCATGCGCGCCACGCCCGACGAAGTCGTCTCGGAAAGTGAAACGATCATCGTTGGCATCAATGGCGAGGGCACGAAGGACGCCTTGGCCAGGGCCCGGGAAGGTGTGAAAGTGATCGACCTGGTGCGTCTCCCGGTGGCTATGCCATCTGGCGTGCACTACGAAGGGCTCGTGTGGTAAAAGACCATGACAGGAGTCCTCAAACACATCGTCTTTGTTTTGTTGATTGCGTTTTCTGCAGCTCTTCTGCCGCAGCAAGCATTCGACGAAAAGGCCCGTGACGCCGTGCTTGTCGTCGGTGTCATCGGTCTGTGGCGTTGGTCTTGGGGCCTCCTGCATCTGCTTCGTAGCGTGTGGTATCGGTCAATTCGCTTTCCCGCTATGCGGCGAGAAAGCGAAGCGGCAGCCAGGTCTGAAGGGCTTGGTCACGCCTATTTCCTCATCACGAGCTTTCGCATTGACGCCCCGACAACCTACAAGGTGTATCGCGGAGCCTTCATCGCGGCCGAAAATGCCCCTGGCGGTGCAACGATCGTCTGCTCGATTGTCGAACTCGGCGACGAGCGTCTGATCCGGCGTCTCGCCGAAGTGATGTACGGGAAGGATCTCCCGTTTCGTCTGGAAATCATTCGCATCGCAGGAACCGGCAAACGCGATGCCCTGGCCGCGGGTTTCCGGGCGGTTGCCGCCTACAATCCCGCTGGCGACGACACAGTGTCCGTCATCGATGGTGACAGCATCGTCCCGCCAGATCTCGTCGAACGATGCGCCTGCATGTTCTTGGGGAACCCGAACCTCGGTGCACTGACGACGGACGAAGTATGCACGGTCGAAGGTGCGGATATCTTCAAGCAGTGGTATTCGATGCGGTTTGCCCAGCGCCAGATCCTGATGTCCTCGCATGGTTTGGCGGGGCGGGTTCTGACACTCACGGGACGGATGTCGATGTTCCGTGCGCGCCTTGCCTGCGATCCAGATTTCATCAACCACGTGCAGAACGACTATATCGATCATTGGCGTCTCGGCCGCATCCGGATGCTTACGGGTGACGACAAGTCGAGCTGGTTCTGGCTGCTGAAGAACGGGTACAACATGTACTACGTGCCGGACGTCCAGGTGGAAACCATCGAGCAGCCGCCTCTGCCGGGTTTCGTTGCCTCGGCCTATGTCCTGATGACGCGCTGGTTCGGTAACATGCTGCGTACCAATGCAAGGGCGCTCAGGCTGGGACCGGTCAAGATCGGTGCATTCACCTGGTGGTCCGTTCTCGATCAGCGCATGTCGATGTGGACCAGCCTTTCGGGCATCACGCTGGCCGTCCTCGGAACGGCGATGATCACACCGTGGACTGCGGCCTTCTATGTCCTTTGGGTGATCGTCTCCCGCTATATCCTGGCGCTGACTTTCCTGACTGTCCGCCCATCGATCAACCTCGTCTATGTGCCGCTCCTGTACTTCAACCAGATTTTTGGATCGGCGGTGAAGGTCATGATCTTCTTCCGGCTCGATCGTCAGAAGTGGACGCGGCAGAAGACTGCCTTCAAACGGACAGACTCGCGCTTCGACGCCGCCTTCAAGCTGTGGTCTTCGCGACTGGTCAACACGGTTGCCGTGCTGGTGTTCGTGTCCACCCTCGTGGTTCTCGCGAATTTGGGGAGCTACTTCCCCGAGGACTCTGCTGAGAGCCTGCCCAAAATCACGAATCGGATTTTCTGATCATGGTGGTGACAGCAGTTCCAAAGCGCCGCGAGCGCGAGTTTCCCAGGTTCAAGATACCGTTGGTCGCGGTCCTCGATAAGCAACGGGTTACCGTATGCGACTGGTCGGTCGCGGGGCTGGGCCTTTCAGACGTGCAGTTGTCTCAGAAGCCGGGCGATCATCTGGCGATTGAACTGCTGATTGAGACCCAGGGATCGACCTTGCGACTGCCTATCAACGTCATGGTGGTGTGGGTCGACCCTGCGGAACGGCGGGCAGGTCTGCAAATTCTCGATGCGGCTGAAAAGACAGCCATTCTGGCTGAATTTGCCGACCTCTATCTGGCTGGCCGCCTCGTTCAAAACGATACAGGAGTTCTGGTGTTGGGAAATCAAGTTGCACACAAAGAAGACGGCAAGGCCTCCGTGGTCGGAACCCCGTCATCAGCCGCGGCGGGCGAGGGGCTTGCGGGCCGCATTGTCGGACTTGCCGTATTTCTGGTGGTCGGATTGGCCGCTTTCGCCTTCCTGTCCAGCATCGTCTATAAGCGTCTCTTCACCTTTGATGCAGTCTCGGCAAACGTCGCGGCCGAGACCACGACCGTCTACCAGCCGCGTGACGGTGTGGTGGAGTTCGCCGCACTGGGCGACAGCGTCCGGCAAGGTGATCGTATCGCCACAATTGCTTTGGACCAGGCCGCGTCCGGCGGGCAAAGCACGGTCGATGTGTTGTCTCCATGCGACTGCCATGTGGTTTCGGTAGACCATCCAGCTGCGACCTTTGGCCGTGCGGGCGGACGTCTGGTGACCTTGGTGGGCAAGGAAGCCAACCTCTATGTTTCGGTCCGGCTGCCATTCCGCCGCCTCGCCAATATCGCCGATCAACCGCGCATTTCGCTCACCTATCTCGGCGGCGAAACGGCTGAAGATGTGGGGCTGATTTCGGTCCCCAAGGTCACCGAATACACCGCCACGCAGCTTGAAATTCACGTGCAGGCCGGTCGTCAACTCGATCCTTCGATGGTCGGGCAACCGGTACTCGCCACCTTTGATACGGCACCATGGCATTGATTTAAAATCTTAATTTTAAACTTAACGACGAGTCCGGAGGCAAGACATGAGCACAGTGACGAAGTCCGTAACGATCATTCCTGCAATCATGATCGGAGGCAGTGGAACGCGGCTGTGGCCGTTGTCTCGCAGCAATATGCCCAAGCAGTTCCTGCAACTGGTGAATGACCGCAGCCTTTTTCAAAACACGCTTGCCCGGGTCGACAATGCCCTCTTTTCTGCACCCTGGCTTCTGACATGCCGCGCCTTCGTCGACATGGTGAATGCGCAGGCACGGCAAATCGACGCCGGTATTGCAAGCATCGTTCTGGAACCGATGCAGCGCGGCACCGCTGCTGCTCTCGCGGCGGTCGCCGAAGCGATTGGGAATTCGGATCCAGACGCACTCGTGCTTGCCATGCCCGCAGATCATGTGATCGAGCAGCCCGATGTCTTCATCGAGGCGGTCCGGAAGGCGGTGCCTCTGGCACTCGCGGATAAGATCGTCACCTTCGGGATCGTGCCTACGGCACCTGAGACGGGCTTCGGCTACATACGTCCCGGCGCTCCGTTCCGGGTGAACGGTGAAGCTGTGGGCTCTCTGGTAGACCAGCCCGGAGGCTTCCTGGAAAAGCCGAATCTCATTCGGGCCCAGGAGTTCGTCGAAGCGGGCTACCTCTGGAATGCCGGGATCTTTCTATTCCGCGCCTCCGCCCTGGTCGAGGAATTGAAGCTTCACGCGCCGGCCGTTTACGAGGCTGTGGCAGCTTCGATCGAAAACGGAACGACGCGCGATCTCGGCAGCCACCTGCTGCTGATGCCGAACGACGAAGACTTCGCCGCCTGCCCGCATGACATTCCGATCGATACCGCGGTGCTGGAGAAGAGTGGAAATGTCGCTGTCGTGCCGTGTGATGAGATCGGCTGGGCGGACATCGGCTCACTTTCCGCCTTGTGGGACATCAGCGAGAAGGACGAAAACGGCAATGTATTGCGCGGCGATGGATACGTATCGCAGTCGCGCAATTGCCTCGTTCACGCAGAGTCCGGCCGTCGCGTGGTGCTGAGCCATATCGAAGACATCATGGTGATCGACAGCGACGACGCTGTCGTGGTTCTGCCCAAGTCGGAAGCGCAGCGCGTCAAGGACATCGTAAACTCGCTCAAAAAGATGAATGCGCCTGAAGTGTCCTTCACCCGCAGTTCGCTCAAGAGTTGGGGCAAGGTGAAGATCGACAGGGTCTATGACGACAGTCAGGTCTGCGCCGTGACCTTCCAGGGCAAGGGCTCCGTGACCTATCGCGTTTCGGGCGCCGAAAACGAGACCTGGTTACTGCACGGGAGCAACCGCGCCGAATACGGCGTCGATGGACATTTCATTCCCTTTGTCTCCGGCAATCCGGTCACCTTCAGCAAGGGGCAGGTGGTCACCATCCGCAGTTCGTCGGTCCTGTCTGAGTTCACCTATGTGCGCAAGGACGCGGATCTCAACTGGCGTATCGACGACTGGTTTCCAAACGTGGCTGAGGTCGAAGCTCCCAGGGTCCGTCTGGTTTGACGATGGGTGTGATGACGATGAACCAGATCTCAGACTTCACCGTGCAGATTGGAGGTCGGACGCTCCCAGTCATACGATTGGACGGTGCCGGCATTTATGTGGAGCCAGTCGCAGATCTGGTGGGCCATGATGGTCCTGCCCGTTTCACCTTGACGAGGGAGGGTCGCACCTGGGTCGGAGATATCTCGGTCCGGGCAGAAGGGGCGACCGAAGGCGTGAAGCTGATGCTTTCAGGCCCTCCCGACGAACGCAGACGCTTCGTGAGCGTGTTGAATTGGTACGGGGGGCGGGAAACGTCTTTTCTGGGACATTTCGCCGACACGCCAAAACAGGTCGGGAGCACCAAGGGTTTGCAGCGACGCCAGGTCGCGGCCGCGTTCGGGCTCGGCGTGTTGTCACTTACTCTGATCGCCGCGATTTCGGAGATCCTCGTACAGCGTGCCGTGAATACAACGTCCAGAGTGGCTTACGTTACCACCCCGGGAAACGAATTGGATTCTGTCACCGCTGGTAAAGTTGTCTTCGTGAAAACGGGCGGATTGCTCGAAAAGGGAGAGTTCTTCGCCGCACTGAAGACCTCGAATGGCTATCAGAAATTCCTGGAAGCCACGACGAGTGGAGACGTGAGCGCTCCGGCGGCCGGACCGAACGACTATGTCCGGAAGGGCATGCCTGTTGTTCGTGTTTCGGATGAGGGCGCAGTTCCCCATGTCGTCGCGTTCGTCCGGTTTTCCGATGCCGTTGCAGCGTTGAATTCTCCTCAGGCACAGATCGAGTTTCCGAGGTCGGATCGCTCACTTTCGGTTCCCCGCGGGTGGATGAGCTACGTCAACAGTGCGCGGGTAATGACCGACGATGACGGAAAACCGCTTGCCGAAATCAAGCTTCGGCTTCCCGAAGGTGTGGACGTTCCCTCGGATGAGCCGGTGGTCGTCAAGTTCGGACGTCCGATCGATGGGCTGAACCTCCTACCACGGCAGTGGCTGAACACATTGTCCGCCTTGCTGTCATAAGGATCTACAGGCATGAACTATTCGCGCACGAAATTGTTGAATGGCACGGCATTGCAGATAGTCGGTAAGACGCTGCTGACTTTTACGCTGGTCGTCCTGTCACCTCAGATTTGCGCGATACCCGCCTCCGCTCAGGAATTGACGGCTGAAGAACAGATCCCCCTGGGCGCCGAACTCGTTCCGGAAGAGCGAGTGATGTCAGAACAGGGTTTGAGATTTGCCGCCGAGGTCGCGATCAAGCGTTGGAAGTCACTCGAAGCGGATGAAGCGACGAGAAGCTTCGACGCTTATTTCGAAGTGTTCCGCGAGGTTGCCCGCATTGAGAGCTTCGAACACGCGACGAAGATCGCAGGAGTCGACATTCGAAGCCCGCTTGTCAGCGTGGCATCCGATCTGATCGGGAAGATGAGCGACGAAGGATTGTCGGCGCGGGGTGCCGGTGTGCGGGCATTGGAAAGCCTCGTTTCTAAACTTCAAAACTCGACCGAGATCGAAGACGCCGATTCCCTCAAGGTCCGCTACACACTGATACTCGACTACATGTCCGGGATCGACGTCACGCGCCTGGCCGTGGATTTGGCAGAGGGATTGTCAAGGGCAAAGCGCCCCGACATGGCGCTCGACATTTATGCGGACTTCCTGACTTCATATTTCGACGACCTGCCGAGCAGACAGGAGCGTCTCGAACTGGTGACGCTGGCCAGCGCCCAGGCGAGCAAGATGGCGGATCCTGCAGTCTTCCGTGTTCTGACCGATGTGCTTCGTATGGCGCCCCGGGCCGAGAAGTTCGACCTCGCCCAAGTTGCCTTTGGCGAAGTCGATGTCGAGGTCTTGCGTGACCTGGTCGGGCAAGATTCCAATGCCGATAGTCTCATCCTGGATGCTTGGCTGAACGCGGTTGAGTTTACGAAGGGGTTGAAGACGGATGCGGATCTCGTCGAAATCCGCGAGCGTGCCCGTATTAGTTTGGAGACACCTGCATTCGAGATCCTCGCCCTGTCTGTGTCGGATGCGGCGCAAAGGAATGTGATCGTCTCGAAGGCCGTGCTCGCCGATGTTGCGCAGGGTCGGGCGCTGGTTGGTTTTGACCGTGCGCTAAACCTTGCAATGACACCGGAAAGTGCTCCCGATGCATATCTGGCCCTGCTCGAGAGCTTTGCCGCGGATGGTTATACCAATTATGTCCGCGCCCTGACGACTGGAATGGCTGGTGCGGTGAAGGCAGGCAAACTGACGCTCGATCCCGAACAGTCAGGTGCCCTACTTCGCTACGTTGAAGCGTCGAACGATCCGGAATTCGTACGGTCGCTCCTGCCCGCGTTGCCACAACTCAGCGAAGGGCTTGAACGGAGTGCCCTGCGGGCCGGCATTCGCGCCGCCTTTGCCTCCTCCGTGGAGAAACCGATCGGATCGGAGCCGATCCATATCGGAACCGGTGTCAATCAAGGTTTGAGGACTGCGGCAAGTCTGACCAATGGCGAGCTGCCGACGGCCGCATCCTTGTCTGCACTTTCGCCATCAAACGATGAAGACATGGCGCTTCTTTCGGTCGTGGCTGCAAAACTCTGGCAATATCCGCAGCGCCGACCGCTTCTGGTCGATTTCATGGCGAGTGATGTCCGCGTCGAACTCAAGCAGGCGATTGCACTGGGTGTTACCGATTTCATGGGTTTTGAAGTCGGCGAGAGCAATGGCGCGGCTTTTGCGACGCAGGTAAACGCAATCCTCGGATCGGTGAGCGAGGAGGCTCGCGACCTGCTCTCAGCGTCTATCGGTCAGGTGGAAGGAGCGGATCGCTTGAGCGGAGATGCGCTGGTCCGCTATTCCCGGTATCTTGCTGCGACCGGCAAGGATTTCTCGGACGTGGAGCATGAGAGTGCCGAGCAAGCGGGCCTGGTGAATGCGGCTGCAGCGGCCTTCACGACGGTCGATCTCGCAACGGATCAGCTCAAGGCAATCGGTGATTACAAGGAGCGGGTACGAGCGTTCCGCCGGCTGGCCGAGGCGCGCGCCAGCGTGCTCGACGACAAAGGTTGGCTCAACAGTGCAACCAATCCGGTTCCCGCCACCGATCCAACCTTGGCAGTCGGCACGGCTGGCATCAGCGACGGCCGTATTTCCGCAGCGGCTGTTGATAAGAATGCCGTTCCTGCGTCCGGCCGACCATTCATGCCCAATCTGCTCGTGGGACGCGATGCTGTTGCGTCCAGAATTCCGGTTCCGACGGCACGAGACAGCAACGAAGCTCTCGCAGATATTTCAAAACGCGGCGAAACCCGCGCCACACGTCTGATCCGTTTTTCGTCCGAGCATTTCGATGACATCATCAACCTCGGTGTGCGCGAGTATCTCTATCTGAATTCCGAAACGACCGTGCCGCGCATCATTTTCGTGACGCGAGGCGTGATGACCATGAGCGAACTGATCGCACAGGTCCGCGCAACGGCCCCCGATGCGATCACAATCGACGGTGGGACCGTCACCTTCAATGTGCCCCTCGCGATCAATGATGGAGCGAGTCTGATCGTCAGTGGTCAGGAGATCAAGGCTCTGAGGCTCAACACCAAGGCCGGCGCGTTCCTCGTCAACAGCGGCAAGATTTATTTCGACAATGTCGTGGTGTCGTCCTTCGATGAGGCGACCGGCGGGCCGAGCTATATCCACGACCACGAAAAGGGCATTTTCTTCCGTCCTTTCGTCCTCGGGTGGAGCGGCAGCGAAACCTATGCAGTGGACTCGCATTTCCTGGCCCTCGGCTATGCCGGCGGCCGAACCTACGGAATGTCGCTCTCGTCGGGATCAACTGACACAGCCGCCCGGCAAGTCCAGGCCAGCGCGCCCACGGGCTACTTCATCGATAACTCGTTCGACAACCTCTATTACGGATTCTACGCCTTCGAAGCCGAAGACATCGTCTTCGTCGGGAACGAACTGGTCGACGGGGTGATCTACGGTCTGGACCCGCATGACCGGTCCCGGAACCTGATGATGGCCTACAACACGGCCTACGGCACACAGAAGAAGCACGGCATTATCATTTCGCGCGAAGTCGATGACAGCTTCATCCTCGGCAACCTGTCGTTCGAGAACCACGGTACCGGGATCATGCTGGACCGAGAGAGCTACGGGACCGTCGTATATGCAAACGATGCCAGCCGGAACGACGGCGATGGGTTCGCGGCAATGGAGAGCCCCTGCGCACTGGTCGAGAACAACATGTTCTACGCCAATGGACGCTCGGGCATAAAGATCCGCAATTCCTGGGACGTGCATGTCGAGAGCAACCAGATCCTGCACAACAAGTCTGCCGGGATCGAAGCTTATATCGATAACCTCGAGCTCGCGCAGCAGAGTGAATTCCGCAACTTCAAAGAAGACCCCTACTCGCCGATCGCCACGGTCGCCGCCCGCGACAACGTCCTTCGGAAGAATGGGGTCGGGCTGCTTACACGCGGAGCGTCCGAGGCACGTTTTGTCGGCAATCGTTTCATCGACCAGCTTCCGCGTTACGTCGGCGGCGATCTGAAGCCGCTCGGTCTCGACGTCGTGGCCCAGAACATGCAGTCGGGCGTGGTCGTGCGGTCGGTATGCATGCCGCGCATCCCGGTGCACAAGGTCTGCAGCCTGTCGCGAGACGGTGTGATCGGCGCGCAATCCGTTCAACCGGAATTCATCTCAGCCTCGGCTGCGTCGGACTTGTGCGTCGGTACGACCGGTTCGCCTCAGGCCGCTGCATTCAATCCGCCGGAAGGGGAGTGATCCGATGAAGCGCGATCTCGGTCGAAACAGGATCTCTTTCAGCCTCGCTTTGGTTTTGTCGTCCAGCGTCGTGCTGTTCGGAGCCGCCAGCGCTACACGCGCTTCGGAGTTTCCGGAGCGTATCGTCGCCGCGACGCACGAGGCTTTTCGAAGCGAAAAGCAGGATCTGGCGAAGCTCGCTAAGGCGACAGATGACGGCATGCGGTTGACCCATGCCCGTTTGCTCGCGAGGGGCCTCATGCACAGCGACACGAATCCTCTTCGTGTGCCGAAACTGGATGCGGCGATCGAAGTCTACCGTGGTCTTATTTCGAGTGGTCACGTCGAAATTCGCCTGAAGGCTATCGGCGAACTAGCCGATCTATTGATGCGAAGGGGTGGACCGGAGGACCTGCAAGAAGCCGAGACGCTGAAGCAGTCGGTCCAGAAGCCGTCTGAGCTGCAAAACGGGGTCCAACAGGGCGAGGTGGATCTCGCGGAAAGTCTCCGCGAGGGGATGGCCAACGGCTCGCTGGACGCAGCCTTTGATCTCATGTTGCTGCAGACGCGGGAAAACCCTGCGGAAGTTGACTTGCTGCGCAGCCAGATGATGTTGATGGCCAACCTGTCGGCGCTCGACAGTGACAGTGCCGTGATCAGATTGGCCGGGCGCTACGCGGGTTCGTTCGACGCCCAGGCGCATCCCGAAACCTTGAAGGCTCTGCTCTTGTTGGCGGCAGCTGGCGGCAGCGACAGTATGGTCGGTGTTCTTGACAAGCAGCGCGACGTCCTGATTTCGATCCTCGGGAAGGATCAGGTTCGCCAGATCGTATGGCGCCTGATCGAAGGCGGTTCGTCCCGAGCGGCGGAAGTCGTCGCCCTGGACCTGATCGACGAGAACGTGTTCGGGTTCGACGAAGCGGATGCAAAATGGGCCATTCAGGCGCTCGAGGAGGTCGGCAGTTATCGCGCCAATTATGTGACCGCCAAGCTCTTTTATCAGGGCATCTACGTCGAGCGGGATGTACCTCGCGCGATAATCGCCATGGACAAGATGCTCGCGGGCGCCGATGCAGCCGGTCAGGAAATGCGCGTCGTCGCGGATCGGTTCGCCCGGATGAACCTGTCCGATGCCCTCATCGCGAAGTATGCCCTGCCGATCTATATGAACATCTGGCGTGCCGGCGATAGCGCGGTTGTTGCGCGCTTGGCGCGCGCGATCGTCAGCGCGGAAAAGAGCGGCTATTACGCCAATCCAGGTGAAATGCCGCTGCCGCCGGCGGATTTGGAAGCGTCGCTGTCCGATGCCTATGCGGCGGGTGATCTCGCAGCCGGAATGTTGCTGGCCGACATCTACCGTGAAGGTCGTCTTGTCGCGGCAAACCCGTCTCAGGCGCGTGAGATCTATCAGGACCTCCAGATCCAATACGAAGACGATCGGCCCGACATCCAGCTGAAGCTGCGGGAACAACTGGCGAAGCTGGTGCGTCAGGATCTCGAGGTCACGCTCGCCTATGCGCCCTACTACGCGGAGGTGCGGTCTCTGGCGGAGCAGAACAATCTCTGGGCCATGCGAGAGCTCGGGCTTCTTTTGACCAAGGGCGCACCGCAACTGCAGGCCGATCCCGCCAGGGGCTTCGACCTCCTGCTGACGGCTCTGTCGAATGGGTATTTCGTCGCTGGTCCGGACGCTGCCAATTTCGCCTTTGCGAGTGGTTCTGCCGAGCACCTGCAAAGGATCGCCGACACTTACGTGAAATTCGATCCCCGCATCCTGACGCCGGAGAGCAAGATCCAGCTCGCCGAGGTGGATTATGCACTCGAGCACTTCGATCAGGCTGAGCAACTTCTCGATTCACCGGACGTGCTCGATCTGCCGGTCGGACGTTTCCAACTGGTCCGTGTCCAGTTGGCCAAGGGAAAGTTGAGCCCAGCACTTGCGATCGAGAAGATGGCGCAGGAGATCGTCGCCTTTCGGGGTGACGACGGTGTACTGCTGAAATTCATTCAGGAGGTCGGCCGGCAGCCTGACATCAGTGCCGAAATCATGGAGCCCGTGCTGGCACGGCTTGCGGTTCTTGCGGACAACGGCAATCTGAACGCCATTGCGAGTGCCTTCAAGTTCCGCCAGCTCTGGCCTCAGAGCAGCGCCTTGGACTTCCGCAACGTCGTGGAATGGACCAGCATTCTGGCCGAGAGGGGTGACAGCGGGCCGCTGTCGCGCGTGGCCACCAATGTAAACCTGAAGACGGTGGGTGAGGACAACTATCGCTATCTTGTCGACAAGGTAGAGGTCGTTCTGCCGCACGTACCCACCAACGGCAATCTGCGAATGTTCCTCGCGAAGGAATATATGAAGGGCCTTTTCCGTCCGAAGGATTTCGACCAAGCCAAGCAGTTCGTCCGGCAGGCGGCCGAGCTCGGCAACGAGGAAGCGCTCAACAGCATCGCAACGGACTATTATTATGGACAGGATGTCGGGCTGGACCGCGATCGCGCCGAAGCGTTGTACCGCGACCTGGCCTTCATGGGCTCCAACCGCAGTGCCCTTGCCCTGGCACGAAGCTATTCGAAGGGTCCGAGTTCTCGGGTCTATGAAACCCGCGCCTTCGCTTATTACATCAAAGCAGCCCTGAACGGCTCCGTCACGGCGATGACAGAACTGGGGCGCAGCTATCTCGCCGGCGCCGGGGTCGCTCTCGATGAGGCGAAAGGTGTTCTGTGGCTCGAAAAGGCGGCGGCCGCGGGCAACGCCGATGCGATGACCCAGCTCTACTACTATTACTTCATCAAAAATCCGACGAACCAGAATCCGGAAGCCGAGAACTGGCTCAATGCTCTGGTGGAGACCGAAGTGCCAGACATGATCGTCCGCAAGGCCGTGTTGCTGCACGAGCGCGACCCGGTCGTGAACAGGCCGGAAGTTTTGGCCCTTCTCGATCAGGCGGAGGGGCTGGGAAGCCAGTTCGCTCGGCGTCTGAAGAATGCCTACACCAAGCAGCAACGCGATGGAGGAAACAAGTGATGTCAGCGACGCAGAAGCTGTCTACCACATCGTGGATCGTCATGTCCGTGCCAGCCGCCATCCTCGGGCTCTCCTTGTGGGCTTCCACGGCCGGAACCGCCACGGCCCAGCCGCGCGAACTGTCCCTGAAATGTGGCGCGATCGAGCAGAAATCCAGACTGTCTCCGTTGGGCGTGCAGGTCTACCAGGGGTTCGACGGATGGTTTTTTCGCCAGGGCGATCTGGAAAGTCTCTTCGAGCTACCGGATTACGCAGTCCAAATGCTGGTCAATGTCGACCGGGCCTTGCGCTACAAGGGCACGCACTTGATCCTGCTGCCAATGGTACCAAAGGGACTGGCCGCCTACGATTTTGTTCCGAACAACGGCATTCTCTCGGACATGGTCTATGACGTCGACCTGGCGGAGCAGCAGTTCGACGCCCTGGTGCAGGAGCTTCGCGCCACCGGAATCGACGTTGTCAACTTGAACGACGCACTTCGGAATGATCAGAACTTCGACAAGCAGAACTATTACTTCAAGCGTGACATTCACTGGCGACCAGCGGGTGCTCATCTTGCCGCTGATTTCGTCGCTTCGCACATCGAGAAGCTGTCGAGCGATGCGGTGGGCAATGTCGAATACACCGTCACCGAAACAGCGCAGGATCGTCTGAGGTCCGGCCTTCACGTGATCCTCAACGAATTGTGCCAATCGGCCGTACCTGCCGAGACCATCCAGCTTTACGAGACGAAGCAGGTGGTCGGCTCGCTCGACGACCTGCTCGGTGAGGAAACTTCCGCCGAAACGGCGTTTCTCCATGTCGTCGGCAGTTCCTTCACAGCCGAGTCCAACCCATTTCCGTTCAACGACTTTCTCAGGAGTCGACTGAAGCAAGTCGTAGGCGGTTTTTCGATCTCCGGTGGCGGGATTGATCAGTCGATTTATGCCTGGGCCCAGAGTCCTGAGGGGCTAGCGAAGAAGCCGAAATTCGCGATTTGGGAGCTGCCCAATCTAAGCGACTTCATCAAGCAGGCGCCTGAGATGAACGCATCGCTTGTCCCGGCGATCGTCGGATCCTGCGCAAAGGACCTTAAATTGGCGGAGAAGACCTTCGCAGACGTGGCCGATGTCCAATTTGATCTTCCAGAAATTTCTGGAAGCGCGTCGAACTACTATCTGGAATACCAGTTCTCCAATCAGGCTTTGAGTAATTTCGAGCTGAGCTACACCTATGTGGACAAGACAGTGAAGAAGGTCGCCTTTGCGAACCCACCGCGCGCCACCGGATTGTCGAAGCTTTATCAGACGCTTCCCGGGGAAACGAAGACCCCACCCATCCACGTCAGCCTGACAATCGATAACGGAATGAAGTCGGCTGGCACCGTGAGCCTGTGCCGCTTCCCGAACGAAGTGAACGATCAGCAAGTACAAAACTGAGGAGTATAGACATGACCAAGCTTTTCGATCTGAAATTCGCACGAATTGCTGCAGGGATCGCAGCTACCTGGACTGTCATGAACGTCCCTGTTCTGGCCAACGATGCTGGGCTCTATGATGCCCCGATCCCCGCGGACAAGAGCCTCGTGCGCTTCGTCAACGTGAAGATGAAGCAGGGATTGACGCTCGATTTCTCCGGACAGAAGTTCGACGTCGATCCCGTCGCCCTTTCGGGTTACCGGATCCTGTCCAACGGGGCCTACAAGATTTCCGACGGCAAGGCGTCCGTCGATGCCAATCTCGAGCCGGGAAAATTCTACACCATCGCAGTCGGCGCCAATGCCGGAGGCCAGGAAGGGATCGTCGTCATCTCCGACAACAGCGTCGAGAATCCGTCCAAGTCTTCGCTCTCCCTCTACAACTTCTCCGCGGCGCCGGCGGACTTGTCGCTGCGCCTGAAGGGCCAGAGCAAGGTTCTCTTCGACGATGTCGCACCGGGTGCCATGGCGTCGAAGGAATTGCCAGTCATCGACATCGGACTTGAAGTGTCCGAAGGCGACAAGAAATTCACCGAGCTCGACAATGTCTCCCTGACGGCGAAGCAGCGCCAGAACGTCGTGGTCGTCGATACTCCCAACGGTCCCACGAGCTTCCTCGTGCCGACCGGCATCGAACAGTAACGTTCCCGAAAAGTGAGTGAGGGCCGTGATGGCGAGCAGTTTGCGGAATATGTACCGGGGGAAGCCTTTCGTGGTTGCGATTGCGATCACGGCTGCGCTCGGTGGCCTGACGCCGACGGCATCGGCAGAAAATCCGTCGATCCTTCTTGATCCGCCGGAACTGGATTACAAAACCGTCTGCAAACCGCCCGTCGATCCGGCCACGCTTCCGAAGATCTCGAAAGACTGGACGAAGGTCCCGGCTTCTGAAATCGATCTGCCGGCACCGGACATCGTGTCTCTGGCGATGGAATACTTCCGCGGCAGCGAGCGTGTCAGCAAGTCTCCTGATGTGGCCGAGGCGCTGTTGCGCGCCGGTCTCACCAAGTTTCCCGAAAGGAGGGGCGTCTTCCTCATCCCTCTGGCGCGCGTCCTTATGGAGGCGGGCTCATCGAGCGATGAACTTCGCGAGGCCGAAAGCAATCTGCTGGAGGTTTACGCAACCGGCAACACTCGCGCAGCCTATGTGCTTGGACAATTATATGGGGACGACGGTCCGGGCGAACTGAGAGATCTCGCGAAGTCGCGACAATATATAGAGAAGTCCGCGCTCGCATCTGACCCGGAAGGCATCATCGAATACGCCAGGATCGTTACCCTCGATCCTCAGGCGACGGCCGAACAGAAGAAGGGTGCGGTCACGAACGCGCTGTTGGGGCTGATCAGCGAGATCAAGAGCGGCGATTGCTCCGCGCTCAGTCAGATCGGCTTCCTCTACCTGCGAGGCAATCTGGTCAGCAAGGAAGTCGATGTCGCTCTGCGTTGGCTCGAAGCCTTCGCGCAGACGGGCGACCTGCGGACGGCACAGAACCTCGCCGATCTCTATCGTTCCCACCAGGTCGACGAGATCGATATCCAGAAGTCGATGTCCTATTTGAAGCAGGCGGCTGAGGGTGGCGTTGCTTCTGCGCAGTTTTCGATGGGCCGCGCCTATGCCACCGGCATATCTCTGCCGCAGGATCGAGGCCTTGCCACGAAGTATCTGACGGCTGCCTCCGAGGCCGGGCTGCGCCCCGCCGACGAGTGGCTGGCGCGCCTGTACTCCGGTGATTTCGGTGGGGATCCAGATGTCCCGAAGGCCAAGACCTACTTCGAACGTGCCATGCAGAATGCCGACCCGACCGGGCAGGTGCCGATCGCATATGGGTCGTTCCTCGCTGACGGGGGAGACCGGCAGGAGGTCGACAAAGCTCTGCAGATCCTCGAGACCGCAGCCCATGCGGGGTCCGCCGAGGCGAGCGACGAGATTGGAAAGATCTATCTGCAGTTGGGCCAGTCGGAGCCGACCTATCTCACCAAGGCATTCAGTGCATTCACGGATGCTGCTGCCTCTGGCAATTCGGACGGTGCGGCCAAGCTTGCCGGCATGTTTGCCTGCGGTCAGGGCGTCCCGGTCTCTGTGGAACTCGCCAACGACTGGCGTCACAAGGCGGCAATCTTCGGCTCTGTCAATTCGATCTACGTCGCCGGACTCAACATGATGGCGGAGCCTGATCCTGTCAGTCAGGCGAAGGGGCGAACCTACCTGCGGCAAGCCGCATTGAAAGGTAGCCCAGACGCCATCGGCTACATTGTGGCGCGGTGGGAGACCGGAGCTGACGGGTTCGAGATGAATCGCGAGGCGGCTGATCGTTTGCTCACATTCGTGGCATCCCTGTCGGACGAGAAGCAGAAGCGCCTCGCCGAACTGTCGATCATCAGCAACCGTTTCGACGTGGCGAACAGTCCTGCGGACAAGCTCGCTCAGATCGCGGCGATCGAGACCTATATTCAGGCCGGTGATCGGGATGCGCTGCTGTTGAAGTCGCAGTTGCTGCAGAGAGCGGGTCAGGCCAACACTGATCAACTCAAGGCGATTTATCAACAACTGGCCGAGGCCGGCGATCCGCGCGGAATGCGCGAATATGGCAAGCTGCTTCTGCGTGACCTGTCGCAGGATGTCTCCGCCGGTCAGGCATGGCTGCAAAAGGCAGCAGCAGCCGGGGATTTCAAGGCGAAGATCTCGCTGGTCGATCCCGGTGATCCCCAAGCCATGCAGAGGCTTGCACACATCACCGCAGCCGGCGAAGCCTGCACGGTCGATGCAATGGTCAACGTGGCGAGAGTCTATGCGACGCTCGCGGATCCGGAGGCGAAGACCCTTGCCCGTTATTGGCTTTCACTCGCCGAACGTCTGTCCGACCGGGATGCCGACGACCTGTTCACCGTTGGCGCAGCCTTACGCGATGGGATCGACGGTGTTGAAAATCGCGCACGGGCCGAGGCGTTCTTCCTTCGATCCTACGCCCTCGGTCGGATTTCGGTCCTTCGCGATCTGGCTGAGGGCCACTTGCAGGGATTGTGGTCGCCCTCGTCCCCAGATGCCGCAAAGGAATATCTCCTGAAGCTTTATGCGCTTGGGGACAAGGACGCGGCCAACAAGCTGATCGGCGAGGTCGCCGATGGGCGCCTTGTTTCCACGGTCGCCGAGATCGACCAGATCCAAGCCTTCCTTGGGGCTGATCTGACCGATGCCGGCAAGAACTTGCTCAAGCTCGCCAGGCTTAATCTGGCAGGCAAGCTCGGCAATCGCGACAACGACGCGGTCGCGCGCTGGTTGACCGTTTCGGCCGAGGCCGGCGAAGCCAATGCCATGTATCGCCTGTATCAGACGTATTTCTTCGCGTCCGGTCGCGAGAAGGACATCGGCAAGGCGATCGACTGGCTCACCAAATCTGCCGAGGCCGGAAATCCCAAGGCAACGCGTGAGCTGGCCATGGCCTACAAGGTCGGGGTCGTCGGTCTGCCCGTCGATGCGGAGAAGGCTGCCTTCTGGGAGCGGAGGCTGACAGAGCAGCTCAACGGTCAGTAAGCGAGAGCTGACAAAATCATTCGTGGTCGAAATGGAATTGAACGGAGATCCTATGTTCGAAAAGATGTGCTGTGCTCTGACGGTCGTGTCTGTGCTTGCGTTTTCCGCCGCGGGAACCCCGTCTGCTGCCGCGGCGACCTTGGCGATCCCATTCCAGCTTGCAAGAGATACTCCGAACAACAACGGCAAGGTCGAGTGTGGGCAGGAAATCCCCACACCCGTCGTATCCCTCAGCCTGTCGAGCATTTACGATGGCGAAGACGAAAGTCACTCGACGATCGATCCGAAGAACAAGGCCCGTTACGACAAGACGATCGACCAAACGCGTCAGTTTTCGACCTTCGTCACCAAGAATGCCAGCAACTACACCGAGACGGACGGAAATCGTCTTGACGCTGCGTCGTGCACGCTCCGTGCTCTGGACGCCTGGGCGAAGGCCGATGCGCTTTCGGACCTGAAGTCCCGGCAGACCTATCTCAGCATGACCCGGATCATCGCCGGCGCCGCACTCGCCTATGTTCAGGTCAAACCTGCGGCACAGTTGCTGGACTATGACACGACGGCAATCGAAACCTGGCTCGATAACCTCGCCGGCCGGGTGATCCCGATCTATACGGAGTCTGGCGATCGACCGTCCAACCGGGCCAATCACCGCTATTGGGGTGGTCTTGCCGTCACCGCCGTCGGTGTCGCGATCGGCCGAAAGGATTTCCTCGATTTCGGGTTCGAAAGCTACAAGCTCGGCGTTTGCCAGGTGACGGCCGAAGGTGCCCTGCCACTCGAACTCGTCCGTCGCAAGAAGGCCCGCGACTATCATCTGCACGCCGCGGGGCCGTTGGTCATGATGGCCTCTCTGCTGCAGGTCAACGGTTTCGACGCGTTTTCGCAGTGCGAAAACGGACTTCAGCGTCTCGTGCACTTTTCCCTGCGTTCGATCGAAGATCCGTCGCTTGTCGAAAGCTTGAGCGATGCCAAGCAAGTGCCGCTGCCGCGGGACGAGAACGGCTTCGTTCGCGGTGATCGCATCGCATGGCTGGATGCCTATCTGGCTCAATATCCCGGTGATCGTGCCGAGTATGGGCGACTTTTCAAAGAGCCATTGTTCTCATCCAACTTCGGTGGCCGTGTCAGCATTTTCTACAATACGTCGTTGCGTGACTGAGTATCGATTTCAGTTTTTTACAGGAGTCTCATGTGAGCCTTAAGTTTGGAACCAGCGGGCTGCGCGGTTTATCGGTCGACCTCATGGGGTCACCGTCCTACCTTTATGCAGCATCATTTGTCGCATTTCTCTTACGCACTGGCTCGGCGAAGCCCGGCGACAAGGTGCTGGTCGCTTATGATTTTCGCGCCTCCAGCCCAGCGATCGCGGCCAATGTTCTGGCAGCTATTGCCGATCAGGGTCTGGTGCCGATCGATTGCGGACTGATCCCGACACCAGCACTGGCTTTTTATGGCTTCCGAACCGGTTCGGCATCGATGATGGTCACCGGATCCCACATCCCGGCGGATCGGAATGGCATCAAGTTCTATTTGCCGTCCGGCGAAATCGCCAAAACCGATGAACTCGCGATCTCTGCGATCGCCGAGGAGTTTCGCCAGGTGGCGATCCCCTCGCAGGATGCGCGGCCGGCGGTCGAGAGCCGTTCTGCTAACGCAATCCAGCTCTTTATGGACCGCAACTTGAAGGTGTTGCCGCCAAACGCATTGAATGGGATGCGTATCGGCAACTATCAGCACTCCACGGTCGCGCGCGACATGCTGTCGGATGTCCTGCGCCACTACGGTGCGGAGGTGGTCGAACTCGGACGCTCCGAAACCTTCATACCCGTGGATACCGAGGCTGTGTCGACAGACACGCTGGAACTTCTAAAGGCTTGGGCGAGGGAACTTGCGCTGGACGCTGTCGTGTCTGCCGATGGTGATGGGGACCGTCCCCTGGTGGCTGACGAAAACGGCGAGCCAGTCGCCGGTGACCTCTGCGGCTTTCTGACGGCCCGCTTCCTGGGCGCTGACGCGATCGTCACACCCATCACGTCGAATTCGGGGCTCGAATTCGCCTCGAAGGGCAAGGTTGTCCGCACCCGCGTCGGTTCCCCTTATGTCATTGCCGGCATGCATGATGCGCTGGAAGACAGCAAGGGGGTCGTTGGCTTCGAAGCCAATGGAGGCACGCTGACGGCGTCCAGGTTCGATGTCGCCGGCGGCGATCTTTTGCCGCTGCCGACACGTGACTCGTTCTTGCCGATCCTTGCGACGCTTTTTGCTTCGAAGACCTCTGGCAAGACGCTCTCGGCGATGAAGGTCGGGCTGGGTCTTCCGGTGACGGCGGCAGATCGGCTGGAAAACTACGCCACCGAGCGCAGTTCCGCACTGATGTCGATGCTGCGTGCGGACGATGGCGTACAGATATTCATGCGCCCGCTCGGGGAGCCCGTCGGGGTCGACGAGACCGATGGACTGCGCGTGACGCTGGCCGGCGGTGCAATCGTGCACTTCCGCCCCTCCGGCAATGCGCCGGAGATGCGGTGCTACGTCGAGGCCTTGGCCGCAGAGGGCGCCAAACGCCTGCTTGAGGATGGTCTGAAGCTTTTGCAAGACTTCAAGGCATGAACGGAGACGATCGTCGGCGAGGTTCGCTTGCTGCACGAAATCAAGTTTGCGTGGGGTTTACGAGGCGCGCCATGCGCGGAGCCGACGAGTTAGGGTGAACTGAAATGAGAGAGCTGAAGTCATACAGTCAGGCCGTGGTGGTTGCCGCGTTGATGTTGCCGCTCGCGTCGTGCAACACGTCTTCCGGTGCGGCCTATCGTGACGCCAAGGTGCAGATTGCACAGGAAAAGGCGGGCTTTACCGCGCGAAGAGATCCTGAAGCCCTCCTGGCTCAGGCCGCGCTTAACGCCAAGAGCAATGACGACATCATTCGGTACAATCGCACTTATGCGACTTTCCTGCTCGACAACGGAAAATCCGCCAAGGCCTATGCGGCCTTCGAGCGAGCTGCCTTGGCAGGCGATCCGTCGTCAGGCCGTCGTCTGGTCAAGGGGCACAATGACGGGATTTACCGGCCTTCCAGCCTGACCACCGTCGCACGCAAGGTCTATGTGCCTTTGACGGCTGACACATCGGAGGTCGGTGCGCGCGTACTGCTGGCCAAACTGATCGATGATGGTCAGCTATCTGCCGGCCAGTTCGGTGGTTCCGAGAAATGGTTGAACGAGGCGGCGAAAGCCGGTGGAACTTCGGCCCTGCGTCAACTCGCCGAGCGCGCAGAGAAGCAAGGCAACCTCAAGCTCGCACTGGATTACTATATCAAGGCCGACAAGACGTCGCGGGCCGAGCGCGCCTTGCGACAGGCCCGCGCGAACTATCTCGGCCAGGACGGTCCGGTCAACGTCAAGCGTGCTCATGCTTGGATGGAGATTGCACGCAAGCTCGACAAGCAGGGCGCAGCACAGCTGGCCGCCCGCATCTATCGACAGACTACCGGTGGGCGCGACGGCATCTATCTGTCGTCGGTGGCATCGGCCGGAGGCGTAAGCGTCATTTCGCAAGCAGAACTGGTGAGCGCCTACAAGGCTGCGAAGACCGATGCGGAGCGCAGAAACTTGGTCGAGCCGCTGAAGATGGCGGCGGCCAACGGAAATGCAGAGGCAGCTCTTTCCTTGGCACAGCTCTATATCGGCGTCGGCGCCGACCCGAGCGATGCCAGCGGTTTGCTGGTGAAGGCCTATAACAAGGGGAAATCCGAAGCACTGGCACCTATCCTCGCGCTGCTCATGCAGGCCGAGCGTGGACAAGGTTATGCCGAGCCGCTTTTCAACGTGGCGAAGAAGGCGGCCGCTAAGGGGAACGTCGAGGCAGCGCGCGCCCTCAGCTCGCTCTACAGCATCGGCGGCTACAAGTCAGCCGATGAGGATGAGCGGCTGAAATGGCTGCAGGAGGCTGCCGACGCAGGCGACGCCAAGTCGCAATACGAGTTCGGCGTGTACCTCTACGAAAATGGCAAGACGGAACGTTCGAAAGAACTGGCTTCGCAATATCTGATCAAAGCCAGCAAGAGGGGAGACGCGTTCGCTGTTTCATACGTGAAGTCGAAAAACATTTTGGAGAACTGATCGATGCTGCAGACCAATCAATTTACAGTCATGTCATCATTGTCATCCGAGATTAAGGGCATGCACGGATGGTTGCGACGCGATGCTTTGCCCTTGTGGGCCGAGGTCGGGTTCGACCCGCAGCGAGGCGGCTTTATCGAGCGGGTCAATCTTGACGGCACGCCGAAACTCAATGACGACGTTCGGGCGAGGGTACAGCCCCGACAGGTCTATTGTTACGCTGTGTCGGGTGGTCAGGGCGCGCCATCCGCCTGGCACGAGGCGGCTACCGCCGGCTTCGACTGGTTCGAACATGTCTATCGTCGCACGGATGGCTTCTTCGGCAATCTGGCTTCGTCCGACGGGCGACTCATCGACGATAGCTTCGATTTGTACAATCAGGCCTTCGCTCTGTTCGCCATGGCGCAAGTCGCCCGGACCTATCCCACGCGCGCCGCCGAGATGGAGGGTAAGGCCGTCGCCCTGCTTTCTGCGATGCAGCAGCGCTACGCTCATCCGCTCGGCGGTTTTGAGGAAGCCGTCCCGGTCAAGCTGCCATTGTGCTCCAACCCCCACATGCATCTGTTGGAAGCATGCCTCGAATGGGAGAGGCTCGCCAAAGATTCATCAATCTGGATGAGTTTGGCCGATGAAATCGCGCAGCTGGCGCAGACCCGGTTCATCGATCCGGACACCGGCGCACTTCGGGAGTTCTTCGACCATGACTGGCGTCCCTATCCCGGCCAGAAGGGCAGGATCGTCGAGCCGGGCCACCAGTTCGAGTGGGCCTGGCTGCTGGCGCGTTGGTCCTCTTCGCGAAACGATGGTGCGGCATTCGATGTGGCGACGCGTCTTTTCGAGATCGGTGCAAGCCATGGACTTTGCCCGGATCGGCACGTCGCGATCATGGCGCTCTTCGATGATTTCTCGATTGCAGATCCGGTCGCAAGGCTCTGGCCGCAAACGGAATGGCTGAAAGCTGCCATGCTTCTTGCAAGGCTGAGCGATCCCGCAGATCGGCCAGGCTATCTGGCCAGCGCCCTTCAGGCTCTGCGCGCGCTCAATATGTTTCTGGCCACCGATGTCACTGGGTTGTGGTTCGACAAGATGCAGGTCGATGGAAGGTTCGTCGATGAACCCGCACCGGCGAGCAGTTTCTACCACATCGTTTGTGCGATCCTGGAAGCCAAATCGGTCTTCCAGGAACTTCGGGCCATCTAGAAATGATGGGCGCCGGGCCGAGTGTCCGGCACGGCGCCGAGATCCCCTGGTCTCAGGTAGGTCCTTGAACCTTCGACCATGACTTCAATGGATCGGCGTCAGCGACGCCCGTCTCCGGCATGTCCGACAGGCCCGTGGTAACGCGGACATCCGGACAGTTCGAGAACCGGCGCAAGATAAGGAATATCGTTAGTGGTCTTTTCGTCCGTCATTTTCATCTTCGTGTATCTGCCGGTCTTCCTGGCTCTCTATTACCTCTGCCCGCAACGGTATCGATCCTATTTCATCTTTGCGGGATCCTACGTGTTCTATGCGTGGTGGCGCATCGACTTCGCCTTCCTGATGTTGGCGACGACCGCGTTCAACTACTATGTCGCATTGTTGATCTATCGGACCCTGGGCCAGAAGTGGTGCAAGCCAATTCTAGTCGCGGCGGTGATCGGTAATCTCGCGCTGCTGTTCTACTTCAAGTACTTCAACTTCTTTGCCGACAGTGCCGCACAACTGTTCAACCGGGGTGAGGCCTACAGCTGGTCATTGCCGCATGTCATTCTTCCGATCGGCATTTCCTTCTACATCTTCCACAACCTCAGCTACATCATCGACGTATATCGCCGGGATCTGCACCCCTCGCGGACATTCGTTGATTATGCGGCTTTCATTGCATTCTTCCCGCACCAGATTGCAGGGCCGGTTCTGCGGTTTCACGATCTGGCGGAGCAGTTCTATCACCGCGAACACAACTGGTCGAAGTTCAATTACGGCGCCACCCGGTTCATGACCGGACTTGCCAAGAAGGTGCTGATCGCAGACTCGATCGCTCCGATCGCGGACGCGGCCTTCGCCATCCCCAACCCCACAATGGCGGAGAGCTGGCTGGGCGCGATCGCCTATACGCTACAGCTCTATTTCGACTTCTCCGGCTATTCGTCGATGGCGATCGGACTCGGCATGATGGTCGGCTTCTACTTCGTGGAAAACTTCGACGCGCCTTATCGATCGAACAGCATCACCGAATTCTGGCGGCGCTGGCACATCTCGCTGTCGAACTGGTTGCGCGACTATCTTTACATCCCCCTCGGCGGCAGCCGCAAAGGTGTCGCGCGCACCTACTTCAATCTCGCGGCGACAATGGTCCTCGGTGGTCTCTGGCACGGCGCGAACACCACCTTTCTGGTCTGGGGCGCTTGGCACGGTATCTGGCTGGCCATCGAGCGCTATTTCAACGTCTCGCCGAAGGCGCCCTTCCGACTATCCAGGTGGCTGTTCACCACGCTTCTCGTCATCATCGGCTGGGTGTTCTTCCGTGCCGCCAACATGACCGAGGCGCTCGACATGCTCGCAGGCATGGCCGGACTGCAGGGCTTCGCCCTGCGCAGCGACTATGCCTGGCAGTTCACCAGCTTCTCGTTCCTGCTGATGTTGGTTGGAACGGTCATCGCCCTCGGAGAGCCCTTGCTGCGTAGCTGGTTCGCGCTGCCGACCACGATGGAACTGGTCAAGGCCAAGGAGATCGATCGTCCCAGGATTTCGCGCGCAATGAGCGTGGCAGCGATCGTTCTCGGACTGCTGGCGATCGTCAAGCTGGTCGCCGACAGCGACACACCTTTCCTCTACTTCCAATTCTAAGGAGAGCAGATCATGGACGAATCCAAATCTGTCACGGCCAATCCCGCCTCGATCGAGCCCCGTTTGTCCGGTCAGGTGACGTCGGGCCTGCGGGTGCTCAATTATCTGCCGGCGATCTGCATGGTGGGACTCTTTGTCAGCGGAGTTGGTGTCGTGGGGCACTTCTTCGCCAGCGAGGAAGCGGGGGAACACTGGCAGCAGCCGCGGACGGTCGATTACGTGGTCAAGGGTCACGAGGCTCTCGCGATCGAAGAGATCTTCAAGGACGTCTTTCCGATCAAGGATTTTTCGACCGGATTGTTGAATGCGATCAGCCTGGCCGTGTTCGACGAAACCCGCAAGGGCCTGGTCAAGGGCAATGACGGTTGGTTCTTCTCGGACGAGGAGTTCAGCTGGAACCGCAAGTCGGCGGCAATGGTCGAAAAGCATTTCGGCTTCGTGCAGGACGCGATTGCCGACCTTGAGGCCGCCGGCGTCGAGCCGATCATCCTGCTGATTCCCGAAAAGGCGGACATCTATCGCGACAAGCTCGGATCCATCCGGCCCCCGGCGTCCCGCGCGACATTCTACGACGAGATCCGCACACGTCTGACGGCGCTGGGCGTTCAGGTGCCGGACCTGCGCACGACCTTTCTCGAAGCACGCAAGGGGACCGATGTCTTCCTAAAGGCCGACACGCACTGGACTGTCGCCGGGGCTGGTGTCGGGGCACGGGAGGTCGCTTCGTCTCTCGCGGCGGATACCAGCCTCGCGCGAGAGCCCTATACGCTATCGGCGGAGCCGGAGGTGCCTCACAGCGGCGATCTTTTGAAGTTCGCCAATCTCTCCATTTTCTCCGGCCTCGTGGCACTGCCGCAGGAGACGATCACACCTGTGTCCGCAAAGAAAGCGGAAGCCGATCTCGACGACCTGCTCGCAGACGGTCAGGCCGGCCCTCAGCTTGCCGTGGTCGGATCCAGCTACAGTGCCAACGCCACCTGGAGTTTCGAGGCGCAGCTGAAGGCCGCCACCGGCGTTGAGGTGATTAATTTCGCCGAAGAGGGCAAGGGTCCGTTCAAGCCGATGGAGACTTTTCTGACTGAAAAACTCCCCGGCATGCAGGGATTGAAATACGTCGTCTGGGAAATGCCGCTGCGTTACTTCGACGAAGTGAAGTATTGAGCGCCTGAGCAGGGCACGTGCATCGGTCCGTCCCTCTTCGCTGCGGACCGATGCATGCGCTACTCCTCTCTGAACAGGCGGTTGGAGCGATCCATGATCGGCTTGGAGAAGTAGGAGAGCACGCTCCGGTCACCCGTCGTGAAGAAGACGTCCACCGGCATCCCAGGCAACAGCGACAGGCCTTCGGGCAGGTGTTTCAGGTTTTCATTCGGAACGGAAATCGTCGCACGGTAGAAGGATGCGCCATTGATCGGATCCGTTTCCAGATCCGCCGAAAGCCGGAGAATTGTTCCGTCAATCTGAGGTGTGGTGTTCCGGTTGAAGGCGGCGAGATGGAGCGTCGCCGTCTGGCCTACTCGCAGTTGGTCAATGTCCTTTGGCAGGATCCGTGCCTCCACTTGAAGCACGCTGCCGCTCGGGACGATTTCCATCAGCGTTTCGGCAGGGGCGACGACACCGCCGACCGTATGTATCGACAAAAGGTGCACAATCCCGGTACTCGGCGCCCGTACATCGGTCCGTCGCAAACGTTCCCGCGCCGAGGCCTCATCGACTGCCAAGGTCGCGAGCTCGTTGGAGACGTCCCGAAGCTCGGTGGACACGGCTGCCGACGTCTGCTGGTCAACCTGTATCATCTCCAGCTGCAATTCTGAGATCTTCGCTCTCGTCGCCGATATAGATGACAGAAGCTGCCCTCGCTCACCCTGCAGGCGGACGGCATTCCTGTCCAGATTGTTGACCTGCGTGAACGGAATGGCCCCGGCGGCAAGCAATTGTCGTTTTCCTGAAAGCTCCTTTTCGATCAAGCGGATCTCGTCGGATTTGGCTGAGATCTGGACGTCCAGACCTCGGATCTGGGCGTCCAGTTGCAGCGATTGCTCGGCCAAACGATCCTTTTGCCCCTTGTTTTGGGAGCGCCTGTCTTCGAGGAGTCTTCGCTCGAGGTTCGTCAACGTCTCGATTTCCTCGGCGTTGATGCGCGCTCCGATCGCGCCTGGGGTTACAAAGTCTGATCGGCCATCGCGTTCCACCTCCAGACGCGCCTGCCGGACGAGCAGTTGCGCGATCCTTTTCTCCATTGAGGCGAGGGCAGCGCGCGGGGTCGTGTCGTCGATCTTCACCAGTTTTTCGCCGGCGGTCACTGCCTGGCCCTCATCGACCAGGAGTTCTGCAATGATGCCCCCCTCGGGATGCTGGACCTTTTTCGAGTTTCCGGCCACCACGGCGACGCCCGAAGCGATGATCGCGCTGGAAAGCTCGGCCATGGCTGCCCATGTTGTCACACCCGTCAACAGCAGCAGCACGGCCAAAAGGCCGACCGTAAGATTTCCGCGCAGGGACTGTAGAAGGATTTCCTGGGCATCGCGGTTCATAATTCGGTCTATCCGTGTTCGACGAGGGGAGGAACCGGTTGCAGCGGGGTTCGCTGAAGTCGGACGGCGGGATCGGCCGCATTCTTGATCGACTGAAGGACGATTTCGCGGGGGCCGAATGCTGTCGCGGTTCCATTCTTCATCACCAGCAGCGTGTCCAGTTGTGACAGGATACTGTCACGGTGGGTAACCACGACCGCAATCCCGCCGCGCGCCTTCACGCCGCGGATGGCACCGACCAATGCCTCGTCGCCTGCGCGATCAAGATTGGAGTTCGGTTCGTCCAGAATTACAAGAAACGGATCACCATAGAGGGCGCGTGCAAGTGCAACCCGTTGCCGTTGACCTGCCGACAGGTTCGAACCTCCCTCAGAGATCGTCGTCTGGTAGCCGTCTGGCAGGGATACGATCATTTCATGGGCTCCCGCCGCGTGAGCGGCACTGATGATCGCCCTATCAGATGCGGCTCGGTCCAGTCGCGCGATGTTCTCGCCAATGCTGCCGGGCAGGAGGTCGGAGTTCTGGGGCATGTATCCTATGTGCCTGCCAAGCATATGCATCGGCCACTGGTCGAGCGGGGCGTCGTCGAGGCGCACTTCCCCTTGGCTCGTCGTCCAAACGCCGGAAAGTGTCTTGGCGAGTGAGGTTTTGCCGGATCCGCTCGGGCCGACAATCCCGAGCGCCGTCCCCGCGGTCGCATGAAAGCTGACATTGCTGATGATCAATCGGTAGGGGTCACCCGGCGGTGAGGCACTCAGCCGTTCGACGCGCAAAGTCTGCGTCGGTTCCGGCAGCGACACCTTGTTTTGTTTGTCCGGGAAAGATTTGAACAGCTCCTGGAGGCGCTTCCACGATTGTTGGGCGGTCACGAGGGATCGCCAGTTACCAATCAACAATTCGAGTGGCTGAAGGGTCCGGGCGACAATGATGGAGGCGGCAACAATCGTGCCTCCCGTCATCTCGCCTTCCAGAACGAGCCAGGCTCCTAGCGCTAGAGAGCCGGATTGAACCATCTGGCGAGTGGTCTTGAAAAGGCCGGAGAACAATCCGGTCCAGTCGGCCAATTCGAGTTGAGTTTCCGCATGATGCCGGTGCTGCTCTTTCCAGCGGGTGCGGATTTGGGGAAGAATGCCCATAGCCGCAATCGACTCGGCGTTTCGATGGACAGCCTCACCGAAACGGTTGCGCGTGGCCAAGGAGGCGGAAGCCAGGCTCGCCTTTTTGCGGGTCGACAGCGCTGCGGCAAACGAGAGTGTGACCAAGATCGCCAATGCCAGGCTCGCCAGACTTCCAATGGCGGGATGCAAAACGAAGCAAATCACCAGATAGAATGGAAGCCAGAGCAGATCGAAAAGGGCAGCGGCAGCCGGCCCAGACAAGAATGACCGAACCTGTTCAGCATCCTGGGCAGGCTTGAGGACATCGGCACCGGTTGACATGCGCAATCTTGCACTGGCGATTGCGGTAATCACCCTTTCCGACATGTCGTCATCGATCAATCCGGCGATCCGGTTCATCACGCGGCCTCGAATGACTTCGAGGAAGCCCGAAATACAATAGATAGCGACGACAAGTCCCGTCAAAACAGCCAGCGTCGCCTCGCTGTTGCTGGGGATAACCCTGTCGTATATTTCAAGCATGAAAAGGGGTGAGGCAAGCGAAAACAAGTTGACGACGCTCGAGAAGCCGCCGGCCAGAATGAGTGAGCGCGTAATTGTCGATTTCAAGCCAGATAAATTCAACGTTTTTGACTCTATATTGAATTCTATCGTTGCCTTGGGATGTATGCGTGTTCTGCACTCGAGTGGTTGTGCATGAAACTTGATGCATTCAAGCGCCACGCCCTAAATCTGCAGGGTCTTTTACGCGGCGGTGTGTGAGTTTGCTTCAGGCTGAAATGTGATTTCCAGCCTGAAGTTTGCGCGTCGTGGTCACCAAAAATCTCGCGCGTTTTCGACCTCGAGACTGTCAGAGAACGAAGTCGCTGTGGGCCAGAGTGATCACCCCATCGATATGGAACGAGAAGTCGGCCAATCCATCTCCGTCGATGTCGCCGTAGACGTAGGTTTCGGACGCAGTGTTCACAAAGCGCAATTCTCCGGCCTTACCCGAAAAATTCTGCGTTCCAACGAAGGTGAAAGCCTGGCTCCCACTGGTGTTGCTGTTGGCGTCAAGGGCGGCCAAGTTGAGAGTGTCGCCCTCTTGCTGGGAGAACTCATAGATGTCATCGCGACCGCTGGCGATCAATGTCGATGAATCGAGCGACGTGAACACGAATGTGTCAGCGCCGGTTCCACCGTAGAGATTGTCAGCGCCGGCATCCGCATAGAGGAAGTCGTTGCCATCTCCTCCATAGAGGGTGTCGTCGCCATCGCCTCCGATAAGCTTGTCATTGCCTTCCTTGCCGTACAGCCTGTCTACCCCGGCATCGCCGCTCAGGGTATCGTTGCCTGCACCTCCATCGAGCCGGTCAATTCCGTTCCCGCCATCGAGAAAATCGTCGCCGCTACCACCCTTGAGTTCGTCGTCACCGTCGCCGCCATAGAGCTTGTCCTTGCCGCCATTCCCCTCGAGCGCATCGTTGCCCGCTTCACCCTTCAGGATGTCGTCGTCATTTCCGCCTGAGACGGTGTCTCCTCCATTGCCGCCATAGACGACATCGGCGCCGTCGCCACCGTCAATGGTATCCGTGCCGTCACCACCATGGATCTGATCGTCACCTTCCTCGCCCTCGAGGTTATCGTCACCATCTTCGCCGATGAGGATGTCCTCACCGGCTCCACCGTCGATGATATCGTTGCCGTCGCCGCCATAGATCTTGTCCTGGCCATCGTCACCGTAGATCGTATCTGCGCCGGCACCGCCAACGACGATGTCGTTTCCGGCGCCGGCCGAAATCGTGTCATTACCGTCCTCGCCACGCAGCGTGTCGGCTCCTCCGCCGCCGATGATACGGTCGTTTCCGGCACCGCCCCAGATCTTGTCATCGCCACCGTAGCCGTAAATGACGTCGGCCCGCTCGCCGCCCTGCAGCGAATCGTTGCCGGATGTGCCAGTCGTGTCGACCGAATAGGAGGTGTCGTTGGGGTTGTGCGGGATCTTGTCGAGCAAGCCATCCAACCCAGGATCGGAACCGTGTCCGAAGTCGAGGCCATATACGGAAACCTGTCCTGCACCCTTGCTGTTGGTCTCGTTGCTGCCCAGATAGGCCCCCGCTTTGAAATAGAATAGATCGTTTGCCCATTCCGATCCGACTGTGAGGTTTGCAGAATACGTCTTGCCGTCCGCATAAGCCTCCACCGTGACCGTGTTGCCCCTGACCTTGATTTGATACGAAAATAACTCGCTCAGAGACACGTCGGGCGTTTGACCATTTTCGTCGGTGAGCTGATAAGTGGTCGAGGAACTGTCGCCGCTGCCGAGGTCGCTTTTGAAGTAGACCTTACCGTTGTCCCAATAGAGACGAACCAGTTCCTCGTTTTGACCATGCACTTGTCCGATCACGATCCGCCCTGCGGTTCCGTCCGGCATGAGTGGAGCCTGATCGATCTTCAGCGTCGAGGTCATCGTGCCGCCGTCCTTCGGCGACCATGCGGCAAGCGAACCATCTTCTGCCATCTCTCGAAGCTCGGACCGTGCGGCCGTTGTGCCCTTGCTTACGGCCCCATCGGTAGGGGCGCGGAACACCATGGCGCCGTCGTCACCAGTGAAGAAATACGATGTATGCTCGAAACCTTTCAGATCGACAATTTCATATGCAACACCTTTGTTCGTCCCATCTTCGTCGATAGGCAAACCGAGCTTCCAAAGCGATAAGTCAAAATTCTCTGAGTTTACTGTCATGGCAGTTACGCTCCGCAATCATCGCATCCATGGGATTCGATTCCCCTGGAGGTTGAGGAAAATTTTGTTGGTTGAAAGTTTCTCAATCACAGATCGACGATATCAAGGTTTATGGAATTCATGAAAGGCCAACTGATTACAGGTGAAATTTCAACGCTGCGTGCGATGAGGCCTGGGATCAGACGACCTTTTGCCGCTATCTTGGTCTAAATGCCCATCCGAATGGCATTGGCCAATGCCTGCGTGCTCATGGGGTCGCGCAGATGGGTGAAATGCGTGGCGATGGTCGAGCGGACCGCTGCTTCCTCCCCGAAGCGGGAAGTCGCAATGACGGGCGTGTCGCCCACCATTGCCTTGATGTCCTGTGCTGAGACACTGGCGGGAATGGCAGCCACATCGATCATGATCAGGTCGACCGGATGTGTCTTGAGCCATGTTTCCAGCGCCGCATAGTCCACGAAGCTGATCGGCTCATAGCCGAGTGCCGCGATCCTCTCCTCGTGCATTTCAAGATCGCCGCGGGGCGCCCTCAGTGTCGCGATCAGCTCTCCGCTGCCCAGCACCAGGGGCGGGGACGCAAAGAACTGGCTGATGGGCGTGGATGGCATTGAGCAATGGGGGAAGTAGATCTCGAATTGTGTGCCCCTGCCGCGTTCGCTCGTCACGTCGATGCGGCCATCCATCGCCGTGACCAGACCATGGACCGCAGCGAGGCCCAAGCCGGTTCCGCCTCGCACTGCCTTCGTGGTGAAGAAGGGCTCGAAGATGCGCGGCAAGGTATCTGGCGGAATGCCGCGTCCGTTGTCCGCGACGCTTAGCCGCACATATTTGCCCGGTTGCAGCAAGCCGAGGGACAGCGATTTCACGCTGCCGGTGACGACGATGTCGACGTCAACATCGACTTTCACGCCACCAGCCGAGGCCTCTAGTGCGTTCTTGCAGAGGTTTGTCAACACCTGCTGCAGGTCCATGGGATGGCCCACAATCTTGCAGTCCTCATCCGGCAATAGCGGTGCACCGACCTCCAGATCCGGGAAGGACGCGGAGATCAGAGGAAGCGCATCACGCATAGCTTCCACCAGATTGAGCGGTAACCGCGTTTGTTCGCGACTTCGGCTGAGGGTCAATATCTGGTTGACGATCAGCTCTGCTCGGCGTGCGGTGGAGATCATCTCGTTGAGATAGTGTTCAACCTGTTTGCCGTCTTGCGCTCGCTGCACGGCCATTTCACCATAGCCGAGTAGTGCGCCCAGAATGTTGTTGAACTCGTGGGCTACACCGCCGGCAAGTGTGCCAACCGCCTGCACGCGCTCGGCATGGTTCAGGCGACGTTCGAGATCTTCCCTGTTCTTTCGCTTGCAATGATCCGCCGCCGCCTGGACGAGACCCGAAAGGGACGAACACAAGAGCTCTACTTCATCGTCACGAAAGGCCAGGCGCGGCTTCGCGAATGTCATCAGCAGAATGGCGGTGCGCCCGAGTGGTGTCGTAATTGCTGCGGCGACGGCTCTCGTCCGTCGTCTGGCGAAACATTGCGCTCTCTCCATGCTCAGGTCGAGGAAACGCGGAGCACAATCCGGTTCAGAGCGATGAACTTTCGGGTTTCGCTTCAGGAAATATGCCTTGACTTCCGGGGCGATCGCAGGCGGAAAGAGGGGAGCAAGAAATTCGTCTACGGTCACTCCCGTGCGCGGTTCAACGATCTCGACTCGCAGCGCTTCGGCACCGAAATGGCGGGCGTAATCTGCGAGAACGCTGGTTGCCACAAGTGTAAACTCGCCCCTGGTCTGGGCGTCTTCGAAGGCACGGGCAAACGAGGCAAGCAGGGAGTGACAGTCGAGCAATTGCCCGACGGCTCGAGCCTGCCTTATCTGTATCAGCGTCAACCAAGAGGCATAGGCGCACAGCGTCAGCGCCAACAGGACGAGCGCCGTGTCTGACAAAAGTGGGCCGTAGGCGGTCGCGTCACAGGTTCCACAGTCCAAGGTCGGTCTCTGATGCGCCGCCAGCAGCGCAAGGAACAACGCGGCGAAGAAGCTTACCAGAATCTTCAGTGGCGTATCGCCTGATGTCCGGGGTGCCGTTTCGTAGGGCCATAATCGCCGCATATTGCACGTCTGCTCAGGTGTTCGGGTCCGCTGGTCGCATGCGTTCTGCTCGTGACGGCCCTTCGACAACTCTCGGGCTTTCGCCTTTAAGCTGATCCGGCGGAGTTTGGAATTTTGCCGCAGATCTAGGTACTAGAAAGCTGTTCTTGGCTGACCTTTGTTACAGAACGATTTCAGATGTGTGCGCTTGCCTACAGTTGGAATGCGGAGGCGCCTTGAAAGTAGATGGGACGGAATGCGCACGAGCCGATGCGACATTGCGCAGTCAAGCCTGCTCGCCGCGGTCTTCCGACTTTCCCGCTGCCGGGACTTCGATCCATCGCTCAGCGAGGCCATCCTTACGATCCGATCGTTTCATGATGTTGCGTCATTCTGCCGAAGAAGCGGCGTCTCATAGGGGCCGCGTAGGCAGCAGATTGTTCCAGGTTGCCCGAGATTTTGTTCAGAAACGGCAGGCCCTGGGAAGCGGGGCATACCCCCAGATCGGAGGAATCTGATCCCGGACAGCTTTTCAGAGGATATCCTGCCTCCAGACGGTCTGGCGGATCGGGCATGGCGGCTCCTCGAACGGCGCCAACCTATCGAGGAAAAGCCGCGGTCCGCGAATCCTGATGGTCACGCCTGTCGCACCTGCATGCTGGGATGTTTGTGAGCAGCCTATGACGTTGGCACCGTGCCGCCATCAATGACATATTCGGTCCCCGTGATTGTGCCTGCAAGATCGGATGCGAGAAACGCGATCAGGTTTGCGATTTCTTCGGGCTTGGAAGGCCGGCCGATCGGCACTCCGCCGAGTGCCTTCATGATCATCTGCTTCCCTTCCTCGACGCTGACCCCATGTTCATCGGCGAGGCGTCTCGCCAGGTCGACGGACGATTCCGTTTCGATCCAACCTGGTGATACGCGCACGACCCGCACACCCTTGGGCGAAACCTCCTTGGAAAGGCTCTTGCTGTAGGTGGAGAGGGCGGCTTTTGCCGCTGCATAGGCCGTGGTTGCCTCCGGCAATGGAAACTCGCGTTGAATGGATGTCACATGAATGATCACGCCAGACCCACGATTGACCATCTCCGGCAAGAGCGCGCGGTCAAGGCGAACGGCCGGCATGAGGTTCAGGTCAAGTTCCTTTTGCCATTCCGTCTCGTCAAGCGCCTGGTATCCACCCGCGGGCGCCGACGATCCGCCCAGCATGTGGACGATGACATCCGGGAAGCCAAGCCGTTCGCGTACCTCGGCAGCCACTGTCGCGCAGCCGTCGACGGTGGTGAGGTCGGCGGCCACAAACTTTGTCTCGGGAATATCCGATGGCCGGGTGCGGGCCGTTGTCAGCACTTGCGCTCCGAGTTGTTCGAACAGGGCGACGGTGGCTGCTCCGGCACCGCGTGTGCCTGACGTGATGAGGGCGCGTTTGCCCTCGAGGTTGAGAAAGGAGGTCATACGATGATCTCCAGCTTGGCGATCTTGTCCCCGTCAAGGACGAAGAAATAGCGCAGGTCCACCGGGCTGCCGGGGAAGTTTCCGACGAGATGGCTTTTAACGACCGTCTTGCCATCCGTTTCCTCAATCGAGAATGGTTCGACCGTGTAGGTGTACTTCGTGGAGGCATTCGCCATCCATTTGCGGATGGCGTCGCGGCCCGTATAGGTATTGCCCTCGTCGACGACGACGGCATCCTGCGTGAAGCCTTCGGCGATCGCGGCTGCGTTGCCCTTTTTGTCATTGTCAAAGTAGGCAGCGATGGCGCCTGGGAGTTCGATGGACATTGTCAGTCTCCTTTTCTGGGCGGGGATGTCAGCGGCGTCCGCCAATGGGTCCGTCAGAGCTTTTCGTCCGGCTGGGGATATCCGCCCTGGGCACGAAAGTGAGGGCGACGACTGCGTCGACCGCTTCCGGCTTGGCATGGGCTTCGCGGCCCTCGAAGGATGCATCGAGCAGCAAACGCAGGGAGCGGTTGATCTCCATCGGCAGGAAGGAGATCATGCAGACCTCTTCAAGCGACGCTGCTTCCGCGACTTCGATGAGTTCGTCCTTGAGGTCCTCGCGGGTGTAGGTGATGATGTATTTGTAGTCCTGGTCGAGCGTGTAGAGCTTGGGTTCGCGCATGCTCTCCGGCACGTCACTGTCCTTGAAATTCCAAAGGAACTTCGCAGGCCCTCCCACGATCGGTCCGCCAAATACCAGTTGCTTGGCGATGAGGGCATCGAGAATGCGGTATGCTTGAGCGGTCTGCTCAGCGCTGATGAAGGCTTGATAATACTGCATTTTGGTCTTCTCCGTTGATGTCTGGAAACAACATAGACCCTTGAAGCAGATCCGATAATCGGGATAGATGCGGACGAGGAATGGCGATTTTCGGGATAATGACCAGTTACAGTCTGACGGATTTCGATGCGGTGATTGCGATTAGCCGGCGTGGTTCGTTCCGCGCCGCCGCCCTTGATATGGGCATGTCCACCACCGCTCTGAGCAATGCCATTGCGAAGCTGGAAGGTCAGCTTGGGGTCCGGCTCTTCAATCGCACGACGCGCAGCGTCTCCCTGACCGACGCGGGGCGCCGGTTTGTCGATCAGGTGACGCCCGCTCTGAAGGAGATTCACCAGGCGCTCGACGCCGTACGCTCCGAACAGGAAACCCCATCGGGGACGCTTAGGATCAACGCATTCGCCACGGCCGCACGCGAGATCATCGAGCCGTTGGTCATCGAATTTCTGCGGCGGTTTCCCGACGTGCATATCGATCTGGTGACCGAAGGAAACTTCGTCGATATCGTGGCGGAAGGCTTCGACTTCGGAGTGCGGAGCGAAAATCGCGTGCCCACGGATATGATTGCAATCCCTCTCGGCCCCTCGAGGCGATATGCGGTCGTCGCAAGTCCTGCCTATCTTGAAAACCGTGAAGTGCCTGTCGTTCCGGCCGACCTTCTGAAGCATGACTGCGTCCGCACGCGTCTGCCCAATGGCGCTATGTTTCGCTGGCAGTTCAAGGACGAAGATCAGCTCCTGCAGATCGATGTTCGGGGACCCATCACGTTGGACGAAGCCACTTTGGCGCGTAGAGCCGTCCTAAACTCGGTGGGGGTCGGTTTCTTCATGGAATCAGATGTTCTTGAAGACATCGAGCAAGGAAAGCTCGTGCGCCTTCTGGAGGAATGGACGCCCAGGATCTCACCTCTTTGCCTCTACTATCCAAGTCGTCGCAATCCGCCGGCCGCATTCCAGGTTTTCGTCGACCTTGCTCGTGAACTGGCGCGTTCCGCGCAGAAGCGTTGAGTGGCTGTCACGCGCAGGCCGGCACCGTTGCAGGCTAAGAGGTCTAAAGATAAGGTGAAACGAAACCTCGCGCGCTAACCCGCGCTGTAGGATTAAAGCCTCCGCGAGGTCGTTTCACTCTGCAGGAGTTCTGTTGATTTCGCCCCCGGGCCGCTCACTTGCAATCAGCGTTGGCTTTGCGTAACCAATTGCAATCGACGCTACAGATTTGCTCAGGGAGAAAGTATGGCGAGCAGGGATGCCCGGGTTCCTCGCCTCATAGCCCTGTGCGGGCTTGGAGGGGCGTTGGAGTTCTTCGACTTCGTCATTTTCCTTTTCCTCGCGCCCATCATCAGCAAAAATTTCTTTCCGCCCGACACGCCGGGTTGGCTCGCTGACGTTCAAGCACTTGGCATCTTTGCAGCCGGCTACATTTTCCGTCCCTTGGGTGGTCTCATCATGGCCCATTATGGGGACCGATCGGGCCGCAAACGGGTGTTCTTGATATCGATCCTTTTGATGGCTCTCGCAACGACCGGGATCGCGCTCGTTCCGAGCTATGCCACGGCCGGATGGCTCTCACCTTTCACTCTGGTATTGCTGCGCATAGTGCAGGGGGTGGCGATCGGGGGCGAAGCGCCAGGGGCCTGGACATTCGTTGCAGAACACGTGCGTTCTCGCCATCTCGCGTTCGCCTGCAGCTTCATGAGTTCGGCGCTTATTTCCGGAGTTTTTCTGGCCTCTGTAGTGACGATTGCCGCAAATCGATATTTCTCGCCAGAGGCCATGCTGGATTACGGCTGGCGTATCCCGTTTGTCGTGGCCGGCATTTTGGGCTTGCTGAGTGCGATATTGCGGCGCTGGCTCAGTGAAACGCCCGTATTCCTTCGGATGCGGGAGGAGGGGGCGGTGGTCAAGGCGCTTCCGATCATGGTGGTGTTGCAACGGCACTGGGGCGCGCTTTCGATGTCGGTCGTTGCAACCTGGATCCTGTCTGCCGTCGTGATTGTCACGACGCTGATGACACCACTCATCCTGCAGAAACGTTACCAGTTCGAGGCTCAGGACGCTCTTTTCATATCTGCATTTGGGGTGCCATTTGTTTGTGCCGGTGGTCTATTCGCGGGTTATCTCGCGGACCGCACTGGGCTCGGCAGATATTTCATGTTTGCCAGCATCCCCTTCGCTGCCGCAAATTTCGTGTTTTATACCCAGGTGAACCCGGCCAGCGGCAATGTGTATCTGCTTTACGGTTTGGCATCGTTCTTTAATGGTTTGGCTGGTGTCATTCCATGCTTCCTGGTGCGGGCATTCCCCGGCAATGTTCGCTATACTGGTATCTCGCTGGCCTACAATGTAACCTTTGCGATTTGTGGTGGGCTTACGCCGCTGGTGATTGGAGCTCTGCTTCCCAGTGCGCCGCTCTTCCATTTGCATTACTTGCTCGCGGTGGCTGCCGGCATGTTCCTGCTCGGTGCTTACGTCTTCATCTGGCCCAGTGCGGTGCGTTACTGCGATGCGCGGGACGAAAGTTGGACGGACTAGATCACAAGGTTGCTGACAACTGCGGGTGTTGCGGGGTGGAATAACCTGAGAATAGCCTCAGTTCAGCGGGTGGATACCGATCGCGTGATAGATGGCATCGATCAAATGCCGACCTTGAAACGGCTTTTGTAACAGGGCGACGCCGCCACAGGCGATCACGCGATGAGGCAAGCTGGGGTCGGTTTGCGCTGAGACGAAGATGACAGGCACTTTGCTTCCCTCTTCATTCAGTCGTTGCTTCAGCTCAATTCCCGTTAAGCCCGGCATGTTTATGTCCGATATGATGCAATCAGCCTTGAGATCGGCACACACACCGAGAAACGCTTCTGCAGATGCATAGCTGGAAACGTCAAATCCCAGCGATCTGATCAGCCATTCCGTTGCATCACGGAAGGAGTCATCGTCGTCGACGACCGCGATATGCACATTCCGAGGCGGGGACATAAATCTGGCCTTTTCGGCGTAGAGAGTATTCACTCCTCAATCGCACAATTCAGCCATTCCGGACATCATACGGTAGTGTTACTCGCATCCTTCAAGGCACGCTGTTTCAGCGCATCCGCCATGCGAACGAGGTCGGGCAGCGTGCGCGCACCCATTTTCTTCATCACCGAGCCGCGGTGGATTTTGACGGTCACTTCGCTGATGCCAAGATCGCCGGCAACCTGCTTGTTCAGCAGACCCTTGGTGACAAGAGACATGACTTGCTGTTCGCGCGAGGTCAGGGACTGATACCGCGATTCGAGCTCTACCAAAAATCCATGGTTGGCTCGACGTTTGCTGTCGACTTTAAGCGCCGAGGCAACCGCGTCCAACATCTCCTGATCGCGAAATGGCTTGGTCAGGAAATCGATAGCGCCAGCTTTCATCCCGCGAACGGACATTGGAATGTCCCCATGACCTGTCATCAGGATGATCGGGAGGTCAACTCCTGCCTCGTTCAGTTGCTCCTGAAAATCCAGGCCGCTTGTGCCCTGAAGGCGAATATCGAGGACAAGGCAGGCATCCGTGTCGGGGCGATCGGTTGCCAAAAAATCTTGTGTCGAGACATACGTCCGAGTTGCGAAGCCGACCGATCTGAACAAGTGGTCGAGTGAATGCCGGAGGGATTCATCATCATCTATGATATAGATAACTGGCGCGGTATTCTTCACGTGCTACCCATCCTCTTTTTGCGCAAATCCCTCTTCGAAGGTCATGCCAAAAAATGGTGACTGTTGAAAGCGTTCTGTGAGTGCGCGCGCACTACATCTGCAACATGGCGTCCCGCCGGTGCGATCAAGCCCCTTCCATCGGAGCGGCTCATGACGTTCATCGACGCCTACAACAACCAACGCGGACCTTGTCATGACCTTGGCTGTCGGGGGGCAGCTACACCGTTTCACGCCGACACGCGCGCTCCATTGTTCATAGTCGCCGTACTCAGCTCTTGCTCGCGGTCTTGCCAAGGCCAATTTCGTTGTAGGCCTCGAGTTTTCTACTTTCAACAAAGTCCTTCTCCGTGGATAGCGGCGCGTTAGAGGATGTCTGGAGGAGCCGTCTTACTGCGGTTCGACCATCCGAACACGTCCAGCAGTCTTGGCTCCGATGGCTCGAGCCGTCCGGAAGACCGCATTCCTATTGTCGGTGCGCGCCGCTGCCTTGCTGGTAGTGTCGGTCGACGCAACCAGACAAACGTCCAAAAAAGCGTTCCCCGAGACAAGAGCGGATTTCTGGCAATCGCTAGGTTCGGGTCATCCAAGCAGCAGGAACGCAACCGATGGATCAGAAACGAGAAATTCTAATGTCACGCAGGCAGATCATGCTTGCGGGTGCCTCCCTTTCACTGGCAACGACTCTCCCGGTCTTTGCTCAGGAAAACTCCACCGAACCTCAAAACCAAGGAATGATAGCAATGACCGAGAACTTCGTTACCACCCAAGACGGCGTCGAAATTTTCTACAAGGACTGGGGTCCGAAGGACGCACAGCCGATCGTTTTCCACCACGGCTGGCCGCTTTCCTCCGACGACTGGGATGCGCAGATGCTCTTCTTCGTCCTCAACGGCTACCGCGTGATAGCGCATGACCGCCGTGGCCATGGCCGGTCGCAGCAGGTGGGTGAAGGTCACGATCTCGACCACTATGCAGCCGATGCCTCTGCCGTCTTCGAAAAGCTCGATCTGCGCAATGCAGTCCATATCGGTCACTCAACGGGTGGCGGTGAAGTGGCGCGCTATGTCGCCAAATTCGGCGAGCCGCAGGGCCGTGTGGCTAAAGCCGTTCTGGTCGCTGCCATCCCGCCGATCATGGTGAAGACGGAAGCCTATCCCGGCGGCTTGCCGATCGAAGTGTTCGACGGTTTCCGTGCTGCTCTCGCCGCCAATCGCGCCCAGTTCTTCCGCGACGTTCCGGCCGGTCCGTTCTATGGCTTCAACCGCGAAGGTGCGACCGTGCATGAAGGTGTCATTCAGAATTGGTGGCGCCAGGGCATGATGGGTGGTGCCAAAGCCCATTACGACGGCATCAAGGCCTTCTCGGAAACCGACCAGACCGAAGACCTTAAGAACATCTCGGTGCCGACGCTCGTCATGCATGGGGACGACGACCAGATCGTGCCGATCGCTGCCTCGGCCGAGCTTTCGGTGAAGCTGCTGAAGAATGGCACGCTCAAGGTCTACAAGGGCTATTCACACGGTATGCTGACCGTCAATGCAGACGTCATCAACCCGGATCTCTTGGCCTTCGTGAAGAGCTGAAGCGTACATCCAAAAGCAATGCCGCCGCCTCACCCGCGGCGGCATTTTCGTTGCCTTGGTATCGCGCGGGACTTCGCTTGTGCGTCCTTCAACTCCGGACCGGCTGGCTACGGCCCTCTCCTTGCGATCCGGGAGCCCGAGCCACTCGGATGGGAATGCGACATGCAAAACGATACCATCGTATGTAGGGCTAGTACTGCTGTCTGACGCTGATCGATGTCAGTACAATTACCTTCGAAACAAGTTCAGCCGAAACTCTCTTCACCAGTCCAAACCCGGTGGAGATCATTATGTCCGCACTTTCGTTTCAGATCGACAGCAGCAGTTTCCACAGGCCCCAGGGCATGGCCGCGCCTCTTTCACAGCACCACCATGTCAACCGATTGCTGGTACATGCAATGTCTCTGGTCGAGCGAGATCAGACCGCTGCGATCGAGTTCGTCAGGCAGGCCTCCCTTCTCGCAAACGATACCGGCAGGCTGGTGGAAAAAGCTGGGGTCTCGATCCGTGGCGGCCTTGCACCATGGCAGGCGGAACGTGTGAGGCGGCATGTTGAAAAGAACTATGCCGGTCGCATCGGCCTGGACGAGCTTGCGCAGATGGCCCGGCTGAGCAACAGCTATTTCTCAGCCGCTTTCCGCGTGACGTTTGGAACCTCTCCACACGAATATGTAAGCCGTCGGCGTGTCGAGCAGGCCATGCATATGATGCTCAAGACTGAAAGCCCGCTCTCCGAAATCGCTCTCGATTGCGGCTTCGCCGATCAATCCCATCTTTCGCGTGTTTTCCGGCGCATTACCAGGCAAACACCAGCGGCATGGCGTCGTCTGGCAAGGGTCGCGTGATTGCATATAGTCATCGGGAGGCTGTCGAACGCGCGTCCGGTCAACTTCCCTCCGTCTTGCATGGCAGCAGGCAAATTGCTCCGTTTAGGATGATCTTGACGATCTACGCCCCATGTTGAAGCGCGGGGGATCGCGGCTAGCTTTCAAGTGATTTCCATGGAACGGTCCATCACGCAGGAGTTCCCGAAGGGGCTTCGGCTCAGCCGATTACGGATGGCGGTGACTGACCGTGCCGACGAATTTAGCGAAGGACTTCGGAGCGCCATCGCTGAACATCTCGTCGGGCGTGCCCGAGCAGTCCACCTGACCGTCCTTCATGTAGATGATCCTGTCCGACACGTTTCTTGCAAAGCCCATCTCATGGGTAACCACAATCATCGTCATCCCTTCATCCGCCAGCCCGCGCATGACACGCAGGACTTCGCCGACGAGTTCGGGATCCAGTGCGGATGTAGGTTCATCGAAAAGCATGACCTTCGGTTTCATCGCCAGGCCTCGGGCAATGGCAGCACGCTGTTGCTGGCCTCCCGACAGATGCGCAGGATAGGCGTTGCGCCTGTCGGCGAGGCCGACTTTGTCGAGCAGGGCTTCTGCCTCTTCGATGCACTCTGCGCGGGGTCGCTTCATGACGTGGACCGGCCCTTCGATCACATTTTGCAAGACCGTCATGTGTGACCACAGGTTGAAGCTCTGGAAAACCATACTCAATTGCGAACGTATCCGATCGACCTGCTTCTGGTTGGAGATCGCGGACCGGCCGCGTCGATGGCTGACGTCCAGCTTTTCTCCATCGAGCCAGATTTCCCCCTGGCTCGGTAGTTCGAGGAGATTGATGCAGCGAAGGAAGGTGGACTTGCCCGAACCCGAGGCGCCGAGCAGGGAAATGACATCACCGTCATTCGCCTCGAGCGATACGCCCTTCAAGACTTCGTATGTTCCGAAGCTCTTGTGGATGTCGACGAGTTTCAATCGCGGAGAGGCTTGCATGAGCTTTCCAGTCAGTTGAGTTCGGGGCAACGTGAAGATCAGGATGCCGGGCGGTGGTGTCTCGAGAGTTTGAATTCCAGCAGCGACATCAGTTGGATGATGATGAAGTTGAGCACCAGATAGATCAGAGCGGCGCAAGAGAAGACTTCAAAAACGCGATAGGTCTCCGACGTGATGCGCTGTGCGACACCGGTCACCTCCCAAACAGTCACGATGCTGGCCAAGGCGGTGGACTTCACCATCAAGACGAGTTCCGTGGAATAACTCGGCAGGATCTGACGGAGGGCAATCGGTGCAATGATCCTGCGAAAGAGTAGAAGACCAGACATACCGATCGACCGTCCGGCCTCGATGTCTCGCACCGGCACGGCGCGCAGGCCGCCGCGCAGGATCTCTGCGGTGTAACCTGCGGTGCAGAGCGACAGAGCGATGACCGCGCAGACGAACGGTTCGCGAAGATAGGGCCACAAGGGGCCGGTCCGCACCACGTCAAACTGCGCCAGACCGTAGTAGATCAGAAATATCTGGATCAGGAGCGGTGAACCGCGAAAGACGAAAATGTAGGTCTTCGCAATGGACGACAAGAGAGGGTTTTCTGCGACCCGCAGCCATGTGATCACGACAGCCAGCAGTCCGCCACACACGGACGACAGCAGGAAGAGAAGAAGTGTCAGTGGAACGGCAGAAAGCAGTTCGAGCATGGTGACAGCAAGAAACTGGAAGTCCATCAGACCCTCCCCATCGTTGAGGAGGGCATGCTGCGATCGGCGACTTTTTCCAGCATCTTCAGGATTCGGTCCGATGCGTTCGTCAGAAGGAGATAAAAGAGCCCCCCGGCCGACAGATAAAGAAAGTATTCGCGAGTCGAACCGGCCGCGAGCTGGCTCATGCGCATCAACTCTGCAACGCCTATGACCGAGATCAGTGCAGAGTCCTTCAGCGTTAGCTGCCAGACATTGCCGAGGCCGGGGACAGACAAGCGCAGGACCTGCGGTAGAACAATCCGGCGAAATCGTTGCATCCGATGCATGCCGATTGCCATGGCAGCTTCGATTTCCCCCTTCGACACTGCCATGTAGGCCCCGCGGTATACTTCTGCTTGATAGGCTCCGGAGACAAGGCCCACTGCAGCAACGCCGGCGAGGAACGCCGGCACAGCAATGAAACCGTCATAACCGAAGAGGTTGCCGAGACTGGTCACGATGTTGGAGCCGCCGAAATACAGGACGTAGATGACCAAGAGCTCGGGGATACCTCGCAAGACAGTTTTGTAGATCGAAGCGCCTGCCCGCATCAGCAGATTTTTCGACAGTTTCCACGAACAGATGATCGCCCCGAGGATCGCGCCCAGTGCCATCGAGCACACGGTCACCGCAAGTGTCACCAGCGCTCCGAGGAGAAGCAGCAGCATCCAGCGCGAGAAGTCGTTGTCGAAAAGATCAGTGTTCATTGCGGCGCTCAAGCGTCATAATGCGAGATCCGCGGCTGGCTCGAAACGAGAGAGACCAAAGGGTGCCATACTTTCCGGGATCTTGCCCTCGGCAATCCAGGTGGCCGCCTCGAAGCTGTGGATGGCTGCGAGTGAAACGCCGCTGTGGCAGGTTACCAGGAAAGCGCCAGGCACTAGCTCCTCATAGATGGGGGCAGCATCGGGTGACATGATCCTGAGAGCGGACCAACTCCTGACGGCCCGAACCCCCGCGAGGAAGGGAAAGAGGCGAATGGCGTCGGTCGCCATGCGAGCATTGGCTTCCAGCGTCGTGCCGGTGTCGAAGCCTACGTCTTCCCATGTCGATCCGATCATAATGGAGCCATTGTCGGTCTGGCGCACCTGCTCCATCGCTTTGGTGAAGAGCGGCGGAAGCCGCTCGGTGACGATGATCTGGCCTCGGATGGGCTTGACCGGGACTGCCCGTCCGAGAAGCTGGCCCAGATCAGCATTGCCCAGACCTGCGGACAACACGATCCGGGAAGCAAGGACTGTGCGCGTCGCTGATCTGACGACAAACTTGCCTCCGCGCTGCTCCAGACCGACTGTGCCTTCACCGGGGGCGTACTGCCCTCCCAGATCACCATAGGCCCGATGCAGAGCTTGCAGCAAGCGTATCGGATTGGCATGGCCGTCGTAACGGCTATAGCTCGCTCCCGCGACATCTTCACCGACTTGCGGCACCAGCTTCTTCAGATCCTTGTTGTCCAGCATTTCGAATTGATAGGGAGCCCCATACTGCTGCTGCACCTGTTGCAGATCGGCCGCTCTTTGCTTCATGGCCTCCTCCGTCACACAGAAGAAGAGCCCTCCGGACTGGTCCAGCGATACGTCTATTCCAGTCCGGCTTTCCAGCCGCTGTGCAAGATCTGGCCAAAGCGATGCTGCGCGCATGGCCCAACCGGTGTAGGCCGGAAGCGAAAGACCTTTTCCCTGGACCCAGACAAGGCCAAAGTTCCCTCGGCTGGCCCTGATGGCGGAATCGCCCTCATCGATCACGACACTGTCGATCTTTTGCAGAGCGAGGCCATAGGCGAGTGATATCCCGACAAGGCCTCCGCCAATCACGGCGACTTCTGTTTCAATGACCATGTTTGCGTTCGCTCGCTTGGTTGCCTGCCGAAGCTGCCATGTCCGCAAGGGTCACCGGCTTCAGCGGGAAGCGGACATTGTAGGTCCCGATCTCGGCGGGGTTCGTCGATGTTTCCCGGGCGATGAGTTGCGACACCTGCAAGCCGCACATCCGTCCCTGGCATGCCCCCATGCCGCAACGGGTGTAAGCCTTTGCCTGTGCAGGGCCGATTGCACCATCCCGCACTGCTTCACGCAGGCTGGACGCGCAGACTTCTTCGCAGCGACAGATGACCGTCTCGTCCGCCATCGGGGAGGTGGCCAGTCGCGGTGGATAGAGAGCATCGAGAAACGGTCGGAAACTCTGTTCCCTCTGCACGACCTCCTGTGCCGAGAGCAGCGCTCTGCGGCTCCGTGCATTGGCCCGCTCAAGGTCCTCCAGGATCGTCCCGACGGCCACTTCTGCTGAAGCCGGAGCTGCATCTCCACCTCGGATCGCGGCCCCGTCACCGACGATGAAAACATTTCTGTTGCTGGACCTGCCGCGATCATCCGTCACGGGAGAGAAATAGCCCTGACTGTCGTTCCAGGCATGTTTGCAGCCAAGTGCCTGGCTCAGATGAATGTTCGGGATCACGCCCTCGTGGACAAGAAGCATATCAAGGGGCAATTGCCTCGATCCCCCGTCGGACACGAAATCCAGCGCCGTCAGCTGCTCATGTCCGACAGCCTTGACCTCCGAGACGTTCCGGTAGACGCGGGCGCCGATTTGTCGAAGCGTGCGCAGCATCGTGACGCCCTTCACCACCTTGGCGCGGTTCCGGAGCATGGCCTCCATATGCCTCAGTCCGACCGCAATCCGGTTGATCCGGGGCGCGGTGTCGAGGATTGCGTCGATCTTGACGCCTGCGGACAAAAGCTGTTCCGCAAAGAGCAGAAGCAGGGGACCGTTGCCGAGAAGGGCTAGACGGCCGGATGGGACCAGGCCGGAAGACTTCATGAGAAGCTGCGCTGCACCGATGTTCATCACGCCCGGTAGCGTCCAGCCAGGAAAGGGAACGGGTCGTTCCATCGCTCCCGTTGCAGCGATCAGCCTTCTGAACGTGAGCGTCAAATGGAGGCCGCCGCTTGAAAATGCCGCCGTGCCACCATGTTGATCGGTATCTACACGCCACAAGGACGCGCCAAAAAATGTCGCGACCGACGCTGAGTGGAAACGTTCGATAATCGTCAAACCCTTAGTGTAGTCATCCCCGAACGGGTTTGCTTTCCCGAACGGTCCGTTTTCCAGTCCTCGGTAAATCTGACCTCCTGCGTCCGCTCGTTCGTCGATGAGGGCGACCGAGAGGCCGGCATTGGCGGCAGCCGTCGCGGCGGCCATGCCAGCCGGACCGCCACCGATGACGAGAACGTCAACACTGACCATCAAAGGTTCTCCATCGGTTTTACCGGTGTAAACGGGATGTCTGTCTGACGATTGATCTTCATGCCTGGTGCCACGGATCGCAGGCATCCTTGTTGATTTGCGATTCCATCGATTTCGACGAGACAGTCAAAGCAGACCCCCATCATGCAGAGTGGCATGCGAGGTGCACCACTGATGATGGTCCGCCGATAGGGAGAACCGCCTGACGCTAGTAGCACTGCCGCGACGGTATCGCTTTCAGCGCATTCGACAGGCTGCCCGTCGACATGGATGATCACTCGTCTCGAAGACAGGTTATCCAGCCTCTTAAACATCGGAATCTCTCATCTTGCTGACGGCAATTGCCGAGATCTCGATCAGGTAGGGGCCATCCAGATCGCTGACGCCGACGGTGGCGCGGGCCGGAAGGCACTGAAGCTTGAACCGTTCGCGCCAGACCGAGTTCAGTGTCTTCTTGTGACGCATATCGGTAAGAAACACCGTCACGGACAGGACATCATCCAGTGTGGCCTCGATTTTGGCGAGGACGGAGGCGAGGCGATCCAGCACCTGGTTGACCTGCGCTTCAAACGGCGCATTCCCGTCTTCCGCAACGATGCCGGAGAGGTAGGCCGTTGGGCCGTAGACGACGATCCGATGGAATGCCGGCGCCTGGTCAATGTGATGTTTTTTCATGCGATACCCCGAGCCTGCCGTCGATGACTGCAGGCCTCTGACATGGTGATGCTGTTTTGGTATGAGTTTGGGCGGTGGCTGGTGAACGCATGGCCACCGCCCGGGCGGTCACTTGGGAGTGACGTCAGTCTTGAGATACTCCAGCGAAAGCTTGGTAAGCGTGCCATCGTCGCGCGTCGATTGGATCGCGCTGTCCAAGGATGCCCGCAAATCGTCGTCAGACTTCCGCAGGCCGAGTCCGACGCCTTCGCCCCAGATCGGGCCACTGATCGTCGGGCCGACGAAGGCAAGGGCGCCGCTTGCAGTTTCGATCGCCGTGGTCAGATAGACCGTATTGTCGATGATCAGGTCGATGCGGCCATTCTGAAGGTCTATGTCGCGCTCCTGCCCCTTCTTGTACTCACGGATTTCTGCGACATCGCCGAAGTTCTCGCGAACGAAGGCGCCATAATGCGTTGCGGCCTGGATGCCGATTACTTTTCCTTTGAAAGCTGTCCGGAGGGCATTCAGTTCGCCGCCTTCTGTTTTTGCGGTCGAAGCGAGCACGACCTCGCTGTCCGCTAGATCCTTGAGTTCGGCTGCGAAGGATGTGGAGGCGACGAAGCGGGACCGCGTCGATGCATAGGGGACACTGAAGTTGATGACTTCCTTGCGTTTCGCCGTGATCGACATCGCATCCATGATGACGTCGAATTTTCCGGCGTTGAGAGACGGGATCATGCTGTCCCACTCGGCCGTGATGAGCTTGCAGTCCAACTTGGCGCGCTCACAGATCACCTTGGCGAGCGCTGGTTCGAAGCCGCCCAGCGTGCCGTCCGAGTTGGTCAAATTCCACGGCTTGTAGGCACCTTCGAGAGCGATTGTGACTGTCTTGGTCTGTGCCATTGATGTCGATGCCGCGAGCAGCGCGGCAAAAACGAAAATCGAGCTTTTGATCAGGTGGTGCGGCATCTTGTTCCCTTTTTTATGATGAGGCAGCAGAACTTATGTCTGCTTCAACTCCGTATTGTGGGTTTGGACATGCAAAATACAAATATCAAAGCATTCGGACTTGATATCAAAAAGGCATGAGGCAAGGGTGCTCTATCGAAACGGACCTGTGAGCCAGTCGACATGAAAGATTTCACTCTTCGGGAAATTGAAGCCTTCGCTGCGATCATGAATCACGGCACGGTGACCCGCGCTGCCGATTTTCTGAACGTCGCGCAGCCAGGTGTCAGCAGGTTGATTGCCCAGCTCGAAGCCAAGGCCGGCATGGCGCTATTTCTTCGGCGCAAGAAGCGTCTGGTCCCGACCGCGGAGGCACTCTCCCTGTTTCTGGAGGTCGAGCGGTCCTTTATCTCTGCCAAGGAGATCACGCGGGTTGCGAGAGATCTTGCAGATCTGAAAACTGGTCGTCTCAGAATCGGTATCCTCCCGGCGCTCGGCAGCGGCATCATTCCATCGATCGTCCAGCAGTTCCTTGCCGATCATTCGGATGTTAAAGTCACCGTCAACATTCGCTCGACGCAGACGCTCATCGAATGGGCGGGCCGCAATCAAGTCGACCTCGCAATCGGTGTGACGTCTAATTACGACAACCCGACCGTGACCCGCCGGCTCCTGCCGGCTGTACCGGTCGTTTGCGTGCTTCCGGAAGGTCACGAGCTGGCGACATTGCCAGCCGTGGATGTCCGCCATCTCAGCCGGACCAATTTCATATCGCTTCTGCCGTCTGATCCCATGGCGGTGCAGATCGAGCAACTTTGCTCGAGAGAAGGCGTGCGCATTCCCGTGGCGATCGAGACGAACCTGGCGGCGACCGCAATTGCCTTCTGCCGGGAGGGATGGGGCGTCACCGTGGTGGATCTCCTCTCCGCGCTCGCGGCACCGCTCGAAGGGCTCATCGTGAAGCCCTTCGCGCCCAGTCTGTCGATCAGCTACAGCATTTATCGGCAAAAGGGATCCAGGGCCTCTTCGCTGACGGATGCATTGATTGACTTCGCGATCAGACGGCTCAGCCGCATCATCGAACGCGAGGCCTTGGGGATCCAATGACGCTTGAAAGGCACGCTGCAACATTGCCGTATCCAGCCTGTCTCCCGCGGCAGCTTCGCTGATGCCTGGCGATCGCAGCATCCGTTCAATGTTGCCGATCACATGGGTGTCGCATGGGCTGCCCGAGCATGTCATGACCTGCCGCTCGTGGCTGCTTGCCCGCACGGCAGTCGAGGATCGGGGCTGTGTTCGTTCGGAAACGTGTAGCCGATCTGGTTGCGCTCCATGCGGATGTCGCGCAGGAGATGGTTCGGAATTTCCCTTTATTAAACAATCATTTCGCGCATCTAGTCCCCCTGCTTCGAAGTCCGGTAGCGATCCCTGATCCAGTGCCGTGTCCGTGTCAGGAGCGAGTGGTTGTGCGGGATGGTCTTCTCGCTCACTCGCGTCGATAGCGGCGTCGTTCTGACTGTATGTTCGCTTGCATGCAGCGCATCGCCGGCAGGCCCGAAAGCGCTGAAAAGCCTCCATGCGAGACCTTCTGTCGCCCCCGCTTCGGCGATGTAGCGCGTATCAGGGGCAGCTGGTTCGATGCTGCCGTAAGCGCTCGTTACCAGCTGCAGATTTGGCGAGGTTCGCCTGTTCGTGGTCTTGGCGGTTCGACGTTCTGAATCTGGCATTTCAGGTCCCCTGGATGACGACCTGGAGATGATTTGCGCTGGGCTACGCGTATGTTTCGGCCACGGCTTGTAATGCTTACAGGTGTAATGCGGGCCATACGCAAAGAGGGATTTGCTCTGGAAAAGGTGGGATGGGGTGTAAGCGTCAACGCCTGGCTTGTCGGACTGGGGGCGGATGCTGTGACATGGGCGAATTTTGGTCCGCCCATGTCACACTTGTTTCTCAGTGATGCTTCGTCGTCCGATGGACGAGCTTGAGACTACGGTCAGGATTGATGATGTATTTCTCCTTCACCCGCCGGCCGAAACCGTCGGTGAAGTTGTGGTTGACGACACTGCCGATGGGTGCCTTGAGCAGCTTGCTTCGCGGCTGCGTCGGATAGGTGATGCTGCCGGGGATCGGTTCGAGTGCCATGGTTGGCGTTGCGAGCGCTGCGAGGACGAGCGCGGAAAAAATGTAGGTCTTCATGTGTAGCTCCTTTTATGGCGCAGATTGGTCGTCTGCAGGGAGAGCACATTGCGGTGCGTTTCTTCCGTGTTGATTTCGGTGGCTCGGCAGTGCGCTACGCTTGTCATCGACCCAGAACCGGCATTCCAGATGTAACGCAGTCAGCAGTCAGTGAAATTTCAACGACATCTGGGCTGCGCATCGCAGGTGCGGCGGTTGCCGTTTCTCAGAGCAACTGCAGATTCTATATGAATGTCTCTGCAATCCGATGGGCTGATATCATGACCATTCAACGGAACCCGTTTTTCGGCTACGCCAACGTCAAGAGCTGTGTTGCGAGACTTTGGCCAGCCCTCGTGGCCATGTTGCTGGGGGCAGTCTCGTTCGGTCAAGGTGATCGGACTGTTGCGATCGCCGTGCAGGGTTTGCCACAGCCTGTCGCCGATGCGGCGGCTATGCTGTCGGTGATCATGGAACCAGTTTTCCTTTTGCCGGCCTGCCTGCTGTTGTCGGTCGCGGCCAGTGTCCGTCCCGGCGACGTTCAACTCTCGCGTTATGGTTTGTTCAGCTTCAGCTGTGCGTCTGCCTCGCTCGCCGTCGCACTTGTCCTCAAACACGCCATCGGTCGCGCGCGTCCCGAAGTGGGTTTGAACCTGGATCCGTTTCTCTTCCATCCGTTTGCCTTCGCCGATGCCTATGCCGCATTGCCTTCGGCACAAGCCGCGTGTGCCGCCGCAGTCTTTATCGCCGCCGCAACGCGCTTTCCGCACTTGCGCCTTCCCTTCCACATGTGTGCTTTGGCCTTGTGCAGCGCGAGGGTCTTGACCGGGGAGCATTGGGTGAGCGATGTCGCAGCCGGTTGGGCTATCGGCTGGTCTGCAGTTTTCACCCTTTCCGGGCTGGCGCTCCTCGGGGACGGAGCCGACCGCGACTGAATTGTGAGCGCCTGTTTCACTTCGCTGCGGGCTTCAAAGTTTACTATGTGGCGGACTGGATCGCTCGGCCATCTGGCTAGGTAGTGCATTCGAGGGCACCGCTACGAACCCTGTGATTTCGACGAGGAATGAAAGGCCTCTCCAATGCCTGCCGTTTTGCAGTCTATGGGGGCAGGCGCCAAGGGCGTGCCGGCGATCCAACGTTACGCTTGAAATACCAAAGGTCATTTCCGCAATTTCACCGCAGCTTGTTTGCGTCAAAGACGACAGATCCCAAACAGGAGATCTGACATGACCAAATTCAAGCTCGAGTATATCTGGCTCGATGGCTACAAGCCGGTAGCGAACCTGCGTGGCAAGACGCAGATCAAGGAATTCGACAGCTTCCCGACCCTGGAACAGCTGCCGCTCTGGGGCTTTGACGGCTCCTCCACGATGCAGGCCGAAGGCCACTCGTCGGATTGCGTGCTGAAGCCGGTTGCCATCTATCCTGATCCTGCTCGCACCAACGGCGCTCTCGTCATGTGCGAAGTCATGATGCCGGACGGCGTCACCCCGCATCCGTCGAACAGCCGCGCCACGATCCTCGACGACGAAGGCGCCTGGTTCGGTTTCGAACAGGAATACTTCTTCTACGAAAACGGCCGCCCGCTCGGCTTCCCCGAGCAGGGCTACCCGGCTCCGCAGGGTCCGTATTACACCGGCGTCGGCTACAAGAATGTCGGCTCGATCGCTCGTGAAATCGTTGAAGAGCACCTCGACCTCTGCCTCGAAGCCGGCATCAACCACGAAGGCATCAATGCCGAAGTGGCCAAGGGCCAGTGGGAATTCCAGGTCTTCGGCAAGGGCTCCAAGAAGGCCGCCGACCAGATCTGGATCGCCCGCTACCTGCTGCTGCGTCTGTGCGAAACCTATGGCATCGACGTCGAATTCCATTGCAAGCCGCTCGGTGACACCGACTGGAACGGCTCGGGCATGCACTGCAACTTCTCGACCACCTTCATGCGCGAGATTGGCGGCAAGGAATACTTCGAAGCCCTCATGGCAGCGTTTGCCAAGAACTGGCAGGAGCACATCGACGTCTACGGTCCGGACAACCATCTGCGTCTGACCGGCAAGCACGAAACGGCTCCGTGGAACAAGTTCTCCTACGGCGTTGCCGACCGCGGCGCCTCGATCCGCGTTCCGCATTCCTTCGTCAACAACGGCTACAAGGGTTACCTTGAAGACCGTCGTCCCAACTCTCAGGGCTGCCCCTACCAGATCGCTTCCGTCGTCCTGAAGACGATCGCCGAAGTGCCGACGGCCGATTACGCCAAGAACGCCGCCTGAGTTCAGGCAATAACGGCGAGGTGCCTTTGCACCTCGCCGTTTATTCAGTTGGGCGATGCCTGTTACTTTCCCGGTTTTCGATCTCCTTTCTTATGGTCGCACGCGCGGCGTTGATCATGAGCGCCCACTTGATCGATCGCCTAGAGGGCGAAGTTTCTAAGCGTATACAGGTGGTGAAAACCGCACTGTCTGAGGTTGTTGAGCGAGATGTCGGTGCCGGCTGAAGAGGTTGTCGCTTCGACGACAAAAGTGGTCGTCCCCCGCGCAATGCCGGCGTCCAGGCGTGACTGGATCAGTGCCTTGTGTACGCCATGCCCCCTGAAGGCAGGAAGCGTGGTACCCGCACCGAGCCAGCTTTGATCGCCTGACGAGTACATAGCACCTGTGCCGATTGCCCGGTCGCCATCCATGGCAAAGAAACAGGCCCAGCCTTCCTTGCCCACGATTGACGCCCAGACACGTCCCAACGTCTCATTCATTCCGAAGCCTTTACAAACGAGCGTGCCGAACAGCTCGGCTTCGTCCGACCGGACGGCACGGCATGTGAGAGGGCTCGACGGTCGGTCTAGCGTGCCTGAAACCGCTACCAGTTTCGCCCAGGCGGGTCCTTTCTCGATCAACTTCCTCGCGTCCAACCAGCGCTTGACGTCGGGTGACGCCCGTTCTGGATCCAACTGCAGATATCCCGCCGCTTGTCTCTCTTGCATCCAGCCATAGGCTTGCTCCAACTCATCGGATGTCGACAGTCCGAGTATGCGATTGAAGACTGGACCGCCTGCGGGCGGGAGCGAGATCGCACATCCGCCACCAATGGCTATACATCGAAACTGATGTTCGTTTCCGATCTGAGTCGGGCATTGACGGTGCCAGTCAATCAAAGCCTGTGCCTCAATGTCATCGTAGTCTGCAAGCCTGGGTGCTCCGAGGACGCTTTTACTCATAAAGAAGCTCCTGGTTTGAGTAAATCCGCGGCTCGGTGTCGCTGGCGACCCGGCCGCTCGAACTCACCACACCTAGCGCTGCATGTGTCCGCACTGTTTCGAACGGCTGTTTCTTGTTCCAAATGACACGCCATCGACAATGCGTGGTTTGCCGTCCATCTCGTCTGATCGCTTTCTCGCTATCGAGACCTTCGCTTGATTTCATCTGACGCCAATGACGTTGGATCTGAAAATTTCCATTAACTGAGCCCCCGTCACTCCTTGATGTCTCAAGCAGTGAGGAAAAGACATGGGCGATACCAGGCCAGAACAATCAAGTACGATGGGGCGTATCGGCGTCGCCGGTGCCGGCGCGATCGGCCTGACCATCGCCGCTCGGCTCGCGATGGCGGGTAACGATGTGACATTGGTAGCGCGAGGCGACAGTCTGCGTACGATCAGAAGCCAGGGTGTGCGATTGATCGATCTCGAGGGTGATCGCAGAGTGCCGGTCAACGCTGTGCCTTCGGACCGACTGGAAATTCGGGATGTCATGTTCCTTTGTCCGAAATCCCAGGACTTGCCCTCACTTGTTACCGCCATTCGTCATGCCATTTCATCCCAAACATTGCTCGTTCCACTCGTAAACGGGATCCCCTGGTGGTTTTTCGAAGGCGACGTTCGAGAGAGGAAATCTAGTTTCAAGGCGGTCGATCCAACCGGTATTCTTGAGGACCTGCTGCCCCGACGTCAGGTTCTGGGAAGCGTAACCATGATCACAGCCGAGCGGCTCGGCCCAGGTGTCGCTAGATCCATCAATCCAATCAGGGTTACCCTTGGGGCTTTGTCAGAGGATCAGACGGGACATGCTGTGGCGGTTGCGGCTCACATGTCAGCGGCCGGCATCGCGACGAGCGTTGTTCCGCACATTGCTGACGCGGTGTGGACCAAGGTACTCCTCAATCTCTGCTCCAACCCTTTGTCCGTCACGTCCGGTGCCACACTCGGGGAACTCTTCGGCAATGCGCAACTGCGGGATATCTCGCATCGCATGCTCGAAGAGGCCATGGCGGTGGCCAAAGCCTGCGGTGCCGACATCCGGCAGGATGCTGCAGAACTCTTGGCGATCGGAGGGCGAATGGGGCAGGTCAAAACCTCGATGCTGCAGGATTTTGAACGGGACGCCCCGCTTGAGCTTGCGTCTATCTGCTGGGCCGTGATGGAATTGGCGGAATCTCACGGCATCGATATGCCGACGACGCGCGCGATCGCAAACCTTGCCGGATATCTCTCCGAGGAGAAGCAAAGCCGTGCGAAATCGATCGCGATCTGTCGCGACAATGCGGCTACGATGCTGCCAGCGCGTGCATGAGACAGTAACCGCGCTCAGAAGGGCAATCTCGCATTGTCCTTGACGTTTTTCATGACGAAGAAGGTTCGTGTCTGACGCACGCCAGGCAGTGCGATGAGCTTGCTGCCATGGAGTTTGTTGAAATCGGCCATGTCTCTGACGCGGATCTTGAGGAGATAATCGAAGTCCCCTGCGACAAGGTTGCAATCGAGGACTTCCTTCAGTTCCAGTACGGCCCCTTCAAATGCCGCAAAGCTCTCCGGCGTCGAACGATCGAGGACAACGCCGACCATGACGAGCGCAGCCAGCCCGACCGGACCCGGCGCGATTTCGGCGCGAACGCCGGCAATGAAACCCTCGTCAAAGAGCCGCTGCGTGCGCCGGTGGCATGTCGCAGCGCTGACATTCACGCGGGTGGCTAATTCTGCGTTCGTCAAACGCCCTTCGGACTGCAGGGCGCGAAGGATGCGCAGGTCAATGCGGTCGAGACGTGGCTTGGAGGAATCTTCCATTTTCACCGGTTCTTTTGAGAGGAATTCATTACTGATCTGATCAATTCACGGGCTTGAGTCAATTCAAAGATCAAATTCGAGAGCACCTTTCAAATCTATTCGGCTAGCCTTCTGGTGTGAATTCAACAAGCTCTGTGCTGGAGGCAAGCATGTCCCTACTCGGAAAATTTGAACGCTACCCACTGACATTCGGCCCGACGCCGATCGAGCATCTTCCTCGGTTGAGCGCGGCGCTCGGAGACGAGGTTCAGATCTTCGCCAAGCGCGACGACTGCAATTCAGGGCTCGCCATGGGGGGTAACAAACTCCGCAAGCTCGAGTACATCGTGCCGGACGCGATCGCATCGGGCGCAGATACGCTTGTCTCCATCGGCGGCGTGCAGTCCAACCACACGCGCATGGTCGCGGCGACGGCGGCGAAGATCGGCATGAAATGCGTTGTGATCCAGGAAAAATGGGTCCCGCACTACGACGCGGTCTATGATCGTGTGGGAAATATCCTGATGACGCGCCTGATGGGGGCAGATTCGCGCCTCGTCGACGATGGCTTCGACATAGGTATCCGCAAAAGCTGGGAGGATGCGATCCAGTCCGTGAAGGATGCAGGTGGCAAGCCCTACGCGATCCCGGCCGGTGCGTCTGTGCACAAGTTCGGCGCCCTCGGATACATAGGCTTTGCCGAAGAGGTTGCCGAACAGGAGAGAGAACTCGGCTACAAGTTCGACTTCATCGTGGTCTGTGTCGTAACCGGCTCCACCCAGGCCGGCATGATCGTCGGCTTCGCAGCGCAGGATCGGGCTGATCGAGTGATCGGCATCGATGCGTCGGGCACTCTGGAGCAGACCCGGTCACAGGTCCGGTCGATCGTGGACAATGCTTCGGAACTGGTCGGGCTGGGACGAAAGGTCCGGGACGACGAGATCATCATCAATCCGGACTATGCCTATCCTGCCTATGGCGTGCCTTCTGAAGAGACCAACGAGGCGATCCGGTTGGCGGCGCGCACCGAAGCGATGATCACCGATCCGGTCTACGAGGGTAAATCCATGCAAGGCATGATTGACCTCGTCCGGAAGGGCTTCTTCCCGAAAGGATCACGGATACTCTACGCTCATCTCGGCGGAGCGCCGGCCTTGAATGGCTACAGCTACTACTATCGGGAAGGCTGACGTATCAACCTTGCCCTCCAACCTTGTGGCGGATGTGACCATGACCGACCAGCGGAACCTGCATCTCAAAATCGTCGAACAGCGCCTGCTCTGGCTTTCGCATTGGATGATTCACAATGCCAATCACATCCGCCCCAAGGTGGACGGCATCAAGGTCGGCGGCCACCAGGCGAGCTCCGCCTCGATGGTTTCAATCCTTACGGCCTTGTATTTCTCCGCGCTGAGGCCGGAAGATCGGGTGGCGGTCAAGCCGCATGCATCGCCCATCTTCCACGCCATGCAGTATCTGATGGGCAACCAGACCCTCGAGAAAATGCAGAATTTTCGCGGATATGGCGGCGTCCAGAGCTACCCTAGCCGAACCAAGGATGTCGACGATGTCGACTTCTCGACCGGCTCTGTTGGTTTGGGCGTCGGTATCACGGCTTTGGCGTCGATCGTCCAGGATTTCATCGCCTGCAAGGATTGGGGGAGCTCGTTGCCGCTCGGCCGGATGATCGCCCTTATGGGCGACGCCGAACTGGACGAGGGCAACATCTACGAGACCTTGCAGGAGGGCTGGAAGAACGGGCTGCGCAATTGCTGGTGGATCATTGACTATAACAGGCAATCACTGGACGGAATTGTCCGTGAGGGGCTTTTCGGGCGCATCGAGAAGATCTTCGAGACTTTCGGTTGGCGGGTGGTGCGGGTCAAACATGGAGCGCTCCAACGCCAGGCTTTCGCCGAACCGGGCGGAGAGCACCTGCGTGACTGGATCGACCGCTGTCCCAACCAGGAATATGCGGCGCTGACCTTCATGGGGGGCGCGGTTTGGAGGAAGCGTCTGATGGACGACCTGGGCGACCAGGGGGATGTCAGTGCCCTCATCAATCGGCGCAGTGACAGCGAACTTGCGAACCTCATGGAGAACCTGGGTGGCAACTGCGTGGAGACGATGGCGGACGTCTTTGCCACGATCACGGACGACCATCCAACCTGCTTTCTTGCCTATACGGTCAAGGGCTGGGGTACGCCGATCGCCGGCCACAAGGACAATCACGGCGGTCTGATGAATACGGCTCAGTTCGCGCAGTGGCAGGCGCATATGGGTATCCGCGACGGTGAAGAATGGCAGCCTTTCGCCGGCGTTGCCAATGTCGACGGTTTGAAGCGCTTTCTCGGTGACGTGCCCTTCTTCAAGGCGGGTCGGCGGCGATATCGAGACGATCGCCTCGATGTGCCGGATATTGCGCTCGATGTGGTTCGAGAGATTTCGACGCAGGCGGCGTTCGGCAAGATACTCGATGATCTCGCCAAGAGTGACAGCGCTCTGTCTTCTCGCATCATGACGACGTCACCGGATGTTACCGGCACTACGAGCCTCGGCGCCTGGGTGAACCGGCGAAAACTCTTTGCGCGCGAAGCCGCAGCCGATGCCTTCATAGAGCATCGGATCCCCTCGACGGCGAAGTGGGATTTCGCACCGGAAGGGCAGCATGTCGAACTGGGCATAGCGGAAATGAACCTGTTTCTGCTGCTCGGCGCTGCAGGGCTCAGCCACTCGCTTTTCGGCAAACGTCTCATTCCGATCGGAACCGTCTATGATCCCTTCGTAGTGAGGGGGCTCGATGCACTGAACTACGCCTGCTATCAGGACGCCCGCTTCATGATCGTCGGTACGCCATCCGGCGTGACGCTCGCGCCTGAGGGTGGGGCACACCAATCGATCGGGACACCGTTGATCGGCATGAGCCAGGATGGACTTGCCGCGTTTGAACCCGCGTTTGCCGACGAACTCGCCGTGATCATGCAATGGGCGTTCGATTACATGCAACGCGACGGTGACGGCGGACGAGATGAACGCACATGGTTGCGCGACGAGACAGGCGGGTCGATCTATCTCCGCCTGACGACAAAACCACTCGAGCAGCCGGGACGGCGGCACAACCAGGATTTTCGCCAAGGCACGATCGACGGCGCCTATTGGCTTCGCGCACCGGGTCCGAATTGTGCCGTTGTCATCGCCTACCAGGGCGCGGTGGCAGACGAGGCGATTGCGGCGGCAGGCCTGATCGGCGAGGGGCGTCGCGACATCGGTGTTCTGGCCATCACGTCAGCCGACCGGCTGAATGCCGGCTGGACTGCGGCCCAGAGAGAGCGCGCCCGCGGCAACCCGAATGCCCTCAGTCATGCCGAGCGGCTCCTTGCCGGTGTCCCGCGCGACTGCGTGATTGTCACCGTCATCGATGGTCACCCCGCCACCCTGTCCTGGCTCGGCGGCGTCTGCGGACATCGCACCTTATCCCATGGCGTGGAGCATTTCGGGCAGACCGGCACGATCGGTGACCTCTATCGCCATTTCCGCATCGATCGCCGGTCACTCGTTCATTCTGTCAACGAGATGACGTCCGGGCGCCGACTTGCCGACCCTGCGATGCCATTTCTGCCGTAAGCATCGCAGGCGGCGATCATGTAACAATACCGGTTCGCCAAAGCGGATCTGGGTCAACATCAACTGGGCGAAAGCCACTGCGCCAGATCTGTAGCTGTCACTGATGTCGCTCAGGATTCTTCCGCTTTTCCAACGGCGAGCTTCACGGAATCCACGAGGTTCTGGCCGTGGAACGGCTTCTGCAACAGTGCCGCTCCGCCAATTTCAGTCACACGTGCAGGCAGGGATGGGTCGGTTTGCGCCGAAACGAAGATGACCGGTATCTGCGAACCCCGCCTGTTCAAACACTGCTTGAGTTCGATGCCTGACATTTCGGGCATGTTGATGTCGGAGATGATGCAGTCGAAGTCCTCTTCCGGATCCTGATCGAGAAAGGATCGGGCAGATGCATAGCCTGCGGCCGCAAAACCATGCGCCTTCATCAGCCATTCTGTTGCCGTTCTGAACGAGTCATCGTCATCGATGACCGCAATCCGCACTTTCCGTACAACTGACATCTGAAGGGTCTTTTCGGTGCGAGTAATATTTGAGTCCCTAAATGTCATGCTCAAGGCATTTCGAAAATCATCTCGTAGTGTTCGTGATGCGATTTTTAGCTTCCTGGCTGAGGGCGTCAGCCATGCGGACGAGGTCGGGAAGAGTGCGCGCACCCATCTTTTTCATCACCAGGCCTCGATGGATCTTGACGGTCACTTCGCTGATGCCGAGCTCGCCGGCTATCTGCTTGTTGAGCAATCCCTTGGCCACCATGGACATCACCTGTTGCTCCCGCGCTGTCAACGACTTGTACTTGATCTCGACGTCTGCCAGCATTTCCTGCACGGCGCGACGAACGCGGTCGACCTTGAGCGCCGAGGTCACCGCATCCAGCATGTCCTGATCGCGAAAGGGCTTGGTGAGGAAATCGATGGCCCCCGCCTTCATGCCACGGACAGACATGGGAATGTCTCCGTGACCGGTCATAAGGACAACCGGGATATCGATCCCGGAACGACGAAGCTGCTCTTGAAATTCGAGGCCACTCGTTCCCTTCAGGCGTATATCAAGTACGAGGCACGCCTCAGTTTCCGGGCGCGCGGCCGTCAGGAATTCCGAGGTCGACGCGAATGCTCGGGTCGCAAAGCCCACCGATTGAAAAAGGAACTCAAGCGATGAGCGCATGGATTCGTCGTCATCAATTATATAAATGGTTGAAGCGGCCTTCTTCACGGTCTGCCCCGATTCATGCAAAAGCTCTTTTTTGTGACCATAGGTCATGCCAAAAAAAGTAACCTATTGGAAGCATTTCGAGACAGCTTGCTCATCTTTCGTGTCGGCATGCCGGATGCTGGTGCGATGACGACACCGTGATCCTGATCAGGGTGATCTTCGTTACCATCGGATCTCATCCATGCCGCGTCGGCCCCGCACCTTCTGCCTGCGACATGCATAGTATATCCCTTCTTCATCTGAACTTTTGCTTGTGAGTAAAGAACTCGCCGATGACCGTTCCCTCAGAGATCCGCCAGATGACCTCCCTGCTTTCCGTCGCCGGAATCGAGGTCTGGACCGTAGACGCCGGTGCTGCTCATGAAATCATCAGCGCGCTCCAGATCGACGCGGAGACCGTCAGAGACCACCTGCGCCGCACACCCGAGACTGTCGACAAGCTGCTGGGTGCTGTCGTGGTTCGGCGTGCGGACAATGAAGCCGTGTCCGCATCGACTGGTCAGCATGTGTGGCCCGAAGAGAGCAGATATGCCTTCATCGATATAATCACTGGGGTTTTGATGAGGGCCTCTAAAGTCGACGTTTCCTGCAGGCTGCTGCGTCAGGGCGGTGAACGTTTTGAAGGTCGAATGACTGCCTGCCGCGCAGAGTCTGAAACTGATGACATTCGGATCCTGATTGCCGTTCGCGATGTCTCTGCTGAGCACAAGGCATTCTTAGATCTCAAAGACAGCGAGCTTCGCTACAAGCACGTCTTCGACAATCTGCCGATCGCACTGGCGGAAATCGATTCAAGCGGGCTTTCCATGATGTTCAGAGATCTACGAGGACAGGGCGTGACCGACCTCTCGGCCTATCTGGATAACCATCCTGAGTTCATCAATGAAGCCCTAAGGGCGATGCGGGTGGAAAGGGTAAGCAAGACCCTGGCCCCTTTGATGGGAGCCCGATCTCCTAAAGAGATGTTGGGTGACCTCGTCCGCTATTGGGATGTCGGGCTGCCGGTGTTGCGCCAGTCACTGGAAGCTCGATTCCGCGGCGAGGAATTCTTCGAGGCTGAGACGAAGCTTCGGCGCCTGGATGGCGGTGTCGTCGATGTGCTGTTCTCCACCGCGCGCCATGGCCATCTACAAGACAGAGCCGTCTGCAGTTTTGTGGATTTCACCGAACGCAACAAAGCGGACCAGGATCTCCGGAAGAGCGAGCGTCGCTATCAGGACCTCTTCCAGGCCATGACAGTCTCGTTCTGGGAACTGGATCTTTCTGTCATCAGCAAGCTGCTCGACGAGAACGGTCTCGCTACGGACGAGGATATCGCTACCTACCTGCGAGGTTATCCCGATTGTGTCGAGATGATTCTGACATCAACAAAGATCGTTGACGTGAACGATCAGACGTTGACGCTCTTCGGCGGTCTGAACAAGTCTGATCTGCTCGGATCTCTCGATCGCTTCTGGTCTCCGGAGCGATGGGTGGACGGTGCCTCAGCAGTGCTCAACGTCCTAGTCGACAGTGCGAGCATGACGATCGAGACGCGCCTGCGACGCCTCGATGGCGTCGAATTCGACGCCCAGTTCACGCTCTGGTTCTCTGCCGATGATCGCAATCGTGGACTGGCTGCCGTGACCGACATCACCGAGCGCGTTCGCGCCTATCAGCGCCTCGAAGAAAGTGAGCAGCGCTTTCGCGATCTTTTCCAGCACCTGCCCGTTCCTGTGCTGCAGGTGAACTCCGCGCGCTTGCTGAGGTGTTTGGAAAAGCTGAAGGCAGAGGGCGTTGATGACCTGGCGGTCTATCTTTCGGAAAATCCAGGTTTTGTGCAGACCGCGATGGATAACACCCTCATCGAGCATGCCAATGACGCTGCAATGAAGGTACTGGGAGCGCCAAACCGAACCATCCTAGTGGGGCCGATTACCCCGTTGTTCCGCAATCACGTCGATATTTATGCGCGTCTGCTTCACAACCGATTTCAGGATTTCGAGACCTACGAAGAGGAGATCGCTCTGACTACTTTCGACGGGCGGGTTCGGGAGGGAAATCTCACGGTCACTTTCATGCCTTCGATGAAGACGCGCGGAGTTACGATCAACGCCTTCGTTGATACGACGGAAAAGAAGGAGGCAGAGCGCCGTTTGCGTCAGGTCGAGGCAGAGTATGCCCATGCCGCCCGCATTTCCATGCTCGGGGAGTTGACGGCATCGATCGCGCACGAGGTCAATCAGCCATTGGCTGCGATCACCACCTATGGCGAAGCCGGCCTGCGATGGCTCAACGGGCCTGATGCGGAACTTGCTCAGTTCAAGGATATCATGGGCCGGATCGTTGCCGATGCGAGGCGTGCTGCAGGCATAATTGGGCGGGTGCGCAACATGGCTTCACGGCGCCGGCAGGAGCACGACCTTCTGGTGCTGGATGAACTGGTCGCCGAAGCCTTGCAGTTTCTCAAGTACGAACTGCAGTTCCACAACGTTAAGGTCACGCATCATCGGTCTGGGCTCAAATCTCCGGTCCATGTTGACCGAATTCAAGTGCAGCAGGTCATCGTCAATCTCGTGGTGAATGCTGTTCAGGCCATGTCTGGCACGACGCGACGGGAGATCCTGGTACAGACCGCCGTCAACAGATCCCAGGTCCACTGCTCGGTCGAGGACTCCGGCCCCGGGATACCGGGAGACAAGGCTGCAAGCATATTCGAAAGTTTCTTCACGACCAAGGAAGGTGGGATGGGCATGGGTTTGCCGATCTCGCGGTCGATCATCGAGGCCCATGATGGGACGATGAATGCCGACAATGACAGTGCTCTGGGCGGTGCTCGCTTTTCTTTCAGTCTTCCCCTGTCTGGAGCGGAGAAACATTAGGACTCTCAGAGGCCGTCGCGCATCGGACGTGAAGCCTGCGTTGCATTCGTAAGAACGTTCTCCTTTCCTGAAACACTGCAGCTGAGGGTAAAGCGTAATTCGCATCCCGTTGGCTTGCCTTGACCTGTTCAAGCGCAGCGCAAACAAGGGATGGAGTAAATTCATATGATGAGAAGTCTGCGACACTTGATCGCCCGGCCAGCCTGTCGGCCGCTTGAAACCGCGCGGAAATTGGATCTGATCAGCCGTTGGGCGTGCTGGCAGCAGCGACGCAAGGGTGTGGAACTGATGCTGAGTTTGCCGGACCATCTGCTGAAGGATATCGGGCTCATGAGGAGTGAGGTCGAAGACGCCTCACGAGGCCGGTATGACGCCTTGTCGGCCAGCTCGAATGCGATGAGGTCTCGAGGAGAGAGGCAAGGTGAGGCGCGCCTCCACCTGAACTCCCGCAGGGGATTTGGTCGCCGGCTTGGCGGCACGCGCTAGCTTCGCGGTCCCGGGATGGGGTCGCATGATCCGCCCCTTTTTCGAAATTTCTCGGATTTCAAGACGTCTTTCCTCACCCAGGCATCACCCCGGCATCTCGCTTTGCCGGGGTGATCGCGCCTTGCGTGCTCGACTCTCCTGCGCCGCGAGCATTGCGGTTGCATGGTTCGCCAGCAAATTTTCGGGAAACAAGTGCCGGCAGAATGGCTGTGACGAGGCGCGTCTATTCTCAGGATCAGCGCCGGGCCTGCCAGCTTGTCCTAGCCGGCTAATACCATGGGATGCCCTGACGAGACGGAAGGACGATATCGTTCGAACCGACCAGCCGCCATTCTATCCATGCTGATTGACGACCTCATGTCCCCTCCCAAGCAGGTTCAGTCAGCGGCCTCCCGCCGGGCAACGGTTCCCCCGCCCCGTTGCCCGGCAAGGATGGAGTTTCGATACCGTACCCAACACTGACGTTCAAATCCAAGAAGGAACACGATGATGGAACTGACACAGCTTACTCTTACTTTGGCCAGCGCCACGACCCTCGCTCTGGCGATGTTCACTCCCGCGATGGCAGCCGCCGCTCCGGTCAAGAATGTGGTTCTCGTGCACGGCGCGTTTGCCGATGGCGCTGGTTGGCGTGGTGTCTACGACGAACTCACGATGCGAGGCTATCACGTCAAGGTCGTTCAGAACCCGCTCACCTCCCTGGAAGACGATGTCGCTGCGACCAACCGTCTTCTCGACCTGCAGAATGGCCCGACCATTCTCGTCGGGCATTCCTGGGGCGGGACCGTGATCACGGAAGCTGGCGTGCATCCGAAGGTCGCTGGACTGGTCTATGTCTCGGCCCTCTCTCCCGATGCCGGCGAAACGACTGCACAGCAGTACGAAGGCTTCGCTCCAACGCCAGAATTCGTGCTTGATATCGGCGAGGACGGTTACGGTTTCGTCAAGCCAGAAAAGTTCAAGCAGGGCTTCGCCCACGACGTCAGCGACGAGCAGGCAGCCTTCATGGCCGACTCGCAGATACCGATCAACATGTCGGTCTTCGGCACCAAGCTGAAAAACGCTGCATGGCGCAGCAAGCCGAGCTGGGCCGTAATCGCGACCGAAGACAAGGCCTTCGACCAGGCAATGCTGGTGCACATGGCCGAGCGCATCGGTGCTAAGATCACGAAGGTGTCCGGCAGCCACGCGCTGTTCATCACCCGCGCCAAGGAGATCGCCGATACGATCGACGATGCCGCGAAGAGTCTTTCGACCAACTGAAACAGCATTGCTTGATCAGGCCATCGCCTCCTCGACTGGTTCGCCAGAAAAGGGGGCGGTGATCTGAGGCATCTTGCCCTCGTGAGGTTTCGCTTCTTGCAAATTTTCTAATTTTTCCTACATCTGTTCCCAGTATATTGGGGCGGATGATGAAAGATATCCTCACGACCGCGGATGCCGCAGAACTTCTCGGAGTGTCAATTCGCACGGCCCAGATGTGGGTCGAAAGCGGACAGCTCCCTTCTTGGAAAACCCCCGGTGGACACCGGCGGATTCCGAGACAGTCAGTCCTCAATCTCATTGAAGAAACTGGGCAGGATCCTGTGGTTACCAGCGCAAATGCCGTCATTCTTGCCGGTAAGGGCCGATCCGATGATTGGCTGGCGGCCGGCCTGCCTGGCTCTGGCCTGACGATCGACGTTGCCGATAACGTCGAAAGGCTTCGCTTATACTTGAAGTCAGCTCCCCCCACCTTGCTTATCGTAGAAAGTGCGGGGGATCCGGATCGCAAGAAGTTTGTCACTGCAATCAGCAGCGATCCGCGCTATCGGAAAACGCTGGTCTTCACCTTCACGGAGAAGGGGGCCGGCTCTCCTGCGGCCCGAAGCGATACGCGGATCCAGATGCAGATGCTGCCCACCGCGACCGAGGCGAGCAAAGCCATCATCGACCATCTGAAAGCCCGACTTCTCGACGACGCCGACATCGCTGCATATGCGCGACCTTTGAATGAAAAGGCTCGACTGGAAGCCGTTCGACGGACGGCCCTGGTGGGGTCGGATCCCGATGGGCGCTTCGATAGTCTCGTCCGACTCGCAGCCTTCGTGACCAAGGCGCCGATCGCCATGTTCACCCTGATCACCAAAGATCAGCAATGGTTCAAGGCTCGAGTGGGCTTCGATGGTGAGGGCACGTCCCGGGACTGGGCGTTTTGCAACGAGACTTTGGTCGCGAACGAGATCACGGTCTTGGAGGATCTGCGCAGCGAGCCCGCCTTCGAAACGAATCCTACGCTGGAGAAACCGTATGGGTTTCGCTTCTATGCGGGGGCTCCCGTGCGCGATCCTTTGGGTTTTGCCTTGGGTTCGATCTGCGTCATCGACACGAAGCCGCGTTCCCTGAAGCACGAGGAACGCGACGCCTTGATTACGATCGCAGAGGCAATCTCCAACTTGATCCGCCTGACCCTGACGGAGGCGAACATGGACGCGTCGAAACCGCCGCAGGTCCTTGACCTGGCCAAATCCGGCGGCTGAGTTTCCACGGTCTTCCCGCACATCGTTAATAGCAAGAGGGCTGATTCATTCGAGGACGAGCCAGCCAAGGTTCTAATTGTAACTGACAAAACTCATTTTGAAATCGGGATGTTGACCGGTGCCCCTACCAAGGAAGGATTAGTCCAAAACATAGAGGCTTTTCTTCATGTCCTTGACCAATGCATTTTCAACGATCATCCGCTGCGTCGTTCGCCGAGGTGCACCTCGCTTTTCCAAGGCCACGTCCGTTTTGAGCGTTGCGGCGCTCTCTCTCGTGTGTGGTGCGGTCAGCCCGCAAGCCACTGAAATCGGGCAGACCTTTGAAAAGCCCTGCCCATTTGGCGATTGCAGCGCAGGCATCGCCTTCACATATCTTGGTGAAGCAGTGATCCCGACCGGACATATGGAGGCTGGCGTCGAGTTCGGCGGCATCTCCGGATTGGACTTCGACGAGGCGACCGGTCGCTTCGTCGCACTCAGCGATGATCGCGCCGAAAATGGCCCTGCGAGGATCTACGAGCTGGATGTCGGAATCACGGAACTCGGCTTGCAGGATGTCTCTGTTCTGCGCCACACGCCTCTGCTTGATCCAGAAGGAAAACCATTCGCTCCCCAGTCCGTGGACCCGGAGGCCCTGCGCATCGGGGCAGACGGTCTTTACTGGACGAGCGAGGGTGGAGGAAAGCAGAACTTGCCGCCCTCCGTTCATTTGAGCAGTGCGGACGGCCGGCATCTCAAGCAACTGTCCGAACTGGAAGGCTTTGCGCCAGCAGGCGACGGAGCATCGGGTATCCGTGACAATCTCTCGTTCGAATCCTTGGCCAAATTGCCGTCCGGCGATTTGCTTGTTGCACTGGAAGCGGCCCTCCAGCAGGACGGCCCGAAGCCCGGGATGTTGCAAGGCAGTCCAGCCCGGATGGTTCAGTTCGATGCTGAGACAGGCGAGCAAAAGGCCCAGTACGTCTACATGATCTCGCCTATTCCTCAGTCTGGCAACAGTGCTGAGAAGGCGATGATCGGCCTGTCGGAGATGGTGTCGATTGGAGATGGGCGATTGTTGACAGTCGAGCGGAGCTTCGCGGACGGCGCCGGCAATACGATCAAGATATTCATGGTCGATTTGCTCAACGCCACCGATGTTTCCGACATCCCATCTCTCGCCGAGCATGATGGATATCTTTCTCCCGTCTTGAAGACCGAAGTCCTGGACCTCAACGGAATTGGGCTTGAACCCGACAACATCGAGGCGATGGCGATCGGAAAGGGACGCGACGGAACCGAAGTCCTGCTGCTTGCAGCCGACAACAACTTCTCTTCCCGTCAGAAGACACAGTTCTTCGCCTTCAAAATGGTTCGCCGCGGCCAATAGTTCTGGCGATGGACCCACTTCGTGGCCAACAGAATGTTGGTCGCGAGGTGGGTCATTCCTCCATCAATTTTCAACGCGAGGCATTTTTGCAGCTCAACATCAGGAGCTTGGTTTCATGCTATCCGACAGATTAGAAGTCCATACGTCTCATGGCGTCATCGCCGTAGAAATCACCGGCGGTGACGGCCCCGAGGTCGTCTTCATTCACGAGAGTTTCGCCTCACGGCAGGCCTTCCAAAAGCAAACGCGCAACGACACTTTCAAAAACTACCGGATGATCAGTTTCGACTTGCCGGGGCACGGCGAGTCGGGTGACGCGCATGACAAGAGCCGAACCTACCCGTTGCCAGGTCTCGCCGATGCGGCGATCGAATTGCTCGAACATCTCGATGTCCAGTCGCCTGTCCTCGTCGGCTGGGCGCTGGGTGGGCATATTGCCATGGAGATGCTGGCGCGTTCCTGTGCGGCGTCAGGTCTCTTTATTACCGGTGCGCCGCCCGTCGGCCCGATGATTGCCCAAGGCTTTCGGGGTAACCTGCTGGAGGGACTGGCCGGTCGCGGCAAGATGAGCGACGATGAAGCCAATCGTTTTGTGCAGAGTGTATTCGGTGCGGCGGCCCAGCCATTCATGCAGCGAGCGGCTCAGCGCACCGATGAAGAATTCCGCAGCACGCTCCTTTCGACGCTTCGATTGGAGGAAAAGAGCAATCAGCGTGACGTCGTCAGCCGTACTCAGGTCAAGACTGCCGTCGTGAACGGGCGGGAAGATTGCGTCGTGGACCTCGACTATATCGACGGGGTGCCCTTTTCGAGACTTTGGCGGGAGACGTGTTTCCGGATTCCGGGCGCTGGTCATGCACCGTTTCTCGAAGCGCCGATTGCGTTCAATGCCCTTCTCTCAGCGTTTTTGGCAGAAGTGGCTTGGGACGCCCGCCACCTCAATCACGCCTCAGTCTGAATGATCGGCAATGTTTGCCAATGCCGTTTCCACCCTCTCCGTTTCGGAGGAGCAAGCAAATGTCCTGATGTCAGCGGTGGTCAGGCAGGGTGCTCTGGATCCGAGAAATCGTCGCCAGGATCCAGGGGAAGTTGGGAGGGTGGAGTTACAAACGCAATCGCATTTGTCCGGCGGGAAATGCTGCAGCAACGCCGGCGTTGCATCCATCGAATGGTAAACTGGGTGCAATCATGATCGAAGACAAAAACGAAGCAAGTTTACGCAGAGCGGGCCCTGATGAGGACCCAAATGAGCGCCGTGGCGTCGTCATATCCTTGGCGGCGCATCGTCGCTGGCGCTCTCAATGCCTCTCTTCAGAAATCGATTTCGACGAGGTTTGTGAAGGATTGGAGTGGGAGCCGGACTGGGCGCCGGACTGGGCGCATGAGGAAGAACTTCCGGAACGTCCTGTAGTGGCGGCCACGCGGGAACCCAGCCTCTGGCTTGCAGTGGTGGCCGGTCTGTCGGCCTTGATGTCGATGGTTGCGGTCTACTGGGCCTTTGTCACTGCAATCAGGGGGCTGTTCAGTCTGTCATTCGTTCATTTTTGAAACTCCAGGGCGGTCGTCGCCCTTCCCAATCATCTTCCGTGATTTACTATTCCGATAAATATGCTATTTTTGATAAAAATCGTATATTTGAAGTTTTGCATGCTGTGTTATGCATTCGTGGGTAGGTCCGATGAGGAAGACAAAGCGGTATGGACTGATGGTTCTGGTCGGGCTTGCTACTTCGATATCGGCAATCTTTCCAAACGAGCCAAGCGCCGCGGCCTCCGACGAAGTATTGCAGACATCTGCAGCGCAATCAGCACTGTCGCCTTTGCCGCCCCCGGTAATCCTGCCGCCCTCCAAGGTGATGCTTGGCGAGCGACTGTTTCATGATCCGGTCTTATCCGGGCGGGAGAAGCTTTCCTGCAGCGTCTGTCACGATCTGAAGGCAGGTGGGACCATAAGACTACCCCGGACCATCGGTTACGACGGTCAAATCCACGCCTTCAACGCGCCCACCATCTTCAATGTCGGCAGCAATTACAGGCTCGGCTGGCGTGGCAAGTTCACATCGCTGATCGTTCAGAATGAGGCCGTGCTGAATGACCGAGGATTGATGGCCGCAAACTGGCCGAGGTTGCTGTCGCGCCTGAGTGACGATCCGGAATATCTTGCCTCGTTCCGCCAGGTTTATGGAGCGCCACCAACCCGCGAGACCGTGCTCGATGCGCTGGTCACGTTCCAAATGTCGCTCGCAACTCCAAACGCGCCATTCGATCGCTTTCTTCTCGGCGACAAAGCCGCTCTCAACCCCACCGAAAAGGAAGGTTACCGGCTGTTTATCGATTACGGTTGCGTATCGTGCCATCAGGGCGCGAACATCGGCGGGAACATGTTTCAGATCTTCGGGGTATTCGCCCAGCCGGGAGCCGCCGAGGTCGCGGTCAACTCCGATCTGGATGAGCGTCTCCAGGCTTCCGAAGGTGATGGTTCCGTATTTCGAGTTCCAAGCCTCAGGAATGTGGAGGTGACGGCGCCCTATTTTCACGATGGCAGTGCCGAGACGTTGCAAGAGGCGATTGCCGTCATGGGACGCAGCCAGCTCGGACGCGAGTTGCCCCAGAGCGACATCGACAGCCTCCAAGCCTTTCTGACCAGTTTGACCGGGGAATACAATGGGAAGCGTCTTTCGGCGATTGCCGATGAAACGGATCGCTGAAATCCTGCCGATAGCAGCTTTGATCGTCTTCGCCGTCGTCGTGGCGCTCGTTGCGGCGCGCAAGGACCTCGACCGATCAATTCACGAGGCCATCATGATGAATCTGAGGGCCGTCGACGTCAATCATGCTGCTCTTCAGCGTGATGTTCTTCGTGCGCGTGCAGGGCTTCTGTCGTCCTACGATGGCCTGGTGACGTCCGTCGTCAGTTTGCGCACTGCCGCCAGTGGCCTGACCGAACTGTTCGAGGGGCCGCGGTTTGCCGAAGAGACCAAGCTCAAGAAGCTTCTGGAAGAACTGAGTGTCGCGATCGATCGCGACGAGCTGCTGGTGGAGAGCTTCAAGACGCGGAATGCACTTCTGCAGAATTCGATCGGGGTCTTCGGGCAGACATTGACCTTGCTCCACGAGACCGAGGATCTTGCCGTTGCCAAGGCTCTGACGCGGGCCAGCGATCTCAGCAACCTGATGATGCGTTTTTCATCGAGCCACGACGACATGCTCAAGAGCCGTATCATGGAAAAACTTGAGCAGCTGGGACGATACGACACGCAAGCCAGAAGGCTTGAGGGTTTTGGGACACTGATCGTTCATGCCAAGATGATCCTAGCGGTGCTGCCCCGGGTGGATGCAAAGATTGCGGCGATCCAAGCGTCTGTCACGCCGATGCGCGCTGGCGAACTGCAATCGGAGTATCTGACGATTGCGGCTGATGCAGCGTCACTCGCGCATCTCAGTCGAGTTGTACTGGGTGTGATTGCAGCCATGCTTTCGATCTATATTTGCGTCCTCATCCACCGCTTGCGCCAGCAAACCGAACGCCTGAAACGCCGCCTGCATTTCGAGCAGGTGATCGCGGACATGAAGGCCGATCTGGTCGCCTGTGGTCCGGAGAGTTTCCCGACCTTCATGGCGAACGCTCTCCAGACGGTCTCATACTTTTTCGGTGCCCGTTGCAGCGCCTTCGTCATCTATGATGCCGAGCGTGGAGACACGAAGGACAGCTATCAGTTCGACGGTGGCGAGTTGCTGATGCAGCGGTTGATGGTGTTCGCGAAGGAGCTCTACGACGCCAAGGAGACTGCCCCCGTGCGCGTTGTCGGGCGAGCATCGCGATGCCCTGCCATTCGCCGGTGTCTCTTGATGCATTCGCAGAAAACGTATCCCAGCCTACTCGTCGGGGCAAAGCTGGCCGACCATGACGTCGCCGCACTCGTTTTGCAATTCGATGCCTACCAGTCGAAGGTTACATTTGACGAAACGCAGCTGCTGCAGTCGACCGTGAAGACGCTCATCGAGTTCGTCGAGGCAGACAAGGGCCGGCAAGAAAAGCAGGGGCTCGAACGGCGACTGGAGCACGCGCAGCGCCTTGAAGCGGTCGGTACCCTCGCCGGCGGCATCGCACACGAGTTCAACAATGTGCTCGGCGCGATCCAGGGCTATGGCGAGATGGCGATCCAGCTGCTTCGCAAGCCGACACCCACACGGCATTATGTTGAGGAAATTCTCAAGAGTGGTGCGCGTGCAAAACACATCGTCGATCAGATCCTTACCTTCAGTCGGAAACGGGAGCGTATCGTCAAGCCGTTCGACGTCAGTGATGCGGTCGCTGATATTCTTCCGCTACTGCAGGTGACGCTCGGCAATCACGTGGTCATCGATGCCAGTCTTTGTCGGGATGCTGCCGTCGTGGAAGGCAATCCGGTCGAAGTGCATCAGCTCGCGATGAACTTATGCAAGAATGCAAGCCAGGCCTCATCTCGCGGCCAAACGGTGAAGGTCGAGGTGACGACGACCCATGTCCAACGGCGTCGAGTTCTTTCGCATGGTGAAGTGCTGCCCGGGCCATACGTTCGGCTGGCCATAGGCGATGAGGGGCCAGGCATCGCGCCGCATGTCCTGCCGCATATATTCGAGCCTTTTTTCACCACCAAATCACGCGCGGGAGGCTCGGGGCTGGGGCTATCTGCGGTCCATGGCATCGTCACCTCGTTGAACGGCGGTATCAATGTGCGCAGTGCGCCGTCGACGGGCACGATGTTTGAAATCCTGCTGCCCGCCAGCAATGTCGCACCACTGCCGATCGACAGCTTCTTCAATGAAAGTTCCGTGCCGACAGGTGGGGGCGAGTGCATCATGATCGTCGAGAACGATAGAACACTCTTGGAACTCTACGAGGAAAAGGTCGCGGCGCTGGGCTACGAGCCGCTCGGATGCGGCACTCTTGGGTGTATGCAGACGTTGCTCGAAAGTGCGGCTCGGCCGGATATGCTGATCATCAATCGCAAATGCATTGTCACGAATGAAGATCTGGCGGTGGTGCGAAACATGTTCGGGCCCGACAAGGTTTTGCTTCTGTCGGAGCGGAGCTCCGACCTGCAGTCGGGGCCGCGACTGGGCGCCAGGGTTCTGAGAACTCCCTTCAGTTCGGCAGCTCTAGCGAACGCCATCTTCGACAATCTCACAAGGCCATCGCCTCAGGTCGTCGAGGCGGTGACTGCCGCGACTGTCGGATAAATACATCGAAAGGTGACGGCCGAAACGAAATCCGGCGTTGACCTGTCGGCGCCCGACCTCATCTTTGACGCGAAGGTTCGATCTACAGTTGCTGGTCCGCCGATTTCTTCTCAGCCCAGTGCAAGAGGGAGAATAGGCATGGCTTCAGCGCTCGGCCCCAGCCTGTCAGCCGATACTGGACCCGAATTGCCGACCCCTCCAGGCTGTGACGAGAAATGAGGCCGTCTGCTTGCAGTTGCTTTAGCTGCTGAGTGAGCATCCTCTTCGAGACATTCGGTATCGAACGGGCGAGTTCCGAAAAACGCATCGGTCCGGATATGCTCAGCTGCAGAAGGATCGGCAGTTTCCAGCGCCCCTCGAGAACTTTCAAGACGAGGTGCGCTTCCGTGGGGGATGTTTCGAGTGGCAGTCTCACGCGAGTGTTCATGGTCTGATCCTTGAAATTCGGTATTTCAGTTTGCCAGCCTGGTCCTTGCCGATTGGGTTCAGTTCTGGGATGGAGCGGTCTGGCGTGAAGAGCTCGACGTCTTTTCGAGGAAGGAGCGGGCTGCGAGTGCCAACAATCCGACGGCAAGTCCCCAGAAGGCCGCTCCGAGGCCGAAGAGCGAGAGCCCCGATCCTGTTGCCAGGAATGCGAGAACGCCTGCCTCGCGGTCCGTTTTGGACATCAGCAATGTCTCAAGGGCACCGCTGAGGGCCGGGACGAGTGCGAGACCCGTGAGAACGGCAATGACTTCGCGTGGCAGGGTCAGAAAGAGTTGAATGAGGATTGGCGAGAACAACGCCATCAGCAGATAGAAACCGGCATAGACAACGGCGACGATCCAGCGCTTGCTTCGATCCGGATGCGCTTCCTCGCTCGTGCAGATCGCAGCCGTGATAGCCGCCAGGTTGATCCCGTGCCCGCCGAAGAAGGCAGAGGCGAGGGAGGCCAGGCCTGTGCCGAGGAAAAGTGTGGCCGGCTTCGCGTCAAAGTCACCATTCCGGAGAACTGCTAGCCCGGGCAGATTTTGGGAGACGAGGGTGACCAGGAAAAGCGGAATGCCGACGCTGAGTACCGCTCCTAGATCGAAGGCAGGGGTAGTCAGCCGAAGCATGCCGAAGATCATGTTGACTTCGAATGAGTCCAGCTCGTTTCGGATCAACGCCACCCCGACCCCTGCCATGAGCACGAGGAGAAGGGCGAGCGTCCTTACTCTCTGACGGGCGACGACAAAGACGGCAAGCAGGATCGCGACCAACATAGGCTGCATCGAGGCGATCTCGAAGAGCTTGAGGCAGAAGGGTAGAAGCACGCCTGCCAGGACGCCGGAAGCGATTGCCGGTGGGAAGCGTTCAGCCAGTCTGGACAGCGCAGGGATCAGCGCGAGTGCAATCATCATCGCAGATGCGCTGACGAAGATACCGATGGCCACGTTCCATTCCAATCCGGCCGGAGCTGAAGCAAGCAAAGCCGCGCCTGGTGTGGACCAGGCAAGGATGACGGGGATCCGAAGTCGGAACGAGAGCAAAGCACCAGTCACGGCGATGCCGATGCAGAGAGCGGTGAGTGCCGATCCGATTGCTTCAGGTCGAGCTCCAAGCGCATTCATCGCCTGTACCAGGAGCGCTGCTGTGCCAGCATATCCGACGATGGAGGCTACAAACGCCGCCGTCCAAGCCGATACAGGGATCGTCTTCGCGCCCATGATACATCCTCATTTGTTCGTTGATGACCGATCCTTCGGCAGCGCAGGCTATCGCCGGACAGTCGGCATTTGCGTCGCCGGCTTGAAGGTCCAGCAGCTACGGCAGGGCCTCTCTGCGCCTTGCGCTAGCATCCGCGTCGAATCCGATTGTCCGATTGACGCTGATGGGCCGCCGGCAGGATGGGCAACCGAGCGTTCAGCAATTGTCCGTACTCACCCTGTGATGGTGGGGAGTGACAGGCCGGTCCCTCGCGTCGAGGCTCCCTGCTCATTCCGATTTCGAACACGAACTCTTCGTGCGCGCCTACATCCGGTGGCAGGCTCGCATCTGCAGTGGCTGCCACACTGGCAACCACCAGCGTGGTGATGATCGTAGTTCTCATCAGATTCACCTCTCGGTTAAAGGGGCTGGCCGGACTTTCGCCCAGCCAACCCCTTGAGTGGTCTCGAAACACCTCGTTAAGAGGCGTTGGAGATCGAGCGGTTGACGAGGGTCACCGACTTGTCGGCATTGACCTTGTAGATTTCGCGAACGTCGCGGCCGTCACCGTTGGCGAATGTGTGAAAGAACGTCGAGCCGGCCGGGGCCTTTTCGAGCATGACATTGCTGCTGTCATATGTGATCGAGCCCGGGATCGGCTGGACGGCGGCGAAGGCAGCCGAACCGGCAGCGAGTGCGAGGAGAGCTGCGGAGATGATGGTCTTCATGGTCGTGTTCCTTTTTTGTCAGTGCCACCAAGCCTTTGGCCCGGTCGGCGTGTGGGGTTGAGTGCGCCCGGCGATTTCCGCGGGGAGTTGCTTTGAAATGGCCGTTGAATTTCCTGGTGGCTCATTTGTCTGCAGGTGTAGAATTGCAGACGAGCGAGGCCGTCGGTATCGAACTTAGGTGTCCAGAGGGGCAACGATGGTATTAGTCGCCCAGACGTTCGACTAGGACTTCTTTGCCATGGTCTGGTTTTGAGCGTCGGCGCCATGGCATTGCGCCGACGCGTATGCTCTTGCCCTGCGGACGCACCCTCACTGTCAGGCTGGCTTTTTGATACGAGAACTGCGGCCTGGAATCACGACGCCAGGGTTTGTCCTAATGCGTCGGCACCTCGTGCACGCTCGTCACCAGGATCTTGCTGTCACTTCCGTATCCGACAAGGGCTACAGCGAGCGCTTCCGTGACACTGGATGCTTGATTGTCGTCGGTGATCAGTTCGAGTTTGAAGGCCGCTTTTTCATCGCTTTCATGATGCACACCTTTGTATTCGATCACCCTCGTGTTTTTCGGTGCTATGTCCTTCACGTCGGATACGATGAATTCGAACAACAAATGTTCTGCAAGCGTTTCTCTCAGCTCGTACATGCGTGACGGCGGGAATATGACTTCAATCTTCTTCATGAATTGTCCTTCGAAAACATACCGCTGGTCAGGGGCAGACGCGCCTGTCTTCGTGGCTGGTTGCCGTTCCGACAATTCCGTCGCTGTCGATAGCGCACTGGACCGCTCAATGGCCGTCATGTGTCATTCCAACGATCGCGTTAACGAATATTTTCAACCCTTCCCCTTGTGCCTACGGTTGAAACAATAGGGCCGTTATCGGCAACTGAATCCATTCGGAGCCACCTCCTTTCTTCTCCTGCCACCCAAGACTCGGGATTTTTTTGACTGCCAAAGCGAAGGTTGCCTTCGCGTCTCACATCGATGTGATCTTTAAAAAATGATAAAATTGATAAAAACATTGCAAAATGGAATTTTGGATATTAGAGAATTGCGCCTCAGCAAACTTCAAGAGGTGTTCCCATGCGGCCGAACCCGCACCAGATCGACATTCGCCATGAAGGCGCCCGCCAGTTCGGGCCCGGCGAGGAATTCGACTTCATCGTCTGCGGAGCGGGCTCTAGCGGGTCCGTCGTTGCAGCGCGTCTTGCCGAATGCGGCGGCGCGCGCGTCCTGCTTCTCGAAGCAGGGGGAAACAATGACGAGGAGAGTGTTCGAGAGCCGGCGCAATGGCCGCTCAACCTTGGCTCGTCGCGGGATTGGGGCTTCCTTGGTGAGCCTGCCGTCCATCTCGAAGGCAGACAGTTGCCCCTGAGCATGGGCAAGGGGTTAGGCGGCGGCTCCAGCATCAACGTCATGGTCTGGGCGAGAGGGCACAGGGAGGATTGGAACCACTTTGCCGCTGAATCCGGCGATGATGCCTGGGGCTATGAGGCTGTGCTAGGCCATTATCGTCGCATCGAAAACTGGCAGGGAGCCCCCGATGAAAGTCGGCGCGGGATCGGCGGCCCAGCTTATGTCGCCCAGCCCGAAACGCCGCAGCCGATCGCTCATGCCATGCTGGATTCCGCCAAGGCTCTCGGGATCCCCGTCTTCGACAGCCCAAACGGCGAGATGATGGAAAGCGACGGCGGTGCCGCCATTGCGGAGCTGCGCATCCGAGATGGTAAGCGGCAAACTGTATTCCAGTCCTACGTCGCGCCCTTGTCCGCCCATCGCAATCTGACGATCCTGACGGGCGCCCTGGTGTCGCGCCTGCTGTTCGACGGGAACAGGGTGACTGGTGTCGAGGTCTTGATCGATGGTCAGCGCCGACGATTCAAGGCGCAGTTCGAAACGATCCTTTCCCTCGGTGCGGTGAATACGCCGAAGGTTTTGATGCAGTCCGGGATCGGACCGGAGGACGAACTTTCCCGCTTTGGCATCCCCGTGGTTCAGCACTTGCCGGGCGTCGGACAGAACCATCAGGATCATCTCGCTTTCGGATGCACCTGGGCCTATCGGAAGCCCGAGGGTGTGGGTGGTGGCGGCTGTGAGGCGACGCTTTACTGGAAGAGCGATTCCAGGCTGGCGCAGCCAGATATTCTCCAGTGCCAGCTGGAGTTCCCGGTCCCTTCGCCGGCCGAGACAGGCCTTGAAACGCCGGAGCATGGTTGGACAATGTTCGCCGGACTGGCGCAGCCGAAGAGCCGCGGCCGTTTGCGGCTTTCGGGGGCGGGTGTCGACGACGCCATGCTGATTGAACCCAACTCGCTCAGTGAGCCGGAAGATGTGGCAACGGCGATCACGGCTGTGGAGCTCTGCCGGGAACTTGGTAACGGTGCCGCGTTCATGCCGCTAGTGCGTGGCGAGACGGCACCGGGGCAGCGCGATCGCAAGGGTCTCGTTGATTTCATTCGCCGGTCGGCCGTCACCTATTGGCACCAGTCTTGCACCGCCAAGATGGGACGCGACAGCATGTCCGTCGTCGATCACCAGCTCAAGGTCTATGGCATCAAGGGGCTGCGCATTGCAGATGCCTCGGTCATGCCACGGATCACGGCGGGCAATACCATGGCACCCTGCGTCGTGATTGGTGAGCGGGCGGCCGAAATGATCCGCGCCCAGCACGAACTCTGACCCGCATCGAACGGCGCGATCACGGGGCGAACATCTCCCGTGATCGCGAGCATCAGCATGCAGGGCGTGCGGCTACGCCATGCTGTGGCAGCGGAGTAGCGTTGCTTAACTTCCCTATCAAGATTACCCGAGGATTTCATCATGGCGGATCATGTTCGCACCCTTCCAGTCATTTCATCGGCAGCTCTGGCTGCGGATAGCCATGCGATCTTTGCCCGCTACAGGCCGTCCTATCCGTTCGTCGCTTTAGATACGGGGGGTTACGTCGTCCTGCGCTATGACGATGTCGCGAGGCTGCTGTCGGACCCAGGACTGCAAGCGACAGGAATCGCCATGCCGGTCCAGGCGGGCATCACGGAGGGTGCGCTCTACGACATCTTCGACCATGGCATGCTGACTGCGAACGGCGAGCAGCATGGCGACCGGCGTGCCGGCGTGTCGCGCGCACTCGCACATGAAACGCTGAGCCAGTTTCGTGAGCATCTGGCGAAAGCTGCCAGAGCTGTGATTGCCCAATGTCGAAATGCCGGGAGGCTCGAGCTCGTGTCGGAATATGCCGAGAAGCTGCCCTTCATCGCGCTGGCAAGCCTGCTTCAGCTTCCCGAGCAGGACCTCTCGAGGTTTTTCGATGATATCTATAAGATGAATGCGTTTTTTCGCCCCAATCCCTCAGAAGGTGCCGTCGCCGAGGCCGAGGCCGCCGGTTTCCGGCTGCGAGCCTATCTCGATCAGCGCCTTACCGCCGCAAGCATCGGGCATTCCGACAGCTTCCTTTCTCGCTACATGAGAAATGCAGAGCAAGATGGCCTGACGCGGATCGAGACACTGATTCAGCTCATCCAGCTTATCATCGGTGGGACGGAATCGGTGCGGACAGCGCTTGTCGCGCAAGCGGTGCAACTGCTTTCACACCCCGCGGCTTGGAAAGCGGTGTGTGCGGATAAAGCCCTTGTCGCCAGCGCCGTCTCCGAATCCCTTCGCCTGGAGCCCGGTATTGCCGGCGTTGTCCGGGTGTCGGTCCAGGACATCGAACTGGATGGCTGGACGTTGCCGGCCGGCCAGCTCGTGATTCTGTCATTCCTGTCGGCACTGCGTGATGAGCGCACCTTCAATCAGCCTCACGTATTCGATCTCGCGCGTCCAAATCTCCACCTTGCGCGCCTCGCATTCGGTGGCGGCGCGCATAAATGCGTCGCCGAAGCGATGGGTCGCGCCGAGCTGGAGGAAGGCCTCGCCGCACTGGTGGAGTGCCTCCCTGATCTTCAGCTGGACTCCCGTCCAGCATTTCAAGGTCACATGTTCGTTCGTGACACCAGCGAATGCTGGGTTACGTGCGGGCACTAAAGTGCCGCTGACATCGGCGTTCTCCTCCAGCATACGGGTCTTTCATGCGCATACTCATCGTAGGAGCCGGCATTGCCGGACTGGCGGCCCGGCGGGCTTTGGCCAATCGTGGTTTTTCGGTCAGCTTGGTCGAACGAAACCAGAATGCCGGCGAGGGTGGTGCAGGCCTTTTTCTCCCTGGAAACGGCGTGAGGGCGATCTGCGATCTGGGCCTGCGCGATGAGTTCTTCCGGAAGTCCCATGCCGTGAATTCGCAGCGGTTCTACGACGAACGAGTAAGATTGCTGACGGCCGTCGACGCCAACGCTTACTGGAAGGATGTCGCCCAATGCCGGGCCATCCGGCGTTCGGACCTTTGGCAATTGCTCGCCGCCGACACGGGCGAGATCGAATACCGGCAGATCGTTAACATCGTGAACAGTGACCGAGGTTGCAGGGTATTGTTCAATGACGGAACGATCCATGATTTCGACCTGGTGATTGCGGCCGACGGTATCAATTCTGCGGTGCGCGGAATGACGTTCCCCCAGAATGCCCGTCCGGAATATGTCGGAAATGTCTGCTGGCGCTTCATCGTTCCGAACACGTGCCGGGTGGATGAATGGTCTGTGATGCTCGGAGCGGACCGGAGCCTGCTGGGCAAGCCGATCTCCGAGGCTGAGCTTTATCTTTATGCAGACATCTCCGTCGATGCCGGCGCGACGGATAAATTCAACCACGCGACACCTCTTCTGCCGCTTTTCGAAGAGATTGCCGGTCCGCTCCTGCCGGCGCTCAAGCTTTCGTCCGAAGTCACCGTTCACTACGGGGAACTCATGCGCCTGCAGTTGGACAACTGGTGCCAAGACCGGGTCGTGTTGATAGGAGACGCTGCCCATGCAGCGCCTCCGAGCATGGCGCAGGGTGCATGTCTGGCCATGGAGGACGCGCTCGTTCTCGCCGAGGAGCTTTCAGCAAGGTCGAGCATCGAAGGTGCCTTGACCAGCTATCAGGCGAGACAAAAGATCAGAGCGGACTGGGTGCATAAGCAATGCGCCATCCGGGACAAAATGCGACGCCTGCCACCAGCAGTTCGAAACGGCCTGCTGCGGTTTGCAGGCGGTGCCATTTATCGACGATCCTACAGCCTGCTGAAGCGCGCACTTTGACTAGGATTTCCTTACAACTGTAGTCGGATCGGTCGATCCTGAAAGAATGATGCATGCGTGAGCGATGACCATGAACCCGTCAACAATACAGGTTTCTTTATCATGGCATCGCAACACGCAGCGTTCCTCGCGCCGCCGATCCTGAGCTACCAGTCGCTGAATGCGGCACCTCACGATCTCTACAGGAAGCACCGGTCGGAGTTTCCCTTTGTGCAACGGGAATGTGGAGTCTTTCTCGTCCTGAGGGCGAAAGACGTGCAAGCGCTCATCAGCGATCCGAGAACACGGCAAGTTGAGACGGAGCTGGCGCGTGCACGAGGCATATCCGCTGGTCCGGTGATGGACCTGGTCTCGAACAGTCTGCTGTTTTCAAACGGCGACGTCCATCGCCGGCGACGGCAGCCCCTGTCACGCTGTTTCGCCTTCCGGATGATGGAGGGGCTCAGGTCCAATGTGCGATCGCTCGCCCAAGAGCTCGTGACGCACAAGCTCGGCGACGGTGAAATGAAGCTGCGTGATGACTACGCCGCCGCGATCCCGGCCATCACGATTGCCAGCATCCTTGGCATTCCGCGATGCGACGTGCCCTTGTTCACATCCCTTTCCTATAGGGTCGCCAAGATTCTCACCACGTCGTGGACCTATGATGATCTGCCGGATATCGAGGCCGCGATCACCGAGCTGTCCGCCTATGTGTCTGGCCTGATCGACGATCGTCGAAAGCGGCCGCGGCCTGATTTCCTCTCCGACTATGTCGCGAGCATCGACGAAGCGGGTGAGATGTCTGCGCTCGAGGCTGTGATGCAAATCCTATCCGTCGTGCTGGGTGGAACGGATACCACCCGTGCGGCTATCGTCATCATGGTAGGACTACTGCTCCGACAGAGGGACGGGGCGTGGCAAACGCTTCGCCATTATCCCGATATGGTACCGGCGGCGGTGTCCGAATCCCTGCGTTACGAGCCCTCTGCTGCCTCGATTCCACGGTTGGCGGTGGCGGATATCGAGCTCGATGGGCATGTGATCCCTCGTGGAAGCCCCGTCCTGTTGTCGACGATGTCGGCCATGCGGGACCCTGACGTCTTCGCGGATCCCGATAGCTTCGATCTCGTCCGGCCGATGAGCAAGTGGCATCCGGTTTTCGGAGGTGGTGAGCATCGCTGCCTCGGCGAAGCGCTGGCCAGAATCGAGATGGAAGAGGCACTCTCTGCACTCATCAACTCTCGTCTCGACCTGGAATTGGGTGACCAGCAGCTCACGGTGCATGGACATGCCGGAATACGGCAAGTGGACGAACTCGTCGTTCGATGGGGATGAGATGTAGAGGGGCGGCGCTGCCACGTTTCCTGTCTGACGGGTTCAAGCTAGCAACGGATCTCACTCATGTTTCGCAATCTGTTTCGCACTTCAAGGCCTCTGAACCCTCCGCAGCGTGAGACACGCGATCCAGTGGCCAATCGTGTTGTCTCTATGCTGTTTCGGGCCTTTGGCTGCGTGGCAACGGCTTCGATTTTCTGGTCGCCCTACTACCCACTTCCCGAGGACTGGTTGTGGATGGAGCAAGAGGACGTTCTCTCAAGAGAAAGCGAGCCGGAGAAGATGGATGCACAGGTGCCATAATCAACCGAATCGCCTGTTAAAGTGATATATTTGATATAATTGTATCTTGTGATTGTCATTTTTGATGTCTAAGGTGCACTCCTTCAGATGAACGAAGGAGAGTTTCAATGAATGAAGCGCAGAAAAATCGAGCGTTTTCTGAACATTCGAATGTACGCCACCGACCTTTTCGCGATGCGCTGATACCGTCGGGGCTTGCCTCATTGCTCTTGTCGAGGCGCTGACGTGAAACACGTTCTGGTTATTGACGACGACATGGCTATGCGTAGCCTGCTCACAGACTACCTCTCGCAACATGCTTTGCGGGTGACCGGGTTGAGCGGCAGTCAGGACTTGCAGAGAGTGCTCAGCACCGATGAGGTCGACCTTCTGATTGTCGACCTCAATCTCGGGCGTGAGGACGGTCTCGACATTGTGCGGAAGCTCTCCAGCACGTCCGACTGCCCGATCATCATCATCAGCGGCGACCGTCTAGAGGAGGCCGACAAGGTGGTCGGTCTGGAACTCGGGGCCGTCGACTATATCACCAAGCCCTTCGGGACGAGAGAGTTGCTGGCACGCGTGCGAACCTCACTGCGAGAGCGGCCGGCCATCAGTTCCAAGAAGGACAGGACCATTTACGGCTTCGATGGCTGGGAGCTGAACATCAAGCTCAGAAGGCTGGTGCACGATGGCGAAGAGGTGAAGTTGACAGCAGGCGAGTTCAATTTGCTGACGGCTTTCCTCCGGTCTCCGCGGCAGATCTTGTCGCGAGAGCAGCTTCTTTCTGCAAGCCGCGTCCACAACGAGGAGGTGTTCGATCGCAGCATCGATGTGCTGATCCTGCGACTGCGCCGCAAACTCGAGACGGATCCCTCCAAGCCCTCGCTGATTAAGACTGAGCGTGGGGCCGGATATCTTTTCGATGCCGACGTCAAAGTGCTGCATCGAAACAAGCCTTGAGCGCGCTTCGGTCGGTGATCGAGAACTTTTGCCCCAGCCTTGGAACATCGCCGCCGCCGCCTTCGATCCTGCTGTCGGAAAGTACCTCGATCGGTCGAAACCGGGATTGGCATAACCGCGGTAGTGGCCGTTATCCCGGGCGCGCCAGGTCGAACGAGGAGGATGGAGGGGCCTGTCGTGATGGCGTGGTCGATCCGCTGTTTGAGCTGTAACCGATTTGCCGGGAATGACATCGAAGGGAAACGCCAGACATTCAGACATGCAGCCGTGAAGAAACGTCAGCGGTGGTTTCAAATCCCGCTCATTTGCGTTCTGAAGAGGTTCAAGGAATGTCGCTTATCTCGGGTTACCATCATCTCACGCTGAGCACCGATGGTGCACAGGAAGATTATGACTTTTACACGAAAACGCTCGGCCTGCATTCGATCAAGCGCACGGTGCTGTTCGACGGGACGATCCCGGTCTATCACCTTTATTACGGTGCAAAGAACGGCGATGCCTCGACCATCGTCACGACCTTTCCCTTCAAGAAGCCCGGCATCTACGGCAAGCGTGGCACCAATCAGTCCAAGATCATCCAGCTCTCCATCCCCGTCGGCTCGGCAGACTACTGGGTCGACCGGCTGAACGCGCGCGGAATTCCGGCCAGAAAGATGAGCCGCTTCGGCATCACGCGTGTTGCCCTTGCCCATCCCTGCGGTATCGACCACGAACTGGTCGAGAGCCCGGCCGACACGCGCGCGCCGATCACCAGCGAAGCCAATGGCGTCGGTCCGGCCCATGGCATCCGTGGCATCTACGGCGCGGCCGTCGCGGTTTTCGATTGCACCTCCATGGACGACTTCCTGACAGTGGCAATGGGCATGACAAAGGAAGCCGACAGCGACGAGGGTCTGATGTTCTCGGTTCCCAACAATGGCGGTCCTTCAAGCATGGTGGAAGTGCTGCACCAGCCGACCGGGCCGCAGGGCACCTGGACGCTCTCGGGTGGCACGATCCATCATCTGGCGCTCAACACCGGCAGTGAAGAGAACCAGCTAAAGCTGAAGGCCCATATCGAAGGCCTCGGCTTCACAGACGTCTCCGACCAGAAGGATCGCAACTACTTCAAGTCCTGCTATGTGCGGTCTCCCGGTGGCGCGCTCTTCGAGATCGCCTGGTCGGTCGAAGGTGGATGGGCGAAGGACGAGCCGGCCGATGCGATCGGCACCACGCTGGTCTTCCCGCCCTGGTTCGAGGATCGCCGCGAGGAAATGATCGCCGGCCTCGAGCACGCCAATTTCTGAGCTTGCTGACAAGACGGCCGCGGGCAATCTGTCGGCCGTCTTTCACGCCGACCCCACTCCAAAGTGAGGGCGGGCCGAAAGGCCGCTGTCTTTTCATCCCATCAAATTCCAGGAGCCCTCTGATGTCCATCAAATGGGTGATTTCCGCCGTGCTTGCAACGACCGTGCTGTCCGGGTGCAATGCCACCGTCAACCAGCCCACGGAGCAGGTGACGGGTCAGAAGTTCGAGTCGAAACGCGGTTGTGTCCGCACCGAAGCGCCAGACAGGTTCGATGCTCGCTGCGACGTGCCCTTGCTCGGCTATTCAGGGTTCAGCACTTTCTGAATCGGGGCTTTAAGAATTTCACCTATCGATTTCATTCATGGAGATGACCACATGAACGATAATGTGTCGAATGCCAGCGCGGTGTCGGAGCGCGTGCCAAACTCCGAGTGGACACCCTCACCCCCAGCAGAGCACGCGCATGTCATCACGAGCGACGACGAAGCGCTCGCGATTGCCGAAGTGCTACGCCTCCGCTTTGCGGCCGGTGCAGGCGACAGGGACAAGCACAGACGTCTACCGTTCGACGAGGTCGTCGCGTTTTCGCAGAGCGGTCTCTGGGGGGTGACCATACCCAAGGCATATGGTGGCGCTGGAGTCTCGCAGACCACTCTCGCGAAGATTTTCATGACGTTGGCGTCAGCAGACGCCTCGCTGGCGCAGATGCCGCAGAGCAACTTCGAAATTATCGACGTCATTCGTCTGACGGGCAGCGAAGAGCAGAAGAAGGATTTGTTTGGAAAAGTGCTCGCTGGCTACAGACTTGGCAATGCCTTTTCGGAATTCAAAGGCAGGAATGTCGAAGACATGAAGACCCGGCTGGTGCCCGATGGAGCGGATTTCCTCGTGTCGGGGGAAAAGTTCTACTCGACAGCCGCACTCTTTGCACACTTGGTTCCGATCGTCGCAATCGATCAAAATGGTCATGTCTGTGTTGCTGTCGCCGATAGAGGAGCAAGCGGATTGACAGTGATTGACGATTGGTCGAGCTTCGGACAGCGTACCACGGCAAGCGGCACCGTCCTGCTTCACAATGTGCGCGTTGCCGCGTCTCGCGTGTTGCCTGCCCACATCGTCTACGAACATCCAAGCGCGGTCGGACCGCAGAGCCAGATCATTCACGCAGCGATTGATCTCGGCATTGCCAAGCAGGCCATCGATAGCACGATTGATTTGCTGAACTCCTATGCTCGCCCTTGGATTGACAGCGGACAGGACCGTGCAGTGGATGACCCTTATACAATCGCAGCAATTGGGGATCTGAAAATCCGGTACCATGCTGCCGAACTGATGCTGGAGCGCAGCGGTCGGCAACTCGATGCCGCGATTGCCAACATGAATGACCAGACAATTGCCTCGGCCAAAATCGCGGTTGCAGAGGCGAAGGTCTTGTCGACGGAGCTTGCTCTACTGGCGTCGAACAAGCTCTTCGAACTCATCGGAACGCGTTCGACGCTCGACAAACTCAATCTGGATCGCCTCTGGCGTGACGCGCGCACACATACGCTCCATGACCCGGTTCGTTGGAAATTTCACGCGATCGGTCAATATTACCTTAATGGAATTGCCCCCCCTATTCATTCGTGGATCTGACCAGAGCAGCCTCCGTCTCTCGGGGGCTGGCTTTCAGGTCTGGAGCAAATTCTCAGTGGCGGACCACTGGCCAACCGGAAAACGATGAACCCGATGCCCGCGCGACCCGCACCGACAGAACCCGAGATCCTGCAGTTTCTCGAAATCTGCGCAGACTTCTACCCAGACGATGCCGTCGAAGCATCGATCGACCAGCAACGGCATTGGTACGATGCCCTTTGCGCCCATTTCGACGGACCGCAACCGCCGGGCATGACAACGGAAGACACCGGGTTTGAGGGACGTATTCCGCTTCGCTGGTATCGTCCGGCGCAGGTCCGAACGAAGACCGTGCTTTGTTACATCCATGGCGGAGGCTTCGTCGTGGGATCGCTCGACAGCCATCACGCAATTTGTGCCGAACTGGCCGACTGCGCGGGGGCCGAACTGGTGTCGATCGACTATCGCCTTGCGCCGGAACATGTCTGGCCGGCTGCGCACGACGATTGTTTTGCGGTGCTCACGTCGCTGCTCGAAAGTGGATGCGAGGTCGTGTTGATTGGCGACAGTGCCGGCGGCAACCTGGCCGCTGGGCTGGCGCTCCGCACACGCGACGAGGGGCTGACTGGCATTGTGGGCCAGGCGCTGATCTATCCAGCGCTGGGCGGTGATCTCGTCACCGGTTCCTATGCCGAGATGGCCGAGGCACCGGGGCTGACTACGGCCGACGTCGCCTATTACCGGGCAGTGCTGCAGGCGCCGGGCGACAGTCCAGTGGCGCATCCGCTTCTCGCCCCGTCACTTGCCGGGCTACCCCCGACCTTCATCAGTGTCGCTCATTTCGATCCACTCCGCGATGACGGTCGCGCCTATGCGAGCCGTCTCGCGGAAGCCGGCGTCGAGGTCTGGTTCCGGGAGGAACCGCAGATGGTGCATGCCTGGCTGCGCGCCCGGCACATGAGCGACGGCGCGCGTGTCGGTTTTGAGGCACTCTGTGCGGCGGTTGTACGTTTTGCCGCGCAGGACTGAAGGCAACCCGGGCTACATCAGATCGCGCGGAATTGCCTTTTGCGGGAAGGTCTTCTCAAACACCTTGCTATCTCCCTGGTAAGCCATGACCGACGCACTGATCAACCAATGGGTCTCGGTGCAGGCAATTTGCGAGGTTGAGACCGTGCGCACGAACCAGCCTGGGCGTTGCATGTCGCAGGTCCAGACGGAAGTGCCTCTCATTGACTGTGGATCGCCGGGAGATATCGACCAGACCTCGTCGCGGACCTGGCGGGTCGAAAGCCCGGTGCCCGGATGTTCAAACAGGCCGGTATCCTCGTAGATGACGTAATCCGTGCGGTTGGCCTGTAGATCGCGCAGGACCTGGCGGCGGGTCTCTGACGGCGCATGCTCGATATAGGTAGGTAGCGGACTCGGATTGTCCGGCTGCTTCATCTCAAAGGTCTCGTGCTCTCCAAGCTTCGGCAGGGCGAGGCCGAGCGTTGCAATGTCGAGCGTCAGTTCCGCATCGGTCGGGGCAGGCAGCACCATCGGCCAATAGGCGGAAGAGAGCGACAGGCGGATGCGGTGGCCGGGGCGAAAGCAATAGCCGCAGGCATCGAGCGTGAGGCGGATCGGCGTCGGCGCACCCGGCACCATCGGTTGCGGCTCGGCATTGCCGTTGCGATGGGTGAGGTTGAGAACACCGAAGGCGACGCGTGTTGCAGAGCCGTCAGGATGGACGTCGACGATGCGCGCGATCAGGTTGGCGACGGGCGCGTCGCTGGCGAGGATGACGGAGATTTCGGGTCGACCGAAGACATCGAGCGCGTCGGTGAGCGGTGCCGTCTGGAAGGTCAGCGATCCCGCATCGTCGCCGCGTTGATCGCCGGCCAGTTCCGCATCGGGTTTCAGCGTGAACCATTCGCCGGACGCCGTGCCCGTATCGAGCGGCGATTTCAGCGTGGCATTGTGGGCCGGCGCATGCGGGACCGGATTGCCTTCCGTCAGAGACCCGAAAGCCTCGACATAGAAGGTCTGCATCTCCGGCGGCGACCAGCTTTCCTTGGAGATCCAGAAGCCGGGATCGACGTCGCGGCGCGGCGCAGGCTTCACCGCATCGAGGATATAGGCGCGCACCTGCGGGACCGCCTCGGTTCCGTTTGCCGCGCCGCGCAGCCAGCGGTTCCAGAAGGCGATGGCCTCGCCATGGAAATCGGCGCGTGGTTTCGGCCAGGCGAAATGCGGGTATTTGTGGATCCAGGGGCCGATCAGGGCCTTTGAACGATCCGGCATGCCTTCGACGGCAAGTAGCGGCGTGTTGCGATAGCCGTCGGCCCAGCCGGCGATGACGAGCGACGGGATCGCGACGGCGGAGAAATCTTCGCCGATCGAGCCGTGTCTCCAGAAGGCATCCCGGCGCTGGTGCTCCAGCCAGTCCTCCAGGAAGAAGGGCTCGTTTTCCAGCCGCTCCATCCACATCTCCCGCCAGCGGTCGCCGACGATCTCGGGGTCGGGGGAGCGCGACTGATAGGCGAGCATGGTGGCGGCCCAGGAGAGTTGGGCGGAGAGGTGGCAGCCGTTCTTGTAATGGATGTCGTCATTGTAGCGGTCGGTGGTCGAGGCAATCGAGATGACGGCTTTCAGCGCAGGCGGGCGAAGGGCGGCCACCTGCAGGCAGTTGAAGCCGCCCCAGGAGATGCCCATCATGCCGACCGAGCCGTTCGACCAGGGTTGTGCCGCGATCCAGGCGATCAGTTCGCAGGCATTGGCGAGTTCCAGCTCGGTATATTCCCCGTCGATGACGCCGTCGGATTCGCCCGACCCGCGGATATCGACGCGCACGCCGGCAATGCCGGCGGCCGCAAAGACCGGATAGGTGGATTCGTCGCGCGGGCTCGTTCCGTCGCGCTTGCGATAGGGCAGGAATTCGAAGACGGCAGGCACGGGATCGGTGTCAGCGCCATCCGGCATCCAGATGCGCGCGGCAAGCCGCGTGCCGTCGGCAAGGGTGATCCACTGGTTTTCGATGGTGGTGAATGGGCGGGATGTCATGCTGTGCCTTCGGGTGATGAATTCGAGTTTGTGTTTTCCCCTCCCAAACCCTCCCCACAAGGGGGAGGGCTTAACCCAGCCGCTGCCGTCAGTGGCAGAGCCGGGGGCCTGCCGCATATTCTCTTCCCCCTTGTGGGGGAGATGGCCGGCAGGCCAGAGGGGGACTTGTTGAAATGCGATAGCTCTGCCGTTTCAGGGGAGACGATGCCGGCAGGCAGAAGAAGGGCGTCCTCAGTGCCCCGCACTCTCCATGCGACGGGTCGCAAGCGCTTTTTCCAGCCAGCCGAGCTCCATCTCGGGCACGGACTTGAGCAGCAGGTCGGTATAGTCGTCGAAGGGCGGCGACAGAACCTCCGACTTCGGCCCGAAGCGCACTAGGCGACCGCGATGCATGACTGCCACGCTGTCGGCGATGGCGCGCACGATCGCGATGTCATGGGTGATGAACATGTAGGAGACCTGCGTTTCCGCCTGCAGCCGCATCAAGAGCGACAGGATGCCTTCTGCCACCAGCGGATCGAGCGCGGAGGTCGGTTCGTCGCAGAGGATCAGCTCCGGTTCGGCCGCGAGCGCCCGTGCAATCGCGACACGTTGCTTCTGCCCGCCTGAAAGTTCGGCCGGATAGCGGTCGACGAAGCCGGAGCCCATCTCGATCTGCTCCAGCAGTTCCTTGACGCGGGCTGTCTTTGCCGCCCCGCGCAGGCCATAGTAGAAGGTGAGCGGTCTGCCGATGATGTCGCGCACGGTCTGGCGCGGGTTCATCGCCGTGTCAGCCATCTGATAGATCAGCTGGATGCGGCGGAGGTCATCGCGGCTGCGCTGCTTGAGGGCTGGCGTCAGAACCTTGCCGTCGAAGGTGACGGTGCCGGAGACGGGCGGCAGCAGGCCGGTGATGACGCGGGCAAGCGTCGACTTGCCGGAGCCGGATTCGCCGACCACCGCGAGCGTCTGGCCCTTGGGCAGATGCAGCGACACGTCATGCAGAACCTTGAAGCCGTTGGAATATCCGGCCGTGACATTTTCGATCTTCAGTTGCCGGTCACTCTGGTCGAGCGCTTCGTCCTTGCGGGCCTGGCGCACGTTGACGAGGGCGCGAGTGTAGTCCTGTCGGGGTTGCTCGATGATCTGCTTGGTCGTGCCGTATTCCACCGTCTTGCCTTGGCGCAGCACCATGATGTCGTCGGAGATCTGCGCAACCACGGCCAAGTCATGGGTGATGTAAAGGGCGGCCGTATGGGTTTCCTCGATTGCGTGTTTGATCGCAGCGAGCACATCGATCTGGGTGGTGACGTCGAGCGCGGTCGTCGGCTCGTCGAAGACGATCAGCTCCGGGTTGGAGCAGAGGGCCATCGCGGTCATGGCGCGCTGCAGCTGGCCGCCGGATACCTGGTGCGGATATCGGTCGCCGAAGGTCTTGGGGTTTGGCAGGCCGAGTACGCCGAACAGGTAGGTGGCGCGGGCGCGGGCCTCTTCGACGGTCATCAGCCTGTGCGCAACGGTCGCTTCGATCACCTGGTCACCGAGCCGATGCGCCGGGTTAAAGGCGGCTGCAGCCGATTGCGCAACGTAGCAGACCCGGTCACCGCGCAGTTTGCGAATGCCGGATTTGCCAAGTTTGAGGATGTTCTGGCCATTCAGCAGCACCTCGCCGCCGGTGATGCGGACGCTGCCGCGACCGTAAGCCAGCGCCGACAGACCGATGGTCGATTTTCCAGCACCGGACTCGCCGATCAGGCCGAGCACACGGCCTTTGGGCAGGCTGAAGGAAACGCCTTCGACGATGGTGATGTCCTTCGGCGGTTCGCCTGGCGGATAGGATGTGGCTTCGATCTTCAGATCGCGGACGGTGAGGAGTTCAGACATCGCCACGGCCTCCCTTCAGGCTGGATGTTCGCCCGAGCAGCCAGTCGACCACCAGGTTGACGGAGACGGCAAGCGCCGCGATCGCCGTGCCGGGCACAAGCGCTGCGGAGATGCCGAAGATGATCCCGTCCTTGTTGTCCTTGACCATGCCGCCCCAGTCGGCCGCCGGCGGCTGGATGCCGAGGCCGAGGAAGGAGAGGGTCGACAGGAACAGGATCGAGAAGGCGAAGCGCAGGCCGAATTCGGCCAAAAGCGGTGACAGCGTGTTGGGCAGGATCTCGCGGAAGATAATCCACATCGTGCCCTCGCCGCGCAGCTTGGCCGCCTCGACGAATTCCATGACGGCGACATCGAGCGCGACGGCCCTGCCGAGACGATAGACGCGGGTGGAATCGAGCACGGCCATGACCATGATCAGCACGAAGAGGTTCTGTGGCAGGACTGCAAGCACGACGAGCGCGAAGATCAGGGTCGGGATCGACATCATCAGGTCGTTGAAGCGCGACAGTGTCTGGTCGATGATGCCGCGCGAGACGGCGGCGGTGAAGCTCAGGAAGATGCCGAGGGAAAACGAGATGATGGTGGCAGCGAGTGCCACGGTCAGCGTTGTGCGCGTCCCGTAGATCATCCGGGAGAGCAGGTCGCGGCCGAGATTGTCCGTGCCGAGCAGATAGGTGCCGCCCATCGGCTCCCAGACGGAGCCTACGATTTCGCGTTCCCCATAGGGTGCGATGAGCGGAGCGAAGAGTGCGCAGAATAAGGCAAGCGCGATGCCGAATATGCCGACCCAGGCACTGATGGGGATCTGTTTCAATCTCATCTCGGATGCCTCAGTCTCGGATTGGCGACAATGGCGATGATATCGGCCAGCATGTTCAGCAGAATGTAGACCGCCGCGAAGATCAGGCCGCAGGCCTGGACGACCGGCATGTCGCGCACGGTTACCGCATCGACCATATACTGGCCCATGCCGGGATAGACGAAGACCACTTCGACCACGACGACGCCGACAACCAGATAGGCGAGGTTGAGCGCGACGACATTGACAATCGGGGCAATCGCATTCGGTGCGGCATGCTTGACGATCGCGCGCAGTGCGGAGAGCCCCTTCAGTTCAGCGGTTTCCATATAGGCCGATGACATCACGGAGAGGATTGCCGCTCGCGTCATGCGCATCATATGTGCCAGCACCACCAGCACAAGGGTGGCTGTGGGCAGTGCCATGGCCTGGAGCCGCTCAGCCAAAGTCATCCCGTCATGCACTGTCGATGGAAAGGTCGCGATATTGAAGTTGATGGCGAAAACCAGGATGAGCAGGTAGCCGATGAAAAATTCTGGCAGCGAGATGGCGGCCAGCGAGATCACATTGATCACCCGGTCGGGCATACGGTTTCTGAACTGGACGGCCAGCATGCCGAGGCTGACGGCGAGCGGCACCGAGATCGCAGCGGCAAGTGCTGCCAGATAAAGCGAATTGCCGAGCCGCTTGCCGATCTGCTCTGTCACCGAGTTACGGCTGGCCCAAGAGGTGCCGAAATCACCCTGGATCGCACCGCCAAGCCATTCGAAATAGCGACTGACGATCGGCCGATCGAGGCCGAGCTCACCGCGAATGTTGGCGACTGCCTGCGGGGTTGCCGATTGCCCTAGATAGGTGGTGGCGAAATCACCGGGGAGAGCTTCCACCCCGCCGAAGATCAGCACGGAAACGGCAAGCAGAAGCAGGAAGCTCAGCACCAGCCGCTGCAAGATCAACGTCGCAAGCGGGTAGCGCAGCAACAAGGGAATGGGCGGGGTACCGCCGGTATCGGTTGATTGGGTCATGGGCTCCAGCCGTCATGCGGGAAACGGGCATGGCCCGCGGGTCGAAACCCACGGGCCGTTGGACCTGAGCAGCGCCTTTCCGGCCTGCTGCTTGCCGATTCGTCAGGCCTCGAGCCAGACCCGGGTTGCGACATAGCCATTCGACATGTCGTTGCCGATGTCATGGACGTAGCCCTTGACCGACTTCTGGGCCGCATTGACGAAGTCGTTGAACATCGGAAGGATCAGACCACCTTCGTCGCGGACCATCATCGCCATGTCGCGATACATGTCCTTGCGCTTGGTCTCATCCAGTTCCGCACGCGCCTCGAGGAGGACCTTGTCGAAGTCCGGCCGCAGGAAGCGGGTGTCGTTCCAGTCCGCCGTCGAGAGATAGGCGGTGGAATACATCTGATCCTGAGTCGGGCGGCCACCCCAGTAGGAGGTGGAGAAGGGCTGCACGTTCCAGACGTTCGACCAGTAGCCGTCGCCCGGTTCGCGTTTCACTTCGACGTTGATGCCGGCCTTCTTGGCACTTTCCTGATAGAGCACGGCAGCGTCCACAGCGCCGGGGAAGGCGACTTCGGACGTGCGCAGCAGGACTGCACCATCATGACCCGACTTCTTGTAGTGGAAGGCGGCCTTGTCCGGATCATAGGCGCGCTGTTCGATGCCTTCGGGGAAGAGGGCATAGGTTTCGTTGATCGGGAAGTCATTGCCGACTTTGCCGTAGCCACCCAGTACCGTCTCGACCATCGTTTCGCGGTCCATGGCGTATTTCAGTGCAAGCCGCAGATCGACATTGTCGAAGGGCGCCGTGTTGCAATGCATGATGAACACGTAGTGGCCGCGACCGGATGTGCTGAGGATCTCGACATTCGGCGAGCGCTGCAGCATCGAGACCGTCTTAGGGTCGATACGGTTGATGTAATGCACCTGGCCGGACGCCAGGGCGGCGATGCGGGCCGTGGCGTCGTTCATGTTGATGATCTCGATCGAATCGACATAGCCACGGTCCGTGCGCCAGTCGTCCGTGTTGCGCTCGAAGGTCGCGCGCACGCCGGGCTCGAAGCTCGTCATCTTGTATGGGCCGGTGCCGATCGAGGCGAGCGGGTCATCATACCCGCCATTCGGCTGGATCACGAGATGGTAGTCGGTGAGAAGCAGTGGCAGGTCGGCGTTACCTTCCGTGAGCACCAGAACGAGGTTGTCGCCATCTGCCTTGATTTCCTTGATCGACTTCATCACGCCGAGCGCGCCGGATTCAGACTTTTCATCGGTGTGGCGCTGCAGGGTCTTCACCACATCTTCGATGGTGAGGTCCTTGCCATCGTGGAATTTCACACCCTTGCGGATCTTGAAGGTCCAGGTGGCGGCATCGGCCGACGGCTCCCAGGACTCGGCAAGCGCCGGCACAGGCTGGCCGGTCAGCGGCTCGGATTCGACCAGCATGTCGCCCCAGCAGCGACCAATGCAGAACATGACCTGCGACAGGAACTTCGCCGGGTCCTTGCTGTCGGTGGCCGAGCCGCCTTCGAGGCCGAGCTTCAGGTTGCCGCCGCGTTTTGGTTCCTGGGCCGAGGCGCTGGTGGCGTAAAGTGAGCTCGCGGCCGTCAGCGTCAGGCCAGCGGCCATGGCGCGGCCCATGAATTCGCGACGGCTTAAGGCTGCCGAGGTGAGGCTGGTCAGAAATTTGTCGTTGCTCATCGTCTGTTCCCTTGTTCTGGTTGGTTATGCGTCCGGATCTTTTGTCCGTGACGGTGGCGGTCGTTTAAGTTCGCAATCGGGCCGACCGCAGACGCCCTCACGCGCAGGCTAGCTTTATCTCCCCTTCCAGACAGGTGGGCGCTTCTCGGCAAAGGCGCGCGCGCCCTCACGTTGGTCTTCGCTCCCGTAAAGAATGTCTACCGTGCGGTACTGCCGCTTGGTGATCTTGTTCATGGCGGTCGGGAAATCTTTGCCCTCGGCGTCGCGGACGATCTCCTTGATTGCGGCATAGACGAGCGGAGGCCCGCTTTCGAGCAGACGTGCCAGTGCCCAGGCCCTGTCCATCAGACTTTCTGCGGGCAGGATCTCGTTGACGAAGCCCCAGCGATGCGCCTCCTGCGCATCAAGCCAGCGACCGGTCAAAAGCATGTCCATCGCGATGTGGTAGGGGATGCGCTTCGGCAGCTTGATCGAGGCGGCATCTGCCACCGTGCCCGAGCGGATTTCCGGCAGCGCGAAGGTGGCATGGTCGGCGGCGAGAATGAGATCGGCAGACAGCGCGATCTCGAGGCCGCCGCCGCAACAGATGCCATTGATCGCCGCAATCACCGGCTTGTTGAGGTCGCGCAATTCCTGCAGCCCGCCAAAGCCGCCGACGCCGTAGTCTCCGTCGACCGCATCGCCCTCGGCAGCGGCCTTCAGGTCCCAGCCGGGGCAGAAGAATTTCGGACCGGCGCCGGTGATGATCGCGACCCTGAGTGTTTCGTCGTCACGGAAGCTTGCGAAGATCTGGCCCATGATCCGGCTGGTGGCGAGATCCACGGCGTTGGCCTTGGGACGGTCGATCGTGACTTCGAGGATGCCGTTTTCGCGACGGGTGCGGATGGGCTCGGGCACGCGTTCAACTCCTTGTCCGGATGAAGGCATCGACGGCAATCGCGCCTTCGCCTTCCGGCAGCACCAGAACCGGATTAAGGTCCAGTTCTTCAAGCCTCGTTGCGTTGTCAGCGACATATTCTGCGACAGAGGCGACGAGTTGCACCAAAGCGTTCATATCGCCTCGTGGACCGCCGCGATAACCTGCGACCAGAGCCGAACTCCTGAGGCCCCGAATGGCGTCGCGGATTTCCTGGTGGTTCGTCGGGAGTAGCAGGATCGCGCTGTCGTCGAGCAGGTCCACGAGAACGCCACCCGCGCCGACGGTCAGAACCGGTCCGACGATAGGATCACGGAACGCACCGACGATCAATTCCGCGACTGGCTTCGGTGCCATCACTTCGACGAGAAAGCGGCTGGCGACCGGTGCCATGGCCGAGGCCGCCGCGAGCACCTCGGCGGCACTTCGGATGTTGAGGCGCACGGCGCCGACGTCGCTCTTGTGAGCGATGCCGAGACCCTTGAGAGCAACCGGGTAACCCAGCCGCTCGGCAATGGCGACGGCCTTTTCCGGGTTATCGGCGACCATGCCGTAAGGGATATTGACGCCATAGGCGGCAAGCGTCGGTTTGGCGCGTTCTTCGTAGAAGCTGATGATATCGGTTTCGACCTGGGGGGCAGAGAGGAGGGGGGCAGGCGCCGGCCGCTCCCAGGCTGCATGGATGCCATGGGCGACTTCGATCGCGCCGAGCGCCTCGTCTATCCCACAGAAGGGCACGATGCCTTCGGCGATGAGTTGACTTGCGACAATCTCGGGCATGGTTTCACCGAGGCTGGCGACCACGCCGGTCGCGGCCCCAGTCTCGCGTTGCGCGTCAATCACCGCATCCACCGTCGTCGTCCAGTCGCTGGCGTCGCAGCGGTCGACGCGCGGAAAATCGAGGACGATGAGGTTCATCCCGTAATCGCCATACATGACGGTCGAAAAGGCCTCGGCCTGGCGCGCTTGGTTGCCCCAGACGAAGGTGTGATAGTCGAGCGGATTGGACAATGTGACCATCGCGCCGAGCGTTTCTCTAAGCGTCGGCAATTGTTCTGGCCGGAAGTCGCGGAAGTCGACCGCCTTGCCGACCCCGGCATCCGCCATCAGCGAGGCCTCGCCACCCGAACAACTCATCGCCGAAACCGTGTTGTCGGACAGCGGTCCGCAGACATGCAGGAGTTTCAGCGTTTCCAGCATCTGGGGCAGGGAGTGTACGCGTCCGATGCCGAGACGTTTCAAAAGGGCCGAGGAGACCCGGTCGTTACCGGCAAGCGAGGCCGTGTGCGAGAGTGCTGCGCGCTGGGCAGCGACCGATCGACCAACCTTCAGCGCCACCACAGGTTTTCGCAGCGCGCGGGCGCGGGTCGCGAGATGCTGCAGCGCTTCGAGATCGTCGAAGCTTTCGATATGCAGCCCGACGGCGGTCACCCGTTCGTCCTCGATCGCTGCCGCCGCAAGCGCCGATAGACCGGTCTGCGCCTGGTTGCCGGCCGTCATCAGATAGGCGATCGGCAGGCCGCGGGCCTGCATCGTGATGTTGAGGGCGATATTGGAAGACTGGGTGAAGATGGCCACGCCCCTGTCCACATGCACCATGCCGTGCTGGTCGGGCCAGAGCAGGGCATCGTCCAGCATGTTGATGATGCCGTAGCAATTGGGACCGAGCATGGCCATGTTGCCCGCGGCATCAACGAGTTCTGCCTGAAGGGCGGAACCGTCGGGCAGTTCCGACACCGCTTCGGCGAAGCCGGAAGCGTAGCAGATGGCACCCCCGGCGCCACGCTGTTCCAGCTCCCGCAGGATTTCGACCGTGAGGTTCCGGTTGACCCCGATGAAGGCCGCATCCGGTGCGCCGGGGAGCTCCGCCACTGATCGGTAGCAGCGGTGGCCATGCACCGTCTCGCGGGTCGGATGCACCGGCCAGATCTGACCTTGATAGCCTGCCTTGCCGCACTGCTCCACCACTCGCGCCGCTTCCTTGCCGCCGAAGACGGCGATCGACTGCGGGCGGATCAGGCGGGCGAGGGCGGTGGCTTTTATCGTCATCCGATCCATCTTCCAGGGCAGTTACGAGGTCGCATCGTCATGCTCCAAACGGCCGTAACAGGTCGCGGCTGATAATGTGCCGCTGGATTTCCGAGGTGCCATCCCAGATCCGCTCGACGCGCGCGTCGCGCCAGAAGCGCGCCAGCGGCAGGTCGTCCATCAGGCCCATACCGCCATGGATCTGGATCGCTTCGTCGGTCACCCGAGCCAGCATTTCCGAGGCATAGAGCTTGGCCGAGGCAATCTCGCGATTGGCCGGCAGGCCCTCGTCGAGGCGCCAGGCGGCTGCGAGCGTCAGATAATCCGCCGCATCGATTTCGGTGATCATGTCGGCGAGCTTGAACGACACCCCCTGGTTCGCCCCGATCGGCTTGCCGAACTGATGCCGCTCTGCGGCATAGGGGACCGCGAGGTCGAAGACCCGCCGCGCACGGCCAACGCAGCTCGCAGCGACGGTGAGCCGTGTGCCGTAGAGCCAGGCATTGGCAAGCTCGAAGCCCTTGTGGACCTCGCCGAGGATCTGGGCCGAGGGCAGGCGGCAATCGTCGAAATCGAGGATGCAATTCTTGTAGCCGCGATGCGACACGGAGGAATAACCGTCACGGATGGTGAAGCCGGGCGTGCCGCGATCGACCAGGAAACAGGTGATCAGCTTCTTCACGCCCTTCGGTGTTTCTTCTTCGCCGGTCGCCACAAAGACGATGACGAAATCGGCAATATTGGCGTGGCTGATGAAATGTTTGGTGCCGTTGATGACCCAGTCATCACCATCAGGACGGGCGGTGCAGCTCATGCCGCGCAGGTCCGAGCCGGCGCCGGGTTCGGTCATGGCCAGCGCATCGAACTTATCGCCGCGGGTGGCCGGCAGAAGATAGCGCTCGCGCTGGTCGTCGTTGCAGCCCATCAGAATGCCGGAGGGACGGCCGAAGAAGACGGTGAGCGCCATCGAGGCGCGGCCGAGTTCGCGTTCGACCAGCGTGAAGGTCTGGTGGTCGAGCCCGCCACCGCCGACCTCTTCCGGCATGTTGCAGGCGAAGAAACCGAGTTGCTTCACCTTGGCCGCGATCTCCCAGCCCATTTCGGGCGGCACGTGGCCTGATCTCTCGACCTGATCCTCAAGCGGATAGAGTTCGCTCTCCACGAAGCCGCGGACCGTCTCGACGATCATCTGCTGTTCTTCGGAGAGGGCGAAATCCATGCGGCTATCCTTGTGCGTTTGGTTTCACGGCGAGGTCTACCTCTTCTGCCCGACATGGCGGCCAGCGCCATCGGGCACCGGCAGGTCGGCATGGCCGGCAATCAGCGGTTCGAGCTTGGCGAGGATCGCCGGCAAAGGCGGCACGGTTTTGCCCTCGGCCGAGGATACGTGCAGCATCAGGTGTTCACAGGTTGCCACGACTGCATCGTCTGAAGAACGGCGCAGCCAGAAGAAGCTGTGCAGCTTCTTGCCATCCGAGGGCAGCAACTGCACTTCGACATAGAGCGCGTCGCCGAGCTTGCATTCGTCGAGCAGCCGCAGATGGTTTTCGACCGTGTAATAGCTGTGCCCGGCTGAGACGTAATCCATGTCGACGCCGATGAGGCGCAGCAGCGCGTCGGAGCTGTCGGCAAAACACTGGCTGTAGCGGTATTCGGTCATGTGGCCGTTGTAGTCGACCCAGGACGGGTGCACGCGGAAGTCCGCAAGCTTGATCGGTTTGGTGACGTCTGCGGCGGCAGGAGCCGGTGCGGCTGACCAGAGATGTGCCTCGAACTCCGCCAGCAGCTTGCCGGAACCCCAGCCGCGCCCCGCATCGCCGGCCTTCAAGGCCTGCATGATGCCGACAAGGTTCTGGTCGCGGATGCGCTCCAGATCGCGGATGCCGCGCGCGCCCGACTGGGCGTCCGACTGGCCGGCGATCTTGTCGACGAGTTCGTCGTTGAGGTCGACCACATCGGTGAGTTTAGTCCAGGGCCAGGCAAGGCAGGGGCCGAACTGGGCGAGGAAATGCCGCATCCCGGCTTCGCCGCCGGCGATGCGATAGGTCTCGAACAGGCCCATCTGCGCCCAGCGCATGCCGAAGGAATATCGGATCACGTCATCCAGCGTCTCGGTGTCGCAGATGTCGTCCTTGATCAGCCAGAGTGCCTCGCGCCAAAGCGCTTCCAGCAGCCGGTCGCCGACGAAGCCCTCTATCTCCTTGTTGAGGATCACGCCCTTCATGCCGATCGGGGCGAGTTTGGCCTTGGCATCTTCCAGCACGGCGCGGCTGGTCTTTTCACCGCCGACGAGTTCGGCAAGCGGCAGGAGGTAGACCGGGTTATACGGATGCGCGACGAACATGCGTTCGGGATGTTTCATGTCGCGCTGCAGGTCGGTCGGCAGAATGCCCGAGGTCGACGAGCCGATCAGCGCCTTGGGATCGGCCGCCGCATCGATCTGCGTGATCACGCCGCGCTTGAGATCAACGCGTTCAGGCACGCTTTCCTGGACCCAGTCGGCGCCTGCAACCGCCTCCGCAAGTGACGCCGCATAGGTGAGCTTCCCCTTCGGCGGCAGTGGCGCCATGGTCAGCATCTCGTAGGCGCGCTCGGCATTGGCGAGCACTTCGCCGATGATGCGCTCGGCCTCCGGATGCGGATCGAAGATCGTGGTGTCGATGCCGGCCAGCACGAAACGCGCCGCCCAGGCTCCCCCGATCACCCCGCCGCCGATACAGGCCGCCTTTTGAATTCTGCTCATCACGTTCTCGTCCGCATGTCGGTTTGTTCTATGACCCGCCCCCGCAAGCACCGGGAACAGGCGGGGCGTCAGCGCTTGGTGAGCTTGAGCTTCTTGCGCACTTCGTCCGGCCCGATGATCCGGGCACCCATACCCTCGATCACGGTCACGGCCTTTTCGACGAGCTGGGCATTGGTGGCGAGCAGGCCCTTGCCGGCATAGAGATTGTCTTCCAGCCCGACGCGCACATTGCCGCCGGCAAGCACGGCGGCTGCCGGATAGGCCATGGCATTGCGGCCGATCGAGAAGGCCGAGAAGGTCCAGGTCGAGGGCACATTGTTGACCATCGCCATGAAGGTATTGAGGTCGTCAGGCGCCCCCCAGGGAATGCCCATGCAGAGCTGGATGAGAACAGGATCCTCGATCAGGCCTTCCTCGACCAGCTGCTTGGCGAACCACAGATGGCCGGTGTCGAAGGCTTCGATCTCGGGCCGCACGCCGAGATCCGTCATCAGCTTGGCCATCGCCCGCAGCATCGACGGCGTATTGGTCATGACATAGTCGCCGAGCGAAAAATTCATCGTGCCGCAATCAAGCGTGCAGATTTCCGGCAGGCATTCGGCGACATGGGACACGCGCTCGGTGGCGCCGGCCATGTCGGTCCCCACGGGGTTGAGCGGCAGCGGCTGTTCAACATTACCGAAGATCAGGTCTCCACCCATGCCGGCGGTGAGGTTCAGGACGACGTCGACATCGGCTGAGCGAATGCGGTCGGTGACTTCCTTGTAGAGATCGTTGCGGCGGCTGGCGGCACCCGTTTCCGGATCGCGGACATGGCAATGCACGACGGCGGCTCCAGCTTTCGCGGCATCGATGGCGGAGTCGGCGATCTGCTTGGGAGTGATCGGCACATGCGGCGATTTCGAGGTGGTGTCTCCGGCGCCGGTGACGGCGCAGGTGATGAAGACATCCCGGTTCATGGCTAAAGGCACGGATAATTCTCCCTCGTTCGTTGGACCTATTACGAGACAGAATGCCGCAGCATGCTTTGCACCATCGGACAAGGTCTATACACTATCGGAAATTTCGAGAGATCTTGTCGATGTCCGACCGTTCCGCCGCACTCGCTGCTTCACCGACAGTGCTCGACCTCTTGGTCGTGCCAGAGACGAACCTGATCCTCGTCGCCTCTGTGATCGAGCCTCTGCGTCTGGCAAACCGGGTGAGCGGACTGGAACTTTATCGCTGGCGAATCTTAAGCCCAGACGGTCAGCCGATCGAAACCAGGAGCCACATTCCGATCCCGGTGGACGGTGCATTTAGGCCAGGGACCGAAGAAGACCCGCTTTTCGTGCTGTCGAGCCACAACTGGAAACGCCACGCTACATCGGAGCTGAAGCGCTTGCTGGCGAAGTCGGCACGGCATCGCAGCATGGTCGCGGGGATCGAGTCAGGCGCATGGTTACTCGCCGACACGGCGCTCCTCGACAATTTCACCGCCACTTTGCACTGGGAAGACTATGATGACTTCTCCGCTGCCTATCCGCAGGTGACCATGGTGCGGGAACGTTTCGTCATCGATGGCAAGCGCATCACCACGGGCGGTTCCCTGCCGACACTCGACCTGATGCTGGAACTGATCCGCCGGAGGCATGGTTACTCACTGGCGCTGGAAGTGTCTCGTCAGTTTATCTACGAACAGGGCGGCGTCAGCAGCGATGCCGCTGCCATGCCTTCGACCGGCAGCATCAGGCTCGCCGATCCGCGGGTCAGTCAGGCGATGCGGGTGATGGAGGAGCATCTGGAACAACCGCTGCCGCTGGTGCGGCTGGCGCGCCGGATCGGCATCAGCGAAAGGCGGTTGCAGACCCTGTTCATCGAGGCGATCGGCGCCCCGCCGCACATTCATTACCTGGCGCTGCGCCTCAATGCTGCCCGCCGCAAAGTGATCGAAACCCGCATCGCCTTCGCCGACATCGCCGCCGCCACCGGCTTCAACTCGGCATCAGCCTTCTCCCGCAGCTACAGAGCGCATTTTCGCGAGAGCCCCACAGAGACACGCCGACGCCTGAAGCCGAGCGGAACCGTGTCCGCTTGAGCGCCCTTCACGCATTTCTGCTGGCTCCTTCCGCGATACGCTAAGGAGCCGTCTCACAGCGACGCAGTGATGCCGCCGTCGACATAGAGGATGTGTCCGTTGACGAAGCTGGATGCGTCAGAAGCCAGGAAGATGCAGGCGCCCTGAAGTTCCTCGACCTTGCCCCAGCGGCCGGCGGGCGTGCGTTTCTCCAGCCAGGCTGAGAAAGTCGGGTCTGCGACAAGCGCTGCATTCAATGGCGTGTCAAAGTAACCGGGAGCGATCGCATTGCAGTTCAGGCCGTGTTTCGCCCAGTCGGTGGCCATGCCTTTGGTCAGGTTGCCAACTGCGCCTTTGGTGGCGGTGTAGGGCGCAATAGAGGGGCGGGCGAGAGCGGTCTGAACGCTCGCGATATTGATGATTTTGCCATGCCCACGCGCGATCATGTGGCGGGCGACGGCCTGGCCGACATGGAAGACGCTGGCGATATTGGTCTGCAGCAGGCGTTCGAAGGCGTCGGCCGGGAAGTCTTCCAGTGGCGCACGGTGCTGCATGCCGGCATTGTTGACGAGGATGTCGATCGCCTTGCCGGATGCCTCGTAGGCATCCACGGCCGCGCGCACGGCATCATGGTCTGTCGCGTCGAAGGAAAGCATATCGGCGCCCTCGATCCGCTTGGCCGCAGCTTTCAGTTTCGCTGCGTCACGACCGTTCAGGACGATATCGGCACCCGCGGCCTTCAGACCCTCGGCCAGCGCAAAGCCGATGCCCTGCGAGGATCCCGTGATCAGGGCGCGCCTGCCTTTCAGGTCGAACAGATTTAGTGCCACGGTTTTCTCCCTCGGTATCGCCTCGAAAAGCTATTTTTGATTGAATGCTTCATCGAGAGCAATCGCGAGCCGGTCACTCGTGCTCGACCCGTTGGTCTTCACCTTCAGGCGCCGTTCCCAAATCCCGTCGTGGCCAGCTTGACCCTGTTGCGGCCGGAATTCTTGGCCTTGTAGAGAGCCTGGTCGGCTTGGTGGTAGGCCTCGGTCAGACCATGCTCTGATGTCACCGACGCCACGCCAAAACTCGCCGTCACATTGATGGCCGGCGGAAGGTCGCGCAGTGTCATGGTTTCGATCCTCAGCCGCTGGGCAAGCTGTACTGCGGCATCCACTCCCGTCCTCGGGAGAAACAGGGCAAATTCCTCGCCGCCGAGGCGGCCGACCGCGGATCCAGGCGGCGCATTGAAGCGCAGCCGCTCGCCGAATACCCGGATCACAGTGTCCCCGACATGATGGCCGAAGGTGTCGTTGATCCGTTTGAAATGATCGAGATCGCATAGAATGATTGCATGGGGGCCGTTTGGAGTGCCGCGAAACAGCGTCTGGACCTGACGGTCGAAACCACGCCTGTTGGAGAGCCCCGATAGGATGTCGATTTCGGACTCTGTTTTTTGCACGGCCATAATTTCGAGCACGAGCTTCGCCAGCAACGTCAAACCGACCGCGACCATCAAGACGGCCGTCATGCTTTGGGAGATCAGTGCATAATTCGTATGGACGTAGTCGCTGGCCGTCGAACCAGATCCGAATGCGACAGCTAGACCAGCCTTGGCGAAGAAGTGGATGCCCGTTGCCAGCAACAGCAGGCCGAGAAACCGGTCGATTACCGTGTGCTCGCGTGCCAAGAGCACAATCAAGGCGCCTGCGAGTACCACCAGAGCAAAAGGGCTCTGGTAGAGGAAGGCATGGAGAGGCGTGCCGCGCGGAAGGTCGTAGATGACATAGGCCAGGAAGAGCGCAGCCGAGACGAAAATCGCTGTGATCCGCGTGTCGATCCGCCGGTGGTACATTTCGCCGATGCCGACAGTCAGCATGACCATTCCACAGAGGACCGTCGCGAAAGCCCCCAATGCCCAGATCCTGGGCGGGCCGATATAGGCTACCAGGAGTTCACAGAGTGCGGAGAGTGAGGCGACACAAAAGCCGGCGCCCAGCCACATCGCGGCCTTGCGAGACTGGCTGCGCCGGGCGACCACGACGAACAAGGCGCCGAAAGACATGGCGACGACAAAATTGACCACCAGGAAAAATGTTGCCCCGTTCATTCCTTGCCGCCGTAACCTGGTTGCGTCCGCTACTATCTCGCTAGTTCTGGATAGTGCGCAAGTGTGAATGCTTTCCTCTCATTTTCACCAGAATTTGCGTGGGCGGCTGGGCTTGTCACGGAGAGGGAGACGACAGATGACTTATGGGGTATCGGGCCTCCTGCCTCGATGATGGTTCAAGCGGGTGTGGTGAGCTGAGAGCGCTTGCGGGTTTGGTAGGATCCGCTTCCCGCTGTCACCAATGCCTTGTCCTGCATGACCGACTTGCCGCGAACCAGAAGGCGTACAGGCCAGCCCGAGACTTCGAGCCCCTCATACGGCGTATAGTCGGCACCATGATGCAGGATTTCGTTGGTCAAAGTGACACGCTCCCGCGGATCCCAGAGAGCAATGTCCGCATCCGAGCCGATCGCGATCGTGCCCTTTTGCGGGTACATGCCGTAAAGCTTCGCGTGATTGGTCGATGTGACTGCCACGAAACGGTTGATGTCGATCCGACCTTTCATGACACCTTCGGAGAATAGGATGGGAAGACGGGTGGCGACGCCCGGAATCCCGTTCGGGATCCAGCGGAAATGGCGCTTGCCCTTCTCGTTCAGTTTGCCTTCCGGGTCGTCGAACCGGAAGGGGCAGTGATCCGAAGAGAACAGATCGAAGACGCCCTGTTCGATGCCTTCCCAGCAGGCGTCCTGGCTCGCCTTGTCGCGCGGTGGCGGCGAGCAGACGTACTTGGCACCGTCCAGCCCTTCGAGATCGAGGTCGTCTGCCGTCAGCATGAGATACTGCGGGCAGGTTTCGCCAGCGATCTTCTGTCCACGCTGGCGCGCGCGGCGGATTTCCTCCATGGCCTCACGGTTGGAGACATGGACGATGACGATGGGCACGTCGACAATCTCAGCCAAGGATAGTGCTCTATGCGTCGCCTCGCGCTCGGCGGCTACCGGCCGCGTGGTGGCATGAAATTTCGGCGCGACCTTGCCCTCTTCTTCATGCCGGCCGATCAGATAGCGGATCGCATCTTCGTTCTCGCAATGGACCATGACCAGAGCACCGGTGCGCCTCGCCGTATCGAGTGTCGCCAGGATCTCGTCGTCCCGCAGGCGCAGGCCCTCATAGGTCATGAAAACCTTGAGCGAGGTGTAACCGTCTTCCACCAGTGCCGGCAGTTCCTGACCGAGCACTTCGGCCGTCGGATCGGTGATCACGAGGTGGAAGGACACATCGACATGGCACTTTCCCTCGGCCTTGGCGTGATAGACTTTCAACGCTTCGCGCAGTGATTGACCCTTTTCCTGCATGCAGAAGGCAAGCACCGTGCTGTTGCCACCAATGGCGGCTGACCGCGTGCCGCTGTCGAAATCATCCGCCATGACGATGCCCTCGCCCGAGGGCTGGTCGAGATGCACATGGCTGTCGATTCCACCCGGCAGGACGAAGAGGCCGGTCGCGTCGATGACTTCGTCGGCATCCGTCAGTTCGGCCGCAAGTGCTGCGATCTTGCCGTTCTTGATGCCGACATCGCTGACGAAAGTATCGCTTGCCGTCACAACCGTTCCGTTGCGGATCACCGTATCGAAGCGCATAGGCCTTCCTTTCGTTGATTGTCAGCTCGCCTTGGCGAGCCCCGCCTCGCCGGCGAGGATGCGGTCGAGGGCCGTGGTGAAGCGGTCGACTTCCTCGATCGTGTTGTAATGCACCATCGAGACACGCAGCATGCCGCCATGGTCGGTCAGCCCAAGATATTCGGCAAGCCGGCGTGAATGGAAGTCACCGAAGCGCATGGCAATCTTCTCGACATCCATGGCCTTACAAAGATCGGCTGCCTCGCGGCCATCGAAACGGAAGGCGATCGTCGGAACGCGCTGGCTGTCTCGGTTCAGCGACTGGCCGACGATCATGCAGTCATTGCGCGAGCGCAGATAGGTGAGAAGGCGCTCGGTGAGCGCGTCTTCCTGGGCTGTGATCGCTCCATAGGCAGCCTCGATCTTCTGCCGGGTTGATCCAGTCTCGCCCGCTCTTTCACCGAGCGCCACGAGATAATCAACGATCCCGCAGGTCGAATAGGCAAGTTCGTAGTTCGGATTGCCCGGCTCCAGTTTGCCCGGCACTTTGTCGCGACCGTAGAAGTAGTGGTAAAGCGGGTCGAGTTCGAGCAGCAGGTCGTATTTGCCATACATCAGCGCGTAATGCGGACCGTAGGTCTTGTAGAGGCTGAAGACATAGTAGTCGACATCAAAGGCCTGAACGTCGACCGCGCGGTGTGGCGCATAAGCGACCGCATCGACGCAGATCCTTGCTCCGCGGGCATGGACGAAATCGGCGATCTCACGGATCGGGTTGATCGAACCCAAAAGGTTTGAGCAATGCGTGACGCAGACGAGTTTCGTGCGCTCGGACATCAGGGGTTCAAGGTCGGCGAGGTCGAGCGTCAGCGTCTGCTTGTTCAGCGGCCAGATTTTCAAGATCACGCCGCGCTCCTGCAGCCGGTCCCAGGGGCCGATATTGGATTCGTGGTCGGAGACTGTGACAACGATCTCGTCGCCCGGCAACAGCTGGCTGTGCATCGCGCGGGCGAGGTTCTGCAGCAAGGCCGTCGTCGAATTGCCGAAGACGATTTCTTCGGGGCGACTTGCGTTGACGAGATGCATGGCCGCGGTGCGGGCCTCGTAAAGGGCCTCCGCTGCCGCCTGTGACACCTCATAAGAGCCGCCGATCTGAACATTCTTTTCGTAGAGGAAGGTGTTGATCCGCTCGACGGCGCCTTTGAGGATCTGGGAGCCGCCGGCATTGTCGAAGAAGGTCCAGCCACGGTCGAGGCCGGGAAACTGGCTGCGGACGAATTCGAGATCGAGCGCCTTGGTGGAAGGTGTTGCCATTGCGGGATGTCCTCCGGTCATTGTTCTTGTCTAGTGATTGAGGACTGCACGCAGGAAGCCGCGCGTCCGTTCATGTTGTGGTGCGTCAAAGATCTCGGACGGTGCTCCGCTTTCCACCAGCCGCCCGCCATCCATGAAGATCACCCTGTCTGCGACCTGGCGGGCGAAACCCATTTCGTGGGTCACGACGACCATGGTGACGCCGGAGCCTGCCAGCTTGCGCATGACATCCAGCACTTCGCCGACCATTTCCGGGTCGAGTGCCGAGGTCGGTTCGTCGAATAGCAGAACGCGCGGCTCCATGGCGAGCGCCCTGGCGATCGCAACGCGCTGCTGTTGTCCGCCGGAGAGATGGCCGGGATATTTCTCCGCCTGTTCGGAAATGCCCACACGGGCAAGGAGTTCACGCGCCTTGCGTTCGGCTTCAGCTTCTGGCGTGCCGCGAACCCGCATCGGGGCCAGCATGACATTCTTCAATACGGTCATGTGCGGGAAAAGGTTGAAGGACTGGAAGACCATGCCGACTTCCGCGCGCACCTTGGCGAGTGCCGGGCCCGGCTCGACCCGGATGCCGTCGACAGTGATCCGGCTTTCGGGCGCAAAGGCCTCCAGATGATTGATGCAGCGGATGAGCGTCGACTTGCCGGAGCCGGAGGGACCGATGACGCAGACGACTTCACCTTCGGATATGTCCAGGTCGATGTCGTGCAGCACGGTGAAGGTGCCATAGGCCTTGGTCAGCCCGCGAATGGAAATGAGGGGTGTTGCGGTCTCGGTCATCAGCGTTTCCCTCGGCTAAAGTGCTTCTCGAGGCGCGAGACGATGGCAACCATCGGCCAGAGCAGTGCGATATAGATCAGCGCCGCCCCGATCAGGGGTGTGGGATTCGCGGCCAGCGCCTGGGCCTGGGTCGCCTGCTTGAGGAGATCGGGCATGGCGACCACCGAAGCGAGCGCGGTGTCTTTCATCACGTTGATGCAGTTGTTTGTGAGCGGTGGAATGACGATGCGGATCGCCTGGGGCAGGATGACATCGACCATGGTGTGACGATTGGAGAGCCCGAGTGCCGCGGACGCTTCGAACTGGCCATGCGGGATCGCCTCGATGCCGGCCCGGAAGATTTCCGCCGTGTAGGCCGCCGAGACCAAGGAGAGCGCGGTCACCGCCGACAGGAACGGCGAGAGGCGTATGCCGACGAAGGGCAGAGCGTAGTAGACGACGATCAGCAGGACCAAGAGCGGGATCGAGCGGAAGATGTCGATGTAGACGCGGATCAGGAGTTTGAAGAAACCGGGCGCATAGAGCCGTGCAACCGCAAGAAACAGTCCGCCGGCAAGGCCGACAAGAATGCTGGTCACTCCGATCTGCAGCGTTACCACCAGACCCCATAGCAGGGCCGGCAAGCTGTCGGCGAGAACCTGGAGATTGAAGAAGGTATTCAGGAGTGTCATGCCGCACCGGCTCCCTTGGTGAACCGGCGGAACGTATCCGTCCCGCCGGATGCATCACAGGTTCAATTGCCCTTGGGCATGTCGAGCACGGTGACCGTCGAGGTCGTGTCTTCGGCCTTCGCGCCGAACCAGGTCTCATGCAGCTTGGCGATGAAGCCTTCCTGCTTGAGCGTGGTGATGACGGCATTGACTTCGGTCGCGAGCGGATCGTCCTTGTTGAACATGATCGAGTACTTCTCGCCGGTCGGGATGCGCTCGACCACCTTCAGTTCCGGCTTGTCCTTGACGTAGTAGAGGAGAGCCGGGATGTCGGAGATGTAACCGTCGATGCGGCCAGCGACGAGGTCGAGCATGGCCGGCTGAAGGCCCTCGAAACGGCGGATTTCGCCGAGTTTGTATTCGCCCTTGTTGGCATCGGCCCACATGTCGCCGGTCGAGCCGGTGTCGACACCGACGACCTTGTCACCCATGTCCTTGAGGCCCAGGATGCCCGAGGCGGCGGTCACGGTCAGGGACTGATCGCTGTCATAATAAGGCTGGGCGAAAGAAACGGATTCGAGACGCTTCTCGGTGATGGTGATCGACGAGATCGCCATGTTGATGCGACCGGACTGGACAGCCGGGAAGAGGCCGTTGAACGGCGTGTTGACGAATTCGACCGTCTTGCCGAGGCGCTTGGCGATTTCGTTGACGAGATCGACCTCAAAGCCGGTGACCTTGCCGCTGGCGTCTTCGAATTCCCAGGGCACGTTGCCGATATTGGCGCCGACGGTGAGATCTGCGGCATAGGTGGTGCTGCCGACTACGGCGAGAAGGCCTGCAAGAAGCGTTGCCTTGAATGTGGTTGAACGTGTCATGAGAGTTCCCCTTGTTTTTTGAACATGACTCAATCTACATTGGTCTAACTGGTCAGACCAGTCAGGCCAAACAAGCATGCTGCTTTCCGCTTGGCAAGGGGCGGGCTGAAAAAATACAGTAAGCGTTGAAGCGCGCCGCCGGGGAAGGAACCTCATGTTCAACAAGACGCTCGTTCCGCAGTCCGTGGCACGCGAAATCCAGGGCATGATCCAGTCCGGTCAATTGAAGCCGGGCGAAAAAATCCCCTCCCAGCGGGAGTTTTCCCAGAAGTTCGGCATCAGTAGAGCCTCATTGCGGGAAGCCTTGCTCACCCTGGAGACACTGGGACTTCTGAAAACCGAAGCGGGGCGCGGGACCTTCGTCGCCAGCCTGTCTGCGGCCAGTTCCGGTGCGACAGGGCATATGGCGCCCTGGCGCTATTCCGACAGCTACTCCGTCTTCGACGTGTTCCAGACCCGCATCCTGCTGGAGGGCGAGATTGCCCGCCTGGCCGCGGGACGCCTGACCCAGCTGCAGTTGGACAGGATGGAACAGGCGACCAGGACCATGGAAGAGTGCTGGGCCAATCAGGACCTGCTCGCGAATGTCGAGGCCGATCTCGAGTTCCACGGCACCATTGTCTCCGCCTGCTCGAATGCCATGCTGAAGGCATTGTACCAGACCGTGCGCGACCAGGTGACGGAGACGCAGCGTCAGCCGATCCCGATCACCGATCCCGAGCGCATGCGCGAGTCGATCGGCGAGCATCGGAAGATCATCGCGGCTCTCAGAGCCAATGACGGTGCGCGGGCCAAGCTCGAGATGGAGACCCATATTCGCAATACGGCTCGCTGTGCAGGGCTGGAGCCGTAGTCACGACAAGACTGCGGCCAAGCGAATCCTGACGTCCTGCCGCCATCACTCGTCCTTTTCCCAGTACCAGGCGATGTATTGCTGCTTCCGATCGCGCTTGCGGTCAGCCAGATGACGCTTGATCGTGCGAACGTCCGCTTTCTCCGCCGCGAACCAGACAAAGGTATCGTTGCCCACGGTTTCGAGTGCGGCCTTCACTCTGTCGACGAGATGGGGCCGGCCATCAGGGGCATAGGACGATCGGTGGAGCCACTCGACCTCTAACAGGCCATTGCCCTGAAGTAGCTGTTCCTCGGCGGCATTCTCGACTTCGATAATGGCTATCATGGTCACGCCAGCAGGCGCTTCCTCGACCATGCGTGCTATGGCGGGGAGGGCACTTTCGTCGCCGGCGAAGAATATGTTCTCGGCCTCGGGCAGGCCGCCGCCGCCGGGTCCCATCAACGCTACCTGCTCGCCCGGCACCGTGTCGCGCGCGAAGTCCGCGCCCGGCGTGGCAACGCGTTCGGCCGGATGCTGCAGGATGTCGATGTGGACATGCTTGGCTTCTGCATCGACGGAGCGGATCGTGTAGACCCTGACGACCAATTCGTCCTCGCCTTCGGGCCAGCCGATCCGGCCATTCTCCTGGAGGTTCGGCCAAACCGGCGCGCGGCCCTTCGGCGGCACCAGTAGCCGCACATGCATATTGCCGCCGATGAAGGGCGACACATCCGCAAGTGACAGGGTGACGCGGCGCATGCGTGGGGTCACGTCATGCGCAGCTACGACCGTCGCCTCGACGAAGCCGGGTGGCCGCACCTTCGGCGCGGGCTTCGACCATTCGAGTGAGAAAGGTTCGTCGCCCGCGAAGTAAAATAGGTGCTCGGCGAACATGGTTCTGGTCGCCGCCAGCGCTTCGTCGCCGTCCGTGCTGATCTCGATCGCCAGATGGTCGTTCACGGTTGCGATGTCGATCGTCCAGTCCTCCGATTTGAGGGTGGCAATGCCGTCCTTTTGGACGACGTCCGAGTGCTCGACGAAATGTTCGCAGATCTCGTCGAGCATGGCGCCGACATTGGCGGGGCGTGCGATACCTGAAAGACGAACGGGCTGGAAATCGGTCATGATCGTGCCTGAAGATTGGAAACGGAGGGCTGCTGCGTGTGGTGACGCCCCATCGGGAGCATCATCGGTCTGTCCGAGGTCGGGTCAGTGAGGATCGTGCTTTCGAGACCGAAGACGTGGCGCACCATGTCCTCGGTGAGCACGGCCTGAGGGATGCCCGCCCGGAACGGCTTGCCGTCGAGCATGGCGACGAGATGATCTGCATATCGGGCGGCGAGGTTCAGGTCGTGCAGCACCATCACGATGGTCGTGCCGCGGGACCTATTGAGATCCGTCAGCAGGTCGAGCACGTCGATCTGGTGGCTGATGTCGAGAAAGGTCGTCGGTTCGTCGAGGAGCAGGATTTCGGTCTCCTGCGCCAGTGCCATGGCGATCCATGCCCGCTGACGTTGGCCGCCTGACAGCTCGTCCACCGGACGCTCTGCGAGGTCCGCAGTCTGGGTGGCCTCGAGTGCGTCTGCGATGGCCTTGTCGTCAGCCTTGGTCCAGGAGGCGAAAAGTCCGTGATGCGGATGTCGGCCCCGGCTGACGAGATCCATGACCGTGATGCCGTCTGGGGCGATGGGAGACTGCGGAAGCAGGCCCAGCCGCCGGGCGAGTTCACGGGTCGGGAGCCGGTGGATCGCCCGGCCGTCTAGCAGGACTTCGCCGCTCTTCGGAGCGATCAACCGTGACACGGCTTTGAGCAGGGTGGATTTGCCACAGGCATTGGCACCGACGATCGCGGTGATCCGGCCGGAGGGAATGACGAGGTTCAAGTCATTGAGGACGAGGTTCTCGCCATAGCCTGCAGAAAGGGATTTCGCCTCGAGGCGGGGATCGGTCATGGCGTGCCTCCGCGGCGGTTGTTTCTAATGATCAGGGTGATGAGATAGGGCGCGCCGAGCGCGCCGGTGACGACGCCGACCGGGTAGCGGCCGGGAAGCAGGAACTGGCCGACGAAGTCTCCGACCAGAACCAGCAAGGCGCCCACCATGCCCGCCGGCAGAAGGATCGAAGTGCGTCGCCCAAACATGCCGGTGGCGATCGGGCCTGCAAGAAACGCGACGAAGGCGATCGGGCCGGTGACAGCGGTGGCCGTGGCGATCAATCCTACGGCTGAAATCATCACGATGAGGCGCGTCGCTGGTACGTTCACCCCGAGAGCTGTTGCCGTCTCGTCACCAGTTCGCATGGCTTCGAGATCGCGGGCTTTGAAGAGAATGAGCACGCCGAAGACAAGAAGGGATGCCATCACGGGGAGGCTCTGCTCGAGCTTCGCGCCATTGAGGCTGCCCGTCAGCCAGCGCATTGCTTCCTGCAGGGTGAAGGCGGGGGCGCGGGAGAGCACATAGGCAATCATGCTTTCCAGCATGGCCGAAACGCCGATCCCGACGAGGATGAGGCGCGAACCGGCCACACCGTTTTTCGCCGATAGGCCATAGACCAGAAGCGCGACCGCGAGACCGGCGCCTACGGCAAGCAAGGAGACGGTCGGGCCGCTCAGCGACAGAATGACGATCGCGAAGACCGCGGCGGCACTGGCTCCCGACGTGATGCCGATGATGTCAGGGCTGGCGAGCGGATTGCGCAGCATGGTCTGGAAGGCCGCTCCCCCGATCCCGAAGCTGATCCCGGAAACAACCGCGAGAACAGCCCGCGGTAGGCGCAACTGGCCGACGGTGAAATCGGCGCCGGGGACGCTCTCACCCATGAGAACATGCACGACGTCGGCAAGGGGCACGAAGGTCTGGCCTTCCATCAGGGTGACAAGGAAGCCGAACGCCAGCAGGACCAGCATGAGTGCCAGGAGCGTACTGCGATGCCGGGCCTGGCGGCCACGGCTCGATGCGATCATCGCAGCCGTCAACTGAGGGATCTGGAGGCCGTTCACAAGTCTCTTACCTTCTGTCGTCGGACGATGAAGATGAAGAAGGGTGCGCCGATCAGGGCAGTGACGATACCGACTTCCAGTTCGGACGGGCGTGCGGCCAGACGCCCCAGGATATCGCTCGTGGTCAGCAGAGTGGCGCCTCCAAGGGCAGAAAACGGCAGCAGCCAGCGGTGATCCACCCCGACCAGCAGTCGGCAGGCATGCGGAACGACGAGGCCGACAAAACCGATCGGGCCGCAGACAGCCGTCGTTGCACCGCAGAGCATGACCGCGCCGAGCGTTGCCATGCCCCGCGCGAGCGCGACGCGTTCTCCAAGGCCGGCTGCGAGTTCGTCCCCGAGAGCCAGCGCATTGAGCCTCCGTGCAGAGAGAAGGCAGAGGACGAAGCCGATCAAGAGGAAGGCATAGACCGGTTCCATACGTTCGAATGTCGCGCCACCGACACCGCCGATCTGCCAGGAGCGGATCCCGCCGGCAATGTCTGCCCGGGGAAGCACCACGGCGATGACGAGCGAGGAAAAGGCGATCGATGTCGCCGTGCCTGACAGCGCGAGTTTCAGCGGCGTCGCGCCACCGCGCCCCATCGAGCCGATGACATAGACGAAGACCGCGGTGGCTGCGGCCCCCGCGATCGCAACCCAGATGAAGGTGCGCGCGGAACTGATTCCGAACCATGCGACGCCGACCACAACAGCCAGCGAGGCGCCGATATTGATGCCGAGAACGCCGGGATCGGCGAGCGGATTGCGCGTGACGCCCTGCATGACGGCACCGGCGAGGCCGAGAGCCGCACCGGCCATCAAGGCAAGGATCGTCCGAGGAATGCGCGTCGCCACTGCTGCGCGGTCGAGTGTCGACGTATCGCCCGAGATTGCAGCCAGGACATCGGCCATCGGGACATCGCGCGTGCCGATCATCAGTGACAGGATCGCGACCGCGACGCCGATTGCGACAACCGCTGCGAGCCAGATCAATCGGCCGGTGTTTGCTGTGCGACCCGACAAATGCTGGCGTGCCTGATGTCTCTCGAGCGCGGTCATTCCGTCTTTCTTGCCGCTTCCGCCAGCATGGCGACATAGGCGGGTAGGACCCAGGTGATCGACAGGGGCGTTGGATTGGCGGCTGTGCCGACAGGATCGCGGCCCAGCATGACGATCGCGCCATGCTTGACGGCCGGCATGTGGGCGAGCAGCGGATTGGCCTTCATCGCCTCGATTAGTCCCTGGTCGCCATAGGTCACGAGAATGTCGACGTCGTCGAAAAGATCGATCTGCTCTGCACTGATCGACCCGGCGAAGCTGCCGGTCGAAGATGCCTGGACCACGCTTTTCGGCATGGCGAGACCGAGATCCGCAAAGAAGCGGACGCGTGTGTCCTGCGTCGTGTAGAAGTTGACGATGCTGAGGTCATTGGCGTCGAGATGGGTGACGAACATGGCCGTCTTGCCCTTCAACTCCGGATATTTCGCAACTTCCGCGGCGATCTTCTCTTCGATGTCCCCAATCAGCGTTTCGCCTTCCTGAGCGAGACCGAGGCCGGCGCTATCGAAACGGATCATCTCGCGCCAGTCGGTCGACCAGGGCGCCTGGGGATAGGCGACGACCGGGGCGATCTGGCTCAAGGTGTCGTAGTCAGACTGGCTCAATCCCGAATAGGCGGCAAGAATGACGTCCGGCTGTGTGCCGGCGACAGCTTCGAAATCGATGCCGTCGCCTTCATCGAAGAGCTGCGGTGTCTCCGCATCGAGTTCCTTCAGGCGCTGAGCCACCCAGGGCAGCAGCCCGTCACCGTCATCGTCGCCGAAATTCGCCGCAGCCATGCCGACGGGGACGACGCCCAAAGCGAGGGGTACTTCATGATTGGCCCAGGCGATCGTCGCCACGCGGTTCGGTTTCGTGGCGATCGTAGTCTTTCCGAGCGCATGAGAGATTTCAAGCGGAAAACGCGCCTGTTCGGCCGCTTTCAGGGATGTGACCCATGGCAGGCTCAGAAGTGCGGCGGTCAGCGCCAGGTGATGCAGGTCGATCCGCATGGGTCACAATCATCCCTTGAAATAAGTTGACTTTCCCTCTCAGCTTCACTGAATGGGGTCAAGGGCTTTGAAACGCGGCGGTGAGGGTGCCTTTTGATTTTCCGGGGGAATTTACAAAACAGGGAATTTTACAATACTGGATCAAATTTATCCAGTTAATGGCGCGCAGACCGATGAGGGGTCGATCTGCAGTGCGCCGGGCTCGGGGATAGGGCCAAAGCAGACTGCGAGTTGACCCTGGATCTCGGTTGGCTCCCGACGATGATCCCTGAGGTTCATCGAGACGGAATGTCTGAATTTCAAATTCTGGAAACATCATGATCAGAGTCATTTCTTCCGGAAGCGCGTGCCGAGCTTCCATCCGCCAGCGCACTGCCGTGCTTTTGGGCTGCACAGCTTTCATCGCCTTGATGCCTGCATTTGCTGGGGCGCAGGATGCAGGCGCGGACGGGGAGTCAACCGTGTTGCAGACGATCACCGTAGAGGGCGCCGGTCAGGGCGACGCGGATTCGAAGACGGTGGTCGCGACGAAAGCGGCGGCCGGTAGCCGTATGACCACAAACATCATGGACACAGCGGCCTCCGTTTCCGTCGTGACAGCCAAGGAAATCCAGCAGCGTGCGGCGAAGAGCATCGAAGAGGTGCTTCAGTACACGCCTGCCGTCAGCGCAGATTTCTACGGTTCGGACGACCGTTTCGACTACTACAAAATTCGCGGCTTTGACGCCTGGGCCTATCGCGATGGCCTCACCCTCGGCGACCCCTTCGGCGGCGTCCGCGAAGAGCCTTACGCGTTCGAACGTGTCGAGGTCCTGAAGGGCGCAAGCTCGACAGTGTACGGCGTATCGGACCCCGGTGGCGCCATCAATTATGCGACCAAGCTCCCCAAGACGGACCGCTTCGGCGAAGTGTACGGAACGACAGGATCGAACAAGCGTGGTGAAGTCGGCTTCGACTTCGGTGACAATCTGACCGAGGACGACACGCTGTCCTATCGCCTGACCGGCAAGCTGCAGAATGCCGAGAAGGAATACGACTTCTCGCAGGACGACGAGAAATTCGTCATGGGCGGCCTGACGTGGCGGCCGACGGATATGACCAGCTTGAGCCTGGTCCATGACCACCTCAACCGTGACAGCGTACCCGGCGGCGGCGGCCATCCGATCGGCACGAATCTCGATCGGAGCGTATTTCTCGGCGAGCCGGACTACAACTACGACACGACGAACCGAAACACTTTCAGCGTCCTGTTCGACCATGACTTCGGAAATGGCCTGACGTTCGGCTCGAATGCGCGCTACAGCAAGTCGAATACAGGCTTCGGTTATGCCTATGTTCAGGACAATACTCCCGATTACGCCGGGACGACCGTTGCGCGTGATTACTACGGCAATGCGCAGAATCGCGAAGATTTCCTCATCGATGCCCGTCTCCAATATGATGCGAGCTTCGATTTCGTAGAGAGCAGAACGCTCGCAGGTCTTGACTACAAGCGCCACAACGGGACTGGCACGACCTATTATATGAGCGCGCCGGACATCAACTGGACCAATCCCGTCTACAGTGGCGCGCCGGCCTATGCGACACCCTATGTCGCCGATGTCAGCAAGCAGTCGACGGTTGGCCTATACCTGCAGCAGGATACGACATTCGCCGAAAAACTGATCGTATCGGTCGGCTTGCGCAACGACTGGATGGATCTGTCTTCGGTGGATACCGAGTGGTGGAGCACGGGTTCTCCCATTACGACTGAAAGCGCTGGTGACTTCAGCGAGTTTTCCAAACGTGTCGGCGCCACCTACCGCTTCACGGACGAATTCGCCGTCTATGCGAGCTATGCCGAGTCCGTCGCCCCTCCAAGCGTCGGCGTGGATCCCGAGCGTGGGGAGCAGATGGAGGTTGGCGTGAAATACAGCCCGGAGGCTTTCCCGGCTCTGTTCACCGCATCGATCTATGATCTGACGAAGACCAATATCACGCGAACGAACCCATCGACCGCACTGCCTGAGACGATCGGCGAAGTGCGCGTTCGTGGTATCGATCTGGAAGCCAAGGCCGAACTCACCGACAATCTCAGCTTGACCGGTGGTTATTCTTACCTCGTCTCCGAAATCATGGAAAACGGGACCGCTGGAAACGAAGGCAATGAACTCGCCATGGTACCGCGCCAGACCGCGTCGCTGTGGCTGAACTATACGATCGAAGGGGACGGGCAGCGCGGTGACATGACCGTCGGTGGCGGCGCCCGCTATATCGGCTCCTACTTCTATACGGACGACAATACCGGCTCGACCGACGGCAACATCGTCTTCGATGCGGCCATGACCTACAAGATCCGGGAGAACACCAGCTTCGAACTGAACGTCAGCAACGTGTTCGACGAGAAGTACATAGCGAACGCTGGTTACGGTGCCGATTTCTACAATCCGGGGCGCACCATCTACGCGACCATCCGCCAGACATGGTGAGACGAACAGGCCCCGCCAACTTCGGCGGGGCTTGTTTCCTCAATCTGACTGGTGCGTGCGCCGCCAGGCGGCGGGGGTGTCGCCCGTCACGGCGCGGAAGACCTTGGTCATGTGCGCCTGGTCGGTGAAGCCGAGCTGGACGCTGATTTCGGCGATGCTCATTGCGGTGTCGCAGAGAAGCTTTCGTGCGAGATCAATGCGGCGTGCCAGCTGCCACTGGAGCGGGGTCATGTCGGTCGTCTGACGGAACACGGTCGCGAACCAGCTTTCGGACAGCCCGACCACATCCGCCATCTCCTTCACGGCGAGGCGCCGCCCGCCGCAATTGGCGAAGTAGGCCGAAAGCCGGTTCATTTGTGCCTGGGTCAGGCGTCCGTTGTGCGAGGTGGCACCCGCGTTATCCCCTTGCAAATCGAGGAGCCCGGTGACGATGCTGCCGATCAGGTTTTCGGCAAAAGCCGGGTGCCTGAAATGTGTGGAGAGCTCGTCGACGACGAGGTTTGCCAGACTGGTGAGTGGTCCCGGGTCGTGCAGTTCCACCGGCTGCTTCAGCGTCGCGCGTGCAGCCGACGCGCCGATCACTGGCGAAATGTAGCGCATCAGGCGATCGTGGTGCAGATGCAGGTCGAGATGCGAAAATCGGTGGCGGCGCGTGAACCTCGTCCACATGGGAACGCCAGCCGGAACGTAGATCGCCCTTGCCATGCCGCGCTCACCGTGGCCGACTTCTCCGCGCTGGTCGGCGACCTGGATCTGGGTGCTCACGTCGTTGAAGAAGAACATGATGCGTGGGTCCGGAGACAGATAGTAGCCACTGGCACCCGCATGACCCTCTGCATCCCAATGCACGCCGACAATGCCGTCGAGGGAGCGCCATTTGGCCGGCAGCAAGGCACGAATGCCGTCTATCTCGGTCTGCATCTGGTGTAGATAGGTCAACTCTCTTGCCTCTCGCCCATCGTCGGTCGCCTGTCCGGCTTCGGGAAACAGCCTCACCTTTGGCCAGAAAAGTGCGACGGGTCAATAAAGATGAGTTGCTTAGTCATATTTTTTCGCGGCCGGTATCTTGAGGGTGGTCGGCACCAGCAACGTGGGCGGCGTGGCAATCAAGGGTCAATAGTCTTAGAATGGCGGTGATCGAGGGGACGGCTCACTGACCCGTTGCGGTGTCGATCAATTTCCGCCACGTCGCGCGGTAGCTGTCCAGCCCGGGAATGGCTTCGTCGACGAGACGGGGCGGGACTGACGGTCGGATCCCCGCGAGAAGGGCTGCACCCGACGACGTGCCGGTCTGGGACGGTGACATGTAGACCTGTCTTCCCGTCAGGCTGTGCAAGGCCGCCACATAGACGCGGTTTGCCACGAAGGGTCCTTCAACGATGATAGGGCCCTCAGAACTGATCATTTCGAGGCAAGTCACGGTCATCAAGGCTTGATAGAGACTGGCTGCAGCTTTGCGCGCAGCAGCCTTTTCCGGCTCGCGATGCCATCTGCCCCTCATGGACGGAAACGGACCGGTGCCGCTCACGCTACTCGGCAAGAGCATGCGCTCTTGAGAAACCACGTCTGCGACGGCCGCCCATTCCGCTTCCGCCGTGACGGTCGCCTGGGCTTTCGTCCCCATCTCCCATTCGCGGCCGCCCATGTAGCGGGCGGATGGCACGGCGATACCATAGGCGTCGACGTTGGCGAGCGTGTCCCGGTCGCGGTCCAGCGCGTCCGGCTTTGCGCCAGGGGCAAAACAGATGACCCATGTTCCTGTCGAAACGACCGTACAGGGAAGGCCGAACGCTATGAGGTGAGGCAAGAGCGACGCGTTGGAATCATGGATGCCACAATAGACAGGGACCGGTTTCGGCAGGCCGATCCTTCGCGCAATTTCAGGGTGGATATAGCCCAGGATGTCGAATGCGGAACGTATCGGCGCCATCTTGTCCGCAATCTCAAGGCGGTCGACCAGAGCCGAATATCTGTCTGCAAAGGGGAGCCAAAGATCGGTGTGGCATCCGAGTGACGTCTTCTCGTTCGCCGCGATACCCGTCAGGCGAAAGGCCCAATATTGCGGATAGGTGAGGATGGTCGAGACCCGGGCGAACTCGTTCGGAAAACGGTCGCGCTGGAAGTGGAGTTGCGCACCGAGATTGAGCCCTCCTGTCAGGCGGGGTGAAAAACTTTCCATGAAGTCCGGCCGGATCCGGTCATAGGCGCGGTTCACCTCGTCCGGGTAGACGTGTTCGTAGTCGAGCACGGGCAGCGCAAGTACGCCTTTGTCGTCGAGCAGGGCCGCGCTCGCGCCATGGGTTGTGATGGAGAGGGCATCAAAGCCCGGGTCGACTGCGAACTCGGCCAGGGTGTCGAGGATGAAGGCCCATAGCCGTTCCGTATCGAAATGCGGGTATGGCGGGCCGGCGAGCACGGTATTGGCTGTCTTGCGGACGGCGACTTCGGCGCCCGTTTGCGCATCGCCAAGAACCACCTTGGCATTGGTCTTGCCAATGTCGATCACGGCTATGCGTTGGAAGGATATTGTCATGGCATGTGGAAGACGGGCTTCAAATCGACGGCCCAGGGGGAGTTGTCAGGATTCGTTGCCATGATGTCGGCCATATGCGCCCACCACCGTTTCATGACGGGCTGAGAGGGCAGGTTTGCCATATCATGGGCCTTAGTCCGCGTGAGTACGCCGATCAACAGATTGGTCTCTGGATCGAGATGGATCGTATAGTCGCTGACGCCTGCTTCGTGCAGGAGGTCAACGAGCTCCGGCCAGATCTCGTCATGGCGCTTGCGGTATTCCGCTTCCATGCCCGGATTGAGCATCATTTTGAAGACGTGGCGTTCGGTCTCGCTCATCAGGCGTTCCTCGCCTGCTTGATGCGCCGCGCGACGATTGGGAGCGCGATGGTGATGATAAGGAGCAGGCCAATGAAGATCGACATGACGATGCCGGGCACGTTGAGGAGGCCGAGGCCGAAGGTGACGAGGCCCATGACGAAGGCTGCGATGACGACGCCCACGATGGTGCCCGAACCGCCGAGGATAGAGACGCCGCCGAGCACGACCATGGTGACGACTTCGAGTTCCCACCCTTGAGCGATCGATGGGCGTGTGGAGCCGAGGCGGGAGGTGAGGCAGACGGCCGCGATGCCGCTCATCAGGCCGGTCAGCAGGAAGAGGATGAACTTCACGCGCTCGACCGGGATGCCAGAGAAGCGTGCGGCGAGCGGGTTCATGCCGATGACATAGACATGGCGACCGAAATTCGTCAGGTGCAGGAGGATGGCGAAGAGCAGTGCCATCACCAGGAAGAGCACGAATTCGAAGGAAATGACCCAGAAGACATAGCCCTGGCCGAAGAAAGCAAAGTCCGCAGGATATTTGCCGAAGGCCTGGTCACCCAGCACGAGATAGGAGATGCCGCGGAAGAGGCTCATTGTGCCGATGGTCACGACGATCGAGGGCAGCTTCAGGCCGGCAACGAGCAGGCCATTGAAGGCGCCGCAGGCAAGGCCGGTGGTAATGCCGATTGCCACGAGACCGGGTGCACCTACGCCGTACTGCGCGGCATAACCCATGGCGGTCGAGGCGAGTGCGATGATGGCGGCCACGGAGAGGTCGATCTCGCCAGCGATGATCAGCAGCGCCATGGCAAAGGCGATCAGCGCCTTTTCCGTGAAGTTGAAGGTGGCGTCCGACAGGTTCCAGGCGTTGAGGAAATAGGGAGAGGCCAGCGAGTTCGCGATGAAGATCAGAACCGCGACGGCAAAGAGGAGAACCTCCCAGCTTCCGAGCAAGCGACGGAAAGGTGTCTGCAGCCGGTCGGGAATGACGCGGGGGCTGTTCATCTGTTCGTTTGCGGTGTTCATGCCGTCGCCTCTTTTCCTGCTGCGCGGTCGCGCAGGATGATACGGCCCTTTTTGCGTTCGGCGCGGGCGTTGAAGACGACCGCGAGCACGATGACGATGCCGGAGATTGCCATCTGGGCAAAGGGCGAGATGCCGATGACAGGGAGCGCATTCTTGATGACGCCAAGGAAGAGGGCGCCGAGCACCGTGCCGATCACGGTCCCGATGCCGCCCGCAATCGAGATGCCGCCGATGACGCAGGCGGCAACGCTATCAAGTTCGAAGCCAGCGGCGATGTCGACATAGGCGACGGCGTAGCGCGAGACCCAGAGATAACCCGAAAGGCCGGCAAGCGCGCCCGATAGCACGAAGGCGAGGAAGCGGGCGCGACCGACATCAATGCCGGCATAGATGGCCGCAACCGGATTGCCGCCGGCAGCATAGGCCGAGCGACCGAAGGGGGTACGGGCCAGGATGAAGCCGATCAGCAGGATGACTGCAATCGCGACCCAGGAGAGGATCGGCAAGCCCAGCACGGGCAGGCGCGGCACGCCCAGAAAGTCAGGCTGCATCTGATGGGCATTCACCCATGCGCCGCCCGAAAGTACGAAGCTCATGCCGCGATAGATGGTGAGCGTGCCGAGTGTCACGACGATCGGCGGGATCTGCAGGGCCCAGACGAGGAAGCCATTGATCGCGCCGAGTGCGGCACCAATGCCGATTGCAACAAGCACTAGGAGGGCGAGCGGCAGGCCCGGATAGGCGCTGTCGAGCATTGCGACCGCCATACCGGTGAAGGCGAGATTGGCGGCGACCGACAGGTCGATCGATTTGGTCAGGATCACGACCATCTGGCCGAGTGCCAGGATGATCAGGATCGAGGTGTCGTTGAAGATGTTCGCCAGGTTTTCCGGCGAGGCGAAATTGGGTGCGCGCGTGGTGAAGCTCAGGATCATGCCGATGATGATCAGGCCCAGCAGCATTTCCCGGTTCTTGAAGAGGTTCCGCATTGTCATTCCTCACGCATTGCCCGTTGCGGCGCGCACGAGCGTCTCGGCCGTCAGGCCCTCGCGCTCGAAGATGCCGGCCTGCAAGCCCTCGCGCATGACCATCACACGGTCCGACATGCCGAGGATTTCGGGCAGTTCCGACGATATCATGATGATCGAGAGACCTTCGGAGGCAAGCTCGGAGATGAAGCCGTGGACGGCGGCCTTGGAGCCGATGTCGATGCCCTTGGTCGGTTCATCGAGAATGATGACCTTTGGCGAGGTGGCGAGCCACTTGCCGATGACGACCTTCTGCTGATTGCCGCCGGACAGCGTGCCGACCGGAACGGACAGCGCGGCTGCCCGCAGGTCGAGCCGTTCGGCGAAGCGGCGCGCCAGCTTCAACTCGTTGGCCGCCTTCAGGAAGCCCGAGACCGAGGTCCGGATCAGGGAGGGCAGGGACATGTTCTGGTAGATTGGCAATTCGAGCGCCAGACCATGGCGCCCGCGTTCCTCTGGCACGTAGACGATGCCGGCGGTGATCGCATCTGCGGTGTCTCTGATGGTTATGTCCTTGCCTTCAAGCTGAAGGGCGCCGGATTTAGGGCGGGTGATGCCGAAGATCGATTGGCAGAGTTCGGAGCGGCCGGCACCGATCAGGCCGTAGACGCCGAGGATTTCTCCCTTGCGCAGGTCGAAACTGATATCGCGGAACTCGGTTTCGTGGCTATAGCCGCGGACGCTCAGGACCGGCGCGCCGATGACGGCTTCAACCTTGGGGAAGACATCGTGCACGTCGCGGCCGACCATCTGCCGTACGATCTCGTCCTGCGGCGTGTCCTTGAGTACGCCCGAGCCGACCATGCGGCCATCGCGGAAGACGGCATAATTGTCCGCGATCTCGTACAGTTCATCGAACTTGTGGCTGATGAAGAGGATCGCCTTGCCCTGACGTTTCAGGCCCTCGACGATGCGGAAGAGATCATCGATCTCCTTTCGGGAAAGGGCGGCGGTGGGCTCGTCCATGATGACGATGCGCGCGTCGACCGATAGCGCCCGGGCGATGGCCACGAGGTGGCGCTGGGCGATCGAGAAGTCCTTGAGTTTCGTCGTCGGATCGATGTCGCTTTCCAGCGCCTTCATCAGATCGCGGGAGCGATCGTTGATGGTGCGCCAGTCGATCAGCCCGAAGCGGGTTCGGGGGGCGTGGCCGAGAAAGATGTTCTCGCCAACGGTCAGCTCGTCGAAGAGCACAGTTTCCTGGTGAATGGCGGTAACGCCCGCGTCGATCGCGTCCTGGGCATTGACAAAGCTCATGGGCTTGCCGTCGATCAGGATCTCGCCTTCGTTCGGGCGATAGATTCCCGTGAGGATTTTCACCAGTGTCGACTTGCCAGCGCCGTTCTCGCCGATCAGCGCGGTGACTTTACCCGGATAGAGGGCGATATCGACCCGATCCAGGGCCTTTACGCCCGGGAAGATCTGGGAAATGCCCCGCATTTCGAGAATGGGCTCGCCAGCCGGGATCGCGCCCGCCGCGAGCTTGGCAGATTGAACGGTCATCATGTGCTTACCGAATGAGTGAAATCCCGGCGGCTTGAGCCGCCGGGTCTGGTCCACCGAGATCAGAAGATCTTGGAGAATTCCTCGATGTTCGAGGCGTTGTAGACGAAGGGATCGGCCATAGCGGCTTCGCCACCGTCACCAACCTTGATCTTGCCCATGCGGCCGGCTTCGATTTCCGAGCCGGGAGCTGCATCGGTTTCGCCCTTGGCGAGACGATAGGCGATCTGGGTGGCGGAGTAGCCGAGGTCGATCGGGTTCCAGATGGCGAATTCCTTCGTGGCGCCCGACTGGATGGCGCCCGCCATTTCGGAGGGGAGGCCGAGGCCGGTGACATAGACGTCGCCGATCTTGCCGGCATCCTTGACGGCTTGCGAGGCGGCGAGAACGCCAACCGTTGTCGGGGCGACGATGACCTTGACGTTGGTCTGCGAGCTCAGGAGGCCGTTTGCTTCGCGGTAGCTCTTGTCGGCGAGGTCGTCACCGTAAACGGTGGTCACGAGGTTCAGGCCAGGGAAATCCTTCAGCTGTGCCTTCATTTCCTCGATCCAGATGTTCTGGTTCGTGGAGGTGGTGGTCGCCGAGAGGATCGCAAAGTCACCCTTGCCGTCAGGCAGGTGGTTGGCGGCAAGCTGCAGGCACATCTTGCCGATCAGCGCGTTGGACGAGGGGTTCAGGTGCATGATGCGGCCTTCAGCAGCAACACCTGAGTCCCAAGAGATGACCTTGATGCCGCGGTCCATGGCCTTCTTGAGCGCGGGGACGACTGCATCCGGATCGTTGGCGGAGATCGCGATGGCGTCGACACCCTGTGCGATCAGCGAGTTGATGACTTCGATCTGGCCTTCAGCCGTCGTCGAGGTCGGGCCGGTGTAGATGACTTCGACGCCGCCGAGTTCCTTGGCTGCTTCCTGAGCGCCCTTGTTGGCAGCTTCGAAGAAGCCGATGCCGAGGGACTTGACCACGAGTGCGATCTTCATGTCGGCTGCCTGTGCGGCAGAGCCCATGGTGGCGAGTGCAATGGCGGCACTAGCCAGCAAGATTTTCGTCAGTTTCATGTTTTCCTCCCAGGTTGATGAACTGCTTACCCTTTCCTCCCGGCCGCCTCCTCTTAAGCGACCGACGAGGTATCCTCCCTTGCCGATGAAGCCATGGGCTTCACGGTCATGAGCCTTACGCCGGCGTCGGTGACCATGGCGGTCGCCTCGTCGGAAATTCCATCGTCGGTGATGATCGTCGAGACCTTGTCGAGCGAACACAAGATCAGGCTCGAACGCTTGGCGAATTTGCTAGAGTCGACCATGACGATCAGCTCTTCTGCCTGGCGGACCAGCTTCTGTTCGCTCTGGATGACCAGTGCATCCGATTCCATCACGCCGAGTGCATTGATGCCCTGCGCGCCGATGAAGATGCGGCGGGCATAGAAGTTGCGGATCGCGTCGTTCTCGAATGGCGAGAGGATCAGGCTCTGGTCGCGATAGATCGCGCCGCCGGGCACCGAGACCGTGCACTTCGAATGCTTCACCAGATGTTCTGCAATCGCGAAAGAATTTGTCATGACCTGGAGGCGTCGGGCCGACATGAAATGCACCATCTGGAAGGTGGTGGTGCCACCGTTGATGATGATCGAATCACCTTCTTCGCAGAGATCGACGGCTGCGCGCGCAATTGCGCGTTTCTTGTCGATATTGACCGATTCGGAAACGCGGAACGGGCGCGCTGCGAGATTTCCAAGCTGCGGCGGGTGCACGGCTTCTGCGCCACCGCGGACGCGCCTCAGCTTTCCCTGCACATGAAGAGACGCGATATCCCTGCGGATCGTGGCTTCTGAAGCCTCGGTCAGCTCGGCAATGTCCTGCACCGTGATCACAGGCTTTTCCTGGATCGCGCTCAGAATAATGCGATGGCGTTCGCGTTCGTGCATGGGGTCCTCCTGATGTTGATTTATTCGCAATGTTTTTACGCTGTCAATCAGAAACGATCAAAAATAATGATATTGCAGCGCACAATGAAAAGAAATGATCGAAACTGATTGACAATTTCCGGGTAGCTGCGCGATATCTGCGAACAAGAAGGAGATGGATCGTCGCCGGCGTTCCATGAGATAATTGCAGGGAGGATGTCATGACGGGCCAAACCCGCCTTCTCGAAAATCGTTGGGATGATGCTTATGCCGCCACGCTCGATGAGCCCGGCAAGCTTCTGTATCGATCCAACCTGCTGGGTGCCGACAAGCGCATCACCAATTACGGGGGCGGCAACACCTCTGCCAAGGTGATGGAAATCGATCCGCTGACGGGGCAGACGGTCAAGGTTCTCTGGGTCAAGGGATCCGGCGGCGACGTCGGCACGATCAAGCTCGATGGTTTCGCGACGCTTTACCAGGACAAGCTGGAAGCACTGAAGGGGATTTATCAGGGTGTGCATGACGAAGACCGAATGGTCGGTTTCCTGCCGCATTGCACCTTCAACCTCAATCCGCGCGCAGCATCCATCGATACGCCGCTGCATGGTTTCGTGCCGTTCACGCATGTCGATCACATGCATCCGGACGCGATCATCGCGATTGCGGCCGCTAAGAATTCAAGGGAATTGACGCAGAAGGTTTTCGGCTCCGAGATTGGCTGGCTCCCCTGGCGCCGTCCCGGCTTCCAACTCGGCCTCGACCTCGAGGCCTTTGTGAAGGCCAATCCGACTGCGAAGGGCGTGGTTCTCGAAAGCCACGGGCTGTTCACCTGGGCCGATGATGCCAGGGACTGCTATCTGCTGACGCTCGAGATCATCAACAAGGCGATCGAGTGGTTTGCCAAGGAGACCGAGGGCAAGACGATCTTCGGCGGTGCGGTGTCGAAGAGCCTGCCGGCAGACGAGCGCCGAGCGATTGCCGCGCGTCTGATGCCCGAAATCCGCGGCCGTATCGGCAAGGCGGAGCGCAAGCTCGGCCATTTCGACGATCAGGATGCCGTGCTCGAATTCGTCAATTCCAGCCATCTGCAGCCGCTCGGCGCGCTTGGAACATCCTGCCCGGACCATTTCCTGCGCACCAAGATCCGGCCGCTGATCGTCGATTTCGATCCGGCAAAGCCGGATGTGGACGCGGTTCTCGCCGGTCTGGACAAGGCGCTCGAAGCCTATCGCGCCGACTACACCCGCTATTACGAGACCTGCAAGCACGACAATTCGCCTGCCATCCGCGATCCGAACCCGGTCATCTTCCTGGTTCCTGGCGTCGGCATGCTGTCCTTTGCCAAGGATAAGGCGACGGCCCGCATTGCCGGTGAGTTCTATGTCAATGCGATCAACGTGATGCGTGGCGCCTCGACGGTCTCCGAGTATCAGGGACTGCCGGAACAGGAAGCGTTCGATATCGAATACTGGCTGCTCGAAGAGGCGAAGCTGCAGCGTATGCCGAAGCCGAAGAGCCTTGCCGGTCGCGTTGCCTTCGTCACCGGGGGCGCCGGTGGTATCGGCCGGGCAACTGCTGATCGGCTGATGGCGGAAGGCGCCTGTGTGGTGCTGGCCGATATCGATGCGGCAGCACTTGAGCAGACGGTTGCCGACTTCTCGAAGCGACATGGTGCGGACGTGGTCCGCTCCCTTCAGCTCGACGTAACCCGTGAGGACGCGGTTATCCGTGCGTTCGCCGAGGCCTGTGTTGAGTTCGGCGGCGTCGACATTCTCGTCTCAAATGCGGGGATCGCCTCGTCGGCGCCGGTTGAGGACACGACGCTTGCGATGTGGGACAAGAATATCAGCATCCTGGCCACCGGCTATTTCCTTGTCTCGCGCGAAGCCTTCCGGCTGTTCCGGCGTCAGAAGCTCGGCGGCAACGTCGTTTTCGTCGCCTCGAAGAATGGTCTCGCCTCATCGCCCAATGCGTCCGCCTATTGCACCGCAAAGGCGGCCGAGATTCATCTCGCCCGCTGCCTGGCGCTCGAAGGCGCAGATGCTGGCATCCGTGTGAACACGGTCAATCCGGATGCGGTTCTGCGCGGTTCGAAGATCTGGAATGGCGAATGGCGCGAGCAGCGTGCGGCCTCCTCGAAGATCGAAGTCACCGATCTCGAGGAGCATTACCGCAATCGTTCGATGCTAAAGCTGAATGTCTTCCCGGAAGACATTGCGGAGGCGATCTACTTCCTCGCCTCCGATCTCTCGGCGAAATCGACCGGCAACATCATCAATGTCGATGCCGGCAATGCGCAGAGCTTCCCACGTTGACGTTTCCGGAAGACGCGGCGCGGGCGCTCAGGCAGAAGACCGTTTGCCAAGATTGAACCTGATGGCGAGGATGGCGCCATCAGGGCTGCAGACATACGCGCTTTGATCGCAGGCGATCGCGCAAGGTGGAGGAAAGAATGAGCGAGATCCGTATTGCCGCCGAGATCGTTGCGGCTGAGAACCAGCGACGCGAGGCTGCGCAGCGCAGTGACTATGAGGCGCTGGGCGAAAAGCTTGCCCGCAGCTCGATCGACATCCAGGCGATCACTGCAAAGGTCGCCGAATTCTTTGTCGCCGTACCCTCCTGGGGTGTGGGAACCGGCGGTACGCGCTTCGCCCGCTTTCCGGGGCAGGGCGAGCCGCGCCACATCTTCGACAAGCTGGACGATTGCGGGGTCATCCAGCAGCTGACCCGGGCCACGCCGACGGTGTCGCTGCATATCCCCTGGGACAAGGCGGATCCCAAGGCGTTGAAAGACAGGGCGGATGCACTCGGGCTCGGTTTCGACGCGATGAATTCGAACACCTTCTCGGACGCTCTCGATCAGGCGCATTCCTACAAGTATGGCTCGCTTAGCCATGTCGATGCCGCAACGCGCCGCCAGGCGGTCGAGCACAATCTCGAATGCATCGAGATCGGTCGGGCGCTCGGCTCCAAGGCGCTCACCGTCTGGATCGGTGATGGGTCGAACTTCCCGGGCCAGGCAAGTTTCACCCGTCAGTTCGAGCGTTACCTTGCGGCCATGGCAGATATCTACAAGGCGCTCCCGGACGACTGGCGCCTGTTCTCCGAGCACAAGATGTATGAGCCGGCCTTCTATTCTACGGTCGTACAGGACTGGGGCACGAATTACCTCATCGCGCAGACGCTCGGCGAGAAGGCCTACTGCCTTGTCGATCTCGGCCACCACGCGCCGAACACGAATATCGAGATGATCGTCGCTCGGCTCATCCAGTTCGGCAAGCTTGGCGGTTTCCACTTCAATGACTCGAAATATGGTGACGACGATCTCGATGCCGGTTCGATCGATCCCTATCGGCTTTTCCTCGTGTTCAACGAACTCGTCGATGCGGAGCATCGAGGGGTGAAAGGCTTTCATCCAGCCCATATGATCGACCAGAGCCATAATGTGACCGATCCGATCGAAAGCCTCATTTCCAGCGCTAACGAGATCCGCCGTGCCTATGCGCAGGCCCTGCTTGTCGATCGAGGCGCCCTCGAAAGTCACCAGAGCGAGAATGACGCTCTGATGGCGTCCGAGACCTTGAAGAGGGCCTATCGGACCGATGTCGAGCCGATACTGGCCGAAGCTCGTCGCCGTGCGGGTGGCGCTATCGATCCTGTGGCCACCTATCGGGCGAGCGGTTATCGTGCGCGCGTCGCCAGCGAACGACCGGCCGTCAGGGGTGGTTCTGGCGGGATCGTCTAGTCAGCATCGGCGATCCTCTGCCGACGCGTTTAGCACGGCCCGGCTCCAGCAACCCTGCATCATCAGGCCGACTGGCGTTCTCCGAGGAGGCACTCGACCTTCAACTGATCATTTGTGTTGGTGAGGCCACAAGCCCTGGCATCTATCTCGAAGATCGGCAGGTGGAAGGTCGCCAGCCGCGGCATGGTGAACTGGGGCGATGCTGCGATTGTCGAAGCCGAGGACGGAGACATCCTCGGGGATTGACTTGCCAAGTTGCTCCAGCGCCTCGATGTAGCCGAGTGCCCTCCGATTGTTAGCGCAGAACGGAGATGGCGACAGAACCGGCAGAGGCTTCTCGCTACTCACGACTGGGATAAAGTCTGCGATGTATACAGGATGACGAATTCGGAGCTGATTTCGTCCAGCGCATAGCTCGGATGTGGCCTAGGCTTGACTGGATGTATACATTGTGGCTTCCTGCCTGGCGATAGAGGAGGAGCTGTCATGTCCAAACCCACCTTTCCACTGAATGCCTGGTATGTTGCGGCTTACGACGTCGAACTGAAGCGTCAGCTTCTGCCGCGCACCATCTGCAACAAGCCTGTCGTCCTGTATCGCAAGGAAAATGGTGCGCCCGTCGCGCTTGCCGATGCCTGTTGGCACAGGCTGGTCCCGCTGTCGCTGGGCCGGCTGGAAGGCGATAATGTTGTCTGCGGTTATCACGGCCTCGAATTCGACGAGACGGGTCGCTGTGTATACATGCCTTCGCAGGACACGATCAATCCGTCGGCCTGCGTGAAGTCGTATCCGATTGCCGAAAAGCATCGCTTTATCTGGATCTGGCCGGGCGATCCGGCGCTTGCCGATCCGGCACTCGTGCCCGACATGCATTGGAACCAGGATCCCGACTGGGCCGCCGACGGCAAGATGATTGAGGTGAAGTGCGACTATCGCCTCGTCGTCGACAACCTGATGGACCTGACGCACGAAACCTTCGTGCATGGGTCCTCAATCGGCAATCGCGCCGTTGCCGAGGCGCCGTTCGAGGCAAGCCATTCGGACCGCTTCGCCTACATCACCCGCTGGATGGACGACATCGACCCGCCACCCTTCTGGCGCAAGCAGTATGGCCGACCGGGCAAGGTCGATCGCTGGCAGATCATTCGTTTCGAGGCGCCATGCACTGTCACCATCGACGTCGGTGTTGCCGAGGCCGGTACGGGAGCCAAGCATGGCGACCGGTCCAAGGGTGTGAACGGTTACGTGCTGAACACGATCACCCCGTCGACGGACAAGACCTGTCTGTACTTCTGGGCGTTTGCGCGCAACTACGATCTCGGCAATCAGGCCCGGACCCATGAGCTTCGCGAGGGTGTCGCCGGCGTTTTCCATGAGGACGAAGTTGTGCTCGAAGCCCAGCAGCGGGCGATAGATGCCAACCCCGATCACCAGTTCTACAATCTGAACATCGATGCAGGCTCGATGTGGGCCCGCAAGCTGATCGACCGGATGATCGACGCGGAACTGAAGCCGCAGCTTGGTCCTCATTCCGTTGCGGCGGAGTGACGGCATGGGGCTCGATGCTGAAAAAGCGCCCAAGCAGCAGACGGGAAAGGCGCTGCTCGGGCTCCGGGATCTCATCCTCACTGGTGACATCGAACCGGGCGAACGCTTGTCGGAGGTGGCGCTCGCAGAGCGGCTCGCGGTGTCGCGCACGCCGCTTCGGGCGGCGCTTCAGCGGCTGGAACAGGAGGGGTTGGTGTCACTCATTCCTTCCGGTGGTTATGCCGTACGTTCCTTCAGCAGGCAGGAGGTGATCGATTCCATCGAGTTGCGCGGTGTTCTGGAGGGAACGGCGGCCCGGCTGGCGGCGGAGCGGGGCGTGGCGCCGGCGCGGATGAAGGCCATTCGCGAGGTTGTGACGCAGTTAGATGAGGTCCTGCAGGCCGAAGCTCATGCGATGAACTTCGAGCGTTACGAGGCACTCAACGGAAAGTTCCACCGGCTGCTCTGGGATCTCCCAGGCAGCGAAGTCTTGCGGCGGGAGGTCGAGCGCATGACGAGCCTGCCCTTCGCAAGCCCCAACGCCTTCGTGAACACGGAATCCAATGCGCCTGCTTTCTATAGGACGCTGGTCGTGGCGCAGGCGCAGCACAAGGCAATTGTTGCGGCGATCGAACTGCGGGAGGGCGCGCGCGCGGAGGCATTGGCACGCGAACATGCGCGGCTGGCGCGGCAGAATCTGGACTTCGTGTTGGAGGAACAACCCGATCTGCGCCGGAAGGTTCTGGCGCTCGCCTTGATGGCGGGCTGATCGGGTCCACGAACTGAGATTGACGGAGGACTACATGCGTTCCAAGCTGGAATGGCGCCTTGCGCGTGTCATTCAAATCGAAACCCCGGCGGAGGACGTGCGGGCCGTGACATTCGCGGTCGATGGCTTGCGATCCGCCTTCGATCCAGGGTCACACACCAATATCAAGGTCGTCATTCGGGGCGAGCCGGCGATCCGAACCTATACGGTACTTCCAAGCGCTCCAGGGACCTTGAGGATCGCCGTCAAGCTGCATCCAAACAGTCGCGGCGGATCGGCCTTCGTCTGGGGAATGGCGTTGGGTGACCAAACCGAGATGACGGAGCCGGAGAACCGTTTCGAACTCTCCTGGCGGGCCTCGCGCTATCTGCTGATCGCAGGTGGCATCGGGATTACGCCGATCTACGGGATGGCGAAGGCATTGGTCGCGCGCGGTCAATCCGTGCGGCTGATCTATGGCGCCAAGAGCCGTGCCCAGATGGCCTTCGTCCAGGAATTGCAGACCGAGTTGGGCGGGGGGCTTGCAACCTTCGTTCAAGACGAGGGGCAGGCCCTTGATCTGGCGGCCGAATTTGCCGCCCTGCCGGTCGACGGAGAGGCATACATCTGCGGTCCACATGGTTTGCTGGAAGCAGCGCGCAACACCTGGCGCGAGAGCGGGCGGTCGATGAGCCGGTTGCGCTTCGAGGTCTTCGGGGATAGCGGCCGTTTCGCCGAACAGCCCTTCTCGGTGACGGTGCCGCAATATGGTCGGACGGTCGAGGTGCGGGCCGATCAGACCATGCTTGACGCGCTGATGGAGGCCGGAATCGACATGGTCTACGACTGTCGGCGCGGCGAATGTGGGCTCTGTGCCGTCAACATCGTCGATGCCTCTGCGCCTCTCGACCATCGTGATGTCTTCTTCTCCCCCGAAGAGCGGCACGAAGGCGAGAAGATTTGCGCCTGTGTATCAAGGGCTGTGGGTGGGAACGTCACGATCGACACGGGCTATCGTCAGGAAGCGTTGCGCGCCTAAGGTGGTGCCACGCGCTGCGGCTCAGCCACTTTCGCCTTCAATCAGCGTCATCGGCCACAGACGGCGGCGGACGGCGTCGGGGTAGTGATGGGCAAAATCCGGCATGGTCGCGAGCAAGCTTTCGGCCAGCGCTATGCCGAGTGCCCTGAGGTCGGGGCGGAAGCAGGTCAGAACCGGGTTCAGGAACTGTGCCTGAGGGCTGTACTGGCCGATGACGGCGATGTCCTTGCCTGGCTTCAATCCCACCTCCTGCAGTCCGCGGTAGAATCCGACCACGGTCGCTTCGTTGAGGAGGATGATTGCCGACGGTCGGTTGCGTGACTTCATGACCTGCTGGGCGACCTGATAGCCGCCGGGCTCGTTCGGGCCAGAGCGATAGACATTGGCCGGGTCTAGTTCGAGCCCGTGGCGGGCGAGCACGACGCGGCAGTGGTTCTCGAAGACATGGCCGAGATTGATGTCGCCATGCGGCCGGCTCATTGCGATCCGCCGATGACCCTTCGCCACCAGGCGCTCGAGCGCATCCTCTGCCATGCCCTCGAAATCGAGATCGTACCAGGGTTGGCCGACATCGGTCTGACTTCGCCCCAGCGTGATGAAGGGGATCTTCGTCTTGTGCAGCAGTTCGAAGCGGGGATCCTGAAATCGGGTCGCCGACAGGATGATGCCATCGGCAAAGCCGCGCGCGACGATGCGTTTCAAATAGTCATCCGGGTCTTCCTCGGACGAACAGAGCAGGGCGACCAGATCGAGCTTGTGGCGGGCCAAAACCGTCTGCATGCCATCGAAAACGCGCATGAAGAAAGTGTCGCCCTGGCCGGTGATGTCGTGGCCGGTCTGCATCATGAAGCCGATGATGCCGGTTGCGCCCTTGCGCAGGGATCGCCCGGCCTGGTTCGCCACATAGTCCAGTTGTTCGGCTGCTTCCAGCACGCGTCGACGGGTCTCCTCGTTGACGTCGGGCTTGCCGTTCAGTGCGCGGGAGACCGTCCCGATCGATATATCGAGATGTTCGGCTAGTTGCCGGATGCCCTTCATCAACCCCTCCGCTGAAACGCACGCCGTAATCGTTTACGAAATATCTATTGACACATGGGTCGTCTCGTTCATAGTGTCATAAACGTTTACGGGATGTGCGGAAGAGGAGTTCTTCTCATCCCTTGGGAGGATGTCAGTGACAACAAGGGCCGTTTTGTGCGGGTGCGGAGCTATGGCCAAGGGCTGGCTTCGGGCGCTTCAGTCTTCTTCCGAATTGCGGAACGAGGTCGAGGTCGTCGGCTTGGTCGATCTCGATTTGTCGGTCGCAAGGGCGCTCGCATCCGAGTTTGGCCTAGATGAGGTCGTCGTCGGAACAGATCTGGCCTCCGTCATCGAGGCCACACAAGCCGACATGGTTTTCGACGTGGTTGTGCCGTCTGCGCGCTCCGCCGTGGTCTCTACGGCGCTTCGGCTGGGCTGCCATGTTCTTTCTGAAAAGCCGCTTGCGGCTTCCATGGATGAGGCAAAGGCGCTGCTTGCGCTCGCCGCGGAAACGGATCGGGTACATGCCGTGGTCCAGAACCGCCGCTTCATCTCCGGCATCCGCCGTTTGCGCCGCGCAGTCGACGATGGACTTATCGGAGAGGTGAGCGGCATTCACTGCGACTTCTTCATCGGTCCGCACTTCGGTGGGTTCCGCGAGGCGATGGACAATGTCCTGCTGCTCGACATGGCAATTCATACTTTTGACGCGGCCCGCTTCGTCTCGGGCAAGCTGCCGCTCTCGGTCTATTGCGTCGAGACCAATCCTGCTGGCTCCTGGTACGCGCATGGCGCATCGGCGAATGCCATTTTCAAGCTCTCGGGAGATGCCGTCTTCACCTATCGCGGTTCCTGGTGTGCCGAAGGGAGGCGGACAAGCTGGGAAAGCGCCTGGAGACTGGTCGGCTCGAAGGGGATGATCACCTGGGATGGCGAGGACAGCTTCGAAGCGACGGTCGCCGGTGACGAGCCAGGTCTGTTGCGCGGCCATCAAACTGTCCCCGTTCCCCTAGCCCCCGACGAAGACGAAACACATGGGCACGCAAGCGTGCTCGCCGACTTCGTCGATGCGGTGAAGTCCGGGCGAACGCCCGAGACCGCGAGCGACGACAATATCAAGAGCCTTTCCATGGTCTTCGGCGCGATCGAAAGCGCCCGGACCGGACTTCCCGTCAGCATTTCAGTCGAAGGACATTGAGCCCGTGAGCAATCCCGCAAATTCCATTCGTATCGGAACCATGGTCAGCGCCAGCGGCGGCAAGGCGGCCGACCGTATTGGACAGATCGCCGATATGGGCTTCGAGAGCTTCGAGCCCTTCTTCTGGCAGACGACCAACGGTCAGGACCTCGCTGATCTCGGCAAGCGTTGTGTCGAGGCGATCGGCGATCGCGACATCACGATCTCGACGCTCGGCATGTTCGGCAATCCGCTCGAAGAGACCGACCTGGATCTGCAGACGCTGCAGGGTTGGAAGGACTGCATCGACAACGCGCATCATTTCGGTGCGACCTGCGTCGCTGGGTTTACCGGACGCATACGTAACCGTCCACTGACGGAAAGCCTCCCGCGCTACCGCGAGATCTGGAGCGAGCTTGCCAAGCGCGCGGCGGACAAGGGCGTGAAGATCGCGTTTGAAAACTGCGCCATGGACGGCAATTGGCAGACCGGCGACTGGAACATCGCGCATAATCCGGATGCCTGGGAGCTGATCTTCAACGAGACGCCGGACGAGCATATCGGGCTCGAATGGGAGCCCTGCCACCAGATGGTCTATCTGATCGATCCGATCCCGCAGATCCGCAAATGGGCGCACAAGTTTTTCCACGTGCATGGCAAGGACGCGACGATCCGCTGGGACGTGATCCGCGAACATGGTGTCTTCGGCAAACACCCCTTCGTCTTCATGCGCACGCCGGGCTTCGGCGACACCAACTGGACCGATGTTATCTCGGAGCTTCGGCTCGCCGGCTGGTCCGGCTCGATCGATATCGAGGGCTGGCACGATCCGGTCTATCGCGACGCGCTGGAGATGACCGGCCAGGTGCATGGCCTGAATTATCTCAAGAATTGCCGGGGCGGGGATTTCGTCACCGATCCGGCCTGAGTTTTCGGAAATGTGGGTCTTGTGGAGGACAAGACCCATGCAGAAACCCAAGAGGAGGAAACCATGGGTATTCGCAAGCATATCGTCTTCGGCGCCTTGGCGCTGGCCAGTGTCTCCCTGTTCGGGCTTTCCGCCCAAGCAGAAGACGTCAAGATCACCGTCTGGTCGCTCGACCGCGACATCCAGCCGGCTCCAAATTTGATCAAGGACTTCAATGCGCTGGGTAACGGCATCACGGTCGAATATCGCCAGATCCAGTTCGACGACGTCGTCAGCGAGGCGATGCGTGCTTATTCGACCGGCCAGGCGCCTGACATCATCGCAATCGACAATCCGGAGCATGCGCTTTTCGCGTCGCGTGGTGCGTTTCTCGATCTGAGCGACAAGATCGCGGCCTCGGATGTGGTGAAGCCTGACAATTACTATCCCGGTCCGCTGAAATCCGTCATGTGGGACGGCAAGTATTTCGGTATCCCCAAGGCAACGAACACGATCGCGCTCTATTACAACAAGGACATGTTTACGGCGGCAGGGCTGGATCCGAACAAACCGCCGCAGACCTGGGCTGAGCTGGTGGAGACTGCCCGCAAGCTCACCGATCCGGCGAAGAACGTCTATGGCCTGACCTTCTCCGCCAAGGCCAATGAGGAAGGCACCTTCCAGTTCCTGCCCTGGGCCCAGATGGGCGGAGGCAGTTACGACAAGATCAATTCGGACGGCGCGGTTAAGGCACTCGAAACCTGGAAGGCTATCATCGACGAAAAGCTCGCTTCACCGGATACCCTGACGCGCAGCCAGTGGGATTCGACCGGTACCTTCAACTCCGGAAATGCCGCGATGGCGATCTCCGGTCCCTGGGAACTGGACCGAATGGTCAAGGAAGCGAAGTTCGACTGGGGCGTTGCGCTTTTGCCGGTGCCGGAAGAGGGCGCGCAGCGATCCTCTGCCATGGGCGACTTCAATTGGGCGATCTTCTCTAATACCGAACATCCCGACGAAGCCTTCAAGGTGCTCGAATACTTCGTCTCGCAGGACGACCGCATGTTCAAGGACTTCGGACAGCTTCCGCCGCGCTCCGACATCACCATACCGCCCACCGGCGAGGCTCTGAAGGACGCGGGTCTCAAGGTCTTCATCGAGCAGTTGCAATATGCACAGCCGCGCGGACCGCATCCTGAATGGCCTAAAATCTCAAAGGCGATCCAGGATGCAATCCAGGGGGCACTGACGGGCCAGATGTCGGCCAAGGAAGCGCTGGATCAGGCGGCGGAAAAAATCAGCGCCGTTCTCGGCTGACCAATCCGGCAGGCGCACCAATCCTTGCGCCTGCCCTTCGAAACCTCCCGGAAGGCCGTCCCTCGTTTTGTTATCGGGGGGCGGCCCGACCGGGGAGCATTGGCAGTGCGGAGACATGCATGCGCAAGATCCTGACCAGCCTGACCGACGGACGAGGCTTCGACATTGGCCTTGTGACACTGCCGCTCGGCTTCCTCTTCCTGATGTCCGGCCTGCCGCTCATCTACAATGTGCTGATGAGTTTCCAGGAAGTCGACATGTTCTCGCTTGGCACCTTCTTTCGACCGTTCGTCGGCTTCGAGAACTACGAGACGCTGTTTTCCCAGCGCGAAACCTGGCCGATCCTCGGCAATACCGCTCTCTTCGTCGTCGCCTCCATCATCGGCCAGTTTATCATCGGCTTCTCGCTCGCCTTGTTCTTCTGGGTGAATTTTCCGGGTGCGTCCTGGCTGCGCGGCCTATTTCTCGTGTCCTGGGTGATGCCTGGTCTCGTTGTCGGCGCCATCTGGAACTGGATCCTGTCCGGCGACTTCGGCGTGCTGAATTTCATGCTGCGCGAGACCGGCATCATTTCGAGCAACATCTTCTGGCGTTCTGATCCTGATTTCTCGCTCTGGGCGGTCATCATCGCCAACATCTGGCTAGGTACGTCCTTCAACATGATCCTGCTGTCGGTCGGCCTCTCCGGTATTCCCAAGGATCTCTATGAGGCTGCGGAACTTGATGGTGCCAATGTGTGGCAGCGGTTCTGGACAATCACCCTGCCGATGATGCGCTCGACCATCGGCGCGATCATCTCGCTCGGTCTGATCTTCACCCTGCAGCAGTTCGACCTTTTCGCCGCCATTACCTCCGGCGGACCCAATAATTCGTCGAACGTCACGCAATACTGGGCCTGGGATCTTTCCTTCCGCCAATACGACTTCGCCCAGGGCGCCACGATCTCCGTCATCATGATCGTCTTCGTGATGTTTGCCTCGGTCGTCTATGTGCGGTCCACAAGACATGAGGTGCGCGGATGAGCGAGACCACTCGAAACCGGTTGATGCTGGGGATCGCGCTTGTGCTCGCCGCGATCTACCTCTTCCCGCTCTACTGGATGTATCTGACGACGCTGAAATCCGGCTCGGCGATGTTCGCCACGCCGCCCAGCTTCTGGCCATCCGATCCCCAATGGTCGACCTATGCCTACGTCTGGGAGAGCCGCAATCTCGCCCGCTACATGTGGAATTCGCTAGTGATCGCCGTGGGTGCCGTGAGCCTGATCACGGTACTCGGCACGGGCTGCGCCTATGTTCTCGCCCGCTATCGCAACCGTTGGATCGATGTCGGGCTGTTTCTCATTCTGATGCTGCAGGTTCTGCCTGCCTCGCTGATGATTACGCCGATCTTCGTCGGCTTCTCGCAGCTCGGTATGCTCGACTATCCCAGGCTCGCCGTCATCATCGCGATTGCGGCGAAAAGCATGCCCTTCTTCGTGGTGCTGGTGCGGGCCACCTTCATGAGCGTGCCGATCGAGCTCGAGGAGGCGGCACTGGTCGATGGCAATTCGCGGGTCGGTGCCTTCTTCCACATCGTCCTCCCGCTTGCCCGCAACGGCATCCTGGTGGCGGCGATCCTGATCTTCATGCAGGCCTTCGGCGAATTCGTCTATTCGAAGTCGATGATCCAGGATGTCGAATTGCAGCCGGCAAGCGTGGGGCTGAATTCCTTCATGGGGCCGAACACCAACGAGTGGAACAACATCATGGCCTTCGCCTCGATCTATGTGACGCCGATCCTCGCGGCCTTCGTCCTTCTGCAGCGCCGGATCGTCTCCGGGCTCACGTCTGGAGCTCTCAAATGACCCATCAGATCGAACTTTCCGGCGTCAACAAATACTACGGTGCTTATCATGCGCTCCGCGACATCGACCTGAAGATCCTGAAAGGTTCTTTCGTGGCGCTGGTCGGTCCTTCCGGTTGTGGAAAGTCGACGCTGCTGCGGTCGCTGGCCGGCCTCGAAAGCATCTCGGCAGGTGACCTTGTCATCGCCGGCGAGCGCATGAACGGTGTGCCGCCGCGCAAGCGCGACCTTGCCATGGTTTTCCAGTCCTATGCGCTCTATCCGCATATGACTGTGGAGGAAAACCTCACCTACTCGCTGCGCATTCGCGGCGTGAAGAAAGCGGATGCCAAGAAGGCGGCGGAAGAGGTGGCGGCAACGACGGGCTTGTCCAATCTGCTGCATCGCTATCCGCGCGAACTCTCGGGTGGTCAGCGCCAGCGTGTGGCCATGAGCCGGGCGATCATCCGCAACCCGAAGGCCTTTCTGTTCGACGAGCCACTGTCCAATCTCGACGCGGCGCTGCGCGTGCACATGCGCAAGGAAATCCGTTCGTTGCATGACCGGCTCGGCGCGACCTCCGTCTATGTCACCCACGACCAGATCGAGGCGATGACCATGGCGGACCATGTCGTGGTCATGCGGCAAGGTGTGATCGAGCAGCAGGGCGCACCGCTGGAGCTCTATGACCGGCCGGTCAACAAGTTCGTCGCCGGCTTCATCGGCTCGCCGGCCATGAACTTTATCCCGGCGAAAGTCGGTGCTGACGGCAAGTCGCTGGTGCTGGATCTGGGTACGCGGCAGGTGATCGCTCTCGATCGCCCCGTTCCCACGGCTTCGAACCTGACCGTTGGCCTCAGACCCGAACATCTGCGGCTCGTTTCGGATGCCGAGGCACAACTCCGGATTCCTGTCGGCATCGTCGAGAGCACGGGCTCGATGACCTACATCACCTCTGCCAGCCAACCGGAGATCAATGTCGTCGTCTCCGAAAGGCAGTCGCTCCGGCATGGCGAGATGATGTCGCTCGGCTTCGATCAGGCGCACCTGCACCTGTTCGATGCAGACAGCGAAAGGCGGATCGAAATCGCGGACTGATCGGGCGATCATCCGTCAGATGTCAAGCGTCGTCTGGCGCTCCCAGGCGGTGAAGTGGCCGCAATAGCTGTTCCACTCATCGTGCTTGAGCTTGAGATAGGCGTCGGAGAATTCGGACCCGAGCGCTGACTTCAGTTCCTCATCCTCTTCGAACGCGCGCAGGGCGTCGAGGAGGTTCAGCGGAAGACGTGGAGCATCCTTCACCGTGTGACCATCGCGGTACATGTCGATGTCGTAGTGCGGGCCGGGATCGGCATTGCTATTCAGGCCGCTCAATCCCGCCGCGATGATGATCGACTGCAGTAGGTAGGGGTTCACGGCGCCATCGGGCAGACGCAGTTCGAAGCGTCCGGGACCGGGGACGCGGACCATATGGGTGCGGTTGTTGCCGGTCCAGGTGACGGTGTTCGGCGCCCAGGTCGCGCCGGAGACCGTGCGCGGCGCGTTGATGCGCTTGTAGGAGTTGACGGTCGGATTGGTGATCGCAGCGAGCGCCGAGGCATGTTTCATGATGCCGCCGAGGAAGGTCTTGCCCTTGGCCGAGAGGCCGAAGGGCATGTCCTTGTCGGCGAAGGCGTTGACCTTTCCGTCGATATCCCAGACCGAGATGTGCGCATGGCAGCCATTGCCGGTCAGGCCTTTGAAGGGCTTCGGCATGAAGGTGGCGCGCAGCCCGTGCTTTTCGGCCACCGACTTCACCATGAACTTGAAGAAGGAATGCTTGTCGGCGGTCTTCAAGGCGTCGTCATATTCCCAGTTCATCTCGAACTGGCCGTTCGCGTCCTCATGGTCGTTCTGATACGGCTTCCAGCCGAGTGCCAGCATGTGGTCGCAGATCTCGGCGATCACGTCATAGCGGCGCATCAGCGCCTGCTGGTCGTAGCAGGGCTTTTCCGCCGTGTCGTATTGGTCCGAGATCGTTTCGCCGTCAGCCGAGATCAGGAAGAACTCCGGCTCGACCCCGGTCTTCACGCGCAGGCCCATCTCGGCGGCCTCCGCCACCAGTTTCTTCAGGACGACCCGCGGCGCCTGGGCGACCGGCTGATCGTCCATCACGCAGTCGGCAGCGACCCAGGCGACGTCCTTCTTCCAGGGCAGCTGGATCACCGAAGAGGCATCAGGGATGGCGAAGAGGTCGGGATGGGCGGGGGTCAGGTCGAGCCAGGTGGCAAAGCCCGCAAAGCCCGCGCCTTCCTTCTGCATGTCGGCGATGGCCTGAGTTGGGACCAGCTTGGCGCGTTGGGCGCCGAAGAGGTCGGTATAGCTGATCATGAAGTATTTGATGCCTCGCTCCGCAGCGAAGCCTGCCAGATCCTGTGTCACGTCGTTCCCCTGTTTTTATGGATTGAGACACATGTGTTGAAAAGAAATGGCCGCATCCATGGTATCAGGATGCGGCCATCAGGCTTTTAAAAACCTCCCTTGCCGGGGTACCAGCTGGTGCCGGCGAGTGGCACCTGCGCCATGGCGGCGGCCTCCATCGTCAATGCACAGAGATCCTCCGGCTCCAGGTTGTGCAGCTTGTTCTTGCCGCAGGCGCGGGCGATGGTCTGCGCCTCCAGCGTCATGACCTTGAGGTAGTTGGCAAGCCTGCGGCCGGCAGCGACCGGGTCGAGGCGGGCGGCAAGCTCGGGATCCTGCGTGGTGATGCCGGCCGGGTCCTTGCCCTCATGCCAATCGTCATAGGCCCCGGCTGTGGTGCCAAGCTTCTGGTATTCTTCTTCCCATTTCGGGTCGTTGTCGCCGATCGCAACGAGCGCTGCCGTGCCGATGGAGACGACGTCTGCACCAAGCGCCAAGGCCTTCGCCACATCGGCGCCCGAGCGGATGCCGCCGGAGATGATCAGTTGCACCTTGCGATGCATGCCGAGGTCTTGAAGCGCCTGGACTGCGGGACGGATGCAGGCCAGTGTCGGCATGCCGACATTTTCGATGAAGACGTCCTGCGTCGCGGCCGTTCCGCCCTGCATGCCGTCGAGCACGACGACATCGGCGCCAGCCTTCACGGCAAGAGCGGTGTCGTAATAGGGGCGAGCGCCGCCGACTTTCACATAGATCGGCTTTTCCCAGTCGGTGATTTCGCGCAGTTCAAGGATCTTGATTTCCAGATCATCCGGGCCGGTCCAATCGGGATGACGGCAGGCGGAGCGCTGGTCTATGCCCATCGGCAGATTGCGCATCTGGGCAACGCGATCGGAGATCTTCTGGCCGAGTAGCATGCCGCCGCCGCCGGGCTTTGCCCCCTGGCCGACCACGATTTCGATCGCATCGGCGCGGCGCAGATCTCTCGGGTTCATGCCGTAACGAGAGGGGAGATACTGATAGACCAGCTTTTCCGAATGGCCGCGCTCCTCGTCGGTCATGCCGCCGTCGCCCGTCGTGGTCGAGGTGCCTGCGAGCGTCGCGCCACGACCGAGCGCTTCCTTGGCATTGCCTGACAGCGCGCCGAAGCTCATGCCGGCGATGGTGATCGGGATCTTCAGCTCAATCGGCTTCTTGGCAAAGCGCGTGCCGAGAACCACCGAGGTGTCGCATTTTTCGCGATAGCCTTCGAGCGGATAGCGGGAGATCGATGCACCGAGGAAGAGAAGGTCGTCGAAGTGCGGCACCTTGCGCTTCGTGCCGCCGCCGCGGATGTCATAGATGCCGGTTGCGGCCGCGCGGCGGATTTCGGCGAGCGTATGATCATCGAAAGTGGCGGACTTGCGCGGCGGGGTAAAGGGGTTGTAGTAGCTCATGGCTGTTCCTCGCCTCAATACGCGTCGGCATTGTCGATGTTGAAATTGTAGAGTTTGCGGGCCGAACCGTAGCGCTTGAATTCTTCGGGCTTCGCATGCGTCACGCCGGCCTTCGCCAGCAGCTCGGCGAGCTTTTCGAGATGGTCGGGGCGCATTTCTTTCTCGACGCAATCGGCGCCGAGGCTCTTCACCGAGCCGCGCACGAAGAGCTTTGCTTCATAGATGCTGTCGCCCAGGGCTTCGCCCGCATCGCCGCACACGACGAGGTGGCCGGACTGGCCCATGAAGGCCGACATGTGGCCGATCGAGCCGTGCACGACGATGTCGATGCCCTTCATCGAGATGCCGCAGCGGGAGGCGGCATTGCCCTTGATAACCAGCAGGCCGCCGCGACCGGTGGCACCGGCATACTGGCTGGCATCGCCCTCGATCACCACCGTGCCGGACATCATGTTTTCGGCCACACCCGGCCCGGCAGAGCCATGGATGTTGACGGTCCCGCCGTCATTCATCCCGGCGCAATAATAGCCGACGGAGCCCTTCACCTCGACCGTCACAGGAGCATCGATACCGACGGCGACCGCGTGGTGACCACGCGGGTTCACCACCTCGAACAGGGTGTCGTTGGAGCCTGCGCCGAGATTGTGGAGCGCGCTGTTCAGTTCACGAAGCGGGGTATGGGAGAGGTCGAAAATCGGCATTCTACAAGCTTTCTTGGTATCGCGGTTCAGGCGGCCTTTTCGTGGTCCCAGAAATAGACGGTGGCCGGTTCCGGCTCCCAGACGCGGGCGGTCTCGATGCCCGGCAGGTTGACCAGGGCGCGGTATTCGGAACCAAAGGCGACATACTGGTCGGTTTCCGCCATGACGGCGGGCTTGCAGGCGATGGGGTCGCGTACCACACCGAAACCGGTCTTCGTGCCGACGACGAAGGTGAAGAAACCGTCGAGATCGTCGAGCGCGCCGGTGAGCGCTTCCCCCAGATCCTTGCCTTTGGCCATCTCGGCTGTGAGATAGGCGGCGGCCACTTCAGAGTCGTTCTGGGTCTCGAAGGACATGCCTTCGCGGATCAGCTCGCGGCGCAGATTGTTGTGGTTCGACAGCGAGCCATTGTGCACGAGGCACTGGTCGGCCCCGGTCGAGAAGGGATGGGCGCCAAGCGTTGTGACCGCGCTTTCGGTCGCCATGCGGGTATGGCCGATGCCGTGTGTGCCGCCCATGGCGCGGACGCCGAAACGCTGCACGACTTCCCTCGGAAGGCCGACTTCCTTGAAGATCTCGACGCTTTGGCCGGAGCCCATGATGCGGACGTTAGGGCGGATTTCGGCGAGGGCCGTCCGGATCTCGGTCAGCTTGCTCGCAGCGATCGAGATGACCGCATGGGTACTCTTCAATTCGATTTCTGCGGCGATGCCTGCCTTGACCAGATCTTCGGCGAGGCCCGCAAAATCACTTTCCGGGGCGGCGGACTGGATGGTGACCTTGGCGGTCTTGCCATCGACGCCGCCATAGATGGCGATGCCGGCCGAGTCCGGTCCTCGGTCGGTCATGGTGATCAGCATGTCCGAGAGGAGATCGCCGAGCCGGGGCTCCAGCGCCTTGTCCTTGAGAAACAGACCTACAATGCCGCACATGGCCACGCCCTCCAAAGTCTCTGGAGAAAGGGCTAGCAGCGGCGATCACGAAAATCAATCGAAAGGAATAAAGTTTTCCTGATGGGCAACTATCGGCGTTGCGGATAGGAGATGATCGAGAGGTATCGTGACGGCAGGTTTACGAGTTCTTCCGGCCCGTGCGGTGCATCGGCGTCGAAGAACAGGCTGTCGCCTGCCTGCATCCGATAGAGGCTATCCCCGTGCCGATAGACCACTTCGCCTTCCAGCATGTAGAGGAACTCCATGCCTTCGTGCTGGAAGGTCGGAAAGACGTCCGATTCCGCGTTCAGCGTGATCAGATAGGGCTCCACGACAACGCCGGAGGTGTTGTTTTCGATATGCCCAAGTAGGCTGTAGTGATGGCCGGCGCGGGTGCCCCGCCGCTCGAGGTTTACGCCTTCGCCCGCCTTCACGAAGCTCGCCGATTTCGGCTCCTCGAAGCCTTTGAAGAAGGCGGTGATCGGCATTCCCAGCGCCTTCGACAGAGCCTGAAGGGTAGTCAGCGAAGGCGAGATATTGCCGTTTTCGATCTTCGACAGCATGCCGACCGACATGCCCGTGGCTGCGGCGAGATCGGCGACGGTAATGCCGAGTTTCTTGCGATAGGTGCGGACTTCATGGCCGATCGCCATTTCAAGATTGTTGGCGCGGGGTTCGCGCACGGCATGGGGATCCTGCGTCAGCGCCGGCTTCTGGGCGTTTTTCGCCGCCTTGGGTGTCTTTGCCATGGATCCTCCTCATGCTTCGCCGGCATGCCGGCTCATGATCCTCTAGCGGATTTTCAGCGCCTGCCCAATGGTCCCTGTCGTTTCCGTTACAGCCCGACAAAAAGGAGGATTGCCAGCACGATCAGCGCTAGGAAGACAGTGTCAGCGACCAGCAGGCCGATCGCGCGTCCCCCGATCTTGAAGACTTCCGGAAGCGAAGTCTTCACGCCGACGGCAGCAATGGCGACGAGGAGTGCCCAGCGCGAGACGATGCCTGCCCAATCTGCCACCATGGTGGGGATGGTCACAAGCGAGTTCAGTGCCGCCAGCAACAGGAAGGCCACCACGAAGCCCGGCAGTAGCGGCGGGCGTTTCACATCCCCGGAGACCGTGCTTCTGAAAGCGAGTGCTGCCACAAGGACTACCGGCGCCAGCATGGTGACTCGGATGAGCTTGACGAAGACGGCCGTTTCGCCTGCGGGTACGGAAACCGAGAAGCCGGCGCCAGCGACCTGTGCCACATCATGGATTGTCGCGCCGAGGAAGATGCCGGTCTGGTGATCGTCCAACCCTGCGAGACTTGCAAGGATTGGGTAGAAGATCATCGCGAGCGTAGACAGCATGGTCACGCCGATGACCGTGAATACCATTTGCTGGTCGGCTTCCTTGCTGCGGTTTCCAAGTGTTGCGGAAATCGCAAGGGCTGCGGATGCACCGCAGATCGCGACGGCACCACCGGTCAGGACGCCGAAGGCCGTGCCTTGCCCAGAGAGGCGCGAGGCGAGGATGCCGAAGACAATGGTGAGCAGAACTGCGCCGACGATCATCGCGATCACGGCGGCACCCAGTTCGGCAAACATCGCGACGCTCACTCTCAGGCCGAGCAGGGCAATACCGATGCGGAGAACCGTGCGCGAGGCGAAGTCGAGGCCTGCAGCGGTCTTCGGGTCTTCGGCCAGGAAGTGCAGCGCAAGCCCGATCAGGATGGCGAGCAGCATGGCCGGTGCGCCGTAATGTTCGGACAGGAAGGCTGACGCCAGCGCGATCAACACGGTCACGGAGAGGCCGGGGAAAAGCTTCTGCCATCGCTCGCTCAAGGTCGCAGAGTGGCGTTCTCGCTCCGAATTGGGCGAGGCGGTCGATGGTTCTAGCATGAATCACCTCTGGTGGGTCGCCCCGGAGATTGAAATATCGCGCGATGCGCAGGGCGGTTGGGATGGGATGCGCGGCGTGGCCGCGCATCCTAAGTTCATCAGTTCAGATCAGCCGCGCGCTCGGCGTCAACCTTTTTCTGAGCATCGGCGACCGCTGCTGTGAACTGGTCGAACACTTCGGCGCCGCCGGTGACGTTGGTCTTGAACCAGTCGAAGACCGGTGAAACGGCGGTCTTGAAGGCTTCCTTCTCGGCAGGTGTCGGCACGTAGATCTCGCCGCCGGCCTTGGCGAAGTCCTGGTAGGCTGCGATTTCCTTGCGCTTCGGGGAGGCGAAGGTCGCCTGCTGGAGGGCGGCAAAGCCATCGACGACGATCTGCTTCTGCTCCGGCGTCAGCCCCTGGAAGCGGTCGTTCGACATCCACCAGAAGGCGCCCATGTAGCTGTGGCCGTCGAGCGTCAGATACTTAAGGCCGGCATCGGGGAACTTCATCGACATGATGTCGGTGATGCCGTTGGCGGTGCCTTCAACTACGCCCGTCTGCAGAGAGGTGAAGAGTTCCGGCCACGGGATCGGGGTCGGTGCGGCACCGACCGCGGTGGCGGCCTGCTGCGGCAGGTCGGCCGGGACGGTACGCATTTTCAGGCCCTTGAGATCCTCCGGGGTCTTCACCGTCTTCTGGGTATTCGCATAGTTGCGCCAGCCACCCGTATTGCCGATCGTCATCAGACGGATCTTGTTGTCGCTGTCGGCGAGCGCCTTTTCGCGGAGCTTGCGGGTGAAGTCGCCGGTCAGCACTTCCTCGGCAATCCGGTCGTCGCTCATCAGGTAGGGCAGGTCGAGAACCTGGATATAGGGGAAGAGGCCGGCAGCCCCGCCCGAAGTCGAGATGTAGACGTCCAGCGAGCCATCGGCGATGCCTTGCAGGCATTCTTCTCCGGTGGCGCAAAGCTGTGTGCCCATGAAAATTTCGACGGCAATCGCACCATTTGAGGCGTTCTCGATATAGTTCTTGAAAACGACGAGGCCGTCATAATCCTCGTCGTTCTCGTTAGAGTTTGCGGTGGCGCGGAGCGTGATGTCAGCTGCCTGCGCTACCCCGCTGATCGTCAGCGCGCTGGCGAGCAGCAGGGTCTTAAACATGGACTTGAGCATTCTGGTACCTCCCGTTTTCTCAAGCTAGTCTACGAAGCCCGCGAGACGCGGGACCGTAAGGGTCAGGGCGGGGACGTAGGTGATCAGGAAGATCACCACGATCTCCGCCAAGAGGAATGGCAGGACGGCCTTGGCCACTGTTTCGACCTTCAGTCCGGAGACAGAGGACGTGACGAAGAGAACGAGGCCCATCGGCGGTGTCAACAGGCCGACGGTCAGGTTCACGACCATAATGATCGCGAAGTGGACCGGATCGACGCCGAGCGACGTGAAGATTGGCCCGAGGATCGGTCCCAGCACAATGATCGCCGGTCCTGCATCGAGGAACATGCCGACGACGAACAACAGGATATTGACAAGGAAGAGCAGGACGAGCGGGTTGTCGCTGAGGCTGAGGAATAGATCGGCCAGCAGTTCTGGCGTATGTGCAAGCGATGCCACGGTCTTGAAGGCCATGGCGGCCCCGATCAGCAGAAGCACCACTGCCGAGGTCATCGCCGAGCGCATCAGGATGCCCGGTATATCTTCGAACTTCAGCGTGCCAATGACGAAGAGGCCGAGGAAGAAGGCGTAACCGGCAGCTATGGCGGCGGCTTCCGTCGGTGTGAAGACGCCGCCGAGGATGCCGCCCATGATGATGACGGGGGTGAGGAGCGGCCAGAACGCGCCGATCATGGCCCGGCCACGATCGCGCCACGAGGCGCGCTTTGTCGCAGCCGGCAAGTCGTAGCGATCGGCCATGAGCCGGATCATGACCATCAGGCTGATCCCGATGAGGATGCCGGGCACGATGCCGGCGAGGAAGAGGGCAGCGACGCTCTCACCCATCACATATGCGTAGATAATCATGATGCCGGAGGGCGGGATGATCGGGCCGATGATGGCAGACGCCGCCGTGATGCCGGCCGCGAAACGGCGGGTATAGCCTTCCTTTTCCATGGCCGGGATCAGCATGGCGCCGAGGGCAGAGACGTCGGCTACGGCCGAGCCGGAAATGCCGGCGAACATCATGGAGTCGACGACGTTGACCTGGGCGAGGCCGCCACGCATGTGGCCGACCATGGATTGGGCAAAGCGAACGATGCGGACGGTTATACCCGCCCGGTTCATCAGTTCGCCTGTCAGCATGAAGAAGGGGATCGCCATCAACGGGAAACTATCCATGCCCGCATAGATGTTGCGATAGAGCAGCACGATGTCGCGCTCCTGGCCGTTCCACCAGAGGATGATAGCGGGAGCTGCGATGAGACCGAAGACGATCGGCAGGCCGAAGAGCAGGAAAAAGATGAAGAGGGGCAGGAAAAGGCTCAACATCATTCTGCTCCTAGCTGTCCGGCAATACGGATCGGTATCAGCTCCCGGTCATGTCCGGTCAGCTTGAGAAGTGCACGCATGATCAGTTCGATGTTGACAACGAATAGCAAGGTGACGCCGACGGCGAGCGAAGCCATCATCCAGCCGCGTGGGACCTTCATCCAGGTCGACAGATCGAGGGAGGTAGGAACGGCGATCGCCGACATCGCGAACCGGCCGCCGATGCCTGATACTTCGTTCCAGCCGATGCGCATGCCGACGTAAAGAACGGTCGCGCTCAGCAGCAGGAAGACAAGGGTGATCAGGGTGGAGAGTAGCCGTGGCAGATGGTCGATGATCATGCCGATCGCAACGAAGCCACCCTGGCGGAAGGCCGTTGGTACCAGAAGGCCGGTCATCCAGAGCATCAGAAAGCGCGAAGCCTCTTCGCTCCACGGCAAAGCATTACCCAGGAAATAGCGGAAGAATACCTGCATCAGCATGAAAAACAGCATGATGCCAAGAGCGCCGGCTCCCAGCCATAGTCCGACCATCAGTATGGCGGCATTCAGCCGGCCGAGCAGATTGGTCAGGTTCGAAAGTGCCGTCATGTCTCCACCCGTTTTTATCATCGGTCAATTCGCGAGACTATTGAAGACTATACCCCGCCGCGCAAACACGGCTGTTCCAGTTTCAGGCCGCGGCGGAGTAAAATCCTCCTTGCGGCACTTGTTCCGGATCGTCCTCAATCACCTCGCCGCGTATGTTAGGCACACACCGACGACCTGCTCCCAAACTCTCCGCTCAGACCGCGAAGCGTCCGAACCGTCCTCCCGAGAAGCACAGCGGTTCTCCCTGCCGATGTGCGACCCTTAACACCCTGCCGATGATGATCGTGTGATCGCCGGCGTCATGCTGCGCCTGCTCGGCGCATTCGAAACGCGCGAGCGTGCCCGGCAGAACCGGAACGCCTTCGTCGTTGAAGCTGACCTCGATCCCGTCGAAACCATTGCCGCCGCGTGTAAAGGCGGCGCTCAGGTGATCCTGATCCGCGCCGAGCACGTGGATCGCGAAATGACGGGCGCCCGTGAAGGCGCCGTATCGCGATGAGCTCTTGGCAGGCGACCAGAGCACCAGAGGCGGATCGAGCGAAACCGAGGCGAAGCTATTCACCGTCATGCCGATCGGACCCTCGGCTGTCATCGCCGTCACCACGGTCACACCTGTGGTGAAGCTGCCGAGCGCATTGCGGTAAGCGCGATGATTGTCGCCCCCGGGAACGAAGAGGGCTTCCATCGCATGAATGTGATTGGCAGCCATCATCAGGCAACCTCCCGTCCAATCGCGAGTGTGTAAAGTTCGAACCAGGTCTGCCGATCCATCTCCATCTTGGCTGCGTCTGCGATCCTGGCGATGCGATCGAGCGAATTGGTGCCCATGACCGGCAGGATGGTGGCCGGATGCCGCAGCAGCCAAGCCACCGCCACGGCGGTTTCATCGATGCCGTGTTCGGCGCCGATGCGCTTCAGGGCTGCCATGAGCTCGGGGTTTGACCCGTCCATGAGGCGCCCGCCGCCGAGCGGTGACCAGGCCATGGGCGGGACCATGCGCTCCTGCAGATAGGCGAGATCGCCGTTCACGAAGGTGTCGGTTGCGAGCAGGCTCATTTCGATCTGGTTGGTGACGAGATTGTTCTCCATCGACGACTGAAGGAGCGAGAAGTCCCATGGCCGAAAGTTGGAGACGCCGACCGCAAGCACCTTGCCGGAGGCGACCAGCGCATCGAGAGCCGGGCCAGTTTCGTCGGGATCGATAAGCGGATCGGGCCGGTGGATCAGCAACAGGTCGACATGATCAGTGCCCATGTCGGTGAGCGAGGCTTCGACCGACGCGGTGATGTGAGCCGCCGACGTGTCGTAATACTTGACGCGGGCTGCCGAGTGCCGGCCTGCGGGTGCAACGATATCGCATTTGGTGACGATCTCGAGCTTGTCGCGCAGGCCGGGCGAGGCCTTCAGCGCGTTGCCGAGCACGGCTTCCGCCGTGTAGCCGCCATAGATGTCGGCCTGATCCATGGTGGTTATGCCCTGGGCGAGGCAGGCTTCGATCTTGGCCTGCACATGCTTCGGCGAGGTGTCGGCATCGTCGCCGATGCGCCACATGCCGTAGACGAGGCGGCTGAAGGTGAGGTCTGGGGTGAGATTGACGCGCTGCATCAGCGGCGAACTCCATTTCCGAGAGGTGTTGGCGGCGTTTCCGAGGGAACGCGGCCATAAGCATGAGGGAGCGAGACGGTCTTGAGTTCCGGCAGCACCTTGGTGCCGAAGTGAACCGCCTCGTCGATATGGGGATATCCTGACAGGATGAAGGCGCGGATACCCATTTTTCTGTAGGCTTCGAGTTCCGAGAGGATCTGGTCCGTCGAACCGACAAGGGCGGCACCACAGCCGGAACGAGCCCGGCCAATACCAGTCCACATATGCGTTTCAATATAGCCGAACTGGTCGGCGAGTTCGCGGGCGCGGGCCTGATGGGCGACACCCAGCGAAATCGAGTCATGCGCGCGATCACGGATCAGCTTGCCGTATTCGTCGTCGAGCTTGGAGACGATGTATTCGGCGTATTCGCGTGCTTCTTTCTCGGTGTCGCGCACGATCATGTGGACGCGCAGACCGTAATCGAGGGTCCGAGCATGGGCTTCGGCGCGCGCATGCACGGCCTTCATGCGTTCCGCGAGCTGGTCCTTCTTCTCCGGCCACATCAGATAAACGTCGCATTGCGCGCCGCAGAGCTCCAGAGCGTCGGGGGAGTAACCGCCGAAATAGAGCAGGGGGCCGCCATTCTGCTGGTAGGGTCGGGCGGGTTCGGTCGAAACGCCCTTGAACTGATAGACTTCGCCTTCGTGGTCGATGGTGTCGCGGGTCCAAGCCTGGCGCAGGATCTCGACCACCTCATGGCTGCGTTTGTAGCGGAAGGCACTGTCTGCGACTTCGCCGGGGAAATCGGAGCTGATGACGTTGAGTGTCAGGCGACCCTTCAGCATGTGGTCGAGTGTGGCGACGGTCCGCGCGAGCATGATCGGTTGCATCTCGCCGCAGCGGATGGCGGCCAGCATGTTGATCTTGGAGGTGATCGGCGCGCAGCCGGCGACGAAGCTCAGCGTGTCTTGGCCAACCTGATAGGAGGATGGGCAGAGGATGTTGCGGAAGCCAAGCTGCTCGGCCTTTGCCACGATGTCGGAGCAATGCTCCCAGCTCGAGCGCAGGGCGCCATCCGGCACGCCGAGAAATTGATAATCGTCAGAGCAGAGGGCGGCGAACCACGACACTTCTGCGCCATCGAGATCGGCCGATGTGACGGGTACGACAGTCATTGAGGTCTCCTCCAAGGCTCCAACTTTCCTCTTGCCTAACACCCGATTTGATGTAGATCAATAGTGTATCAATTTTTTCTGGGCGTACCGAAGTGCCACAAAACCCCGCAACGCAGCCGCCCGGCAGCCTTCCGATCTATGTGCAGATCACCGAACTCCTGGTGCGCGACATCGCGGCAGGACGGCTGATCGATGGCGAAAAGCTTCCGCCGGAACGCGACATGGCCGAAGAACTCGGGATTGCCGTCGGCACTCTGCGCAAGGCCCTGGCGGAGCTGCAGAATCGCGGTCTTCTTGAGCGCATACAGGGCTCCGGCAACTACGTGCGGGCGATCTCGGATCCGCAGTCGGTGTATGCGATGTTCCGGCTGGAACTCCTGGGCGGAGGCGGTTTGCCGACGGCCGAGATCCTTTCGATCGACCGCCTTCCGAAGCCTTCGGAACTGCCTAGTTTCGGCAGTTCCACAGAGGCGCATCGCATCCGGCGTCTGCGTCGTCTCTCCGGCAGACCGGCGGCGCTTGAGGAGATCTGGCTCGACGGCTCCTATGTCGAGAGAATCGATATCGAGGCGGTGTCGGAATCCCTCTATCTCTTCTACCGCACCAAGCTCTCGCTCTGGATCGCCCGCGCGGAAGATCAGATTGGCCTCGACATCGTGCCGGACTGGGCGCCTGCGAGCTTTGGCCAGGCGGCCGGCGCGCCGGTCACACACATTCAACGCATCAGCCAGGATCAGGAGGGCGTCCGTGCGGAAGTCTCGCGGACCTGGCTCGATCACACCGTCGCCCGCTACGTCGCGCGGCTGAAATGACAGGGCCGCGGGGAGCGGTCCAATCCAGGAGGAAAGAGTGACAGGACTTCAATACGGGATCATCGGTTGCGGCATGATGGGGCAGGAGCATCTGCGCAATATCGCGCTCTTGCCGGATGCGTCGGTGGCGGCAATCTTCGAACCGGATGCCGGCATGCGCGCGCTGTCTGCCGAGGCGGTTCCGAGTGCGAAGATGGTCGGGTCGATCGAAGACCTGCTCGGCGTCGAGGCGGTGAACTGCCTGCTCATCGCAAGCCCCAACTATCTGCATCTCGAACAACTCGAAAAGATTGCCGCGATCCGCCCGCTGCCGGTTCTGGTGGAGAAGCCGCTGTTCACCGATCCCGCCGATGCGCCGCGCCTTGCAGCGCTTCGAGCCGCCTATCCGGCGCCGATCTGGGTCGCCATGGAATACCGCTACATGCCGCCCGTTGCCCGGATGATCGAGCAGGCGGACGAGGCGACCGGCGGCATCCGTATGCTGACCATCCGCGAGCATCGCTTCCCCTTCCTCGAGAAGGTCGGAGACTGGAACCGCTTCAACCGCAACACTGGCGGAACGCTGGTGGAGAAATGCTGCCACTTCTTCGATCTGATGCGGCACATCCTGAAATCCGATCCGGTGCGCGTCATGGCGTCCGGCGGCCAGTCTGTGAACCATCTCGATGAGGTCTATGACGGGAAGCCTTCCGACATCTGGGACAATGCCTATGTCATCGTCGACTTTGCCTCCGGCGCGCGCGCCATGCTGGAGCTCTGCATGTTTGCCGAAGGTGCCCGCTATCAGGAGGAGATCTCGGCCGTCGGTCCTGACGGCAAGATCGAATGCCTGGTTCCCGGTCCGGGCCGCTTCTGGCCCGAACATCTCGGCGAGCCGCCGGTTGCGCAGGTCATCGTCTCGCCACGTGACCCCAAGGGGCCGCGTGTGGTGGAAATCCCTGTTGATCCGCAATTGCTGGAGGCTGGCGACCACAATGGGTCGACCTTCTACCAGCATCAGCGCTTCCAGAAAGCATTGCGGGGAGGACGACGGGTAGAAGTTGCCCTCGACGACGGATGGTGGGCCGTGGCCATGGGGCTTGCTGCGCAGCAATCGGCAGAGACCGGCCAAGCTGTGACGTTCCCGTTGTCATTTTCTCCGCGTTGAAGGGAGCGCAGTTTCCGCCCCATGTCCCAAGGTGCTCTCCAGGGTTGAACCATTCGCTGCCAGCGGCGTTTGGGTTCCTCATGTCGAACGACGGAGAAGCAGTGGTGACAGAGTATTCCTTCGGGCCCCTGATCGAAAATGACGGTGTCCTGTTTCGCTTCTGGGCGCCGCAAGTCGAAAGAGTTTTCATCGAGTTCGATGGTGCCCCGCGGCAGGAAATGGAGGTGCATGCGGACGGATGGTTCCAGGTCAAGATTTCCGAGGCAAAATGCGGGACGCGCTATCGCTTCCTCCTGCCGGACGGGCTTTCCGTTCCGGATCCCGCCAGCCGTCATCAGCCGGACGACGCGTTCGGTCCGAGCGAGGTCGTTGATCTGGGCGACCTCTGGGCAAGAGATTCCGTCTGGCGCGGGAGGCCGTGGCACGAAACGGTGCTCTACGAACTGCATGTCGGAGCGTTTACCGAGGAGGGGACTTTTCGCGCCGCCATCGATCGGCTCGATCATCTGTCCAAGCTCGGCGTTACGGCGATCCAGCTCATGCCCATTGCCGATTTTCCGGGGCGGTGGAACTGGGGTTATGACGGCGTCCTGCCCTATGCGCCGGATAGCCGCTACGGACGACCGGAGCATCTGTTCGAACTCGTCGAGGCAGCACACAGGCGAGGGATCTCGGTTTTCCTCGATGTTGTCTATAACCACTTTGGACCGTCGGGCAATTTCCTGCCCACCTATGCGCCGCTCTTCACGCCGCATCACCAGACGTCTTGGGGCGACGGGATCAATTTCGACGACGCAAAGAATGGTCCGATCCGCGAATTTCTTCTGCAAAATGCGCTTTACTGGATCGAGCACTTTCATATCGACGGCCTTCGTTTCGACGCGGTCCATGCAATCCGCGACGACAGTGCCCGCCATTTTCTCGAAGAACTCGCAGTCCGTATCCGCCGAAAATTCCCGGATCGCCATGTGCATCTGATCGTCGAAAACGAGGAGAATGATCCTGGGCTCTTGTCCCGGGACGCGGTCGCTCGCGCGTCCTTGTTCGACGCCCAGTGGAACGACGATGTGCATCATGCGCTGCATGTCGCGACAACAGGTGAAACATTCGGCTACTATGGCGACTATGCGGAGGCCATCGAGGCCTTGGCGAAGGCACTGGCCGAGGGGTTTGTCTACCAAGGGGAGGTCATGCCCTATCGCGGCGAACGACGCGGTGCACCAAGCGGCCACCTTCCACCTACAGCCTTCGTTTCCTTTCTGCACAATCACGATCATATAGGCAATCGTGCCGACGGAGATAGGGTGATGGCAAGCTTGCCGGAGCCTGCGCTCGCCTTTGCCGTTTCGTTGATGTTGCTCTCCCCACAGGTGCCCATGTTGTTCATGGGGGAGGAATGGTGTTCGAAGCGACCGTTCCCATACTTCTGCGACTTCGATGAAGATCTGAATGAAGCGGTGCGCAAAGGACGGCAAGAGGAACTGTCCCAAATGCCGGGTTTTGAAGGCGAGCATGTCCTCGACCCGACTGCCGAAGAGACCTTCCGCTCTTCGGTGCTCGATTGGGAGGTCGCTTCATCCAAATCCGGATCTGTCTGGGTCGAACGCTATAGGCAGATGATCGGGCTGCGGCGCGAACGTGTTGTTCCCCTGGTTTCGATGATGTCGAAAGGTGGGCAGCACTGGGTGAGCGAGGGTGTCTTGCGTGTCGAGTGGCCGCTCGACGATGGGCGGGTCTATCTCCTCGTCGCCAATCCGTCAGACTGCTACATTCGCACGCAGATGCAAGCGGATGTCACCGATGTACTCTACGCCCTCGGCGACCATCGTCCGGACGGAGTAGGGGCATGGTCGCTGGTCTTCGGCATTACGGCCGGGCACTTATAGCCTGGCCGACAGAGGTCGAGGTTTCTCAGGCACTCATCCTGTCGGCCAACTGCATGACTTCGAGCGCAGATTTTGCGACCATGTCGGCCCCGATCGCTCCGAAGGCGACGGGGTTCTTCATGACGGCCGGTCCGCCGACCGCAATCTTCATTCGGCTCAGGGCCTTGTTGGATTGGACGCGCCGAATGGCCTCGGCACATTCTTCGACCTCGTCGACGCGGCCGACAGATATGCCGAGAAGGGCATAGGAAGAATTCGACAGGCGCATGTAGAGGCTGTCGTCGAGTTCCAGGTCCGCGCCACCATCGACGTCCCAGCCCATGTCACGGAAACAGGAGGCGACGATCGAAACGCCGATCGTGTGCATGGCCCCTTGCGTCCGTGCGAGCAGAACGCGTCTCGCCCGTTGTCGATCTCGCATTGTCTGGCTACGATTCTGGGACAGGTGATTGACGATCATTCCAAGCCTTGTTGACGCAACGGCCACCTGGATGAAATCCGTCTCATCATTGCACCAGAGACGCCCGAGCTGTGCTGCCACGGGTGAGAACAGGTGGATTGCCAGCGTATGCATCGGAATATCGCTGCGCTGCAATTCTTCGATCATCTCGCGATGGCCGCGAGGGTCCGGCTGCACCAGCACCTGGGCAAGAGCTTCACGATAGGTGATCGCCTTTTCCGTCCCTGGAAGCTCCCGCGCCTTCGGGTCGAGTTCCGGATACAGGTGGAGGTCGATCTCCGGCGGGACCTTGTCGTCCAGGAGATCGGTCACGAACTCCTTCTGCGCCGCCTCGACAAGTCGAGGGACGGCACCCCTGATTGCACTTTCCAGAATCTTCTGCTCGAGGCTGGAGAGCCTCGGGTCGCCTGCATTCTGTCCTGATCTGCCACTATTCTTGTAAGGAGGCTCATCCGTCCCTTTCGGCGGCCCCCCAAATCTATCACCCGCCATGTCACCCTCCCGGTCATCGGCTTGGGCGGTTTCGCTCATCCCGATGGGATACTACTCCATTCTCTCGTTACCGCAAACTTCTCGTAGTCTTATACGTCAGTCGGCGTCCTGCGGTTTAGCTTCAGCGATCCTCCGCGCGGTGGAGACGCGTTGTCAGTTCCTGCTGGCCGGCCCTTCCCGATCGGCGAATCTCGCCATGAACGCGGCTCGAAGCGATGCCATTGCGGGCCGCAGCCGCGATATGCCGCGCTGTCAGTTTCGCTTCCTCATACATGTCATCAGAGCTTGCCTGTGCAATGAACGTGTCGGGTAAGGTCAATGTTCGTACAGCACAGCGCCCGTCGAGCATTCCGCGATTGGCGAGGTGATGCAGGACGAGTGCTCCGAAGCCGCCCGTTGCGCCTTCCTCCACCGTGACGAGCATGGCGTGGTTGTCGATCAGATCGGCAATCAGGGCCGTGTCCAGCGGTTTGGCAAAACGCGCATCGACAACGGTGACCGAAATGCCCTCCAGAGCGAGCAGGCGGCGTGCCTTCAGGCAGTCTGCGAGCCGCGTGCCGAATGAAAGCAGGGCAACCTGGGTTCCCTGTTCGACGACGCGGCCGCGGCCGATCGGCAGCATCTCTCCCTTCGCTGGCATGGTGACGCCCGTGCCTTCACCGCGTGGATAACGAAAGGCGATGGGACCCTCGTCGTGCCCGGCGGCGGTTGCCACCATATGGACAAGTTCCGCCTCGTCGCTCGCGGCCATCACGGTGAAACCCGGGAGATGGGCGAGATACATGATATCGAAAGCGCCGGCATGGGTCGGTCCGTCGGCGCCGACCAGTCCGGCACGGTCGATCGCGAAACGCACCGGAAGCTGTTGCAGGGCAACGTCATGGATGATCTGGTCGTAGGCGCGCTGCAGGAAGGTCGAATAGATCGCGCAGAAGGGCTTCATGCCGCTTGCTGCCAGGCCTGCGGCAAAGGTCACTGCGTGTTGTTCCGCGATCCCGACATCGAATGTGCGGTCCGGGAAGGCGGCTTCGAAGCGGTCGATGCCGGTGCCGGAGGCCATGGCCGCCGTGATGGCGACGATCCGGTCATCTGCCTTCGCCTCGTTGATCAAGGCATCCGCGAAGACCTTCGTATAGCTCGGCGCTTTGGTCGGCACCTTGACCTGGACACCGGTCGTCACGTCGAAGGGATTGACGCCGTGGTATTTGTCGGCGGCCTGTTCCGCCGGATCATAACCTGCACCCTTCCTTGTCACGACATGCAGCAGAACCGGACCGGTATCGGTCTCGTGGAGGTCAGTCAAAAGAGGTATCAGGACGTCGAGATCGTGGCCATCCACCGGGCCACGATAGTCGAAGCCGAAATTCTGAAACAGATTGCCCGCCAAGGTTTGTGCCCTCTCTCGGATCGCGGCCAGATGACCGGTCAGCGCGCCAGTGGACGCCGAGATCGACATGTCGTTGTCGTTCAGGATCACGATCAGGCGGCGACCCGACCTGCCGGCATTGTTCATGGCCTCGAAGGCCATGCCGGCAGACATGGCGCCGTCGCCAATAATGCAAACGACGTGTCCGTTTTCGCCCTTGAGGTCGCGTGCCGTGGCAAACCCGAGGCCGGCGGAAATGGAGGTGGAGGAGTGAGCGGCCCCGAAGGGATCAAAAGCACTTTCCATGCGGCGGGTGAAACCGGAAAGGCCGTTGCGCTTTCTCAGACTCCGCATCCTGTCGCGTCGTCCCGTGAGGATCTTGTGGGGATAGCACTGGTGGCTCACATCCCAGATGATCGTGTCTCTCGGGGCATCGAAGACCGAGTGTAACGCGACCGTCAATTCGATGACACCGAGGCTGGATCCGAGATGGCCGCCCGTCTCCGAGACAATCCTGAGGGTTTCTCCCCTCAATTCCCGCGCCAGATCACAAAGTTCGGCCTGATCCATGCGCTTCAGATCGTCCGGTGATTTCACCTGGTCGAGCAAAGGGGTGGCGACGTCATTCGCACAAGACAAACCCACTGCGCTCTCCTCCCACGCATGTGGCCAATTCTTCTAGACGCGGTGCTGACGAGGCTGCCGATCTGGCAGGAACGGCAACGAATGCCTGAGAATGGTCCAATATGCACATATTCGGAGAAGACGAGCGATATGTAAACTTTTTTTTACACATTCTTCTCGATTTCCGCCGGAATTTTCATCCCGGCGGAAGACAAGCAGACCAATTATTGGGCTGTGCTGAAGGTTTTCAGGTAGGCAATCACGTCGGTCACGTCTTTCGGATCCTTGAGACCTACGAAAGCCATGCGCGTCCCCTTCACGACCCCACGAGGGTTCGCCAAATAGGTCGTGAGCTGAGCATCGTCCCACACCTTGCCGGCGCCAAAATCGGTCATTGCCTTGGAGTATTTGAAGCCTTCTACAGTGCCTGGCTGCCTGCCGATCACGCCTTGAAGCGAAGGACCGATCTTGTTCTTGTCGCTGTCGACATTGTGACAGGCGGCACACTTCTTAAACACCGTCTCGCCGGCCGCCACATCCTGGGCAAAGGCGTTGGAAGACAGCAGAAGTGCTGCGGCGGTGCATGCGGCTGCAATTATCCTCGACATGTGTATCCTCCCATGGAATCGCGGATGCAAATCATATGTAATGCTGGCATGACATTTTTCCATACTCCCCAAGCCGGGAGTGTGGTGTGCCTCGGGTCGCAGTCCCATTTGCGGAACCGAGACGCAGGCCTTGTGCGTTTGACTATACGAAAACCAACCCGGAGCCGGATCATGGCCGCAGCCATCTTTGTTGTCATCGTGCTTGCAGCTGCATCCAGTGGAGCAATCTTCAAGCCTGGTGCGTGGTATGAAAACTTGCGCAAGCCCGGCTGGACACCTCCGAACTGGGCCTTCCCGGTCGTCTGGTCTATCCTTTATGTGATGATCGGCTATGCCGGCTGGCTGGTGTGGACCACGGTTGGCTGGTCGTTGCCGATGGCCTTCTGGGCGCTGCAGATGGTGGTCAACGCGCTTTGGTCCTACTTCTTCTTCGGGCGTCGCCGGATGGATCTGGCGCTGATCGACGTTGCGGTCCTGTGGCTGGTGGTTGCTCTGTTCATTTTGACTGCCTGGCCGGTATCGACGCTGGCCTCTGTGCTTTTCGTGCCCTATCTCGTCTGGGTGACGGCCGCCGCCACCCTCAATCATTCCGTTCGTCGCCTCAATCCCGGGGCTTGAGCTGCCAATCTCGATCGCAGGTCCAGGAGGAAGGCGATCAACGAGACAGCCAGCAGCGCCGCGAGTACGGGGACTGGGCCCTGGCGTATCGCCAGGCCGAAAGCCGCGAGTAGGGCGCTTCCCGAAATGGCGTTGGGAATGAAGCTACGGAGCATGGCGGCAGGGGTTGAAGACCGCCAGGCGGCCATGATCGAGACTGTCCAGAGAACGACGATCGCAATCACGCTGATCCAGCCGGACGTGAAGAGTGCCGTGAACCATGCCGTCATCTCTGGCCTGCCGGTATCCCGAAGAGCTGTGCGAGATCCTTGGCGAAGACGCGGATATGGGCCAGCGGATCGCGGCGGACGAGCTTCTTGTTGAGGTAGGACTCCCATGTCAGGCGTTGCACATCTGGATCTGCACACATGGCCACGAATTTTTCGCGGAAGCGATCGTTGCGGTACCATACCGTCTGCATGATGCCGAGGATCAGGAATACCCGCCCATGCGCGCGCATGAAGTTTTTGCGGGCCTCGGTGAGAGGCCTGCCGTTGCCCACAAGCAGCGATTGATGTATGGCGTCTGCCGATAGTTGGCCGCAGAGCATGGCATAGTAGATGCCTTCACCAGATGACGGTGCGACGGTGCCGGCGGCATCGCCGGCGAGAAGCACATTGCGGCCGTTGTCCCAGCGCTTCATCGGCTTCAGCGGCAGAGGGGCTCCCTCGCGCCTGACGACACGACAATCAGCGAGGCCGGCCGCGTGTTTGAGCTTTGCGGTCGCTTCGCGGATGTTGTGTCCCTTGACCGCTGTGCCTGTGCCGATGCTGGTGTGACCGCCATGCGGAAAGACCCAGCCGTAAAAATCAGGCGAAATCCGGCCGTCATAAACGACATCACACCGATCGGCGCGGAAGACCGCCGGATCGGCTTTTACAGGGCTTTCGACGATCTCGTGATAGGCAAAGACATAAGGCGGCTTTCGCGCGGCGGGAAACATCAGTCGCCTTACGGCGGAGTTGGCACCGTCGGCGCCGATCACGCGGCGTGCTTTGATCTGGATGGCCGCACGATCCGCCTCGGCTGCGGTTGGTGTCAGGGTGAGCTCGAGCGCGTCGTTCGCTCCTTCGCTGATCGTCTCCAGCTTTGCGGTCAGGCGGTCAGCGCCAGCATCGGCGGCGCGCTGGCGCAGGTAGGGGTCGAAGGTTGCGCGATCGACCATGCCGACATAGCCGATGTCGCCGATGGTCATGTCGACGCTCCGACCGGAGGGCGCGATAATGCGGGCGGCATTTGCCCGCGAGACCAGTTGCGTTTCCGGAATAGCGAAATCGGCAAGGGCTCGCGATGGGATGGCGCCGCCGCAGGGCTTGATGCGATTGTCGGGGTCAATCAGAACGACACTGTGGCCCATCTCGGCCAATCTCTCGGCTGCCATGGCACCACAGGGGCCTCCGCCGATGACTGCGACATCATAGAACTTGCGCATGCGCGTCTCCGTGCCGGCAGGGCCGGCGCCAGGGTTCATTCTCCAGGCATGAAGGCAGTGTCGGGCATGGTTTCCCGGGGTGATTTGCCCGTTCGGCCGATGCGCGTGGCAACAAGGGCAGAGATAAGAAACAGGGCAGCTTCGATCGAAAACACGGCAGCAAAGGCGTGTGCATCGTTGGCCGTCAGCCAGCGACCCAGATCGAGGGCTACCGTGCCCAGGACGCCGCCCAGCCCGAACGCCACGGCCTGCGCCGCGCCCCAGATGCCCATGCGCATCCCGTAGTTCGATGTTCGGCCGCGGCCAGCGAGGATCATCATCGTGCCTATGGCGGCAACGGCGAATGCGCCGTTGGCGGTGCCGAGCAGGAAGATATTGATCTGCAGAGGCCAATTCGGTGCCGCCTGGGCCGAGAAAGCGAGCGCTGCGAGCGCAAGAGCGGATCCAAAACAGCCGGATGTGATGAAGTGGCGCGGAAGGTCCTGATAGCGTTTGCCGAAAAAGGCCCCTGAAAGCCCGACCATAATCATGCCGAGGAGAACGCCTGCATGTTGCGTGCCCGACAGGCTGGTGGTCTCGCCCGGCGTCATGCCGAAGAGCAGTCCGGCATAGGGCTCGAGAATGAGGTCCTGCGTGGCGAAGGCCAGCATCGAAAGGAAGATGAAGACCGTGAAGAGTCTCGCCTCGCGATCGTCGAGAACATCTTTGAGGCTGTCGCGAAAGCTCGTCGATACTTCCCGTGATCTTGATGTCTCGACGGTCGGTCGGGCCTCCATGCCGGCAACGCCGACGAGACCGACCACAAACGCAGTCACGCCGGTTGCAGCCGTAATCGCAATCAGCCGCTCGTGCGAATAGGGATCGAGTTGTGATCCGACCACAATCGAGGTGACGATGATGCCTGTAATCATCAGCATCCAGGTGATTGTCGCCGCTGCGGCGCGTCTCTCCACCGCGGTCTTCATGGCGATCAGCGCCAGCAGCGAGGTGCCGGAAGCGCCGATGCCGATCCCGATCAGGATGTAGGCAAGCACTGCGGCGATGGTGCCGGCGAGGAAGGAGTGTTCGAAGAGAAGCGTCGTGGCTGCGGCACCGGTTCCGGCGCAGGCGAGAAGTGCGAGGCCGCCGATGATCCACAGAGTTCGCGAGCGCCCGGTGTCCGACTTGTGCCCCCAGATCGGTCGCGTGATCTGGACACCGTAATGCAGCCCGACCAGGAGGCCCGGGATCACGGCCGCCAGACCGAGTTCGACAATCATGACACGGTTAAGCGTCGAGGTCGTCAGCACCACAATCGCGCCGAGTGCTGCCTGGACAAGGCCGAGGCGGATGATCGCAAGCCAGCCCAGTCCTTCGATGGTGGGTCGGTGCTTCGCCGTATTCGAAATTGCCCGGCCCATCACCCGCCTCCTATCCGACGGTCGCGGTAGCAAGGGGGATCGAGCGCAGCGCAATCGCTGCAGCCATCATGCCGCTGACATAAAGCCCGACGCCCACCGCCGAATACCAGACGGCTCTGCCTTCCGGATCACGGAGGAAACGCAGCATGCAGAGGAGTTGGAGAACCAGGACCAGGCCGACCAGGGCCGCACCTGTTGTCAGGCCCGCCTGCGCCAGAAGCAGGATCACGCCGAGTTGCGTCGTCGCCATGACCAGACAAGCGATCCGGGCCGCGTTGCTCGGACCATGCAACACCGGCAGGGTGTCGACGCCCATCTCGCGGTCGCCCTTGATGGACTTGAAATCGTTGAGGGTCAGAATGCCGTGGGCTCCCAGACCGTAGAGGATCGCCACCATGATTGTCATTCCCGACGGGGCGTGACCGAGTGCTGCCGTTGCCGCCGTGATCCAGGGCAGTGTCTCGTAACTCAGTCCAACGACCCCATTGCCGACCCATCCATTCTGTTTGAAACGGAAGGGTGGTGCGCTGTAACCCCAGGCCAGCGCGAGGCCCACCAGCGCGGCGCCGAAGACCAGCGGACCCAGCAGGGCAGCGACAGCCATGGAGAGAATGGACATGGCGATGGCCACGAACAGCCCCCATTGGCCCGGCATCCGTCCCGAAGGGATGACACGATCCGGTTCGTTTATCGCATCCACATGCCGATCGAACCAATCGTTGACTGCCTGGCTCGTGCCACAGAGCAGAGGGCCGGCGAGGACGATGCCAAGGGCGATCGGAAGCCATCTTTCCCCCATGCCGGCGCCCGAAGCGACCGCGCCACAGGCGTAAGCCCACATCGGCGGAAACCAGGTGATCGGCTTCAACAGCTGCAGGACCGCCGTCGGGGACGGATGCGAGGCTGCCGGAACATGGGAATGAGTTTGAGCCATGGATGAAGGCTAAGCCGCACCCGGGAATGTGTCAACTTAAATTGACAGTTCTGTCTGTCGTTCAGTTGGGTTGTCCGGCACCTGGACGGTAGTCTTCCAGACCATGCCGACGCAGCTTGATGTAGAGGCTCTGGCGCGAGAGCCCGAGGATCTCTGCCGCATAGGCGCGGTTGTTATTGGTGTGGTCGAGGGCGGCCTCGATGCAGATCTTCTCGATCACGTCGAGAGATTCCCGAATGAGATCCTTCAAGGGGACCTTGCCGACGAGCGCTGAGAAACCTTCTGCCTGGTCGGGAACGCCCGGCGAAGGAATGGTTAGTCGCTCACCACTGTTTGCCTGAGGAACCACGATGAGCTGGACCGTATTGCTCGACAGATTGAGGCGGGCGGAGATGGTGACGGCGCTCTCGGCCGAGAGATTGTCGGTGAGCGTCGAGGTGAAGCCCCGAACGCAAGGTTCGTCGAGCAGGCGTGTGTACAAGACGCGAATATCGATTGCCGCACCACCGAACCAGGACGTAACATTGCGGCCGAGAACCTGGGTCAAAGACGGGGCATGGATCAAGTCGAGGAACAGCGTGTTTGCCGAAATAACCAGGCCGTTCATGTCGGTCTGGATGACTGCTTCCGGCAGATCGGCAAGTTCGATCGCCGCGCCACCCACCGGTTTTTCCGTACGCTGCCGCTTCGTCTCCTGGTCCTGCTCGGACGGCCAGAGCGCAAGCAGCACATTGGTGATGCCGTTTTCTCGGTAGGAGCGGATCGTCAGGGAGACGGTCGGTCCCTTTGCAATGCTGATGCCATCCAGATTGACCGGGTCCGGGCTGTGGCGAGCCTCGCTGATCGCATCACCCAGGCGATCCCGGTCCTGCTTTCCGAAGAGGTCACGAATGGATTTCCCCGACAGGGGGGCGGAGGTCGAAGACAGGAGGGAGGCCGCTGCCGGATTGGCGTCCAGGATGGTGCGCCGTTCGCCATCCAGCATCACATAGGCGACGGTGGCGACCTTGAAGGCGGTCCGATAGCGGGTTTCGGCTTCCTTCAGCTCCCGGTAATCCGCCTCCAGTTCCAGCTGTGTCTGGACGAGGCGCTGCTGGTCGTGCATCTGCTGGCGCAACTCACGGCCGACCACGATCGTATAGGGAAAGTCTTTGGCGCTGTAGGCGGAGTACACGACCGGGAGATCCGGCTTGCCTGCACATTTGTGGTTGACCTGATAGCCGCGCACAGGGTGGTGGTGGCTGCCCGCCGAGAGCATGGAATCGATCTTGGGCACCGACTCGATCGTGACGCAGTCCTGAAGGCGTTTGCCGACCGTCTTTGCGAGATCGTAATCAGTCAGGTCCTTGCCGGCGATGTAGATCTGGGAGACGATGTCGTTGCGGTCCACCAGCATGACGACATCGGCGCCGAGGCTTACGAGAGAACCGATCGAATCGAGGTCCAGGGTCTTCAGCAGGCTGTCAGCAACTGCGAAGCCATCCGTACCACTATGACCGTTCAGGGGCTTCATGGAGTGAGCCAATCGATACCGCCGGGTGAAACCACTGCCGTTTTGCCAGCGGCGCTGGCCTGTTGGCTGATTCTTTCTAGTTCGTAATAACTGTCGCAGATCTTGACCGCGGAGTAAACGCTGTCACAGATGCAATCAATCCCCAAACTTACAAGAAAATCAATGGAATCCAGTGCGGCCGCGCCGCCGACGACGAGGGGTATTCGCGACCCTTTGCGAAGCTTGCGGATATCCTGGACAAGGGTCTTGAACTCTTTCGCCAGTCTTACATTGCTCCAACCAATGCAGGCGACGTCGGCGCCCTCGAGCGCTCGCGCGAGGGCGCCCGTCCTCGACGCTGCCGGCTCAAGGACTTGGCTCGACCAACCGAGGCTGTCGAAGAGCAGTCCGATGAGATGCGGCATCAATGTGTGCTGTTCCCCGTAAGGAGCCAGAATCAGCGCGCTCGGTGTGTCGGCGCTATGAGGTGAACCGCGAAGTTCCATCGACAAGGAGGTCGCCATTTCTTGAAGGCGAGCGGTTCCGATGCTGACATCGATGAAATCGCATTCATCCGAGACCCAATCCTTGCCGAGCTGCCGGGCAATGGTCTCGAGGAAGAGGACCTTGACATAATTCGGCCGTCCCGGCGGCAGTTCGTGCTCGAGGAATGCCCTGAGAGATGCCGCGCGCGTGCGCGGGTTCAAGATCAGAAAACGAAACTCTGCGAGCGCCTTCTCATACAGGCGATCGTGCTCCAAACCCCGGTCATAACGCGTCGACAGCTTCTCGGCCGTCATCGAAGCCACCGTTCCCTTAATCAGGCGTCGGAGTTTTTCTCCCTCGCTCTGGGTTAGGTATGTGCTCTTGCTATCGGCCGCAAGCCCTGGGAGGGGCTTAAACCCTTCCCGCCGCGAAGGTTTCCCGGTGTTTTGCGGATCATTCCCGTCTTGAAGCGAACCGTCCATCATCACGCGCCAAGCTCCCCGCCCGCGAAACGACCATTATGCGGCGTCGAGCGGAGACGTGCGAGGTTCCGTCGGACGAGCTAGAGGAGCATGAACTCAGTTTTCATTTCTGTAAATAAAAATATACGTCAATCTAAGTTGACACTTTCATCGTGAGGGGCGTAGTCTTTGCTCAATCCCGATTGCCCTTGGGAGGGACGGGAGAAGGGATGACTGCCATGCGCATACCCAAACCTTCGGCATCAAGCCGGGCTCTCTACACTCCCGAAGAGCGTCGCAGACGTGATGAAAGTGTCTGGACGCTGGTGCAGGGCATCCTCGCTCCCTTTCAGTTCCTCGTCTTTCTCGTCAGTCTTGGGCTGATCCTTCGCTTTCTTGCTACGGGTGAGGGGCTTTTCGTGGCCCAGGCCTCTATCGTCGCGAAGACGCTGACACTTTATGCCATCATGGTCACAGGCTCGATCTGGGAGAAAAAGGTCTTCGGCCGCTATCTCTTCGCGGGTCCATTCTTCTGGGAAGACGTCTTTTCCATCCTGGTTCTGGCGCTGCATACCGCTTATCTCGTCGCGCTCCTCACTGGTACGCTGACGTCAGGCGGACTGATTTCCCTCGCGCTCGCGGCCTATCTCACCTACGTCATCAATGCCGGTCAGTTCCTGTGGAAACTGCGCCTGGCCAGACTTGATCAGGCCGGCAGGCTCGAAGCCAAGGTCACGCTCGCTGACCGATCCTCGCTGTCGGGGAGCGCCTCATGAACCAGCCGCTTGTCGCTTGTGCCACGCCTTCCGCCACCATCCGCCAGCGTGGTCAGCACGAGGTCTTTTGTGGGCTGACGTCGATCATCTGGCTGCATCGCAAGGTGCAGGATGCCTTCTTTCTCGTGGTCGGCTCGCGTACCTGCGCCCATCTGATCCAGTCCGCTGCCGGCGTCATGATCTTCTCGGAGCCGCGCTTTGCGACGGCGATCATGGAAGAGCGCGATCTCGCCGGCATGGTCGACATGCATGACGAGCTCGACCGTGAGGTCGCCCGTCTCCTGGAACGCCGGCCCGACATCCGCATGCTGGTTCTGGTCGGCTCCTGTCCGTCCGAAGTCATCAAGTTCGACCTCAACCGCGCCGCAGAACGTCTCGACCAGCGCTTTGGCTCGAAGCCGCGGGTACTCTGCTACTCCGGCAGCGGGATCGAGACGACATTCACCCAGGGTGAGGATAACTTCCTCGCTGCACTCGTGCGCGACCAGTCGCTGCACGGCGCCAGCGACAAGGTTGCAAAACTCGTTGTCGCGGGGTCGGTTGCCGATGTCGTGGAAGACCAGTTTGCCCGGCTGCTCGATGATCTCGGTCTTGAAGACGTCGTCTTCCTGCCCGGACGCAGCAGCGATCGCCTGCCGAAGATCGGTCCAAACACGCGGTTCGTTCTGGCGCAGCCCTATCTCGGGGCGACGGCTGCTGCACTTGAAAGCCTCGGCGCAACACGCATCAATGCACTCTTCCCGCTCGGCGAAGAAGGCACCACGGCCTGGCTGAAGGCGATCGCCGATACGTTTGGCGTGTCGCCGGCCCGTTTTTCCGCCGTCACCGAGGCGCCGCGCCGCCGCGCGCTCGAGGCCACCGCGCATTACCGCAGTGCCCTCCAGGGCAAGCGCATCTTCCTCTTCCCCGACAGCCAGATGGAGCCGTCGCTCGCCCGCTATCTAAGCCGCGAGCTCGACGCCGAGATCATCGAGGTCGGCAGCCCCTATCTGCATCGCGAACACGTCGCCGGTGAACTCGCCATGCTGCCGCCGGGCGTCTCCATTTCCGAAGGCCAGGATGTCGAAATCCAGATCGACCGCTGCCGCGCCGCCAAGCCGGACCTGGTTGTCTGCGGCATGGGACTTGCCAATCCCTTCGAAGCCGAAGGTATCGTCACCAAGTGGTCGATCGAATTCGCTTTCACCCCAATCCAGGGCTATGAGCAGGCTGGCGACCTCGCCGAACTCTTCGCCCGCCCGCTGACGCGCAAAGCCATGATCGCGGGCGACCGCTCCGGCAACCGGAGGGCCGCATCATGAAACTCACCATGTGGACCTATGAAGGCCCGCCGCATGTGGGCGCCATGCGGATCGCGGCCTCCATGAAAGGCGTACACTACGTTCTGCATGCGCCGCAGGGCGACACCTATGCTGATCTGCTCTTCACCATGATCGAGCGGCGCGCGTCGCGTCCGCCGGTGACCTACACGACCTTTCAGGCGCGCGATCTTGCCGGGTCGACGGCCGATGTGTTCAAGACCGCCTGCCGGGATGCCGTTGCGCGCTTCAAGCCGGATGCGCTTCTGGTCGGGGCTTCATGCACCGCCGAACTTCTGCAGGACGATCCCGCTGGCCTCGCCAGGACGCTCGATGTCGGAATCCCGGTCGTGCCCCTGGAGCTTCCCTCCTACCAGAAGAAGGAAAACTGGGGCGCGGCCGAGACCTTCTACCGGCTGGTGCGCAACTTTGCCGGCGGAGGCGAACGCCCCGCCGAGATTGCCCCGAACAGCTGCAATATTCTTGGACCCTCGGCTCTCGGCTTCCGCAACCGCGACGATGTCACCGAAATCTGCCGGTTGCTTGCAGCAAACGGCATCGATGTGCGCGTCGTCGCCCCGCTTGGTGCAACCGTTGCCGATCTCGCAAAGCTGCCGGAAGCCGCATTCAACATCGTGCTCTATCCAGAGATCGGCGACAGTGCCGCGCGCTATCTGAAGAAGACCTTCGGCATGCCCTTCGTCTCGACTGTCCCGATCGGCGTCGGCGCGACCCGTGCCTTCCTTTCGGAAGTCCGCGCCCTGGCCGGGCTCTCGAACGACCAGCCCATCGGTGAAGCTGAGGACAGGGCGACCTGGTATTCCCGTTCGGTCGACAGCAATTACCTCACCAACAAGCGCGTCTTCGTCTTCGGTGATGCGACCCATGCGATTGCTGCGGCCCGCATTGCTTCTCGAGAACTGGGTTTCAAGGTCTGCGGCCTCGGCACATACATGCGCGAATTCGCCCGCGAAGTGCGCGAGGCAGCGGAAGAGTTCGGCGTCGACGCCTTGATTTCCGACGACCATCTCGACGTTGAGCAGGCGATCATCGATGCCCGGCCCGAACTGGTGCTGGGAACGCAGATGGAGCGCCACATCGCCAAGCGGCTGCGGGTTCCCTGCGCCGTCATCTCGTCCCCCGTGCACGTCCAGGATTTTCCGGCCCGCTACTCGCCGCAAATGGGCTTCGAGGGCGCGAATGTCATTTTCGACAGCTGGGTGCATCCGCTGATGATGGGGCTCGAAGAGCATCTCCTGCAGATGTTCCGCGACGACTTCGAGTTCAACGATCAGGCTCAGGCCTCGCATCTGCACGGCCACGCACCTGAGACGCCAGTTTCGGTCACGGAAACCATCGAAGCAGACGTGTCTGTGGTTGCGGAAGCACCCGCCGTCGATGCCGCCTGGACACTCGATGCCGAGCGCGAGCTCAAGAAAATTCCGTTCTTCGTGCGCGGCAAGGCCCGACGCAACACCGAAATCTTCGCCGCCCGAAAGGGTATCCGCCCCATCACCGTGGAGACGCTGTATGACGCGAAAGCCCATTTCGCCCGCTGACAGCACCCCGGTCCGGGTGGTGCTCGTGACGCTCGACAATCACATCATGGCTGCCGTCGATGACGCACGCCGCAGACTTGCCGAAGACATTCCGGGGCTTACGCTCTCCGTGCATGCGGCGACCGATTGGAACGACAATCCGGCAAGCCTCGAAGCCTGCCGGTCGGCGATCCTCTCCGGCGATATCATCATCGTTTCCATGATCTTCGTCGAAGAACATGTGCGCGCCATCGCAGACGTGCTGGAAGCCCGGCATCTCGACTGCGACGCCATGGCTTGCTGCATGTCAGCCGGCACGATCATGAAGTATACGACCATGGGTCGCTTCAAGATGAGCGAGGAGCAGAAGGGTCCGCTCGCGCTCCTGAAGAAGCTCCGGGGAAAAAGCTCGCGTGGCGGCAAGGATAGCGGCCGCACCGCTGGCGAGCGCCAGCTCGCAATGTTGCGTCGCCTGCCGCAACTGCTCCGCTTCATTCCCGGTACCGCCCAGGACGTGCGCAACTACTTCCTCACGCTGCAATACCGCATCGCGGCCTCGGACGAGAACATTGCCAATATGGTGCGCCTGCTGGTCGGCAAATATGCGAAGGGCGAGCGGAAGGGCTTGCAGGGCCGCGTCACAGTCGGGGACCCGGTCCAATATCCCGATATGGGCCTCTATCATCCAGGCCTGAAGCCGAGGGTTACGACGCAGCTTTCCAGCCTGCCGCAGCAGTCGGGATCCCGCGGCACGGTCGGGCTTCTGCTCTTGAGGACGTATATCCTGTCGGGTGATACCGGCCATTACGACCGCGTCATCCGCGAGCTCGAAATCCGCGGTTTCAATGTCGTTCCGGTGTTTTCGAGCGGGCTCGATATGCGCGGCGCGATTGAGCGTTTCATGACGCCGGCCACGGGCGGTTCCCGCATTGACGCGCTCTGCTCGCTCACAGGTTTCTCGCTTGTCGGCGGACCGGCCTATAGCGATGCCGCCGCCGCTGCCCAGACGCTTGCCGAACTCGATGTTCCCTATTTCTCCGCCATGGCGACCGAGTTCCAGAGCAAGGAAGTCTGGTTCTCGTCAACCCAAGGGCTGACACCGATCGAAACCACGTTGATGGTGGCGATCCCGGAACTCGACGGGTCCATCGGTTCGATGGTGTTCGGCGGGCGCTCCGACACCTCCGGTGAGACGAGAGCCTGCATCTGTTCGAGAGAGCTTGCCTCCTGCCCATCGGGGCGCGCCTGCATGCAGCCGGATGACGAGCGTGTCTCACTTCTGGCCGATCGCCTCGCCGCCATGGTCGATCTGCGGCGCAAGGAGCGCTCCGAGCGCCGCATCGCGATTGCGATGTTCAACTACCCGCCGAACAGCGGGAGCATCGGAACTGCTGCCTATCTCTCGGTGTTCGAGAGCCTTTTCGAGACCATGCGTCGGCTGAAGGCAGAGGGTTATGCGATCGACCTTCCCGCCGATGCGGAAGCGCTGAAGGAAGGGATCCTCGAGGGCAATGCGCCACTTTACGGCGTCGAAGCCAATGTGCACGTGGTCATTCCCGTCGATCAGCATGTTCGCGGCGAACAGCATCTGGCCGACATAGAAGCAAAATGGGGCCCGGCGCCCGGTCGCGTTCTGAGCAATGGTCGCGGCATCTTCGTGCTCGGTCGCCAGTATGGAAACCTTTTGATCGCGATCCAGCCACCCTTCGGCTACGAGGGCGACCCGATGCGCCTCTTGTTCGAAGGTGGCTTTGCACCGAACCATGCCTTTGCCGCCTTCTATCGCTACCTGCGAGACACCTACCGCGCCGATGCCGTCCTGCATTTCGGCACCCACGGCGCGCTCGAATTCATGCCGGGCAAGCAGGTCGGCCTCTCTGCGGACTGCTGGCCCGATCGTCTGCTGGGCGCCTTGCCCAACTTCTATCTCTATGCCGCGAACAACCCGTCCGAAGGCACAATCGCCAAGCGCCGGTCGGCTGCGACGCTGATTTCCTATCTCACGCCGCCGATCACCCATTCCGGCCTCTACAAGGGTCTGACGGAGATCAAGGGCAGCCTGGACCGCTATCGCAGTGCCGCACCCGAGGCACGGGTCGAGCGCGAGAGACTGTTCCAGCTCATCCGGGTACAGGCGGATCAACTGGATCTGGGCAAGGATGGTATCGCGCTTGCCGAAGCCGACCTAATTCAGGCGCTCGTGGCCGAGGTGGCCGAAGTCGAATATGCGCTCATTCCCCATGGTCTGCACATTGCCGGCCGAGCCATGGACGAAAGTGAGCGTTTGGAGATGCTCGAACATGTCGCCGCCAATATGCCGGCCGTCGTCCAGCCGCAGCTTCAGGCAGATTTGCTCGTGGCGATTTCCAAAGGTGACAGCGCGCAGACTTCGCGGATTATCAAGAATGCGGTCGGTGAGCTCAAGGAGTGCATCGACAAGCTGGTCACGATGAACCGCGAACTGTCCCACAATGGAGAGATCGACGGCCTCGTCCGGGCGCTGGACGGCCGCTATGTGCTCCCGTCGCCCTCTGGTGACCTGTTGCGCACGCCGGAACTGCTGCCGACCGGTCGCAATATTCACGGTTTTGATCCGTTCGGCATCCCGAGTGCATTTGCCATCCAGGATGGCGAGCGGCAGGCGGCGAAGGTCTTGGAGCGTTATCTCGCGACGGATGGGCGCCTGCCCGAAACGGTGGCCGTCGTCCTGTGGGGCACCGACAATCTGAAGACTGGCGGCGCCCCGCTGGCGCAGGCCATGGCACTGATGGGCGCACGTCCGCGGCTCGATGCCTATAACCGCGTCTGCGGCGCTGTTCTGGTGCCGCTCGAGGAACTGCAGCGTCCCCGCATCGATGCGGTGATGACGCTCTCGGGCATTTTCCGGGATCTCCTGCCCATCCAGGCCAGCATGCTGGCCGAGGCGAGCTATCTCGCAGCTGTCGCCGACGAGCCGGTCGAGATGAATTTCATTCGCAAGCACGCGCTCGCCTATTGCGAAAGCCATGGCTGCGACATCGAGGCGGCGGCTTACCGCGTCTTTTCGAATGCCGATGGCGCCTATGGCTCCAACGTCAACATGCTGGTCGCGTCCTCGTCCTGGAGTGACGATGACGAAATCGCGCAGACCTACAGCAACCGCAAGAGCTTCGCCATCAACCGTCGCGGCAAGACCAGTCACCAGGCCGAGGTGTTCGATGCGATGATCGGGCAGGTCGACATGGCCTATCAGAACCTCGATTCCGTCGAGATCGGCGTGACCACGATCGAGAATTACTTCGACACGCTGGGCGGCCTGACGAAGGCGGTCACGCGGGCCAAGGGTGGCGGTTCGCTGCCGGTCTTCATCTCCGACCAGACGCAGGGCGAGGGACGGGTGCGCACCCTCGGTGAGCAGGTCGCGCTGGAGACACGGACACGCACGCTCAATCCGAAGTGGTTCGAAGGCATGCTGAAGCATGGCTACGAGGGCGTGCGAAACATCGAGACGCAGGTGACCAATACTTTCGGCTGGTCGGCGACAACAGGCGACGTGGACCCTTGGGTCTACCAGCAGATCACGGAAACCTTCGTGCTCGATCCGGCCATGCGCGAACGGCTGGCAACACTCAATCCGGCTTCGGCCGCCCGCGTCGCAAACCGGCTGATCGAGGCGCATGAGCGCAACTATTGGCAGCCGGATGCAGAAACGCTCGCCGCCCTGAAACAGGCCGGTGAAGAATTGGAAGACCGTCTCGAGGGGCTGGTCAGGGAGGCTGCCCAATGAACATCTACACCCATGGCAAGACCGCGGAACGCGAGGCCCGCATTGCGCAGAAGCTTCGGGAAAGGTCGGATGGAGAAGGCAGCGTTCAGGTGCATCTCGACCCGACCATGGAGATCGACGGTGCCAAGGTCTTCGCAGTCTATGGCAAGGGCGGGATCGGCAAGTCGACGACGTCGTCCAACCTCTCGGTCGCCTTTTCCAAGATCGGCAAGCGCGTGCTGCAGATCGGATGCGACCCGAAGCACGATTCCACCTTCACCCTGACCAAGAGCCTGATTCCGACCGTCATCGACGTTCTCGAAAAGGTCGACTTTCATTCCGAAGAACTCCGCCCGGAAGACTATATGGTGGAAGGTTACAACGGCGTTCAGTGCATCGAGGCGGGCGGCCCACCGGCTGGTACCGGTTGCGGCGGTTACGTCGTCGGCCAGACGGTCAAGCTCCTGAAGGAACACCATCTGCTCGACGATACTGATGTCGTGATCTTCGACGTGCTCGGCGACGTCGTTTGCGGCGGTTTTGCCTCTCCGCTCCAGCATGCCGAACGCGCGGTCATCGTCGCCGCCAACGACTTCGATTCCATCTTCGCGATGAACCGGATCGTTGCTGCCATCAAGGCGAAGTCGAAGAACTATGAGGTGCGGCTGGGCGGCGTGATTGCCAACCGTTCGCGCGAGACCGACCAGATCGACCGCTACAATGCCGCGATCGGCCTGACACGCCTTGCCCATATTCAGGATTCGGACCATGTGCGGCTCAGCCGGCTGAAGAAGTGCACCTTGTTCGAAATGGGTGACAGCCCGGAGATCGTCGGTCTTCAAAATGAATATACGCAACTCGCCGAGCGGCTCTGGGCGGGCACGCCCGCGCTCGAAGCCGAACCCATGAAGGACCGGGAAATATTCGAATTTCTCGGCTTCGAGTGAGGTTGTCATGAGCCAGGCCGATTATATCAGACGCACCGGTGAAATCGAACACTACTTCGACCGTACGGCGCTCGATGCATGGAAACGCCTGACCGGCGACCAGCCGGTGAGCGGCATCCGCGCCACAGTGCGGAAAGGTCGCGAAGAGATGCGCGGCACGCTCGCCTCCTGGCTTCCGGCGGACCTGACGGGCTGGCGCATCCTCGATGCAGGTTGCGGTTCCGGCGTTCTTTCCTTCGAACTCATCGCACGTGGTGCTGAAGTCGTCGGCATCGATCTCTCGGCGCAGATGATCGCCCATGCCCGCCAACGGGCGCATGAGATTGAAGCAGCACACGGGCGCTTCAAGGGCTCGGTCACCTTCCACAGCGGAGACATGCTCGATCCCCGTCATGGACGTTTCGATGCCGTGGTCGCCATGGACGTACTGATCCATTACCGTCCGGCCGATGCCGTGCGTGTTCTGCACACACTCGCCGAGCGCACTTCGCGACAGATGATCTTCACGCTCGCCCCCGGCTCGCGCCTGCTGCGGGCCATGCTGGCTGCGGGCAAGGTTTTTCCACGCGGAAACCGGGCGCCGGCGATCTATCCGGTCGATCCGGCGCGGCTCGTCGCACAGATGATCGACCATCCGGAGTTTGCCCACTGGCAGGCAGCTCGCAGCCACAAGGTTGCCGTCGGCTTCTATACCTCGCAGGCCATGGAGGTGATCCGGTCATGACGATTGCTGCCGCCAACCGCAAAATGATCTCGTTCTGGCAGAAGCTTGGAACGCGCTTCATGCCGTTTGCGGATGCGGCGTCGGCCGAGATGCCGTTGTCGAGGCTGCTGCGTCTTTCGTTGTTCCAGGTTTCGGCCGGGTGCGTGCTCGTTCTCCTGACCGGCACACTGAACCGTGTGCTGATCGTCGAACTCGGCGTTTCCGTCGCGCTCGTCTCGGCGGTGGTCGCTATTCCGGTTCTGGCCGCTCCGCTGCGCCTGCTCTTCGGCTTCCGATCGGACACCTATAAATCGGTGCTCGGCTGGCGGCGGGTGCCCTATGTCTGGCTCGGCAGCCTGCTGCAATTCGGCGGCCTGGCGATCATGCCCTTTGCTCTTCTTCTCCTGCAATCGCAGACGCTTGGCCCCGATTGGGCCGGGGCTGCAGGTGCCAGCCTTGCCTTCATTCTCACCGGCTTCGGCATGCATATGTCGCAGACGGCGGGCCTGGCACTCGCCAGCGATCTCGTGCCAGAGGAAAAGCGTCCGCGGGTCGTGGCACTGCTCTATTTCATGCTGCTGACGGGCATGATCGGGGCCTCCAGCTTCTACAGCGTGTTTCTGGTCGATTTCTCCCCGAAGGTGCTGATCCAGGTCATCCAGGGCACGGCGCTGCTCACGATCATCATCAACGTGATCGCGATCTGGAAGCAGGAGGCGCGCGATGTGCGCCGCACCGCCGTTGACCGGGATCTGTCGAGCTTCTTCGACGCCCTCGATGATTATCGCAGCGCGCCTGGCGTCATGCGTCTGCTGCTCGCCGTTGCCATCGGATCGGCTGCCTTCTCGATGCAGGATATTCTGCTCGAGCCCTATGGTGGCGAAATCCTCGGCCTTTCCGTCGGGGAAACGACGCGCCTGACGGGGCTCTGGGCCTTCGGAACCATGGTCGGTTTCGCCTGGGCTGCACACAGCCTGCAGCATGGCGCGCAGATGTACCGGGTCGCAGCTAGGGGCTTGCTGATCGGTCTCGGGGCCTTCTGCGCTGTCATCTTTGCCTCGCCGCTCGGTTTCAATGCGCTCTTTCATCTCGGTGCCTTCGGTATCGGCCTGGGCGGTGGGCTATTTGCCGTCGGCACCATGCTGGCCGCCATGGGCATTGCCGATCGCTCGGACAGCGGCCTTGTCGTCGGTGCCTGGGGCGCTGTGCAGGCAACCGCGATCGGCGCCAGCATGCTGGCCGGTGGCGTGATCAAGAACACGATCAATGCATTGGCGCTCAATGGCTCGCTGGGCGAGGCCATGATGACGCCGGCTGCTGGTTACCTCGTCGTCTATACCTTTGAAATCATTCTCCTCTTCTTGTGCCTGGCGGTCTTGGGTCCCCTCACCGGCCGGCGCTACCAGAGGGACTATCTGCACAACATGCGTTTTGGATTGGCGGAGCTGCCCGGCTGATGGCCGGCGGAAGCGCTTTACACGGGAGGGTCTGATATGACCGGGTCGCTGGTTGGGAATATCGATGTCGCACAAGTGGTGCTCTACGCGTTCTGGCTCTTCTTTGCGGGGCTGATCTGGTATCTGCGCCAGGAGGACCGTCGCGAGGGCTATCCGCTCGAAGAGGATGTGACGGGTCGCTACAACAAGAGCCCCTGGCTCTTCGTGCCACCAAAGAAGACCTTCCTCCTGCCGCATGGCCAGGGGATCAAGCAGGTTCCGGACTTCAAGCGCGACGAGCGCAAGTTCTCCAGCCGCCGCATCGCGCCGGCTCCCGGCTATCCGTCCGAACCGGTCGGCAATCCGCTGCTCGCCGGCATTGGTCCTGGCTCCTGGGCCGAGCGTTCCGACAAGCCTGACGTCACAGCTCATGGCGATGCGCGCATCGTGCCAATGCGCGTGGCTGATGGTTTCGGTCTCGCCGAAGGTGCCGCCGATCCGCGTGGTCTGGTTGTCCTCGGTTGCGACCGTCAGGTGGCGGGAACCGTCAGGGACATGTGGGTGGACCGTGCCGAACATCTGATCCGCTACTACGAAGTGGAGCTTGGTGAAGGCGGGCGCACGGTGCTTCTGCCCAACAACTTCGTCGTATTCCAGACCGGCCGCGGCAATGTCCGGCATCTCTATGTGCATGCAGTGACCGCTGCGCAGTTCGCGGATGTGCCCGCGACCGCTCGCCCCGAACTCGTGACCTTGCTCGAGGAAGACAAGATCGCCGCCTATTTCGGCGCCGGTCTCCTCTATGCGGATCGCCTTCGTCAGGAGCCACTGCTGTGAAACAGTTCGTCACGCGAGAACACGAGATTGAGCCGCTGCCGGGCCTTCCCGGCGTGCCTCCGGTCGGTGAGGTCATCCTGTGGCAAGGGCGGCCATCCTCGGCCCTCGTCGCCCGCCATCTGCTGAAGGTCCGCTGGATCGTCGGCTATTTCCTGATCCTCGCCAGCTGGGCGATCGCGGCCGGTCTTTCGGATGGCCACCCGGCGGGCGGCATCCTCTTCTCGGTCGCCGTTTTGACGGCGCTGGCCGGTCTGCTGATCGGCATGATCGAGCTGTTCTCCTGGGCGGTGGAGAAGACGACCCTCTACACGATCACCACGGAGCGCGTCGTGATGCGCTTCGGCGTTGCGATCTCGATGACCCTCAATCTCCCCTTCCGACAGATCGACAGCGTATCGCTCGCCCGGATCGGCAACAAGGCTGGCCTGATCGCGATCGCGCTGGTGCCGGAGCAGCGCCTTTCCTGGCTCATCCAGTGGCCGCATGTGCGCGGCTTCCGCTTCGCCAAACCGGAGCCGAGCCTGATTTATCTACCCGATGCGACAAAGGTGGCCAATGTGCTGTCGGCTGCGATCGGACAGTATCGTGGCGCGCGCGCAGAGCAGCCACGGATCATCGTGCAAGAGACAGCCGGAAGTGCCATGCCGCCTTCCGTCGTCGCAGCCGAATAGGAGCGACTCATGGGATCGGCCTCGCATCTCGGTTACTGGGCAGACCGCAAGGGCAAGACGCCTAATCGGGTCCCCCGTGGCTTGTTTTTCGGTCTTGTCGGTCTTCTCGCCTTTACGGCGGGCGCAATCCTGTTCGGCAAGACGACGGGGCTCGGTCTCGTCAAGCAGCAGCAGGCTGCACCGATCGCCATCCGCGACGTCATCATTAACCGCAGCTCGTCTGACTTCGTCGTCGTGACGGATGCTACGACTGGCCAGGAGATAGCGAGCTATGCTCCGCAGGCCGGTGGCTTCGTGCCCGGTTCGCTGCGCGCTTTCGAGCGCATGCGTCAGGTCTCCAAGGTGCCGTTCGATACGCCCTACCGACTGATCAAGTGGGACGCCGGTGGAATCAGCCTGTCCGATACTGGAACCGGCGAACGGATTTATCTCGATGCCTTTGGTCGCGACAATGTGGCTGCATTCGAAGCCCTTCTGGGCTCACAGGGAGGAGAAAGCAAATGAACCCGGTCTTTGCCTTGATGCGACGGAAGGAGACGGTCGATTGTACCGTCGAGATCAACAACACCTTCGAGGCGCTCGGTGCGCACTTAAGGTTCGACAACGGGGTGGTCGTCCATCCGGGTGATGAAGTGCTCGTGCACGGCGCACCGGCCCAGATCCCCTATGGCTCCAGCCAGAATTTCCGCCGCAAGGCAACCATCACCCGGGCCGGCGCGCTGGAGCGGGCCTGGATCCGCGCCACCGGCGACCTGGATATGATGGAATTGTGCGAATTCAGCTTCACGGAGAGGGCAATGTCATGAACAACCATGTTTCGCCAAGCGATCTTTCCGATCACGAGCCGACCGTCGAGGAGCGCATGGCCGGGGTCAGCGATACGACCCGCAGCGCGCTCGTCTCCACGATGCTGACACCTCGCTTCTACACCACCGATTTCGAACAGATGGACAAGATCAATGTCGAGCCGGTGCGCGCCGAGTGGGACGTGCTCATCGCGCAGATGAAGAGCGATCCGAACCGCGGGCACTTCAAGCGCAACGAGCAGTGGGACGATATCGACATCGAAGGGCTGCCGGACGACCTGCGCGAGGAGTTCATCGACTTTCTCGTCTCGTCGCTCACCTCCGAATTCTCGGGCTGCGTTCTCTACAAGGAGATGAAGCGGCGCGGCAAGAACCAAGAGATCTGCGAGCTCTTCGGCTACATGAGCCGCGACGAGTCCCGCCATGCCGGCTTCATCAACGATGCGCTGAAGGAATTCGGCATCGGCGTGAACATGGGCTTTCTGGCGAAGGCGAAGAAGTACACCTTCTTCAAGCCGAAATTCATCTACTACGCGACCTATCTGTCCGAGAAGATCGGTTACGCCCGCTACATCACCATTTTCCGGCATCTCGAAAAGCATCCCGAACAGCGCTTCCACCCGATCTTCAAGTGGTTCCGCGAGTGGTGCAATGACGAATTCTCCCATGGCGAGGCCTTCTCGCTGATCATCCGCTCCGACAAGCGGCTGATGGAGGGCATGAACAAGTACTGGATCAAGTTCTTCCTGCTCGCGGTATTTGCGACCATGTATGTGCGCGACCATATGCGGCCGGCCTTCCACAAGGGGCTCGGCGTCGATATCGACGACTACGACATGAAGGTCTTCCGGCTGACGAGCGAGATCTCGCGCCAGTGCTTTCCGCTCGTGCTCGATCTCGACAATCCGGCCCTGCATGAGGGTTTCCGCCGGATGGAGCGGATCAACCGCAAGATCATGGCGGCCAATGAAAAAGGTGGGCTCGGCGGAAAGATCGCCAAGGGCTTCTGGTCGGCTGCGGCGGCCGTCAATTTTGTCCGGATGTATGTGATTCCGACCAAATCCAACGCCATCCCAGCCACGTCCCGCCTGCAGCCGGTCTGGTGAGGAGATTGTCATGACCTTCACGCACCCGCTCGCTGTCGTTCTGGTCGCCATCTCCGTGTGGTGGCTTTCGACCGGGCTGGTGCTGGCCATGGTCAACCGCTCCGACGGGCCGCGGGGCAGGGCCCTTTCTCTGATGGGGCTGATGACACTGGTCGGGGCCTTCGGTTTCATCCTGATGCTGTGGGGGGCACAGGAACCGACGGTGCTCGGTTCCTATGTCGGCTTCTTCGGCGCATTGCTCGTATGGGCATGGCACGAGGCAGCTTTCCTGACTGGGATACTGACAGGGCGACGCACCGGTGAGTGCCCGCCGGGACTGACGGGATTCAGCCGTTTCCGCGCCGCCTGGGAGGCGGTCAGCGATCACGAGATCGCCATTCTGGTGACTGCGATTGCCCTTTGGCTGTCGCTTGAAGGCTCCGTCAACCTCTTCGGGCTCGCCGCCTTCGGACTGCTTTGGGGCATGCGAATCTCGGCCAAGCTGGTCATTTTCCTCGGCGCGCCGCATGCCGTCAGCGAGTTGATGCCGAAAGGCATCCGGCACCTGAAGAGCTATTTCAAGACGGATCGGTTGACGCCCCTGTTTCCCATCTTTTTGGCGATCGCGGCAGGCCTGTTCGCCATCCTCATTGTGGGAGCAAACCGCGCAACCCAGGCGCATTCCGTCGTCGGCCACACGCTGCTCGCCACGTTCATGGCGCTTGCCATCATCGAACACCTGGTCCTCGTGCTTCCCATTTCCGACACGGCGCTCTGGCGCTGGGCAATGGCAAAACAGGAACGGGCCAAACTTGCCATTCGCCCTGCGGCGGACGGTGTCGCCGCACTCAAGGAGGGTGGGCCTGTGTCCGTGCCACACACCTCCTGGACAGCAATTGCAAAAGACACGATCGGGAAGAGGAAAGACTGATGACTGTTTTCCAGCACATGGAAGAGGCGCTCGCCGGCCTGCACACTGCCGGCAACTACCGCGTATTCGCGGATCTGGAGCGTCACTGCTCGGCCTTTCCGAAAGCCGCATTTCATAATGGTGACGGGACGGCCCGCGAGGTCACCGTCTGGTGTTCGAATGATTATCTCGGAATGGGCCAGAACCCGCTCGTGACCGAGCGCATGATCGAGGTCATCCGCAAGTGCGGCGCCGGTGCCGGCGGCACGCGCAACATTTCCGGCACCAATCATTATCACGTCCTGCTCGAGCAGGAACTGGCGGACCTGCATAGCAAGGAAGGTGCGTTGATCTTCACCTCGGGTTACGTCTCGAACTGGGCAGCGCTCGGCACGCTACTGGCGAAGATACCGGGCATCATCTGCTATTCGGACTCGCTCAATCACGCCTCAATGATCGAGGGCATTCGCCATTCCCGCTGCATCAAGCGGCAGTTCCGGCATAATGACTACAGGCACCTGCGCGAGCTGATGGCAGCCGACGATCCGGTAGCGCCGAAACTTGTCGCTTTCGAGAGCGTCTATTCGATGGATGGCGACATTTCTCCGATCAAGGAGATCTGCGATGTCGCCGACCAGTTCGGTGCAATCACCTATCTCGACGAGGTGCATGCGGTCGGCATGTATGGTTCACGTGGCGGCGGCGTCGCGGAGCGGGAAGGCCTGATGGACAGGCTGACTGTCATCGAGGGGACGTTGGGCAAGGCATTCGGCGTCATGGGCGGTTACATCACGGGTCCCGCCGTGCTTGTCGACTTCGTCCGTTCCTTCGCTTCGGGTTTCATCTTCACGACCGCGATCCCGCCGGCATTGGCGGCAGCGGCAACTGCGTCGATCCGTCATCTCAAGGAAAGCAGCTTCGAGCGCCATATGCATCAATCCACCGTCGCGAAGGTGCGGCGTGCGCTGGATGTTCGGGGCATTCCGCATATGCACAATCCCAGCCATATCGTACCCGTCATGGTCGGCAATGCGGCAAAGTGCAAATGGATCTCGGACGTACTGCTCGACGATTTCGGCATCTACGTGCAGCCGATCAACTATCCGACTGTGCCTGTCGGCAAGGAACGCCTGCGGATTACGCCGACGCCGCTGCACAGCGACGCTGATATCGAGCATCTGGCCGAAGCGCTCTGTTCGCTCTGGTCACAATGTGCTCTTGCAAGGGCGGTTGCGTAGTCGGGGCAAAGGCCGTATCGGCAAGCTCTGGGATCTGTGTGGAACCGGACAGGATGACCGAAAGCATTTACATCCCGGCGATCGCCGGTGACGGATCGCTTTATCCGATCGAGAAGATGCAGGCGCATCTCGACGGTCAGTTGCATCTTGCCGTATCGGTCTTCGTGTTCGACGGCGATCTGCTGCTCATCCAGAAGCGCGCGTCGAGCAAGTATCATTGCGCCGGCCTCTGGGCCAATACCTGCTGCACGCATCCCCACTGGGACGAGACCGTCGAACATTGCGCCGAGCGGCGCCTGACCGAGGAGCTCGGCTTCACTGTGCCGCTCACGCGCCACCAGACAGTGGAATACGCAGCAGATGTCGGGCAGGGGCTGAAGGAGCATGAACGCGTAACGTTGTTCAGCGCTCAGGTCGACAAACGGACGCTTCGGATCGAGCCTGTCGAGGCCGAGGTCGAGGATGTCCGCTGGATTGCGCCGGTTGCGCTCCGCAAAGAGGTGCAGGAGCGCCCGCAGGACTTCACACCCTGGTTCCGGATCTATCTACAACGCTTCCCCGGCTTGAGCTTCTTGGAAGCGGCCTGAGGCCGAGCGTTAATCCTCCCTAATCCAATCGCTAATCCATCGGCGTCGGCCACATACCGGCAGCGCCATTCTTGGCGCGCGGTCTTTAAAAAGCTTGCAGAATGCAGGACGGCACACAGCAAGAAGGGGAGCTCGAGAGCTCCCCTTCCCGTTGCGGCCCGCCTTGGGAGGCCGTTACTCTGCCGGCGGGCGGTCCGCCGCAATCGGCTAGGGTGTCGCTGGAGCCGCCGGTGGCGTGACAACGGTTGGGTCAGCCGGCGGCGTAACGGGCGCCGGATCTGCCGGTGGTGTGGCCACCGCAGGTTCAGCCGGGGGCGTGGCAGCCTGTCCCGCAGGTGCCATGACCTGAGTGATGCCAGGCTGGTAGGTGGTGAAGTCCGGAACTTCCATGGGGCCCTTTTTCACCAGCGAGTCCGCATAGGCCTGCAGCATCGAGACGCCATTCAGGGGCTTCTGGACGCCCGCATGGCAGGTGCCGCAACCAACCTTGAAGACGTCGCCCTCAGGTCCTTTTCGGGTTGCCGGGAAGACCGGGGTCAGGCCGACCATGTAATTGGCATTGATGTCACGTACCAGTCTGATCCCGTGCCAGGCGGTTACGCGCTGTGGCGGGCTTTCGTCCCAGGCGTTGAAGGCCCGGCTGTTGTGACAGGTCGTGCAGTTCACGCCGAGCGATTCCGACATGTGCATCATCAGCGACCATGTCGCCTCCGTCTGCTTGGTGCCGGCGAGATTGGTGCCGGTCGGCAGAGCCGTCGTCGAGTGTACACGGATCTGCTTGGCATCCAGCAGGTAGTCCTTCAGGGCATTCTGCGGCAGCGAAGAGTTGCCGCCGAACTTGGCGACGACATTCTGGCCCGCCCGGTTCTGTGTCATGCCGCCGGCCGGCTTGGGTTCCAGATCCTCATACCAGTAGTTGACGGGGATCGCCTGGCCGCGATGGCAGGTGTAGCAGGTGGCACCGACCTGGCCGACATGGCTCTGCCAGTCGACGTTGATCGCCTGGGTCATCTGGATCATGCGGCGGGCGACGACCTTTTGGTAAACTTCGTCGGAGGCGAGGTTTTCCGGGTTGTGGCAGTAGTTGCAGCCGGCCTCCGGCGCGATCCATTCCGTGATCGAGGCCATGAACTGGTTGAACTGATCGTCGGAGAGATCGCCCAGGATCTGGACGTTCTCATATAAGTCGCGTGCCTTGTCTCCGGCCGGATCGGCCTCCCAAGGGGCTTCCGGTGCCACATTGGCGACTGCGAGCGCTTCCTGCTTCTCGACGTCACGGTGAATATACATGCCTGTACCGCGGAAGCCGATCTGCGTGCTTTCGACAGGAGGCGCATCCCAGCCGGCGCCGACGAAGCTTGCGATCGTCAGCAGGGAACCGGCGGAGACGGCGAAGGGAATCCAGAGTTTCATCGTCGTTCTCCTCAAAGCGCCGGGTCGACGACGCCGGGATAGCCCGGCAGCGGGGACACGATCCCGTGGTTGATGCCCCAGAGGTACCAGTTGTCGACGACAGTCCCTGTCAGCAGGATGCCGATGCCGCCGGTGATGGGGGTCAGAATGGCGAACCACCAGGCCCAGCGGTGGACGGATTCCATCGTGGCATTGAAGCCCATGGTCCATCTCCAAAAGAGGGCTGCGCGTTCGGAAGCGGTGCCGCGGTCGGTGATCTGCTCGAGCTCGCGCTCACCGCCATATTTGCCGACGGCGAGGATGGTTGCACCATGCATCGCGAAGAGCAGGACGGAGCCATACAGGAAGACGATCGAGAGGCAGTGGAACGGATTGTAGTAGAGATTGCCGTAACGGATCGAGAAGGCCGCGGTCCAGTCCAGGTGCGGGAAGATGCCGAAGGGCACGGCTTCCGAAAAATTGCCCATCAGGAGCGGGCGAATGAAGCCCAATGACAGGAAGAGAAAGATCGCTGCGGCGAAAGCCCAGGCGACATGGGTGCCCATCTCCAGCTGACGTGCGCGGCGATAGACGCGCACCCACCACAGGAGAACGGATGTCGTGAGGAAAAAGCCGGCGATTAGCCACCAGCCACCTTCCGCCAGTGGCGGCAGGACCTTCAACCCGTATTCGGCACTGGGCGGTTCCAGCCCCAGCCAGAAGAGCTGGCGAACGAACTGGATCGGATCCCAGCCGACGGACGCCAGCATGTTGAGGCCGATGATCTCGAAGGCGATGAAGCCGAAGACGAGCGAGAGCGTGCCGAGGTAGCCCAGATAGATCGGCCCGATCTGGGCGTTGCCGATCATACCGAACAGGCGCACCAGGGTTGGCTTGCCGGCGCGCGGACTGTCGCCGGCGGGAAGGGGCATGCCCTCTTCCAGCGGACCGCTGATCTGTATGGGCGTGATGATGTTTTGATACTGCGCTAAGAACATGGTCCGGTCCCCCTCAGTTCCAGATCGGCAGCGTCAGCCACCAGTTCCACCATTGCGGCCAGCCTTGGTTCCAGAACGGTCCGCTGATGATGATGCAGACGGCGCTCCAGAAGCCCGCGTTCAGCGCCAGGATCAGGCCGAGGCGGTGGATGCCCAGCGTGCCGATCGAGTAGCCGATGATGTCGCGGAAGAATGTGTCTTCGTATTCGGGTGTCTTCACTTCGGCCTGTTTACCGGGCTCGGTGTTCGATGCACCCGGATTGGCAGCGGACAAGATGAGTCCGCCATGCAGGGACAGCGCCAGCGTCGTGGTGAAGAAGAAGGTCACCGCAATCATATGCGCCGGATTGTAGTGAAAATGCAGGTATTGGTAGCCGACGTTGGACACCCAATCGAGATGGCTGAAGATGCCATAGGGAAAGCCATGGCCCCAGGCGCCGAGCAGCAGTGGGCGGAAGACGACAAGCGTCGTGTAGGCAAAGATCGCAAAGGAGAAGGCGAAGGGCACGTGGTAGCCCATGCCGAGCTTCCGGCAGATCTCCACTTCGCGCAGCGCCCAGGAAATGAAGGCCCCCAGCGCACAGACCGTAACGATCTGCCAGAGACCGCCTTCCTTCAGCGGGGCCAGTGCAAGCCCATAGGACAGGTCCGGCGGCGCGATCGAAATCTGCCAGATGTTCCATGTCGGACCGAGTGCCGCGCCATAGATCAGAAGGGCCGTTCCGAGTGTGGCGAAGAAGGCCGTGGTGACGCCGAAGAAGCCCACATAGAACGGGCCTACCCAGAAATCGAAGAGATCGCCTCCGAGCAGCGTCCCGCCTCGTACGCGATATTTGCGTTCAAAACTCAGCAGCGCCATGTTCGTTTCCTCCAGAGGTGATCAGCCAGGCGGCGTTGACGGGTCATGCCATTTGGCGGCGGGCGAGACCGAGGTGCCGCCCGCTGCCGTCTTGGGCTTTCAGCCGATGAGCCTGAAATCCACGCCTTCAGAGAGGGATTGCTCCAGAGAACTGGTCGTGAGGGGCTTGCCCTCCAGCCAGTTGAAGCGTTCCGTGCTCAGCAGGATGAAGTGGATCAGGATCGCAAGCGTGAACAGGAATACAGACAGTGCAACCAGCGCCTTGCGCGGGTCGAACATAAGCCAGACTCTCCACATATCGCGTCCTCCTCAGGTCAACATCGGCAGAAGCGTGAGAGCCGTCTGGTTAATGCCCTCGAGAGAGCTGTAACCTTCCGGACCCGGGATCCAGGGACGCCACATCCAGACCAAGATATGCGCGACGATGGCTATCGCCGTGAATATCATGAAGCCTTGGATGAAGAATCCATGGACCTCGCGCGCTTCGCTTTCGGTCAGACCCGAAAGTGAAACATTTGATGTTTCAGCCATCAAATTCACCTCCTAGTCTCGAACACCGCGGCGCCCCCGCGGCGGGGTTTCGGCAAGTCTTTGAGGAGACTGCCGGGGTTCTGCCGGTGTCGAGAACACCGGCAAACGGATCGGGTCACGCGTGGAATGCGTAACCGGCAGCTGCGTAGGCCGAGGAACGAGCCTCGGCGAAGATCGATTGGTCGGGGCGCCCGGCAGGGTCCTCGGCATGGCCGGCGAGCCTCGATGTCAAGGCTGCGCAAAGGCACAGCGGATAAAGGAGCAGGTAGAGACGCTGCATGTTCTTGCGCTCTGACTGGCGGTCGCGATGTCGACGCAGGTCCTGATCGGATCGGGTTGCAGTGATCATGGCTTCACCTCCAGTTGTCCCTCGCAAGGGTCTCGTTCCGTTGCTCATGCGTAGGCTCCCTCGAGGCGGGCGGCCGTCTCGACATGGTCACGGGTAACTTCGTGTTCTTCTGCCCGGCGTGCCTCACGCTCCGCCGCTTCCCTCAGTCGCTTAGCGGCCGAGATGCGCACGAGCACGGGCTCGTTGCCGATGAATGTTTCCAGTGATGCCTGGGCATCGGACTGCCAGGCCATCTCGCTGCGCGGGCGGGCTGTCGTCGCTTCGATCGCGTCGAGTTCTCCGGCGCGCGGCAGAATGTCGAACAGCATGTCGAAGAGGGCGTTGCAGACTTCCTGGATAAGCCAGGCCGCACCCGAATAGCCCATGACAGGCGTGCCGGGATGGCGGCGAACGATGGCGCCGGGATAGGACAGCTGGACGAACTTGCCGCGAGCACCGCGCTCAGCCATGTACATGCGCTCGTTGAACGAGCCGAACATGATCATCGGCGGCTTTTTGGCTGTGAGCTCCGCGACCTCGATATTGTCGGTCTTCGATCCCGCCTTGCGCGGGATCGCGAAGTTGCAGGGCAGGCCCATTTCCTCCTCGAGGAAATTGCGGATGCCGCGCACATAGGTCTCGTTTGCGACGATCGCGAAGCTCGCAGTGGCGAAGAAGTCCTGGGTGACGGAGCGCCAGAGATCCCAGAGCGGCTTCAGCGTCGTGTGTTTTTCCTTCAGGATGAAGGGTTCAGGGTCGAGCCCGAGCATGTCGCCGAGTTCGCGCAGGAAGGCCGTCGTCGAATGAATGCCGATCGGAGCCTGCAGATAGGGGCGATCGAGCGTCTCGCAGAGCAGACGGCCGAATTCGCGATAGAGGCAGATATTGGCATCGGCATCGGCAAGCTTGCGTACGTCTTCGAGATGGCTGCCCAGCGGGAAGACCATGTTGATCTCAGCGCCCATCCCCTCGACGAGGCGGCGGATCTCGGCGAGATCCGAGGGCATGTTGTAGGTGCCGTAGATCGGGCCGATGATATTGACGCGGGGCTTGGCGCCTTCAGGACGCCGGCGCGGAGCCGGCACCTTGCCGCCCTTCGGGCCGAACTCTGTCCACAGCCATTTCAGCGCGCGGTCGGCGCTCTGCCATTGGTCTTCGTCGATGGTGCGCGGCAGGAAGCGGACGATGTTGGAGCCTTCAGGCGTCACGCCGCCGCCGATCATTTCGGCGATCGAGCCGGTGACGACGACGGCCGGCAGGTCCGGATCGAGCGCGAGACGCGCCCGCTTCATCGCGCCTTCCGTGCCATGCTGGCCAAGTTCGTCTTCCGACAGGCCGGACACAACGATCGGCAGTTCATGTGGCGGCAGCGCGTCGGTATAATGAAGGACCGATGTGACCGGCAGGTTTTCGCAGCCAACAGGGCCGTCGATGATGACCTGCAGCCCCTTGATCGCGGTGAAGGCATAGACACTGCCCCAGTAGCCGCCGGCTCTGTCGTGGTCGAGGATCAGCATCCGACGCTCTCCCCATTGTCGACGGCGTTGCGGGACTGCTTGACCTTGGCGGCGAACTTCTTGCGGTAGGCGCTGCGGTCTTCTGGCACTTCTTCCCAGATGCCCGCGCTATCGCCTTTGCCGACGCCCTCGAAGAAGGCGTTCATGGCGAGGAAGCGGTCCTTGTTGCCGATGGCGGCATTGATGACCGCTGGCAGCGAGGCGACACCCGCCGGACCCATCAAGGGGCGGGCGGAAATCAGGTTGGTGAAGTAGAGGGCAGGGGTAGCTGCCTCCTTCGCCTTCTGAACGACGGGGGTCGTGCCGATGGCGAGGTCGGGCTTGAATTCGGCGAAGGCCGCGAGGTCCTGCTCCAGCGATGCGCGGAAGCGCAACTGCATCCCATGCGCGGAGAGCCACTCGGCATCTTCGCGGTTGTAGGGCGTCTTTGGACAGGCCGTGCCGACATAGCGGAGATCCGCGCCGAGTTCGACGAGCAGGCGAGCGACCAGCAATTCGGAACCTTCATAGCCGGAGAGCGTGATGCGGCCCTTGATCCTGTGTTCGGCGAGTGCCGCCTTGATCGCGCCGCGCATCGCATTGCGGCTGATATTCGTCTTCGCTTCCGGGACGTTGCAGCTGTCGCCGATCGCCTTCAGCCAGGCATCGGTTCCGTCGACACCGACAGGAGCCGAGCCGATGATCGGGCGGCCGGCCGCCTGGAATTCGCGGATGCTCGCCGTGTAGAAGGGATGGATCGCGGCCACAACGGCGCAGTCGAGAGCAGAATAGAGCTCGCGCCATTCGCGAACGGGAACGGTCGGGCCAGCGGCTAGGCCCATCGGCTCCAGCATGCCACCGATGACGACCGGATCGACTGGGAACATCTCGCCGAGCAGGGTGACGGTCGGTCTGTCCTTCAGCCCGCCGCGCGGGCGCTGGACCGGGCCTTCGCCGATTTCCTGACGGGCATAGGCGAGCATCGCGCCTGAAAGAACGTCTTTCGCTTCCGCATGGGTCGGAACGCCGAAGCCGGGTACGTCGATGCCGACGATGCGCACGCCATCGATCTCACGTGGCAACATGCGGAGCGGCACGCCCGAGGCAGAGGGTACGCAGAGATTGGTGACGACGACGGCGTCGAACTTGGCCGGATCTGCCATCAGGTGCACGGCCTCGACGATGTCCTCATAGAGCTTGCCGGTGACCAGGGTCTCCGAGTTGAAGGGCACGTAGCCGACGGAGCGCTTGGCGCCGTAGAAATGCGAGGTGAAGGTCAGGCCGTAGACGCAGCAGGCCGAGCCCGAGAGGATGGTGCCGACGCGGCGCATGCGAAGGCCGACGCGGAGCGAGCCGAAGGCCGGGCACATGGATTGCGGCTGATCGTGCGGACCTTTGGGGTAGTCTGCTTCGAAGCGGTCCATGAGTTCACCTTGGCCGGCGGCGCGCGCTGCTGCCTTGGAGAGTTCCGTGCCACCATGGCAACCGATGCCATTTCCGTCTGCACCGTCGGCAAGGACGGCCGCATCGGTGCCGACGGGAGCTGTCCCGTTGGTCTCGTCCGGCTCAAATTCCTTGCGAAGGTCATCCATTGTTATCACCCGATCTCACACGTTGTCGTAGACGACTTCCAGGGAAGGCCTGTTCAGAGTGCCTGCCGCGCACATGTCTTCTGGCGTCGCCGGCTGCAGCTTGTAATCGGCGCCGGTTTCGCTGGCGTCGAACAGGCCGAGCAGCCCGTCCTGGTCGAGTGGTCGCGGCAACATCGGGGGGGCTTCGGCAAGATTGATGGAGAGCGCTTCGAACAGCGGACCCCATTGCGATTCATGGGTGCCAATAATCTGATAATTGGCACTCTTGCGGCGGATGTCGTCATCCTGCGGGATCGACGCGAGCACCGGGATGCCGACGGCGTCGGCGAAGGCCTGAGCCTCGCCCGTGCCGTCATCCTTGTTGATGACAAGGCCGGCCACGCCGACATTGCCACCGAGATTGCGGAAATACTTGACCGCCGAACAGACATTGTTGGCGACGTAGAGCGACTGCAGGTCATTCGATCCGACGACGACGACCTTCTGGCACATGTCGCGGGCAATCGGCAGACCGAAGCCGCCGCAGACCACGTCGCCCAAGAAGTCGAGCAGGATGAAGTCGAAGTCCCAGTCGTGGAAGCCGAGCTTTTCCAACGTTTCGAAGCCGTGGATGATGCCACGTCCGCCGCAGCCGCGACCCACTTCCGGGCCTCCCAGTTCCATGGCGTAGACGCCGTCACGCTTGAAGCAGACGTCTGAAATCGAGACTTCCTGGCCGGCTTCCTTGCGGCGTGAAGCCGTCTGGAGGATTGTCGGACAGGCGCGCCCACCGAAGAGCAACGAGGTCGTGTCGCTCTTCGGATCGCAGCCGATCAGCAGCACCTTCTTGCCGAGTTGGGCCAGCATGTAGGAGAGATTGGCGAGCGTGAAGCTCTTGCCGATGCCGCCCTTGCCATAGATCGCAATGATCTGCGTCTCCTTGGTCACCTTGCCGGTCGCCGGTGCATCGGGTTCGATGGCGGCTTCTTCGCGGAGGTTCTCCTGCAGGCGCTCCAAGCCGTCCGGTGCTAGGTCGAGGCTCATGCGGCGTTCCTCCAGTCGATGATCATTTTCAGGCAGTCGGGGTCGGTGAATGCCGTCCGATAGGCCGAAGCGGCATCGGAGGGGGCGGAAAGGTGAGTGATGAGGCCGCCAAGCGAGAGGCGCCCGGCGCCGACCATGCCGAGTACGGCATCGAGATCGGACGGCGTGAACTCTGCAGCGATGGCGATCGTGGCCTCCTTCATGAAGGCCGTCGGGAAGCCGAAATCGACACGGCCACCATAAAATCCTGCAAGAACAAGTTCGCCCTGTCGATTGAGACGGGCGATGGCGGTGTCGATGACTGCCGCGTCTCCGCTCGCGTCGATGATGACGTCATGGCGTTGGTCTCGATCGTCCTCGGATGTGGTGACGGCGTAGCCCTGCGCACCAGCGCGGCGGACGTTCAGATTTTCCCAGACGGTCGGTGCCGGATGTCCGGCGGCCATGACGATGCGTGCAATGAGGCGCCCGAGCACTCCGTGGCCGATAACCAGAGACGCCGGCCGCGTGGAACGACTGACGGCGTGATGGGCTGTTGCCGCAAGTGCCAGGAGAGCTGCTTCTTCGGGGCGCTCGAAGCGGATCTGGACCGTCCGCGGTCCCGGCACCACCAGCCTTGCGGCACTCGCGCCGAACAGGCCGGCGGCGTCGGCGTAACAGCTGGCGCCGGGCACGAAGACCTGGTCCCCGACCGCACGGCCGGAGGATGCGCCGGCCTCGATCACTGTGCCGACCGTCTCGTAACCGGGAACAAGCGGATAACGCATGCCTGGGAAAACCGGCATCGTGCCTTCGTAGAGCATTTTCTCGGTGCCGCTGGAAATGCCGCTGAAAATGGATTCGACAACCACGTCGGAGGGCACTGGCGGGTTGAGTGCCAACTGCCTGACGGCAAGCATTCCTGGATTTTCGAATACGACGGCTGCGGTCCGCATTATCGTGCCCTCCCCGGACACGGGATGCTTGCTGCTCCCAAATGTCATCTTAAGATTACGCTACAAAGTGTCAATCTAAATTTACACAAAGACCTGTGCCTAACCACTTCATTCAGCGTCTGGCTGTGACGAAGCCGGCCAATAGCGGGTTGGTGGAGTTCGATGCCGTCGCATCGCGAAAGCCGCATTGCGCCAGCAAGTCGATGATTTCCAACGCTGTCCGGCAGCGACCCGAGCCCATGGCTGCGAAATAGGTACCGAAATAGAGAGCGGCGAGATTCGGGCCTTCGCTGTCACCAGCCATGGCTTCTGCAACAACCACGGTCGTTCCCGGAGACAGATGGCGGTGCAGGTTCGACAGGATCTGCAGCGCGCGCTCGTCGTCATGGTCACAGAGGATGCGGATCAGGGTCACGCAGTCATGGGTTGCGGGAATCGGGCCCGTGGCGAAGTCGCCGGAATGCAGCGTGGCGCGGTCTAGTATCCCCTGCATGCGCAGGTGGCGCGATGCGAGCTCGGTCACAGCAGGGAGATCGAAGAGGGCGAGTCTCAGGTCTGGATGGCGGACACCGAGTGCGCAGAGAAAGGCACCTTCCCCACCGCCGATGTCGAGTACGGATCGATACTGTCCGAAGTCATGCGAGGTGAGAATGCAGTCCGCGAGCATGGCCTGACTCTCGCGCATCAGGGCCGAATAGGGGGCGACCTCCGCACTCCCCATCATGGCCGGAGCGTTGCCGCGAACATAGGCCCAGTAGCGGCGCAATTCCGTATCACCGACCTCCCCGCGCCAGAAGGCAGCCGCATCGGCAATGTCACGGTACAACATGTCATGATGGCGGATCATTTCGCGCAGACCACAGTCGGCCGCGAGCACTGTGCCGGCATCGGACAAAATCCACAGATCGGGGCCGGCGCTTGCCACGAGGTCGAGGCGCCTTGCCTGATCGAGAAGGTGCCGCATGTGTTCGGGTGGCACGCCGCAGCGCGCAGCGAGAGCGGCGGTCGAACGCACCGTCCCCTCCAACGCCTCGAAAAGGCCGAGATGCACGCAGGCCGACAGGATCTGGGTGTGGACGAAGCCGGTGGTCAGGCGGAAGAGGTTGTTCGCCTTGCGGTTGGCGATGCCGCGCAGAACAGGAAGGCGGGCAAGGAGGGAACGGAAACGGGGTGAGGCGATCTGGCGGTTGCGCCACAGCCGTAGCCGGACGGCGAGCGGATACGCCCTATCCTGATCGTCCGGTGTCAGGTCGGCGGTGCCGCCGATCGGCAGGTTGGCCTGAAAGCCTCTTCCACCGCCGGTGTCCATGGCATCACGCTGCGCTGGTGGCGAGCGTCTTCGGCATCAGCCGCGTCGCTTCGTTTCGGATCATCGAGCGGAAGGCTTCGGCACCCGGGCAATCCGGGACACTGTCGACAGCCTCCGCTACGAGGCGCTTCAGGCGGACAAGGGCGGCTTCCAGGCCGATGCTGGCAACGATGTTGGGCTTGCCATTGCGACTGTCCTGACCGGCGGGCTTGCCTGCGTCCGATTGTCCGACTGCATCATAGAGATCATCTGCCACCTGATAGGCGGCGCCGAGGGCGTCTGCCAAAACCAGCCATTCTCTTGGGTTGCCGCCGGACGCGATCGCGCCGGTGGATACGGCGCCGCTGAACAGCGAGGCCGTCTTGGCGCGGTGGTAGGCGGCAATGTTGATCTCGGGTTCGCTTTCCCAGGCCTGTCCGGCCACCAGGCCGTAGGGGCTGCCGACGGCGTTGGCGATGGTCGCGATCATCGGTGCGGTCAGAAGCGGGGTCGTCTGTGTTTCTCGCGCCACCGTCTCGAAGGCGGCGATGATCAGGCCGTCGCCGACGAGAAGGGCGATCTCCTCGCCGAACTGGGCATGCACGCTGGGTGCGCCCCGGCGCGTCATGGCATTGTCGAAGCAGGGCATGTCGTCATGCACGAGGGATGCACAATGCAGCAATTCGATCGCCACGGCGGCACTGTCTGCGGCAAGAGGTTCGCGGTCTCCACAGGCCGCAGCAACCGCGAGACAAAGGCGGGGCCTGATGCGCGCACCACCGGGAAATACCGCATGCCGCAAAGCTTTCGCCAGGATGGGCGGACATCCGTTTGCGGTGGCATAGCGCAAGGAGCGCTGCATGCCGGATTCGATGCGCTCGGGGAAATCCATGTGGCTCACCTCTAGAGAATGCGCGATTGTAAAATTTTCTGAACTAACTATGGTGTCAATAAAGATTGACACATGTGCGCTGTAAGTCAACCGGTCAAAGGAGTGGGTTTTGTCCGTATCGACCGATAACACCGTCGTGGTGATCGGAGCCGGCATGGCGGGACTTGCGGCGGCCATCCGGCTTGCTGCCGGTGGATATCGTGTCGTCGTGCTCGAGGCGCAGGACGAAGCCGGTGGCAAGATGCGGCGGGTGGATGTCGATGGTATCGGCTTTGATGGCGGCCCGACCGTGCTGACGATGAAATGGGTGTTCGAAGCACTGTTTGCCGCGGCCGGCCGCGAGATCGACGAGGAACTGACGCTCGCGTCATCCTCCGTCATCGCGCGGCACTATTGGCGGGGCGGGGGCAGTCTCGACCTTCATTCCGGTTCAGAGGAGACGGTGCGCGCGATCGAGGATTTCGCCGGCCGCCGAGAGGCAGACGGCTATCGCCTTTTTGCGTCAGACAGTCGGCGGATCTTCGAGGTCCTGAAGGACAGTTTCATAGATGCCTCAAGGCCCAATCCACTCTCCCTGTCTCGCCGCATTGGTCTTGGCCGTCCTGCCGATCTCTTCGCGATCAAGCCCTTTGCGACACTCTGGTCGGCGCTAGGGGGCTACTTTTCCGACGTGCGCCTCCGCCAGTTGTTCGGTCGTTACGCCACCTATTGCGGCTCCTCGCCCTATCTGTCTCCAGCCACGTTGATGCTGGTGGCCCATGTCGAGCAGGAAGGTGTGTGGACCGTGCAGGGCGGCATCCGTGCCCTGGCAAAACGGCTCGAGGCTCTGGCAGTGGGGCTCGGGGTCGAGTTTCGTTACGGCGATTCTGTTATCCGGCTTCTTGAGGATCCATCGCGGCGTGCGGTCTCCGGTGTCGTCACAGCGGCGGGGTACCGCCTCGATGCCAGACAGATCATCTACAATGGGGACGTTGCGGCGCTCGGGCTTTTGATGGGCGTGCCTCCTGATGCAAGCAAGTCCCAAGCCCAGCGCTCGCTCTCCGCCTTGGTGTGCTGCAGCCTCGCAAAACCTGATGGTGTGCCGCTCGCCCATCACACGGTGTTCTTTTCCGACGACTATCAGCGGGAGTTCGACGCGATCTTTGCTCGCCGCGAGGCTCCTGCCGACCCGACCGTCTATCTCTGTGCCCAAGATCGCAACGCCGAGGGTGGTCTGCCTTCGAAGCATGACGGTCCGGAACGGATATACGCCCTGATGAATCTGCCGGCGGACGGTGATCGTCGCCGTCGCGACGAAAGTGAGGTCAGCGCATGTCTGAAGAGCATGGAACAGCGGCTGGCGCTGAACGGCCTGACACTCACCCAGAGCCCGGCGCCGGCGAGCATCACCACACCGGATCGTTTCGCGGAGCTTTATCCGGGAACCGGAGGGGCTCTTTACGGGATGGCCTCACACGGATGGATGGCGTCCTTCGCCCGGCCGGGATCGGAGGGGCCGCTGAAGGGGCTTTATCTCGCGGGGGGCAGCGTGCATCCGGGGCCGGGCCTGCCGATGGCAGCACTGTCGGGCAAACTCGCGGCCGAGCGGTTGATGGCGGACCTGCCTTTGACCAGCCAGTCCCATCGGGTGGCTATCACTGGTGGTATGTCGACGGAACGAGCGATTGTGGGCGCTTCGCCTTCACCGTGATCGCCTTCGTCGGGTCCGTCTTTTCGCCCTATTATCACTGGTCGGGCCGCAAGGATCCGCAGAACCATGTGGCCTTCAACGTCGCGCTTTACGGTCCCCAAGGTCATGCCTGGGCGATGACGGAGCGCGGTGCGCGGCATTTGCGGCGTGCGCGTCGGAGGTTGGAGATCGGCAGCAGTTCCATGCGGATCGAAGGTGCGGAACTGGTGATCGCCTTCGACGAAGTCTTTCTGCCATGGCCGGGGCAGAGGTGGTGGCCCAAGCGCATGCGCGGCGAAATTCGTCTTGCTGCAGACGTTTACGCGGATCAGGCCTATCCGCTTGACCCTGCGGGGCGGCATCTGTGGCAACCGGTTATGCCCAAGGGTCGCGTCACGGTTTCCGGCGATGCCTTGCCGGATGGCGGTTGGTCCGGACAGGGCTATCATGATATGAACTATGGGAGCCGGCCTCTGGAGGACGACTTTAAGGGTTGGGACTGGGCGCGAGGTGCTACCCACGATGGCCGTGCGGTCCTTCTCTACGACGCGATGCTTGCGAGCGGATCCGGCAGGCGCTTTGGCCTCGTTTATACCCATGATGAGGTTCGTGAAATCGAACTGCCGCCGCGGCAAACGCTAACGCCCGGCTTTTGGCGTGTGGGCGGCGGCATTGCCTGCGATCAAACTGCCGATCCGGTCTTGCAGAGCACTTACGAAGATACACCCTTCTATCGGCGCTCCCTGGTGCAGACCGAGATCGACGGCGAGCGTTTGGTCATGATGCACGAGACCCTCGATTGCCGGCGGCTGGCCAATCCACTGGTCAAATTCATGCTGCCTTTCCGCATGCCGCGACGGGCTTAACCCGTTTTGTCATCTCGCTGGCTTTCCTGCTCGGCAGCCTGTGCGCGTGCCTCCGCTTTCAGCTTCTCTTTTCGCAGATCGCGCATCTGCCAGATATAGAATGCGATCGCGAGGCTGAAGACAAAGGCTGCCTCGATCAGGCCGAAATAGCTCTCAAGCAAGGGTCGCCGCCTTGTCCCGAGCGGCGCGCCGCCGTTCGAGGGCTTGCATGCGAGCCTCTGCGTTGAGGCGAAGGAGAATGCCCGTCACGCGCCCGATCGTGTTCTCATCTTTCGTCTCCGAAGCGGCCGGACGCAACAAGCCCTGGCCTTGCTGCAGGCTGCCGCTCACCGTCACGAGGTCTCGCGCAGCGGGATCGGCGCGGCTATGCAGATCCCGGATCGCCGTTGCGGTCCAGCGGCTGTCTTCGTATCGCGCCCTGATCATCAGGCCGATCTTGGTTCCGAGCCCGGTCGTTGCTCGTTTCGAGATACTGTCATAGCCGTTTTCCGCAATGCTCGTCCCGATCGCCTCGTAGACAAGGGCTGCTGTTCTGATTGCGTGTCGGCATGGTTTGGGCAGGCTGCGAATGCCGGCATGGCCGAGCCGGTAATGTCGGGCCGCCTCATCGAGAAGGCGTTCTACGACGGCGCCGAGTGCCGGGGAGAAGCGCGGCTCGCGTAGAAAGGCCTCTGCATCGATGCCCTGTTCACCCAGCCAGTCGAGCGGCAGATAGAGCCTGCCGTTTCGCGCATCCTCGCCGACGTCACGGGCGATGTTGGTCAGCTGCATGGCGATGCCGAGGTCGGCGGCACGGGCCAGCGCCGCTCTGTCGCGCACACCCATGACCGAAGCCATCATCAGGCCGACGCTCGACGCGACACAGGTCGCATAGGCCTTCACATCATCAATCGTTTCGTGGCGACGACCTTCGAGATCCATGGCAAAGCCATCGAGCAGGGCCTCGACCACCGGTTTGGGGATGGCGTGATCGTGAACCACGCGCGAAAATGCACGGTCGCAGGCGAAGGGGGCGGGCTCCCCGTCATAGATCAGGTCGAGACGTTGTCTCAGCCTTGTCAGGGCCGGCATGCCGCTCCGCGGGTCGTCGATCAGATCGTCCGAATGGCGGCAGAACGCGTAGAGCGCGCGGGCCGCCTGTCGCGTCTGGGCCGGGAGGAGCAGGGAGGCCAGATGAAAGGATTTCGACCCTCGCCGGATCGCGGCGGAGCAGGCCTTCTCGTCTTCGATCTCACCGGAAAAACCATAGTTCAGCAGGATCGGTCGGCGGATCAGTGGCCGGGCGAGGTGTTTGCCGGGAAGAGTGTCGAGTGTGGTCATGAGCGGGCGTCCCTCGAATCTTGCTGCCACTGAGTTGCCAGGAGAGTGACCGGATCCGGAACCAGCTCGGCGACAATACGGGCCGAAGAGACGACGCCTGGCAGTCCGGCTCCCGGATGCGTGCCGGCACCACAGAGGTAGAGATTGTCGAGTTCCTCGCTCTTGTTGTGCGGACGAAACCAGGCGCTCTGGAACAGCTTTGGTTCGAGCGCGAAGGCAGCCCCCTGCCAGGAAAGCAGCCGGTCACGGAAGTCGATCGGGGTCGCGAGACGGGAAGTGACGATGTGGCGCGACAGATCGGGGAGGACAGTCTCTTCGAGCCGCTGCTCGATCTTTCGGCGGTAGCGCTCGGCCGTTTCCGCCCAGTCGGTCGCGCTCGCCAGATTGGGCACCGGGCTCAGCACGTAGAAGGCGTCGCAACCGGGTGGAGCAAGCGAGGGGTCACTCGCAGTCGGCCGGTGCAGATAGAGGCTGAAGTCGTCGGCAAGGCGATGTTTTCTGAAGATGTCGTCGAGCAGGTCCCTGTAACGCGGCCCAAAAAGCATGGTGTGGTGCAAGACGTCGTCGTAGCGCCGGTTCGTGCCGAAATACCAGACGAAGAGGCTCATCGAATAGTCGCCCCGCTTGAGCTTCGCATCGGTCCAGCGACGGCGCGGATAGGCCTTCAACAAATGCCCGTAGGTGGTCGCGGGGTCGGCATTGGAGATGACGATGTCGGCAGCGATCCGTTCACCGGAGGCAAGCCTCACGCCGGTCGCCCGTCGCCCCTCGGTCTCGATTTCGGTCACAGTTTCCTCGAGGCGAATGCGGCCCCCATTGCGGGTCACCAGCGAAGCGATGCCACGCACGAGGGCATTGGTGCCGCCGATTGCGTGGTGCACGCCGTATTTTCCCTCCAGGTGCGCGATCAGGCAATAGAAGGAGGTTGCCGAAAACGGGTTGCCGCCGATGAGTAGCGGATGGAAGGAAAACAGGGTGCGCAGTTTGTCGCTGCGGAAATGCTTTGAGACGACGGAATAGACAGAGCGATAGCCTCCCAAGCGAATGAGGCGTGCCAGCGTCTTGGCGGTGAAGAGCAAGCTGTGAAACGGCTTGTGGGCGAGCTGTTCGAAGGCGACCTCGTAGATGCGGCGGCTCTCGTCGAGGAAGCTGCGGTAACCGGCGACGTCCCTGGGCTCGATCCGGGCGATCTGCTTCTCCATCGCCGCGCGGTCGCCGGAATAGTCGAAGACCGTACCATCATCAAAGCGGACCCGGTAGAAGGGGGTGTTGGGCTTCAACTCCACATCGTCGCTCAACCGGCCACCGCAATCGCGCCAGAGGTTTTCGAACAGCCAGGGGGCGGTGATGATGGTCGGGCCGGCATCGAAGGTAAAGCCGTCCTGCCTGTGGGCATAGGCGCGGCCACCCGGCTCGTCCAGCGGGTCGAGGATGGTGACCCGATAGCCTTTGGCACCGAGCAGCGCCCCGGTCGTCAGGCCGCCGACGCCGGCGCCGATGATGACGGCATGCGGCCGGTTGTCGATCGGGCGGGGTTGTGGTTTGTGGAAGCGTCCGGCGATGTTCATGCTGCGTCTGCCCCATTTGATCTCTGTTCGCCGATCGCCTCATCCAGCCAGCGGACCACATCGGCAGCTCGACATTCGTGCAGCAGATGTCCGCCGCGGTCCGTCAGGACGAGACGGCTGCCAGCGGCCTGCCGGGCCGCATGGGTCGAGTTTTCAATCGGCACCATCGGATCGTCGCGAGCGGCGATCAGCGTCATGGGGAAGGGCAGGCGCCGCAACGTGGCGTCGAAGCGGGTGAGATCCCAGGCCGCCATCATGCCGAGTGCGCCCCGGACGTGGGCGGGCGAGGCGAGCAGTAGGCGGTAGAGTGCCTTGCCTTCTTCGTCGATCGCGGAGCCGGTCGCTGACAGAAGATTTCCGCCGAGTGGTGTTGCGCGCGCGAGCAGCGAGAACATCGATGCGGAAAAGGGATTGGCAAAGAGCGCCTTGGCGAGCGGCGAAAACAGCGCATTGCCGCGGATTGGGAGATAGGCGCCGTTGATGCCGACGACATGGCGCGGCACGGCCGAGGCCTGGCTGGCCGCGAGCATGACGGCGATGGCCGCACCGGCCGAGTGGCCGACGATAATGGCAGGGCACCGGTCGATGAGGGCGAGGAGTTCCGTCAGCGCCCGCACCATGCCCGGAAGCGAGAGGTCGCCCGGACCACGTGTGCGCGTGAAGCCATGCCCGGGAAGGTCGGGGGCCACGACGCGGAAGCGCGTGGACAGAAGCGGCAGCAGGTGCCGCCAGGAATGGGAGGCAGCACCTGTGCCGTGCAGAAGCAGGATGACAGATGCGTCTTCCGGTCCTGCGAGCTGGACGTGCCAGTCGCAGGAGGCGGTCTTCAGGAACTGGCTCGCGCTGCGGTTCGGCCAGGAAAAGCCGTCTGTCTCCCAGCGAAGCCCGTCCCGATCACCACTCATGTCCGGGCCTCCTGCATGGAGCGGTCGACGAGATGCGAGACACGTCCGGCATCGGCCTTTTTCAGCACATGCAGATCGGCGCCCAGCATTTGGGCGAGATTGGTGACACTGTCGCGGGGCCGCCGCGCGATGTCGATGCAGATCGTCCGGAAGTCTCTGAGCTTGCAGGATGCGGCGAGCCGCGAAAGCTCATCGGCCGCCCGTGCTCGATCCGGCGTGCCATCGAGGGCGATATTGCCGCTGCCATCCGTCAGAAGGACGAGGACCGGGCTGCTGCCACGACGTTCGACCGATAGTGCCAGTTCCAGACCCGCCTTGAGGCCGGCGGCGAGTGGCGTTGGGCCACCTCCCGGCAGTGCAGCGAGCTTGCGCTTGGCGGCCGTCAACGAGCGAGTGGGGGGAAGAAGGAGATCTGCCCCGGTGCCCCTGAAAGCAATGAGGGCGACCTCGTCGCGACGGACATAACAGCGGGCGAGAAGTTGCTCGATAGCGCCCTTGGTCTCGCCGAGCCGCTCTAGGGCGGTCGAGCCGGAAGCATCGACGACGAAGATCGCGGTCGAGGGGGCGGCATGGCGTAGCCGCACGTAGCGGAAGTCGTCGCGTGTAACGAAGGCGCGCGGGGTTCTCCCTTCTGTCAGCTGTGTGGCATCCGCTTTGCCCAAGGCAAGGCGCTGGGCGGCCCTGATCCGCTGGAAGGGGGCTGCCGCGCGTAAGGTCGCGACGATGTCCGGCTTCGCCTCCGGATGCGGTGGTGCGAGACCGATGCCGAATGGTCGGCCCCGGCGGGCATTCTTGCGGACGCCTCCGGATTTCCCGGCAGAGCCCGCTCCACGGGTGGGGCGTTGGCAAATCGAGAGCCAGGGATCGGCTACGAGCGCACCGGCCTGAACGGCTGCCAGCATTTCGGTCAGCGTGTCGAGTTGAGACGGTGTCGTCGTGGGCTCAGACGGTTCTTCCGGCTCGGTCATGTCTGCTGGTGGGCGCTTGTCTTCCGCTCGTTGCGGGTGCTGATCGATGTCGGGTTCGGGCTCGTTTACCTCAGTGGGGGAAGCTTCGGGCTGTGGAGCAAGGCGGAGGCCGAGGCAGAGCCTAAGGGCGATCAGTACGTCGCTTTCATTGGCTGCCAAGCGACCGTCGTGCCAGGCGAGTAGTCTTGCCGCGCGAACGAGATGCCCCAGAATGCGCGGCGAGCGGTGGCCGGCAGACAGCGACAGCGAGGCGAGGGCCTTCATGAGCCGGTCGTCGATCGTTACGGTGCGCCATGCGGGATCAACGTCAGCAGTGAAAACCGCTGCTGCGGATGTGCTCGTCGTGTGGTGCCAGGCGATTCCATCGAGATCCACTCGCAGCGCGAGCCGGTCGCCGAGCAGACTGGAAATCGGCGCTTCCTCGTCGAGGGATTCGTCGATGGCAATGACCAGAAAACCACCTGCAATGGGCTGGTCCACGGATTTTGCAACCAAAGCGGCGAGAGCCGGATCGAGGCGCTCTGCCATCGGGATCAACAGTATGCCTCCCTCAGCGCGGGCGAGAAGTCCCTGCTGACGGATCATCCTGCCTTGCGTCGAGGTCGCTGCGAGGTCGATCCCGCCGATGAGATTGGCGAAGGAACTGCCCGGCGGCAGCCGTGTCCATTGGGTATTGGCGCCCAATCGATCCTGCAGGCGGGACAGGAAAAGGTCGCGGACACCACCAGATCGTGCCTTGAGCCAGAGGCCGCCGATCGCCGCCCTTCCAACGCAGAGGAGTTCGATGGCGAGAAGGGCATCGGCCCATAGCTCAGCTCCCCGATCATCCAGTGCCTGTTCGAAGGCTTCGTGCGGGCCGAGCTCAGCCATGAACGTGACCGGCGCTGATCGTTGCCAGCGCCCGCTCGACCCTCGGCGTTGAGCCGGCGTCGTCGAGTGGGTCACGCCGCAGGCGGTGGCAGAGGACCATGGGCGCTATTTCGGCGATATCATCCCAGGTGACGAGCTTGCGTCCGGCAAGTGCCGCTGCGGCGCGGCCCGCGCGCATGAGTGTTAGTTCGCCTCGCATGCCGTCAATGCCGAGCCTCAGGCATAGCTGCGACATGCGCATTACGACGTTGTCGGGGATGTCGACTTGGCGGAGGATCTTGCGGGCTGCGATGACGCGTCGGCCGATCGCCTCGTCCCGTTTCGCCCAGAGTTTCGCAAAGGCTGTCGGATCGGTCTCATAGGCGTCGCGGCGACGGATGACGTCGATGCGCTGATCGATGTCCTCGATGGTGCGGACGTCCACCGAGAGGCCGAAACGATCCAGCAGCTGGGGACGAAGGTCGCCTTCTTCCGGATTGCCGCTGCCGACGAGCACGAAGCGGGCGGCATGGCGGATGCTGAGGCCTTCGCGTTCGACGACATTGACGCCAGAGGCTGCGGCATCGAGGAGGAGGTCGACCAGATGGTCTTCGAGCAGGTTGATCTCGTCGATGTAGAGAAAGCCTCTGTTGGCTGCGGCCAGCAGCCCGGGTTCGAAGTGCTTTTCGCCGGCCACCAGCGCCTTTTCGATGTCGAGTGATCCACAGACGCGATCTTCCGTGGCGCCGAGTGGCAGGTCGATCATGGGTGCCCGATGCTTGACGATCGGCGGCGGCTTCAGACCTTTGGCCGGGTTGCAGACGGTACAGGCCGGCTGGGGCTCTGCCGGCAGGCAGTTGTAGCGGCAACCGGTGCGCGTTTCGATCGGTGGCAACAGCTCCGTCAGAGCCCGAACGGCGGTCGATTTTCCCGTTCCGCGATCGCCGAAGATCAGCACGCCGCCGAGCAGAGGTTCGACTGCGGCCATCAGGAGAGCCTTCTTCATGTCCTCCTGTTCGACGATGGCGGCGAATGGGAATGGTTGGGCCATGGATCCCGTCTCGGTTCGAGTGTCAAATTTAGTTTACACTTTTCGCCGTCGCTTTGAAGGGGGTGTCGATGGGAATCTTGTTTCTCAACGAAAACGGCCGCGCTTAAGGCGCGGCCGATGGCATCACGTTCATTGTTTCGATCAGGTTCTCAGCACCCGGTAGATCGCCGGGATGACCAGCACCGTCAGCAGCGTCGAGGAGATCAGGCCGAAGAGCAGCGAGATTGCCAAGCCCTGGAAGATCGGGTCGGTCAGGATGACCGCGGCACCGATGATGGCGGCAAGGGCTGTCAGGAGGATCGGCTTGAAGCGGATGGACCCAGCCTCGATCAGCACGTCCGTCAGCGTCTTGTCGGTGTGATCGGCGTGGCGGATGAAGTCGACGAGCAGGATCGAATTGCGAACGATAATGCCGGCAAGCGCGATAAAGCCGATCATCGATGTCGCCGAGAATGGCGCGTCGAACAGCCAGTGACCGCCAAGGATGCCGATGAAGGTCAGTGGGACGGGCGTGAGGATGACGAGCGGTACCTTGAAGGAGCCGAACTGGGCGACGACGAGGATGTAGATGCCGAGGAGCGCGATCATGAAGGCGGCGCCCATGTCGCGGAAGGTCACCCAGGTGACTTCCCATTCGCCATCCCAGAGCAGTGTTGCCTCGTCCTCGTTGGTCGGCTGGCCGTTGAGCGAGATCACCGGCTTGGGCAGGCCCGTCCAGTCCTGCGCGTCGATCGCCTCCTGTACGGCGAGCATGCCGTAAAGCGGGGCCTCGAAATCGCCGGCCAGTTCGGCCGTCACCATTTCGGCGCTGATGCCGTTGTGGCGGAAAATCGGCAGGGAGGTCTTCTCGTCGAGGACACGCACGACATCGCCGAGTTCGACCACGCCCTTGTCGCCCGGCAAGACATTGGCCGGCATCGGGGTCGAGAGGAAGCGCTCGTCGATGACCTTTTCACCCTTGGCCCGCTCCAGCCGGATCGGGATCGGCGGACGGCCTTCGCCGCGATGGGAGTAACCGATGGTCTTGCCGTTCGACAGGATCGAGATCGTATCGAAAACGTCGCCTTCCTCGACCCGGAAGAACTCCGCGTCGTTGGTCGATATGACCAGTCGCTTGCGCGGGGCCTCGACGCCATAGGAATTGTCGACATCGACGATGAAGGGGACCGAGCGGAAGGCCGCCTCGACCTTGGCGGCGACGGCGCGACGGATTTCCGGTGTCGCGCCATAGATTTCGGCAAGCAGGGTCGCCATGACCGGCGGGCCCGGCGGTGGCTCGACGACCTTCAGGCTCGTTCCTTCGGGCATGGCGATCGCTGCAATCTTCTGACGGATGTCGAGGGCGATATCATGGCTCGTGCGGTCGCGTTCCGCCTTCGGCGTCAGATTGATCGCCACGTCTCCCTGATAGGAGGCGGCGCGCATGTAGGCATGGCGAACGAGGCCGTTGAAGTTGAAGGGGGCCGCCGTTCCGGCATGGGTCTTTACGGAGACCACTTCCGGCATGGCGAGAACGGTGCGGCCTACAGCCTGGGCAATGGCATCGGTCGCCTCGACGGACGAGCCCTCCGGCAGGTCGATCGTCACCTGCAGTTCCGACTTGTTGTCGAAGGGCAGGAGTTTCACAGTGACGTGCTTGGTGTAGAACAGGCTGAGGGATCCAAGCGTCAGCAGCCCGACCAGACCTAAGAAGATCCAGCTGCGGGTCTTGGTGGCCAGGATGGGGCGGGCGGTTACGGCATAGAGCCGCCCGAGTTTTCCACCCGTCTCGTGATCCTCATGGGCGTGGACGGGCGCATTGCCGGCGACCTTCAACATCAGCCAGGGCGTCACCATCACTGCAACGAAGAAGGAGAAGATCATCGCCGCCGAGGCATTGGCCGGGATCGGGCTCATATAGGGGCCCATCATGCCGGAGACGAAGAGCATCGGCAGGAGGGCGGCGACGACGGTCAGCGTCGCGACGATGGTCGGGTTTCCGACTTCAGCGACGGCCTCGATGGCGCTTCGCTGGCGCGAACGCTTGTCGCCCATGCCCCAGTGGCGGGCGATGTTTTCGATGACGACGATCGCGTCATCGACGAGAATGCCGATCGAGAAGATGAGGGCAAAGAGCGAGACACGGTTCAGCGTGTAGCCCATCAGCCACGAGGCGAAGAGGGTCAGGAGGATCGTCACGGGGATGACAATCGCGACGACCAGGGCTTCACGCCGGCCGATCGCCAGCCAGACGAGCGCGATGATCGAGACGGTGGCGAGGGCGAGGTGGTAAAGGAGTTCGTTCGCCTTCTCGTCGGCGGTTTCCCCGTAGTTGCGGGTTACCTCGACATGGATATCCTCAGGGATCAGCTTGCCTTCCAGGGCTTCGACGCGCTCAAGGATTGCCTCGGCAACCACCACGGCGTTCGAGCCGGCGCGCTTGGCGATGGCGAGGGTGACAGACGGCACGCGCTCGATGGCTTCGCCAGCTTTCCGCAAGGTGGAGACCCGCGCTTCGATGGTGTCGGTGGCGAAGCCTACCGTTGCGACATCACGGACATAGACCGGGCGACCATCGCGGGCGGTCAGCAGCAGGTTACCGATTTCGGCCGGCGTGGACAGGGTCTCGCCGGCGATAACGTCGATCTGTTGACCGCTTTCGCGCACCTGCGAGGCGGGCATCGCCGTATTGGCACCGCCGACCTTTCCGGCAAGCTGCTGCAGGGTAATTCCGTAGAGGGCGAGCTTTTCCGGCTGGGGTGAAATGCGGATGGTCTCGTTGGTTTCGCCGACCACATAGGTCAGGCCGACATCGCCGACCTTGGCAACTTCGTTGCGAACCTCGCGCACGATGCGGGTCAGATCGTTGGCACCGACTTGGCTGCTCGCGTCCTTGGTCGGGGAGAAGGTCAGCGTGACTATCGCTACGTCGTCGATGCCGCGGCCCACGACCTTCGGTTCAGTAATGCCGACCGGAATGCGGTCGATGTTGGCGCGCACCTTGTCGTGGACGCGCAGGACTGCGGCATCCGAGGATGTTCCGACCAGGAACCGGGCGGTCACCATGACCATGTTGTCCATGGACTGGGAGTAGATGTGCTCGACGTCGTTGATGCTCTTGACGACGGTTTCCAGCGGTTCGGTGATCAGCTTCTGGGCGTCGTCCGCGCGCAGGCCCGGAGCCTCGACGATGATGTCGACCATGGGCACCGAAATCTGCGGTTCTTCCTCACGCGGCAGGGTCAGCAGCGCGACGAGACCGAAGGCGAAGGCGGCGATCAGGAAGAGGGGGGTGAGCGGCGACTTGATGAAGGCGCGCGTGAGGTTGCCGGCAATGCCCAGATTGGCCATCGGGGTATCGTCTTCGGGCTCCGCGCCACTGGACGTCTTTTCAATATGGTCGGTCAATTCGTCACCACGACATCACCGACCACGAGACCGGACAGGATCTCGATCTGCTCCTGTCCATCGAGTTCCAGGGCATTGCCGGCGACCACGGCGCGTTCCACTACCTTGTCGCCCTCACGCACGGCGACGAAATCGATGCCTGCGCGGCTGGATAGGGATGTGGAGGGCACCATCAACGCCTGACGATTTCCGACAGGCAGTTCGACGAGAACCCTTGCAGCGACGAAATCGGTGTCGAGGTCATCGACCTCCACATCCGCGGTGACTCGACCGCCCTCGATCTGCGGATAGATCTTCACGAGTTCGCCTTCGAGCCTTTCGCCCGCAGCTTCAATGCGAATCCGAGCGCCCTGCGACAGTTCATGGGCGTGGCGTTCGGGAATGGCGAGCCGCAGGAAGAGCCCGCCGCCAGCGATTGTAGCTATTGTTTCGCCGGCCATGGCGACGGCGTCGCGGGTGACGGGCACGGAGATGACGCGACCTTCCGATGGCGCGAGAACCGCACCCTCGGAGGTCTGCTGAACGAGAAGGGAGCGCTGAGCTTCGGCCTGGCGAACCTGGTTGGTGATCACGTCAAGCTGGGTACTCAGCTGATCAAGGCGCTGGGTGCTGGTTGCGCCGCTGCGGACGAGACGCTCAGCGCGCTCGAGTTCCACGCGGGCGTCGTTCATCGAAGCGTTCAGGCCCTGAAGCTGGGCGTCGACCGCCTTGATCTGGAAGTCGATCTTCTGATCCGTGACTTCTGCGATCACGTCTCCGGCCTTGACGAGGTCACCCTCGGTTACATTGAGCCGAACCATGGTTCCACCGAGGCGAGCCCTTGCGAGCACGGTGTTGCGTGGCTGGATCTGGCCATAGACAGCCTTCATCTCCGGTATGCTGACGGTCTGGAGCTTGATGTCGGCCGCGTGGGCGGCGGATAGTCCCGCTGTCGTCAGGGCAGTGAACAGGATGATGAAGGAGGAGGGCTGCATGATGGATATCCTCAGAATGCGGTGCCGGGTCGCAGGCCCAGCTTGCGAAATATCATGGCCGCCGGGCAGAAGCCGGTGAAGGCCGACTGCAGCAGGTTCACGCCTATGAAGGCGGTGAACCAGACAAAGCCTGGATGGACGAAGTGGGTGAGCAGAAGAGAAACCAGGACCATGAACCCGGCAAAGGCGAGAACGGCGCGATCAATCGACATGTCTTTCTCCTTAAAATACATATCTACGATTATACGTATATATCAGGCGAAGCGAAGTCAAGCTGCCGCGTGCGTTATGCGGTGCGGCTCAAGTCGCTGCAGTCAGGCGATGCAGTCGGACGTTTTGCAGAAACTGTTATAGAGGGTGCCGATCACCGCGCGGGCTGGCTCGCTCTCGATGCGGTACCAGATCGTCTGTCCGTCGCGCCTGCCGGCGATGATTTTTTCCCGACGCAGAAGTGCCAGGTGTTGGGAGACGGTGCTGTCGCGAATGCCGAGAAATTCCGCCAATTGTCCGACGGAATGTTCGCCATCGGCGAGGCGGCAGAGGATCAGCAGACGATATCGGTTCGATAGCGACTTCAGGAGTTCGCTGGCCATATCGGCGCCAGCCTTCATCCGCTCAGGATCAATCTTCATAGATACGAATGTATATCATAAACGAATGCTGGCAAGTGTTGACATGCCGCGCATGCACTACAAATATAATATAAATACTATGTGTTTGGCGCCGATCATCCTCGCGTCGACATTTTGCGTTGAGGGAGCCCTCCATGAGCATTCGCAGCATTGATCCCAGTTTTCATGTCGCCGGCCAAATCAAGCCTTCGCAACTGCGCGAAATCGCGGATCTCGGCTTCAAGACTTTGATCTGCATGCGTCCGGACAAGGAAGGCTTTTTGCAGCCGTCGTTCGAGGAAGTGGAGGAGGCAGCGCGAGGTGTCGGACTGGAAGCGTAATATCTGCCGGTCGTCCCCGGATCGGTCTCCTTCGATCAGGCGCGACAGCTCAAGGACCTGCTGTCCAGGCAAGCCGGCCCGATTCTCGCATATTGCGCCTCCGGCATGCGCTGTGTCGCTGCCTAAGACTTGGCCAAGCGGGCCTGATAGGCCCTGATCGCCTGCAGCCGTGCTCGGTGAGGCAAATCACAAGAATTAGGGATCGACGCAACCGGTGATTTGTCCTCCTATGCCCGTCTCTCGAGGGGCGGTTGCTATGGATCAATTGCGCACAGAACACTATGGCGGCAGTCCATGCGTCGTTTACGCCGGTGTCGAAGAATATCTCGAGGAACCGGTCTGGCAGGCCGCAACGTTGCTTCATGCACGTCCGGGCTTCGAGAGCGCCGTGCTTGCCTATTGCCGCAGCATGATCGAACCCAACGGCTTTCGCTGGCCGGCAAACAAGATCTTCGCCCAAAAAACGCGCTACATCACATGCTACATGCTGATCGCCCTCGCAAGCCGCTTCGACCGCGGGATCGGTCCGGCACCGACGATGACTTTGTTGCAGAGCGTCGTGCCCGGCAGTGCTCGGCAGGTCAGCGATCTGATCGCGGGGCTGAGGGCAGGCGGCTACGTGACCGCCGAACCTAGCACGAGCGACCGACGCGAGGTGCGCCTTCGGCCGACTGCGCCGCTCATCGTGAAAATTGCACGCTCGCCCCTCGCATTCCTTGCATCGTCCGCTCTGCTCGAAGAGCATTCGTTGCATGACTGGCTGACTGTTGATCCATTCCGATGGGGCGACCTCTTCGCGCGCTCGATGGACGCCATCATCACAAAGGACGTGCTGTTTGCGCCCTTTCCGACGGTCGTCGATTTCTCCGGCCGAGATAGTGGATATCTGATCCTGTGCGCCGTGATCGGCGCTCATCTCGCCAAATCGGGAGGGGAAAGCTGGGATCTGCCGCTCAGCTATGACGGTCTTTCACAGCGTTTCCAGGTCTCACGCCAGCACGTGGGCAATGTTCTGGCACCATCCGTGAAACGTGGTCTCGTCAGCATCCGCAGCGGCCGGATCGAGAATGTCGACGAGGGATTGCTCACCGAGTTCTTCTGGTGGAGCGCCGGACAGATGGCGCATTATCAGATGGTTGCGCGTGAATCGTCGTCTGGCTGACGCATATGGCAGAATCTAAGCGTTGATTTAGAAATTCTTTAATTGCTGGTGGGCTAAATTGATTCCGAGTTGCAGAATCAGGATTGCACGCCGGTCGGACAGGGCGATCAACATCCTGACAAGGTGCCAGCCGGTCGGGCTTGCGAGGAGAAATTGCAGATGAACATGTCAAATGCCGCGGATGCCCTGGAAATCATCGCCTTTCGCCTGCATCAGCAGGAATTCTGCGTCAAGACGACGTCCATCCGCGAAATCCGTGGCTGGGCACCGGTAACGCCGATCCCCCATTCTCCGTATGAAGTTCTCGGCGTGATGAACCTGCGCGGCACGGTCATCCCGATCGTCGATCTCGCCGTCAAGCTGGGCATGCCGGCAGCCCAAGCGACGGAGCGCAGCGCCGTGGTGGTGACCGAAGTCAACGGCATGACGGTCGGCTTGCTGGTCGATGGCGTGTCGGACATTCTGACGGTGGCCGGCAGCACTTTGCAGCCGCTTCCGGCGGCGACCGGCCCGAGTGCAGCCTTCTCGGACGGTATCATTGCTCATGACAAGAGCATGATCTGCTTCCTCAGCCTCGAGCGAATGTTTGGCGAGGACGACCCGTCTTCCTGGGGCATGGCAGCCTGATCCGATACGGGGGGCAGGTTGCGCCCTGTTTTCATTCGGGCGCGCTTGGCGCCCGACAGAGGTCTCTTTCAAGCGCGAGTATACACCGTGTGCTCGTCGAGTTTGGTTGCGACATGGCGCGCGCGTCGTAGGGGGCTGATCAAGTTCTCCGTCGCATGCACGCCTCCGACCGAAGCGAGCGAGAACCGGCGGCAGTGTTCGTCAAGACCCCACCGTTTCAGCGACGATGCATGGCTCCATCGGCCTAGTATCCTCTATGTCGTGACAGGGGATCGGCGAGCGGCGACATCGTAGTACCACCATCTCTGTTGATTTCGGCTCGCAGACGCAAACGCACCGGCCCCCTCTCGGATAGCCGGTGCATGTTGCGTCGATCTTTCGGTTGTATTTCGGGCGATCAGGCCGCCGTTTCGTAACGGGCCATGTTTCGGTGGCTCATCAGGGATCGGTCCAACGTCTTGCTCGGACCGAGCAAGGCGAGAACCTCGTCAGCGAAGGCCTCGGCATTGCGGATCGCCTTTTCGCCGCTGCCGGTTGCGGTGCCTTCGAGTTTGCGCAAGGGGCGATTGAGGTCGAACATCTCGCGGAAGGCCGCCCTTTCGGCGATCGGCGTGTCGAGTACGTTGATCTCCTGCGCTGCCAGCAGCTTCTTCACGGCCGACATGGAGCGGGTGGTGATCGCGGGGTTGACCCGGGACAAGACGACAGAATGAGGAATGCAGATACCGGCCTTGCGGTCGAGATATCGCAGCAGGTCGAGCACCTGTGCGCCGCCCTGCGCGTCCATGCTGCTGCCCTGGATCGGAACGAAGACATGGTCGGAAAGGCCGACGGCCGAGGCCAGAAGGGGTGACTGGATACCGGGAAGGTCAATGATGACAAAATCCCATTCCTGCCGACGTTCGTGGACGATCTTCTGAATGGTGGAGGTGGAGACATAGGTCTCGACAGACAGGCGTGGAATGAGTGGCGCGCCTTCCTGCCAGCGCGAAAACCACCGTTGCGGATCGGCATCCAGAACGCAGACACGATGATTGCGATGGAGAAGTTCGGTGGCGAGCAGAAGGGCTGTGGTCGTCTTGCCTGCGCCGCCTTTCGTGTTTGCGAAAGTGATCACTGCCATGGGGTATTCCTGGTTCGGGTCTCGGGAGCCGGAATCGCTCATGCAAAAGGCACAGGCATCGTGCAGTCAAAATTATAAAGAAACGTGGTTAACAAGATATTGCGACTTTTGGGGAGGTTATGCGCTTTGGCTAAACTTCGGGCTTTCTCTGCCCTTCAGGGCTCCCCCCGGGTGGAGTTGCAATGGGCAGCTGTTAACTTTCGACATCCTCAAGTAGAGTGTCCGGCGTGCAAGGAGTGCGACAAGTTTATGCTGCAGTGCACAACATATAATAGTACTTTTGCTCTTTACAGCCGCTTAGACGTTGCCTATGCATAATGACAGACACCGTGGAGGCGGTGTCTTTTCAAGGGAGGACATCATGACATTTCTTCGCAAGCTTGCGCTCAGCGCAAGCGTGATCGCACTCGGCTGCTCTTCGGCTCTCGCTGCAGACCTGACCGTCGGCTTCTCGCAGATCGGTTCCGAATCGGGCTGGCGCGCGGCTGAAACATCCGTCACCAAGCTGGAAGCTGAGAAGCGCGGCATCGAACTGAAGTTCGCCGATGCGCAGCAGAAGCAGGAAAACCAGATCAAGGCCATCCGCGGTTTCATCGCCCAGGGCGTTGATGCCATCCTGGTCGCTCCCGTCGTCGCAACCGGCTGGGAAGACGTTTTGACCGAAGCCAAGGAAGCCGAAATTCCGGTCATCCTGCTCGACCGCGGCGTTGACGCTCCCCAGGATCTCTACCTGACCTCGGTCGCGTCCGACCAGGTCAAGGAAGGCCGCGTTGCCGGCGAATGGCTTGCCACCACTGTCGGCGACAAGCCGTGCAAGGTAGTCGAACTGCAGGGCACCGTCGGTTCGACGCCTGCGATCAACCGCAAGAAGGGCTTCGAAGAAGCGATTGCCGGCAAGGCGAACATCACCATTGCCCGCAGCCAGACCGGCGACTTCACCCGCGCAAAGGGTAAGGAAGTCATGGAAGGCTTCTTGAAGGCTGAAAACGGCGGCAAGGACATCTGCGCCATGTACGCCCACAATGACGACATGGCCGTCGGCGCAATCCAGGCGATCAAGGATGCCGGCCTGAAGCCGGGCACCGACATTCTCGTCGTCTCGATCGACGCTGTTCCGGATATCTTCGCCGCCATGGTTGCCGGCGAAGCCAATGCGACCGTGGAACTGACCCCAAACATGGCAGGTCCGGCCTTCGATGCGCTCGACGCATTCCTGAAGGACGGCAAGCAGCCGGAGAAGTTTATCATCACGGAATCCAAGCTCTACACGCCTGCGGACAACCCGCAGGGCGAGTATGACAACCGCAAGGGCCTCGGTTACTAAGGTAACCCTCCCGGCAGAGACCCCGCCCTCCCTGGTGGCGGGGTCTCTGTCGCTTTCTCCCGAGACAAATCGGGGCTAGCTTCGTGGGAGAGGGGGAAGAGGCATATGACCGAGCATCCATCGATCGTGCTTGCGGCGGCGGGCATTACCAAGACATTCGGCAATCATACGGCGCTCGACGGCGTCGACATCGCCTTTCATCGCGGCGAGGTGCATGCGCTGCTCGGCGAGAATGGTGCCGGTAAATCCACCCTGATCAAGATCCTGACGGGGGCCTATATTCCGGATGGCGGGACGATTTCCGTCGATGGCGAAACAGTCAATTTCACCACGCCGCAGCAGGCGCAGGCACTGGGCATCGGCACGGTCTACCAGGAGGTCAATCTCCTGCCCAACATGACCGTCATCGATAATCTCTTCATCGGCCGTCAGCCGACCAACCGCTTCGGTCTCGTCGACAAGCGCCGGATGGAGCGGGAATCGCGCGAAATCCTGACGACCTATGGTCTCGACATCGATGTGAAGGCGGAGCTTTCAACCTTTTCCGTCGCCGTCCAGCAGATCATTGCGATTGCCCGTGCCGTCGAACTCTCCGGCAAGGTGCTGATCCTCGACGAGCCGACGGCCAGCCTTGACCGGTCCGAAGTCGAGAAACTGTTCGGCATCGTACGGCAGCTGCGCGACCGTGGTCTCGCCATCGTCTTCATCACCCATTTCCTCGATCAGGTCTTCGAACTGTCGGACCGGGTCACGGTTCTGCGCAACGGCCGTCTCGTCGGCACGCAGGCGATTGCCTCGCTCGACCGCACCAGCCTGGTGCGGATGATGCTCGGCAAGGATCTCGCTTTTCATCATCCCGATGTTCTCGGCGAAGAGGGCGAAGTCGGCGAGACGCTGATGGAGTTCGAGGGCTTTGGCCTCACAAACAGCGTCCAGCCCTTCGATCTCAAGATCCATCGCGGCGAAGTCGTCGGTATCGCCGGTCTCCTCGGTTCCGGCCGTACGGAAATGGCGCGGTTGATGTTCGGCATCGACCATGCCGACAGCGGCGCGATCAAGATCGACGGCACGACACGGCAGGTGCGAAATCCGCGCGAAGCCGTCGAGCTCGGCTTCGGCTTCTGCCCGGAGGACCGTAAGATCGACGGCATTTTCGGTGATCTGTCGGTTCGCGAGAACATCGTCATCGCCATGCAGGCGCGGCTCGGCTGGTTCAAGGCCTTGAACCGCGACGAGCAGCTGGAGATTGCCGGGAATTTCATCGAAGCGCTCGACATCCGCACGGCTTCTGCCGAGCTTCCCGTCAAGTTGCTCTCCGGCGGCAATCAGCAGAAGGTTATCCTTGCCCGGTGGCTCGCCACCGATCCGCGTTTCCTCATTCTCGACGAACCGACACGCGGCATCGATGTCGGCGCCCATGCCGAGATCGTGCGGATGATCAGCCGTCTGCGGGAAGATGGCTTGGCGCTGGTCGTCATCTCTTCCGAGCTCGACGAAATCGTCAGTTACTCCTCGCGTGTCGTCGTCATGCGCGACCGGAAGATGGTCGCCGAGCTGCATGGCGCCGACATCACTCCTGGCGTCATCGTCCAGACCATCGCCGCGCTGCCGGCGGAGGTCGAGGCATGAAAAGGCTTTCCATGTCCCGCATCATTTCCCCACAGCTCCTGGCGCTTGCCGGCGTGCTGTTCTTCAACTGGCTGGTCTTTCCCGGCTTCTTCAACGTGACCTGGCAGGACAGTCGGCTGTTCGGCAGTCTGATCGACGTGATCAATCGCGGTGCACCCGTCGCGATTCTCGCGATCGGCATGACGGCGATCATTGCGACAAAGGGTGTGGACCTGTCCGTCGGCGCCGTGATGGCAGTAGCAGGTGCGGTTGCCGCGACCTGCGCGGTCGCCGGTCAGCCGCTGATCGTGACTCTTGCCGCTGCCCTTGCGGTCGGGATCCTCTGCGGTCTGTGGAACGGCATCCTGGTCGCCTATCTCGGCATACAGCCGTTTGTCGCTACGCTGGTGCTGATGGTCGCTGGGCGAGGGGTGGCGCAGCTGATCACCGAAGGCTCGATTGTCACCTTCTCCGATCCGGCGCTGATCTTCGTTGGTACAGGATCGCTTTTCGGCCTGCCGATGCCCGCCGTCATCGCCATCGTCCTGATGCTCGTGGCGCATCTCTTCATGCGTCGCACGGCGATCGGTCTTTTCATCGAGGCGATCGGTATCAATCTTTCTGCAGCCAATTATACCGGGCTACGCAGCAAGGTCCTCATTCTCTGCATCTATGCCTTCGGCGGCTTCTGCGCCGGGATGGCTGGCATCATTGCTGCTGCCGACATTCGCGGGGCGGACGCCAACAATGCCGGTCTCTGGCTGGAACTCGATGCCATTCTGGCGGTCGTCATCGGTGGCACCTCACTGCTGGGCGGACGGTTCTCGATCCCCATGTCGGTCCTCGGCGCCATCATCATCCAGGCAATGAACACCGGGGTGCTGGTCTCGGGCTTCCCGCCGGAATTCAACCTGATCGTCAAGGCTGGCATGATCATCATCATCCTGGTGCTGCAATCGGCCCGGATCGCGCAGGTTCTCGGTCGCAAGTTCGGACCACGCCAGGCAGTCCCGACGACACCTACCAAGACCTCAGGCCAAACTTCGGGACAGGCACGATGAATCCGCGTTATCGCCCTCTCGCCGCGACCACCCTCATTTTCGTGATCGCCTATGCCGTTTGCATTTTCCAGTTTCCGGCCATGTGGTCGACGCGGGTCTTCGGCAATTTTCTGACTGACAATGCCTTTCTCGGCATTGCCGCTGTCGGCGCGACCTTCGTCATCATTTCCGGTGGCATCGATCTCTCCGTCGGTGCCGTGATCGGCCTGACGGGTGTGATCACCGCTATCCTCATCTCCTGGGTGGGGATCCATCCGCTGGCCGTGTTTGCGATCGTGCTGGCGCTTGCCGCCGCGTTCGGGGCCTCGATGGGTGCGGTCATCCACTTCCTGCAGGTGCCGCCCTTTATCGTGACGCTCGCCGGCATGTTTCTTGCGCGTGGCCTGGCCTCTGTGCTCAGCCAGGATTCCATCCCGATCGACCACGAATTCTACCGTACGATCTCCAGCCTCTACTACCGGCTGCCCGGCGGTGGACGCCTGAGCTTCATCGGTCTCTTGATGCTCGGGACTTTCCTCGTCTTCGGCTTCATCGCCCACAAGACGCGGTTCGGCTCCTATGTCTACGCGATCGGTGGCAACGCCAATTCGGCGTCGCTGATGGGGGTTCCGACCGGGCAAGTCACTGTCAGCATCTATGCCCTGTCGTCTTTCCTGGGCGGGCTCGCGGGCATCGTCTACTCGCTCTACACCTCGGCCGGTTACCCGCTTGCTGCGGTCGGCATCGAACTTGACTCGATTGCAGCCGTGGTGATAGGCGGGACCCTGTTGACGGGCGGTTATGGTTTCATCTTCGGAACCCTGATCGGGGTCATGCTGCAGGGCCTCGTCCAGACCTATATCGTCTTCGATGGGACGCTCTCCAGCTGGTGGACTAAAATCGCCATCGGGTTCCTGCTTTTCATGTTCATCTTGCTCCAGAAGCTGGTGTTTAACGCGCAGACCGGGCGTACGCGCCTGAAAAAGGCCCCTGCATGAGTGAGCCGGGGAGCCTTCTTCGCTCCCTGTCCGGGCGGTCGACGGCGCGCAATTACCATTCGCATGTGATCAACGAGATCGGGGCCGGGGTCATCTCCGGCCGCTATCCCGTTGGAACGACCCTGCCGAACGACGCAGAATTCATGGAAGAGTTCGAGGTGTCGCGTACTGTCCTGCGCGAAGCTTTGAAGACCCTGGAAGCCAAGGGGCTGCTTGAAGCCCGGCCGAAGGTCGGCACCAAGGTTGCCAAGAAGAGCCGCTGGAGCCTCTATGATCCGCAGGTGCTTGCCTGGCATCTCGAAGCGCCGCTCGACCCGGAATTTCTCTCGGGCCTGCACGAGGTCCGCCGCTCCCTGGAGCCACAGGCCGCAGCCGAAGTTGCCAAGCGCCGCACGGCGGACCAGATCCGCCTGATGCACTACTGGATCCACCAGATGGAGACCTCGCTGGGATCCCTGCAGAATTTCGCGCTTGCCGATTTCGAACTGCACCGGATCATCGCGGACGCCGCCCACAATCCCTTCGTGCGGGCACTGTACGGGGTCATCGAACTGGCGCACGCATTCGCTTACAAGGCGCTGATGATCGTACCTGATCCTTGCGTCCTGGATATGCTCCTCGACAAGCACCGGCTACTGGTCAACCGGATCGAGTATGGCGACGAAGCCGGAGCGCGCAATGCGATGCTTGAGACCATCGAGCACGACCGTCAGGTGGCGCAGCGGTCCGGCTGAGCTTCCTTGAGATCCGATCTTTCTGCAGAGGTCAGAGGGCGAGGGCGTCCTTCAGTGTTCGCGCTTCGGCCATAGTGAGGTCGAGATCGGCTTCGATGTGGTCGATGTGATGCATCATGAGATGCGTCGCCTTTTTCACGTCGCCCTTTTCCAGCGCGTTCAGGATCTCGTCGTGCTCGTCATGGCCGCAGCTGGAAATGCCGGTCCGCCCATAAAGCGCGATGACGAGGGATGAGCGGGCGACGAGTTCGTCCATGAACTTTTCGAGGACCTGATTGCCGGCGACCTTGGCCAGCATGAGGTGGAAATCGCCCGATGCCTTTATCTCTGCGCGGCGAGCCGAGGCGCCGCGTTCAGCGCGGTAGCGGGCTTCTTCCTTCAGGTGTTCCCGAAACGCTGCAAGATCATCAGGCGTGATGCGCTCGGCGGCTGCGGCGATGATCCCGGCCTCGATCAGGCGGCGCGAGGCGAAGACTTGGCGGGCCTCCTCCGTGCTCGGGTTCGAAACGAAGGCACCGCGATTTCGCTCCGTCTTCACCAATCCTTCGAAGGCCAGCATCTGCAACGCGTCGCGCACGACGGTCCGGCTGACGTCGAAAAGCGTGCCGACCTCCGCTTCGGAAAGCTTCGTTCCTGGGGCAAGTCGCCGGTCAACGATTGCATCGCGCAAGGCGTCTCGGATCGCGCGGGCGCGGTCTTCGAGGTTTGGGTCGAGTTGCCTGCGCAGCGAGCTCTTGGCGTTCATGGATCCATCCGGTGTCTGCTCATCCTTTTAACTTGACGCCGACATTCGCGAAAGGTCCTAAGCGCACCGAACGCATTACATATTGCATACAATCTCGTAAACGAATTGAGGCCAATCGATTAATTCGTGTGCATGCAGTTAAGGCGATTGCTTATTCCTTTTGCGGCGCAACAATCACGCTCATGGGATTCAAGCACTTAGCGTGGCGCTATGGAACTGGCACGGCAAATGCATCGTCAAAGGCGAGACGAAGGAGCCGTCATGACGAAAGCCGCCGACATCGAGCTTGCCGCCGTTACCAAGACCTATGGGACGTCGACTGCGGTTCATGCCATCAGCCTGAAGATCCCGGCCGGTACCTATTGTTGCCTGCTCGGACCGTCCGGTTGCGGCAAGACTTCGACGCTTAGAATGGTGGCCGGGCATGAAAGTGTCTCCTCGGGAGACGTGATCTTCGGCAATAGCAATGTGACCACGTTGCCGCCGGCCCAAAGGGGAACGGCGATGATGTTCCAGTCCTACGCGCTGTTCCCGCATCTCGACCTTGTCGACAATGTCGCCTTCAGTTTGAAGATGAAAGGTATCGACAAGGAGGCCCGCCGTCGGCAGGCGATGGAAATGTTGCAGCTCATGCAGCTCGAGGGCTATGCCAGCCGTCGTCCCGCCCAGTTGTCTGGCGGCCAGCAGCAGCGTGTGGCGCTGGCCCGCGCGTTGATCACCAAGCCCGAGGCGCTGTTGCTCGACGAGCCGCTCTCGGCGCTCGACCCGTTTCTCAAGATCCGAATGCGGGCTGAACTCAAGAAGCTGCAGACCTCGCTCGGCATTACCTTTGTGCATGTGACGCACAGCCAGGAGGAGGCGATGGCGCTCGCCGACCTCATCGTCGTCATGAACGAGGGGCGCATCGAGCAAGCGGCGACGCCGCGCGCCGTCTTCGAGCGGCCGGCGACCGCCTTCGTTGCCCGCTTCATGGGGGATCACAACGTGCTCTCCGGACGCATTGTCGAGCGTACGGCTGATGGCTTGTTTATCGAGGTTGTCGGTGGCGGGCGTTTCTTCGCGCTCGGTGCGGCACCTGTCGAGGATGAAACGGCCGATATCGCCATCCGCACGGACCACGTGCGCATCGGCGCCATGCCGGCAGATGGCCTCGGCTTCGACGGTATCGTCTCGAATGTCGAATATCTCGGCGCCAAGGTGAAGTTGACCGTCACCACCGCCTTTACCGACGAATTTACCGCCGTTCTCTCGGACGCGGCCTTCTTCGCCTCTCCGGTTCGCGTCGGGGAAGGCGTCACCCTGTCATGGGATCAGCCGGATTCGATCGTCCTCGGACGCATCGTGAAGTGAAGCCAAACCAATAAAACCAGGAGAACAGCGCAATGTCAGACAGCAGCAAGACGAAGAAGGGCGTATCCCGCCGCACATTCCTGAAGACCGCATCGGCCGCTGCCGGCCTCGCCGCCGGTTCGGGCGCAATCACCGGCTTCCCGACGATCTGGGCGCAGAACCCGATCACGCTTCGCCAGTTCGGCACCGGCGTGTCGAACATCAATGCCATTGCCGAGAAGTGCAAGGCCGATCTCGGCATCACGCTCGAAATGACGGCGACGGATTCTGACGCCGCAGCCCAGCGTGCCGTAACCCAGCCGATGTCCTACGACATCGCCGACATCGAATACTGGATCCTGAAGAAGGTCTATCCGACCGGCGTCATCCAGCCGATGGAAACGTCGAAACTCAAATTCTACGACAAGGTCGTTCCGCTGTTCAAAAACGGCAAGCTGCTGCCGGACAGCGTGATCGCTCAGGGGACTGCACCGCACACCGTCGGTTATGTTGAGAGCAAGGATGCGAAGACCTTTGCATCCGGCGAGACCGAACTCTTCACGATGATGCCGACCATCTACAATGCCGATACGCTTGGCATCCGTCCCGACCTCGTCGGTCGCGAGATCTCGTCCTGGGCAGACATCATGGACCCGGCCTTCAAGGGCAAGACCTCGATCCTCAATATCCCGTCGATCGGCATCATGGATGCCGCGATGATCTGCGAAGCCATGGGCATCATCAAATATGCCGACAAGGGCAATATGACGAAGGCGGAGATCGACACGACGATCGACTTCCTGATCAAGGCCAAGCAGGACGGCCAGTTCCGCGCCTTCTGGAAGTCGTTCGACGAGTCGGTCAACCTGATGGCATCTGGCGAAGTCGTCATCCAGTCGATGTGGTCGCCGGCTGTTGCCGCCGTTCGCTCCAAGGGCATTGCCTGCAAGTATCAGCCGCTCAAGGAAGGCTATCGCTCGTGGGGCGGCGGTCTCGGTCTTGCCGCCCACCTCACCGGCGCGCAGCTCGATGCGGCCTATGAATACATCAACTGGTACACGTCCGGCTGGGTCGGCGGCTATCTCAACCGTCAGGGTTACTACTCTGCCTGCATGGAAACTGCGAAGGAATTCATGTCCGCCGACGAATGGGGCTACTGGATCGAAGGCAAGGCTGCGACCGGTGACATCATGTCTCCGGAAGGCGCTGTCATGGAGAAGGCCGGTGCGGTTCGCGACGGCGGCTCCTTCGAAGAGCGCATGGGCAAGGTCGCCTGCTGGAACTCCGTCATGGACGAAGACCGCTACATGGTCCGCCGCTGGAACGAGTTCATCGCGGCTTAGTTTTCGCGTGGCGCTCGCCCCTCATCCCCCTGCCGGGACCTTCTCCCCGCAAGCGGGGAGAAGGGGCGAGCCGCCGACCGTGCCACAAGTGCCTTCTGCCCGCTTGCGGGGAGAAGGTGGCGGCAGCCGGATGAGGGGCAACTCTCTCTCTGTCTGTTTTTTGCAGCGACAGGAGACCTAACATCATGGTGGAAGTGCGATTTCTGGGTGTCGGCGAGCCGAAGCCGAAACGCGTCATCCGTGTGCCGCTTAGGCTCGTCTCCTATCTGCAGGCGACGCCGCTCATGCTCATCCTCGGGGCGTTCCTGCTGCTGCCGATCCTGATGATCGGCACGGTGTCGTTCTGGGACTATGACTTCGCCCAGATGTATCCCGACTTCGTCACCTTCAACTACACCGAGACACTCGGGTCCTGGGTGACCTGGAAGATCTATTTCAACACGTTGAAATTCGCCTTCATCGTCTGGGCGATTACCCTCTTTGTCGGCTTCTGGGTTGCCTATTTCCTGGCGTTCCATGTCCGAACATCCACCATGCAGAGCGTACTCTTCCTCGTCTGCACCGTGCCGTTCCTGACGTCGAACATCATCCGCATGATCTCGTGGATCCCGGTGCTCGGGCGCAACGGGCTGATCAACACGGCGCTGGTCAATGCCGGCATCGTGCCGCAGCCGATCGAATGGCTGCTTTACTCCGATTTCGCCGTCGTGCTCGCCATGGTGCATCTCTACACGCTGTTCATGGTCACCCCGATCTTCAACACGATGATGCGCATCGACCGATCACTGCTTGAAGCGGCCCGTGATGCAGGTGCCAGCGGCTGGCAGATCCTGACCAATGTCATCATCCCCCTGTCGAAACCCGGCATGGCGATCGGGACGATCTTCGTCGTGACCCTCGTCATGGCCGATTTTTCCACCGTGCAGGTCATGTCCGGCGGGCAGAGCGCGTCCGTTGCTCTGATGATGAAGAACCAGATGTCGTTGCTGCAATATCCGGCTGCTGCCGCCAATGCCGTGGTGCTCTTGGCGCTGGTTCTCCTGATGGTCGCTGCGATCCTCCGCGTCGTCGATATCCGGAAGGAGCTGTGAAATGAATTCCGACAAGCGCCCGCGCGAATTCTATGTGCTCGCTGCCTTCTTCACCCTCTTCGTAATCTTTCTCTACGGCCCGCTCTCGGCGATCCTGATCCTCTCCTTCCAGGGACCGAATGGGGGCCTGACATTCCCGCTCAACGGCGTCTCTCTGCATTGGTTCGGCAACCTGTTCGAGACCCAGGCGGTCGGCGACTTCGGTGGTTCCTTCCGCCGCTCCTTCGCGCTCGGGCTGATGGTCATGATCGTCACAGTCGTGGTCTCGCTGCTGGCGGGCCTCGCCTTCCGGCGCAAGTTTGTCGGCTCGACCGCGCTCTTCTACCTTTCGGTCGCCAGCCTCGTTGTGCCCTCGATCATCATTTCGCTCGGCATTGGCGTCTTGTTCAGTCAGCTCGGGCTGCAGCCCGCCTGGTATTCCTCGGGCTTCGGCGCGCATCTCACCTGGACACTGCCCTTCGGCGTGCTGATCATGTTCGCGATCTTCAACCGCTTCTCTCCGGCTTACGAGGAAGCCGCACGCGACCTTGGCGCTTCGTCGTGGCAGACCTTCCGGCATGTGGTGCTGCCGATGATCGCGCCGCCCTTGATCGGCGTCGGGCTCTTCGGCTTCACGCTCTCTTATGACGAGTTCGCGCGCACGCTGATGACCTCTGGCACCTACAACACGCTGCCGCTCGAGATCTACGGCATGACGACCAATGTCACGACACCGGTGCTTTATGCGCTCGGCACGGTCACGACGCTCTTCTCCTTCCTGGTGATTGCGGGAACGCTTGGCATCATCATGGCCATGAACCGCCGTCGGGGGCGGGCGTAATCGTATGAAAATTGCCGTCATCAATCCGAATACGACTGCCAGCATGACTGCGACCATTGCGGATGCGGCGCGGCGGGTCGCCCATACCGAGACCGAAATCCTGGCGATCACCTCGTCGATGGGTCCTGTTTCGATCGAGGGCTATTATGACGAGGTCTTCGCGGTGCCCGGCCTGCTGATGGAAATCGCCAAGGCCGAACGCGAAGGGGCAGATGCAATCGTGATTGCCTGTTTTGACGACACCGGACTGGATGCCGCACGCGCATTGGCGGGCATCCCCGTCATCGGCATTTGCGAGGCGGCGCTTTCGGCGACCGCCTTTATCGCCCAACGTTTTTCGGTCGTGACCACCATGGAACGCTCGCGGCTGCCGGTTGAACATCTCGTGCATCGCTACGGCATGGGCAACCGGTGCAAGGTGCGGGCGGCGGATGTGCCGGTTCTCTCGCTCGAAGATCCCAATTCCAACGCCCGTGACCGGCTGCGCAGCGAGATTTCTGCGGCTCTCAAGGACGACAGGGCCGAGGCGATCGTGCTCGGCTGTGCCGGCATGGCTGATCTGACGGCAGCACTCCGGCAGGAGTTCGGGGTGCCTGTTGTGGACGGTGTGGCGGCGGCCGTGAAACAGGCGGAAAGCCTTGTTGCGCAGGGCCTGTCCACCGCCAAGCGCGGCGCCTATGCGACACCCGTCTCCAAGACCTATCACGGTGACCTCGCACGTTTCTCTCCCGCTGCCATGGGCGTGTGAGCGTGGCGGAGGATGTGCAGATCAGGGTCCTGACGGCTGGCGAAGTCGAGGAGCTCGTCGACTGGGCGGCGCTCGAAGGCTGGAACCCGGGGCATGGCGATGCCGCAGTTATCCGTTCCGCCGATCCAGAGGGCTTCATCGGTTGTTTCGTTGAAGGGCGGCTGGCTGCCGGCATTTCGGCCGTACGCTATGGGGACGGCTTCGGCTTCATTGGGCTCTATATCTGCCATCCGGACTTTCGGGGCAGGGGCCTCGGACGGCGGGTCTGGGAAGCCGGAATGGCGCATCTCGGGGATCGTGTCATCGGCCTCGACGGGGTTGTCGAGCAGCAGGCGAATTATGGCTACATGGGTTTTGTGCCCGCCTATGACACCGTGCGCTGGAGCATCGATCGCATGCCGGCTCTGCCTGCGAGCTTCGCCCGCTGTGAGGCGATCACCGAGGGCGATCTCGGCGAGATCCTTGCGCTCGATCGGGCGTTCTTTCCCGCGCTGAGAGAAGACTTCCTGTCCGACTGGCTGAAGCCGCCGCGTCGGGCCTTCCTCTGCCGCCGGCAGGGTGTGTTGGCCGGTTATGCCGTGATGCGACCTTGTCTTGGTGGCTACAAGATCGGGCCGCTGTTTGCCATGGATGGGCGAACGGCGGAGGATCTGCTGAAGATCTGTCTTGCGAACCTCAAGGGCAAAGAAGTGCATCTGGATGTGCCGGAATACCAGGAAGGCTTTCGCTACCTGCTCGGCCGTCTCGGCTTCAAACGGGGTTTCCAGACGTCGCGCATGTATAGAGGCGAGCCGCCCCAAACGCAGAAGACGGGAGTCTATGCGATTACCACACTGGAGCTCGGCTGAGGTTTCTCAGTCCGCCATGCCTGAAGGTGCGGCGAGCGGCAGCATGCCCTGGTAGATGCCAGGCGACGAGCCGGGGATGGCAATGGCACCGACACTCTTTTCATAAAAGCCCATGGGGCCAGCACCGCCGATGATGGCGTAGCCATAGCCCTGGTCGCGCATGTCGAGGAGCGTGCGGATCAAGAGTGCATGGCCGATGCCCCTGCCGCGCGCTTTCTCATCCACGCCTGTTGGCCCGAAGAAACCCTTCATCGTCGCCTCGTGACAGGCAAAGCCGAGCAGAGTTTCGCCTTCATGGGCAATCCAGCAGGTCACCGGCTGGCGCATGATCGCCGCCGTCGCTTCTGATGCCCAGCCGGCGCCGAAACGCGGCTCGATCCAGGCGCAGATCCCCGAAAGCTCAGGTGCAAGCGCGCGCCGGATCGTCACGCCCTCCGCTTCCATGCGCCGATCAAGGTCGGGATTTGGCTGCAGATCGTAGAGCTTTACCAACATGTCCGCAGCCATCTCAGCCTCCTTGATGCTCTCTAGCGAAGTCGAGGCCGAGGATCGCGGCTCCGATGAGGCCCGGCTCGACGCCGCAGGCTGCGGGCACAACGATCGGGCTCTTGAACTTGCGCAGGATGCGGGCGCGCAGGGCCGTGTCGATCCGAGAGAGAAGCGCCGGTACGTTCGAAAGGCCGCCGCCGACGGGCAATACCGTCGTACCGGTGACGTTGACCACCACGGAAAGCGCATCGGTCAGGATGTCGACATAGACGTCGATGGTGCGTTCGGCCTTGGCATCGCCCTTCTGCCAATCAGCGATGATTTCCTCGCTGGTCAGTTGTTCGGTGTGAATGTGCTTGTGCAGCTTTTCGAGGCCTCGCGCGCTGCAGATCGCGTCGATGCAGCCGACCTGGCCGCAGCCACACTGGAAGCGCGGCACGTGCATGGGTGGACTGCCGGCTTCCGTTGGCTGGATAGGCCCATGGCCCCATTCGCCGGCAAAGCCGCTTTCGTTGATCAGCTTGCCGTCGATGACGAGGCCGCCGCCAACGCCGGTGCCGAGGATGACGCCGAACACGATCCGATGGCCGCGCGCAGCGCCAATGCCGGCTTCGGCCAGCACGAAGCAGTCGGCATCATTGGCGACGATGACCGGCAGGCCGAGGGCCGCTTCAAGATCGGCCTGCAGCGGCCGGCCATGGATGCAGGGAATGTTGGCGACGACGGCGTTGAGGGTGTCCGGATCGATGACGCCGGCGATCGAGATCGCAATGCATGCCGCGCGCTCACCGGCGATGGCCTCGGCGTCCGCGATGACGGAGGCGAGTGTGGCGACGAAGGCGTCGAAATCGTGGATTGGGGTGGGTTGGCGCGGGAAGGGGCGGATGTCTTCCGGGTTCGTCGCGAGTGCACCCTTGATCGCCGTGCCGCCAATGTCGAAGCAGACGATCATGCGATGGCCCGGCTCGGTTCTGCGCCCTCGGCGAAGACGCAAGTGCCGGCGATCCAGGTCGAGTGGATGTCGAGATCCTGACCGAGCACAACGAAGTCGGCATCCTGGCCGGCGGCGAGGCTTCCCTTGGTCTGGGCGCCAATGGCTTCAGCGGGATAGAGCGACGCCATGCGCAGCGCTTCTTCCAATGGCTGCCCAAGCTTTTCGTGCACGTAACGCACGCAGGAGAGCATGTCGATATCGGCGCCGGCAAGCGTTCCATCGGCAAGGGTCAGCCGGCCATCGCGGCGGTAGACGGTCCGGCCGTTCAGGTCGAAGCTTGTCTCATCAGAGCCAATGGTCGACATGGCATCGGTCACGAGGAAGATGTGAGCGGGGCCGGTCTTGGCGGCGAGCGCGATCTTCATGGTGACCGGATCGACATGGAAGCCGTCGGCGATCAGGCCGCAATGGAGGATCGGCGAGGTGAGGGCAGCACCCACGAGGCCTGGCTCCCGATTGCCGAGCGGGCTCATGGCATTGAAGAGATGGGTGACGAGCGTGGCGCCTGCTTCGACATAGGCCTCGACGTTGGCGCAGCTCGTATCGGTGTGGCCAAGGCTGACGCGGTAGCCGGTCTGGACCAGGCGCTTGACCTGATCCGGTGTGACACTCTCCGGTGCCACGGTGATCATCGGAATGCCGAAACGTGATGCCTGTTCGACGAGATAGTCGAGATCGGCTTGCGTCATCGGGCGGATCAGGGCCGGATCATGGGTGCCCTTGCGGGCGATCGAGAGATGCGGGCCTTCGAGATGCAGGCCGAGATAGCCAGGCTCGCTTGCCTTGGCTGCGGCCTCGCCAGCGATAATAGCTTCTCTCTTCAGTTCGGGCGCATCGGTGATCAATGTGACCATCAATGCCGTCGTGCCGTAACGCGCATGCGCCTCGCAGATCGTGCGGATGCCGGAGACTGTCGGGTCGTTGTTGAACAGCACGCCGCCGCCACCATTCACCTGCAGGTCGATGAAGCCGGGCGCAATCAGCGCATCGCCCATATCCTGCCTCGCAATGCCGGCGGGCAACTCGGCTCTGGCGAGAACAGCCTTCACCCGGCCGTTGTCGACCAGGAGTGCCGCGTCCTCGTGGAACATGTGCCCATCGAAGATGCGGCTTGCTGTGATGGCGAAGGCTTGGCTCATTGGGTCTCGGTGACTTTCTTCAGTGCGAGCGGCTTGTCGGGATTGAAGCCGCGGGCACGGGAGAGGGATTCGATAAAGCCATAATAGGGAACGATCAGGGCCAGCGCATCCGTGATTGGATGTCCTGTTGCGATGAAAGGCAGCTTGTGGCCAGCGGTCGCCTGATCCGAGGTGATGAAGCAGGTGGCGTTGCTGGCCGAGAGCTTCGAGACGGTACCGGCGATCGAGGCTTCGGCCTTGTCGCGCGCGGCAAATGCGACGACGGGGAAATTACGGCCGACGATCGAGACCGGGCCGTGCAGCACTTCGGCGGAAGAATAGGCCTCGGCGTGCAGTTCGCACGTTTCCTTGCACTTGAGTGCGGCTTCGGCTGCGATGGCAAGTGCCGGGCCGCGGCCGAGCATGTAGAGGGAGTCGGCCGATTTCAGCGGCTCGAGCAGTGCGCTCCAGTCGAGAGCGAGTGCCTTGTCGAAGTGCTCAGGGAGGGCATCGACGGCGCGGGTCAACGCATCATCACGGCTCCAGCTTGCAAGGATGGCAAGGCCGGCCACGATTGAATTGACGAAGGACTTGGTGGCGGCAACCGCGATTTCGGGACCAGCCTTGATGTCGATGGCGAAGGTGGCTGCCTCGGCGAGCGGCGATGGCAGGGTGTTGATCAGGCTCACCGTGGTCGCGCCGCCATCGCGGGCACCTCTGGCCATAGCGACGATGTCGGGGCTTGCCCCGGACTGCGACACGGCAAAGGCAGCGGCCTTGCCGAGTTTCATCGGGGTCTCGTAGATCGAGGCGAGCGACGGCCCGAGTGAGGCGACCGGCAGGCCCATCTGCAGCTCGATTGCATATTTCAGGAAGTATGCCGCATGGTCGGACGAGCCGCGGGCGATCGTGACGACGACGCCTGGGTCCTTGTCGCGCAGCGCGTTCGCCGCGTCTGATATCACGGTTCTGGAACTGTCCAGCAATCGGGCGGCGGCTGCGGGGATCTCCTCGATCTCCTCACGCATCTTGGTGGTCATGTCACGCGCTTTCAGTCTTGAGGCTTCATGGGCGAGCCAATGCCGAGTTCGGCAACCAGGTCATAGGCGTCGCTGCGATAAAGCGCGCGCGACATTTCCATCACGCGGCCGGTTTCGAGATAGGCAATTCGCTGTACCGAGAGCGCCGCCGAGCCGGGCGGGACGCCGAGCAGCTTGGTTTCCTCGTCCGTCAGCAGGACAGCCGAGATGCGCTGGTTGGCCCGCACAGGACGGATGCCGGCGTCTAGCAGGCAGAGGTAGAGCGAATCCTCTATTCTGTCCGGGTCCGGCAGCAGGTCGTCGGGTAGGCTGGTGCGTTCGAGCGCGATCGGCATGTCGTTGGCGGTTCTCAGGCGATCGATGCGGGCGACACGTGCACCGCTGACGAGGCCGAGCATCATGGTTTCTTCGGCCGTCGGGTAAAACAGGCCACGTCCCAACCAGCGCGAGCCGGCAACCATGCCACGCCGGCGCATGTCTTCAGTGAAGGAGGTCAGCTGGCTCAGCGGTTGCTGCATGCGCGGCACGGGCTTGACGACAAAAGTGCCGGACCCACGACGGCGGACGAGCAGGCCTTCTTCCACCAGTTCATCGATCGCCTTGCGCACCGTCACACGGCTGATGTCTGCCGCTTCGGCAATATCGCGCTCGGCCGGCAAGGCATCGCCGTGCTTCAGGCGACCCGAGGCGACCGCGTCCTCGATCATCTTTCGCAGCTTAACGTAAAGCGGTCCGCCGCGGACGGACTGAAGTTGTTCAAGGGGGAGGGCTGTGGTCATGCGGCTTCACTGCCCCAATGGCGGACAGCCCGCAAGCGGACGGCAATTGCGCATTCCGTCATCGGTGTCTGCATGTTTCCGTCCCCTCGGTGGTCTTTGGCAAAACAATACCAACCAGAAACCTATTTCGCAAATGGTTTTGAAGTTGATGGGTGCATTCATGTCGATACGTAGAAATATCGTCGCAAAAACAGGAATTTGGCTATTTATCTCCTAATTTTGACAGATCTAGCTTTACGATTGGACTAGTTTTGGTATCTTAAATTAACGATTGGAGAGGAGCCCAATCCAAAGCCTCTGCGTCTTCTTCCGCGACAGGACGAGTTGCGACTGCAGGCCCCGGCGTTTCGGCTCTTGATTCAATATCGTAGGCAGTCATGAAAACCATTTTCATCAAGGGTGGGATTTTCGCTTCCCGTGTTGACGATCTTGGAAAATTGACGCAGTCTGCGAAAAATAATTACGAAAGCAGGGGAATGCATCATGAAGGTCGCGATTATCGGACTCGGATTCCGTCTTGGATATCTGGGTCGGGTGTTCAAGGAGATTGATCCGAGCTTCGAGATCGTTGGCTACGCCGATCCGGCGCCAGCCGGTATGGCTACGCTCGACGAGCATGGAATCTCTGCCGGCAAGGTCTATGACACCCCAGAAGCTCTGATCGCTGGCGAAAGTTTCGACCTCCTGATGATTGGTTCGCCGAACCACCTGCATCTCGACCATATCCGTCTCGGCCTCGAGGCTGGCCTTACCGTCTTCACCGAAAAGCCGATCGTCACCAGCATTGAGGAAAGCTATGCGCTCGCCTCGCTGCTGAATACGTATGGCCATGATCGTCTGCTGGTCGGTCTTGTCTTGCGCTATTCGCCGCTCTACCGCGATCTCCGCAAGGCGCAGGAAGAGGGGCGTCTCGGCAATGTCGTCTCGATCGAGGCATCCGAGCACATCCAGCCCTATCATGGCGCCTTCTTCATGCGGGACTGGCGCCGTTACGGCCGTTACGCTGGTGGTTTCATGCTGGAAAAATGCTGCCACGACCTCGACCTTTACAACGGCGTGGTCGGTGCCCGTCCGCGCTTCGTTGCGAGCTTTGGCGGTCGCAAGAGCTTCGTGCCGGAAAATGCGCCTGAGGCAGAAGGTATCAACGACCTCAACGTCTATCACCGCAAGCCGAGCGGCTGGCAGGGCTCCGACAAGGTGTTCGACAGCGACGGCGACATCATCGATTTCCAGACCGCGATCGTCGAATACGAGAACGGCGTGTCGATGACGTTCCATACCAATCTCAACGTCCCTGACGAGTTCCGCCGCTTCTGCGTCATCGGCTCGAAGGGCATGGCGGAAGGCGATTTCGTGCGTGGGTTCATGGATGTGCATGACGCACGCACCAATGAGAAGGTGATCGCCAACACCTACAAGGCCCCGTCCTCGCTGTCGCAGCACTATGGCGCCGACGAGCAGATGGCCGAAGACGTGATCGCCTTTGTGCAGACGGGTGCGAAGCAGCCGGTGTCCGCCATCGATGCGCTCGAAGCCGGCATTCTGGCGCTCGCCATGGATGAGGCGCGGCTTGCCCGTAAGGTCGTCGATCTGAAGCCGGTCTGGGAGAAGTTCGATGGCTGCCTGCACGGTACGTCGGACGCGCCCGCCCGCGCTCGGTCGGCTTAAGGGAGCGGTCGGATGCAAGCTCGCCGAAGCGCTATCATCTTTGCCTGGCTGCTGATCGCGCCGGCCCTTCTCTATATCGCCGTCATCGTCGCCTACCCACTGGTACAGACATTCGTTCTCTCGTTCACCGATGCGTCGCTCAAGAAGACGACGAACTGGGTGGGCTGGGTGAATTACGAGAAGATCTTCAACGATACTTTCGCGACCGTCATCATCAGGACCTTCATCTGGACCTTCTTTTCGGTGTCGATCAAGATGATCATCGGCACCTTCGGCGCTGCCATGCTGAACACGGCCGTGCCCGGCCGGACGCTCTTCCGGGTGCTTACGATGCCGCCGTGGATCGTGCCGATGGCAATCGGCATCTTCATGTGGGGCTGGATGTATAACGGTCAGTTCGGCATGATCTCCGGCGTGCTCCAGCGCACTGGCGTGGTCGATGGTCCCGTCGCCTTCCTGGCCTATGGATCGACTGCCTTCTGGGCGACGATCTTCACCGATGTGTGGATCGGCGTGCCGATGGTGACGCTCTACATGCTGGCTGCCATGCAGGCGATCCCGCAGGATCTCTACGAGGCCGCCTGGACCGATGGTGCAGGACGCTTTTATCGCTTCCGTCGCATCACCCTGCCGCTGATCCTGCCCGCGATGATCACCATGTCGATGCTGTCGTTGATCGCTACCTTCAATTCCTTCGACATCATCTGGATCCTGACGCGCGGAGGGCCGAGCGGCGAGACGACCACGATGATCATCGACACCTATCATACCGCGATCGGCTCGAAGAAATACGGGGAGGGTGCTGCCCGGGCGGTCCTGATCTGCATCTTCCTCTCGATCTTTTGCGTCGCCTATTTCCGCGTGACCAGCCGTCTCTCGCAGGAGCATGCCCGATGAGCTACGACAAGACAGCCCTGATCAATCGCTATCGCTGGTACGAACTGGTGGGCATCTATGCGGGTATCGCGCTTTTCCTGACCTTCGTGCTCGCGCCCTTCGTCGAAGGTTTTCTGGTGTCGCTGAAGCCGCTCAGCCAGCTCTTCTCCTCGCCTTATCGCTTCTTCCCGGAGAACGGCTCGTTCGATGCCTACGTCACCATGTGGGACAGCGTGCCGGGCTTCGCGCGCTACATCTTCAATTCCTTCTTCATCTCGACGATCGCGACTGTCGTCGTACTGATCCTCGTGGTGCCGGCGGCCTACGCCTTCGCCCGCTTTGAGTTCCGGGGTCGTGGCCAGTTGCTTGCAGCCTTCCTCGCAGTCAACATGTTCTCGGGTGCCGTGCTGCTCATCCCGCTCTTCCGGCTGATGCGGTCGATGGGCGTGCTCAACACCTATTTCGCGATGATCGTGCCCGGTGTCGCCTTCCTCATTCCGTCGGCCATCTGGCTCTTGCGGACCTACATGATGCGGATTCCGCGCGAGCTGGAGGAGGCGGCCTATGTCGATGGTGCAGGCTATTTCTACACCTTCCGCCGGGTGGTCCTGCCGCTCGCCATGCCGGGTATTGCCGTCGTCGCCATCACCACCTTCATCGGCGCCTATGCCCAGCAGTTCATCTTCGCGCTGACCTTCAACTCCAAGACCGAATACATGCCGTTGCCGATCGGCCTCTTCGCCTATTTCGGTCGCCAGGAGGTCATCTGGAACGAGTTGATGGCGGCGAGCTTCGTCGGGATCGCACCCGCCATGATCGTGATCTTCTTCCTGCAGCGCTACCTCGTCAGCGGACTGACCGCCGGCGCGGTGAAATAGAGGCTGCCAATCAAAATTCGGGCCAACCGGACGCTTTCAACCTGTCAACAAAGGGGAACTATCGATGACAAGAAAACTGACCATGCTCGCGGGCTCATTCGCCCTGCTCGCCAGCTCGGCGCTCACCACGCTGGCGGCCGACCAGGAAATCAGCTGGATCTATTGCGGCGACAAGATCGACCCGATCCACGAGAAGTACATTGCCGAATGGGAAGGCAAGAATGCCGGCTGGAAGGTCAAGCCTGAAGTCGTCGGCTGGGAACAGTGCCAGGACAAGGCCACCACGCTCGCCGTTGCCGGCACACCCGTTGCCATGGCCTATGTCGGCTCGCGCACGCTGAAGGAATTTGCGCAGAACGAACTCATCGTTCCGGTTCCGATGACGGATGAGGAGAAAGCCTCTTACTACCCGAACATCGTCGACACCGTGACCTTTGAAGACACCCAGTGGGGCGTTCCGGTCGCCTTCTCGACCAAGGCGCTCTACTGGAACAAGGACTTGTTCAAGGCCGCCGGCCTCGACCCGGAAACCCCGCCGAAGACTTGGGCTGAAGAAATCGAATTCGCCAAGCAGATCAAGGAAAAGACCGGTACGGCCGGTTACGGCCTTCCGGCTAAGACCTTCGACAACACCATGCACCAGTTCATGCACTGGGTTTACACCAACAACGGCAAGGTCATCGACGGCGACAAGATCGTCATCGACAGCCCGGAAGTTCTGGCCGCCCTGCAGGCTTACAAGGATATCACGCCTTACTCCGTCGAAGGTGCGACTGCCTATGAGCAGAACGAAATCCGCGCCATCTTCCTCGACGGCAAGGTCGGCATGATCCAGGCCGGTTCAGGCGCCGCCTACCGCCTTAAGGATACCAAGGTCAACTGGGGCGTTGCGCCGCTGCCGCGCGGCCCGTCGGCCAAAGGTGAAGGCACGCTCCTGATCACCGACAGCCTCGCAATCTTCTCGGGTTCGGGCGTGGAAGAAAAGGCGACGGAATTCGCCAAGTACATCACCTCGACCGACATCCAGCACGAATACGAACTGCAGGGCGGCGCTGGCCTCACCCCGCTTCGTCCGGGCGCCGTCGTCGACCAGTTCGTCGCCAACGAGCCCTTCTGGAAGCCGTTCATCGACGGTATCGCCTATGGCGGCCCGGAACCACTCTTTACCGACTACAAGGGCTTCCAGAACGTCATGATCGAGATGGTCCAGTCGGTCGTCACCGGCAAGGCCGAACCGGCCGATGCCCTGAAGAAGGCTGCCGGCGAACTCGAGCAGTACAAATAATCTCGGGCGACCGAGGCTCCGCGGGCCGCTTTCGGCCCGCGGAATTCATCAAGCGGGTTTGGCCGGTCGCTACAGGACCGGCAATGGAGACTGAGGGTCGTGGGTCAGCTATTTCTGAAGAAGGTGCGCAAGTCGTACGGACATTTCGAGGTCATCAAGGGTGTCGATCTCGAGGTGAAGGACGGCGAGTTCGTCGTTTTCGTCGGGCCGTCCGGTTGCGGCAAGTCCACGCTGCTGCGCATGATCGCGGGCCTTGATGATACGACCGACGGTGACATTGTCATCGACGGCGAACGGGTCAACGACAAGCCGCCGGTCGAGCGCGGTATCGCCATGGTCTTCCAGTCCTACGCGCTCTATCCGCACATGTCGGTGTTCGAGAACATCGCCTTTCCGCTTCGCGTCGAGAAGCTGTCCGAGGAGACGATCCGCGAAAAGGTCGGTGCCGTTGCGAAGATCCTGCAACTCGACCAGCGCCTGCAGCAACGCCCGGGCCAGCTTTCCGGCGGCCAGCGCCAGCGCGTCGCCATCGGCCGCGCCATCGTGCGCGAACCTAAGATCTTCCTCTTTGACGAACCACTCTCCAACCTCGATGCAGCACTTCGTGCCGACATGCGCATCGAGCTGACCAAGCTGCATCGCGACCTCGAAGCGACCATGATCTACGTCACCCATGACCAGATCGAGGCCATGACCATGGCCGACCGGATCGTGGTGCTGAATGCCGGCAATATCGCCCAGGTCGGCGCCCCGCTGGAGCTCTATCACAAGCCGCAGAATACCTTCGTTGCCGGCTTCATCGGCAATCCGAAGATGAACTTCGTGCCCGTCACCTGTGTCGGCGTCGATGCGATCGGCGTGACGATTTCCTACGAAGGGCAGACGGCGCTGATCCCTGTCGATGCGCGATCGGACCTCGTGGGCCAGACGCTGACGCTCGGCATCCGGCCGGAGCATACACGCCTCTCCGATGGCGACATCAATATCGTGGTCACGCCCTACGTCATCGAACGGCTCGGCATCAACACGATCGCTTACGCCACCCTGCCAAATGGCGAAGCCTATTGCGCGCTTTTGCCGGGTTCTGCCCCGGTGCGTGCGGAGCAGCCTATGACGACGGGCATCATGGCGGCTGACTGCCATCTCTTCGATGCCGATGGCCAGGCTCTGGAACGGCGCATCGATTGGCGCACCCTTGACCTTCCCGCGTCCGTAACGGCCGCCGAATAAAGCTCCTCCCGGCCGTGCCAACGGCCAATCCCTGGTCCGCCTTTGGGCGGACCTTTTTGTTTGGGGGTGCCGCTTTCGGTCAGTCAGAAAATTCGTCAAATTGCGGCAGGTCGTCGAGGATCTCGTACCAAGGCGCCTTGGAACCGACGAAAATGTGCATGGAGGGCTTGATCGAGGGCGCGTCGCTGAGCGTTCCCATGGGGAGGTGAACCTTGACGGTGTCGTTTTCGGCGATCCAGGAATAGACGAGCGAACCGCAGGTGCCGCAATGCATGTCATGGATTCCATCGGGATCGCCGTGGCGGAACATGGCGTCCGAGCCTGCCGTGATGCCAAAATCTTCAGGCGCAACGCCGGCTATCGGCTTGAAGGCAGAACCTGTTGTGCGCCGGCACTTTGAGCAGTGACAGTTGATGGCATACAGGAAGCGATCCGCGACTTCATAGGTCACGGCGCCGCACATGCAGCCGCCGTGCAGTCGGCGCGCGGCAGAATTCTCGGTCTCTGTGTTCATGACCGCCCTCCTGCGCCAACTTACGCGCGAGAGCCGAAGAGCCGCAAGCCTCTACCAGACGAGCCCGCGAGCCGCGACCTCTTCCACGCGGGTGACGATCCCCTCGCGGTGGAAGGTCATGATGTCGAATAGGTTTGAAACGACACAAGTGTGGTTCGGAATGATGCGAACCTTCTCGCCAATCTTCGGGCGTGGCCCTGTGACCTTGGACAGGTCCACCGTGCCGTGTTCCTCGGACAGACCCGTGATCACGGCGTCTGGATACTGGACGATCATACCGTGGTCCGAGAAGCCGAGGAGATCCGAGGTCAGAGCCTTGGAGCCGGCGTCGAGGATAGCGCGATCCTCGGTCGGGCGGGAGACGACGGTGGCGAGGATGTGCATGGCGCAGTCGTCGAGGCTGCAGTGGCCCGAGCGGGCCATGGCGCGGTCATTGTAGACATAGGTGCCGGCCCGATGCTCGGTCGCCGACGTCACCTTGTGGGCGGAGAAGAGGCTGGGCGTGCCGCCATTGGAGACGATTGGGCAAGGGATGCCCCGGGCCGCGAGGCCAGCGAGTGTCGCGGCAAAGAAGGTTTCGACGGCTTCCTCGGTGTCCGCCTTGGGATAGGTGAGGATGCCACCGAAGGTCAGCCCCGACGCTGCCGCGATCGTCTCGGCAAGCGCGATGGCCGCCTCCGGGCTCTGGACGCCACAGCGTCCGCCACCCGTGTCGCATTCCACGAGAACTGTCAGCGGGCGCGTCTGCGAGAAGGCGCAGGAGAGGCCGCGAACGGTCGTTTCGTTGTCTGCCACGACCTTTAGGCCGGAGATGCGTGTGTTCAAGGTGACGAGGCGCTTGTGTTTTTCGCTGCCGAGAATGTTGAAGGTGATCAGCAGATCCTCGAAGCCGGCATCGGCGAAGATTTCAGCTTCTGTGATCTTCTGGCAGTTGATGCCCTGCGCGCCCGCCTCTGCCTGCGCGGCGGCAATGGCCGGGATCTTGTGGGTCTTGATGTGCGGACGGAAGGCGAGGCCATGGCTGTCCATGTAGGACTGGACACGGGCGATGTTGGCGGCGAGCCTGCCCTCGTCGATCAGGGGAAGCGGCGTGGAGAGTTCTGATATCGGTTGACCGGGTTTGGGGCGGGGGAGTTCCATCATGCGGCCTCGCTGCCTTCGGGCGTCTCGTGCGGATTGGCCATGATCGGCCAGATGTCGCGGCGCACATGGCGATAGGCGGTCTTGGCCGGATCGTTCGGATAGGGCGTGCCGGCGGCGCAGTAGAGGATCTCCGAGGCGATCTGCGAGAAGGCTGCATAGAAGTGGTTGGTCGACTTGATGACCAGCAGGTGCTTCGTCGTCGGGTCGATGCCGAGTGCGGTGAAGAGCGAGGGATCGTAGCTCTGGACTCTCACCGAGCTCAGGATGATGTCGATGCCCTCAAGCCGGATATGGGCGGCGTCGCCGAAGGGGGCGATGCTGTCGCCGAAGCGCATCTCGGCATTGGGCACGACCTTGACCACCTTTACCAGGCCATCGATCGGATGACCGGTGCCGGGGGCTGATTTCGCGCCGAAGCGGAGCGGGATTTCAGCACCTTCGCCGGCGGCCATGCAGATCTGCACGGCAATCGGATCCCAGATCATGCCGACGGCGGCGTTGGTCACGCCGCGCGCCAGCATTTCCTCCAGGATCACAGTCGCATCACCGGCCGTTCCACCGCCCGGATTGTCCCACATATCGGCGATGACGACCGGGCCTTCGGGGTAGGCGAGCGCTTGGTCGAGGGCGGTCTTCTCGTCGATCTGCGGCATCATGAAGGTGCCGCGTTTTGAAAAGAGCTCAAGGCCGAGGTCGCGGGCGAGCATCGCGCCCTTGTCGGCATTGCCGTTGGTCACCGCGATCGTCTTGGTGCCCATCTCAGGCACGTCGCCGGCCATGAAGCCATGGATGACCGAAAGGGACAAAACGTCTGCATCCACTTTTTCGATGGCCATAAGCCTGTCAACAAAGCTGCGCATCGGTTCTCGCGACGTCGGGAAGATATCGATCATCCGGCAGTCGAATTCCGACATGACCGGCTTGACCCGACCTTCCAGCGTGTCGACTGCGATGCGCCAGAGATCTTCGGCGCGGTCGACGAAATCGATGTGCGGGAATTCCTTGAAGACGACAAAGAAGTCGGCGGCTGCAACGCGCTTTGCCGTCAGGTGACTGTGCGGATCAAGCTCTGCGCAAAGAAGGATATCTGGGCCGATCATCTCGCGGATGCGGGTCAAGAGATCGCCTTCCGGGTCGAGATAGCCGTCGGCGACCATGGCGCCATGCAGGCCGAGCACGACGGCATCGACGGGCATGGCTGCGCGCAGCTGGTCCAGGATCTCGTCGCGAAGGCTCTCGAATGTCTGGCGATTGACGAGACCAGCCGGGTCCGCCCAGGTCGCTGTGCCCTCGATCAGCGTCCAGCCCTTCTCAGTGCAGACCTTGCGGCCAACCGTGATCGGCGCGGTGCAGAGCGTGGGTGTCGCGGGGTGTTGTCCCGGAGGCGCATAGAGCGAATCCTCGAAGGCGCGCCGGTCGATGCAGATCGGGGAGAAGGTGTTCGTTTCCGTTGCAAGCGCGGCGGTGAAGATGCGCAAAGGCTGACCTCCGGGGTCTTGAGGGTTGAGTGCGGTTCAGCGCTTGCCCATCGGATTGGGCAGATAACCGGTAAAGCCGGAGATTTTCCAGCGGCCTTCATGCAGGCGGCAATAATAGAGCGTCTGCCAGCGCATGACTTCGAATGTGCCGTCCGCCTTCTTGATGCCGCCGTCGAACTTCTTGCGCACCAGTGCCGTCTCGCCTGAGATCTCGATTTCTTCCAGCGTCGTCGTCGTGAAGATTGCGCTACGCGGATCCTCGCCATAGGTCTGGGCGGCGAAGTCCTTGGCCTGCTTCAGCCACTCGTCGCGATAAGCGGGCAGATTGGGGAAGGCCAGCGTCCACTTGTCCGGATCCTCCTCGCGATTGCCGCTGATGCCGATGAAGCCGTCCTCAACGAAGTCATGGGCGACCATGCCCCAGTCGGCGGCGAGGAAGGCATCGATATCGCGGGGGACGAGCATCTCCCAGATGGCATGGCGAGCTTCGTCCGTTGCCGGAAACGGATTGTGGAATGGGTCGCGCATTTCTTCCCCGTTTTTAAATTCTTTTCATGAATGTCGATTTTGTCTGGTCAAAATCCGTTTTTTGTGGTCGCTTGTCAATGATCGAAGAAAATAATTTGCATGAGAGGTGTCCATGACGATCAAGCGTTACGGGGCCGAGAAGGCGGGGGCCGGTGGCCAGCGGCTGCCGTTTGCCCGCGCTGTCGAGGCCGATGGCTGGCTCTATGTCTCCGGCCAAGTGGCGATGGAAGACGGGGAGATCATTCCGGGCGGCATTATCGAGCAGACGCACAAGACCATCGCCAATGTCATCGCCATTCTGGACGAGGCCGGCTACGGGCTGGAGCATGTGGTGCGCTGTGGCGTGTGGCTCGATGACCCCCGCGACTTCTGGACCTTCAACAAGATCTACCAGCAGTATTTCGGTGAGCACCCGCCGGCGCGCGCCTGCGTCCAGGCCTCGATGATGGTTGATTGCAAGGTCGAGATCGACTGCGTAGCCTTCAAGCCTTCGAAATAAGAAAGAGGGCAGGGCATTGGATATCTTCGCGCGCATTCAGGAAGAGGCAGGGCAGTTTTCAGCCTCGGAGCAACGCATCGCGGATATCCTGCTCAATTCCTTCGATTTCGCCGTCAATGCCTCGATCATCGAGCTCGCCGAGAAGGCGGAGGTCTCGCCGCCGACGGTGACGCGCTTCTGCCGTCGTCTCGGCTGCCAGAACTTTGCGGATTTCAAGGTGAGCCTCGCGCGCACGGCCTATGTCGGGGTGCGCTATCTCAACCCGGAGGCCCAGAGCACCGAGCCGGCTGATGTCGCGACCGATGTCATCACCAAGGCGCAGAATGCGATGTTCATGGTGCATCGGGCGCTCGATCCTGCAGTTCTCGACAAGGTAGCGGACCGGTTGGCGCGGGCAGAGATGGTCTATGCCTTCGGCTCGGGCGGCAATTCCTCAATGATCTCAGGCGAGATCCAGAACCGTCTCTTTCGCTTGGGTTCTCGGGTGACGGCCTCGGCCGACCACAACATGCAACTGATGCTGACAGCCGCTGCCCGCTCCAACGATGTGCTGATCGGCTCTTCGTTTTCGGGTCGCAACGCCGAGCTGGTCAAGTGCTTCAAGCTCGCCCGTGAGAACGGCATCACCACGATCGCGCTGACCCAGAGCAACAGCCTGGTAGCCGAGGCGTCCGAACTCGTCATCGGCATCGACCTGCCGGAAGGCGAAAACATCTTCCGGCCGACCTCGACGCGCTTTGCTTATCTCGCCGTGGTCGACGTGATCGCGAGCCTGGTTGCCTATCGCAATCGCAAGCAGTCGCAGGTCACGCTGCGCCACATCAAGCAACAGCTGGTCGAACACCGCGATGGCGGGGACGACCGGCAACTTCTCGGAGACTGAGACATGTCCACATCCTTGTCGGAGATCCGCCGTGACGCATAAGGTTGCCGTCGTGACCGGCGCTGCCGGCGATATCGGGCGGGCGATCGCCAAGCGTCTGGCGGACAGCCACGACATCGTGGTGTTGCTCGATCTGGATTCTGCTGCCTTGGACAAGGCAATCGTTGAGCTCGGAAGTGATCCGCGCTTCGTGCCGCTCACCTGTGACGTGACGAATGAGGCGTCTCTCGCCGAAACCGCCGCGCGGGTGGCTGAGCTTGGGCTCGTACACACACTCGTCAACAATGCGGGTGCGGCGCGGGCGGTCAGCCTCGGCGATACCGATGGCGAGATCTGGCGCAAGGATAATGCGCTCAATCTCGAAGCGCCGTTCCTCTGCTTCCGCGCGTTTGAGGAGGCGCTGAAGGCGTCCCAAGGCGCGCTCGTCAACATTTCATCGGTCAACGGCATGGCCGTCTTCGGTCATCCGGCCTATAGCGCCGCGAAGGCCGGCCTTATTCATCTGACCAAGCTGATTGCCGTCGAATACGGGAAATATGGTATCCGTTCGAATGCGGTCGCACCCGGCACGGTTCGCACCCAGGCCTGGGAGGCGCGCGCTGCTGCCAATCCGCAAGTCTTCGAGGAAGCCAAGCGTTGGTATGCGCTGCGCCGGATCGCCACGGCTGAGGACATCGCCAATGCCGTGTTCTTCCTGTCCAGCGATCAGGCGGCGGCCATCACAGGCGTTTGCCTGCCCGTCGATTGTGGGCTGACGGCCGGTCAGGCCGAGCTCGCCCGAACCTTCTCGCAATCCGACAATTATTGATACCGAAAAGCCAGGAGCATTCCCCATGGCAACAGCCGTTCAGTTCCGTCTCGAAAACGCGTGGCATCCGGTGGAGGGCGACGACTGCGGCGCCTTCGTCTTCACGCTGGTCAATCTCTCCGATGTGGCGCTTTCCGATTTCAAGCTTGCTTACACGTCGCTCACCCGCGTCAAGGACACGCAGGAGCCGATCCTTGAGAATGCCGTCTTCCTGAAGCGCAATGCCAATTTCCACCAGTTCGCGCCACCGGCGGGCTTTGTCCTCCAACCTGGCGCCTCCTGGACCTTCCGCGTCGGTGGTCTCTGGCGCGCGGCCAAGCATCGGACGGATGGGGCGAAGTCCGCCTATATCACGCTCTCGACCGGTCAACATGCGGCCGTTGCGGTGGCCGACCTGATGCTCGGGGGTAGTGACAGCGCGCCGCCGCCGCCGCTTCTGCCGGAGGGGCAGGTCACGCAGCCTTTCGCGATGCTGCCCTGGCCAGTCTCCGCCGAGCTTGTGGCGGGCGACGGCTTCCCGGTCGCGCTCTATCCGGCCAGCGGTTCTTCTCTCGTTGAGCTGCGGGAAGTCGAAAACGTGTTGCGGCTCTTCTGCCGCCTGTTTTCCGTCGGCCATGCGCCTCTGTCGCTTGCGCCTGTGCATCAGGGACGGTCGATCACCTTCCGTCATGAGGAGACGCTGGGCGCTTCCGCTTACACGCTCACCTTTGCCGCTGACGGCATCACGCTGACCTATGGCGATGTCGCCGGGCTGCAGTACGCGCTCACCCTGCTTGCCCAGATGCTGCATGGCGCCCGCACGCAGCCGGGTACCTTCCGCTTTCCGGTCTCCGGCACGATCACCGACAAGCCGCGATACGACTGGCGCGGTTGCCATCTGGATGTCTCCCGCCAGTTCTACCCGGTCGCTGACGTCAAACGACTGATCGACATCATGGCCTGGTTCCGGATGAATACCTTCCACTGGCATCTGTCCGACGACGAAGCCTGGCGGTTGGAAATCAAGGCCTTCCCGCAGCTCACCACGATCGGCGTGCTGCGCGGACCTGACGAACCGCTCCTGCCGCAGCTCGGCAATGGCGCTGAACCGGTCGGTGGTTTCTATGCCCAGGACGAGGTGCGCGACATCGTTGCCCATGCGGCAGCTCTTCAGGTCGAGGTGGTGCCGGAGATCGACATTCCCGGCCACAGCACGGCGATGCTGGTGGCACTGCCGGAACTGGTCGATGGACAGGAAGCACCGGACAGCTATCGCTCGGTGCAGGGCTATCCGAACAATGCGCTGAACCCGGCGATCGAATATACCTATGAAGTGCTGGGCAAGGTCTTCGACGAGATGGTCGCGCTCTTCCCGTCAAAGCTCATCCATATCGGCGGCGACGAAGTGGCGGCCAATACCTGGATGGCTTCGCCGCTTGCGCGCAAGCTGATGGAGCAGGAGGGTATCGAGGGGACCTTCGGGCTGCAGAGCTATTTCATGAAGCGGATCCAGAAGATGCTCGCCGAGCGGGGCCGCAAGCTGGCCGGCTGGGACGAGGTCAGCCATGGCGGCGGCGTTGATCCAGACGGCACCCTTCTGATGGCCTGGCAGAAGCCGGAGGTCGGGCTGGAACTGGCGCGTCAGGGCTATGACGTCGTCATGACACCGGGACAGGCCTATTACCTCGACATGGTGCAGGACGAGTCCTTCCAGGAACCGGGTGGCAGCTGGGCCGGGACCGTGCCGCCGAAGCACACCTATACCTATGAGGCAGTCGCCGAGTTCCCGGCCGAGCTTGCGCCGCGTATGCGGGGTGTCCAGGCCTGCATCTGGTCGGAGCATTTCCTTACCCGCGACTACTTTAACCACCTCGTCTTCCCGCGGCTTCCGGCCATTGCCGAGGCCGCCTGGACGCCGAAGGACAACAAGGACTGGCTGCGCTTCGCGGCCATCGTCCGCCTGAGCCCCCGTTACTGAGGATCTGAGCACCATGACTTTCCGCATCGCCGTCGGCGGTATCCATACCGAATGCTCGACTTCGTCTCCCGTCCTGATGCAGCCGGAGGATTTTCGTGTGCTGCGCGGGCCGGATTTGCTGGCGCATGAGTACTTCGATTTCCTCGACGCCGATGATATCGAGCATCTGCCGCTGCTGCACGCGCGTGCCGTTCCCGGTGGTCCGCTGGAACGCGCCACCTATGAAGGGTTCAAGGCGGAGTTCCTCGATCGGTTGAAGGCCACATTGCCGATCGACGGGCTCTATCTCGCCATGCATGGCGCGATGAATGTCGAGGGCATGGACGATGCCGAGGGTGACTGGATTTCGGCGGCCCGCGCAGTCGTCGGGCCCGATGTCCCGGTTGCGGCAAGCTACGATCTGCATGGGAATGTCACCCAGAAGATTATCGATCAGCTGGATATCTTCGCCGGGTATCGCACCGCACCGCATATCGATGTGCGTGAAACGATGGTTCGGGCCTGGTCGATGCTGGTTCGGGTGCTGAAGACCGGCGAAAAGCCGGGCGTTGCCTGGGTGCCGGTGCCTGTTCTCCTGCCCGGCGAACGGACGTCGACCGAGGACGAGCCGGCAAAGAGCCTTTATCTGAAGCTGCCGGAGCATGACGCCGTGCCCGGGATCTGGGATGCCAATCTGATGGTCGGCTATGTCTGGGCCGACGAGCCGCGCGGCACGGCCTGTGCCGTCGTTACGGCCGTCAACAAGGCGGCAGCGGAAAAGGTCACCGCTGCAATCGCGCAGTCCTATTGGGACGCGCGCGAGGATTTCCGCTTTGGCCCGGTCACAGGTCCGCTTGAGGACATGCTCGACTTTGCCGAGCGCACGGAAACACGGCCGATTATTCTGGCGGATTCCGGCGACAACCCGACCGGTGGTGGGGTTGGCGACCGGGCGGATGTGTTGAAGGCGCTTCTGGCGCGGTCGATCGATGACGTCCTGATTGCCGGCATCACCGACCGACCTGCCGTCGAACGCTGCTTTGCAGCAGGTGCCGGCGCGCGGGTTTCGGTGAAGGTCGGCGGTTCGCTCGATCCGGCAAGCCCTTCCGTCGAGGTGGAGGCGGATGTCGTGTTTCTCGATGATCCCGGTCCAGCTGCCGAGCAACAGGCTGTCGTCAGGATCGGTGGTATCACGCTTGTGCTCGCCGCCCGACGCCGGCCCTATCACAACATTTCGGATTTCACCCGGCTCGGGCTCGATCCGACCACGGTGCGGCTGCTCGTCGTCAAGTCCGGCTATCTCTCGCCCGAGCTTGCGCCGATCGCCAATCCCAACCTGATGGCGCTGACGGATGGCGTGATCAACCAGGACATCGAGAACCTGCCTAGCCATCGCCGCCACCAGCCCAGCTATCCCTTCGTCAAGGATTTCAGCTATACGGCAAAGGTCTTCTTCTCGACGCGATTCCCTTGAGACATTGATGTCGGTGCCGCCCTTCCGGCGGTACGATCCCCAACCCGATTGTATCCTTGATGTTGTCCTCCTTTTCGGTGGTCTATCGCCACAAGCCGATCCGGGTCAGTGCGGCCGCGATCTTCTTCTTCGGCTTCTCTGGTGCTGCGACGTCGCCCTACATGTCGTTGATCGGCATCCGCGAACTCGGATTGTCGGACGCCGTCTATTCGGTGCTCATCTTCCTGGCGGCAGTGGTCAATGTCAGCGCCAGCGTGACTGCCGGCATCATTGCCGACAGGCTCGGCCATTTCCGGTCGCCGATGATCCTGGCCGCCATTTTCGGCATCGTCGGCTTCGGGCTGGTCTATGTGGTGCCGACGCCGGTGATGTTTGCGGTCGCGACGCTGGTGCTGATCCCTGTCTTCGGCACCATCAATTCGCTGATCTTCGCCAATGTTCGTGCCGTCTCGACCGGCATGGCGGTGCGCGAGCTGATGGCCGTGAATTCTGCCGTTCGCGCCATCCTGTCCGCCTCCTGGGTTCTGGTGCCCGGCGTCGTCGGTGCTTTACTGATTGGTCAGCCGAGCATGCTGCCGGCCTTCCTGCTGGCGAGTCTCGCCTGTGTCGTCTGCCTCCTGCTCTTCGTCTTCGGGCTGGATCGTCTGCCGCCAGTGCAGGAGGGTGAACGGCAGCACTATTCGTTCTTCCGCTCTATCCGACAGATCGGCTCGGCAAGTGTCCTGCCACGGCTTCTGGCTATCTCGCTCATTTCCGCAATGCTGCATGCCAACGGCACCGTGCTTCCGCTGATCGTCACCGGCAAGGCCGGCGGAACGCCGGCAGATGTCGGCGTGATCGTCGGTATCGTTGCCTTCCTCGAGATCATCTTCATCCTCTTCTGGGGATGGGTGGAGGCTAGAACCTCGATCCTCTTTGCCATGGTCACGGCAGCGCTGATCTATTGCAGCTATCTCGTTTTCCTTGCCCTCGCCGACCGACCGATGGACGTCTATCTGCTGACGCTGGTCGCTGGTCTGGGAGCCGCCGGCATCATCGCGATCCCGATCACCTATCTGCAGAACCTGATCGCTGACAGGGCCGGACTTGGCAGTTCGCTGATTGCGGTCAACATCTTCCTGAGCGGTGGTATGGCATCGCTGATGTTTGCGCTCGGCACCAGCATCAGCGACTATGCGGGCACGGCGATTATTGCCTCGATTGCGGGAGCCATCGGCGTCGGCCTGCTCTGGCTGCTTGATCGGGCGCCGCAGGCAAAAGAAAAAGGTTGAGGGATCGAGGATCGTGATGTCTCGGAAACATGCGTCAACACCCCTCCTCGAGATCTGCATCGACGATATTGCCGGGCTCGATGCTGCCGTCGCCGGCGGCGCCGACCGGATCGAGCTCTGTTCGGCGCTCGGCTCGGGCGGCCTCACGCCGTCGCGCGGTTTCATGGCCGCCGCCGCGCTTGCACCGATCCCCGTCTATGCCCTGATCCGTCCGCGCGCCGGTGGGTTCCTTTATTCCGAGGCGGAGGTTTCGGTGATGGAGGCCGATGTTGCGGCCGCTCGTGAGGCCGGGCTTGCTGGTGTCGTGATTGGTGCCACGACCGCCGATGGCACACTGGATCGCCACGCGATCCGGAGGCTCATCGGCGCAGCGGAGGGGCTGGACCTCACCCTGCATCGGGCGATCGATGTCGTCTCGGACATGGATGCCTCCCTCGATCTCGCGATTGAACTGGGCTTTTCGCGCGTTCTGACATCGGGCGGCGCGCGTCATGCGGAAGAGGGGATCGATATCATTGCGCGGTTGGTCGAGCGCAGCGCTGGCACGATCTCGATCATGCCGGGAGGAGGCGTTCGGCCGGAAAATGCTGCGCGCTTCCTCGCCATCCCCGGCGTAACCGAGCTGCATGCTTCCTGCAGCCGGGCGGATGTCGGCACAGAACGGCTCGTCGAACTCGGCTTCTCAAGCGAGATGCCGCGGCGGACGGATGCAGAGATTATCCGCAAGCTCAAGACTGAGATCAGCGCAAGGGGTGGCTGAAACTCACGAGGCCAGTGCCTGGGCGCTTTGCGCCGCAAGCAATTTCACGGTCTCCGCGGCGACCATCGGCTTGCCGAAGTAATAGCCCTGGACCGCCCGAACCCCGAGATTCTCGAGGATGCGCAATTCCTCTTCCGTCTCGACGCCTTCGACGATCGCTTCCAGTTCCATCTCGGCACAAAGCGCCAGAACGGACTTGACGATGTTGAAACTGGTTCGACGGGCGTGGATGTTGCGCACGAAACTGCCGTCGATCTTGATCTTGGTGAGCGGCAGCTTGTGCACGTGGTTCAAGCTTGAATAGCCGGTGCCGAAGTCATCGAGCGATATGCCGGCACCCAGTTCGCGCAGCATCTGGATCGAGGCGCTGGCCTGTTCGAAGTCGTGCATGACGGCCGTCTCGGTGATCTCGAAATTGATGCGGCGCGGATCGAAACCGCTCTTCACCACGATGGAGACGATCTTCAGCGTGTTTTCCGGCGAACTCAAGTCGTGCGGTGACAGGTTGAAGGAGAGATAGACGTCTTCCGGCCATAGGCGCGCGACGTCCAGCGCACGTTCGAGGAGCAAACGCGTGATCAGCGTGATGCGGCCGTTGTGTTCGGCGACGGGAATGAATTCAGCCGGCGAGACCCTCCCGATGCGCGGGCTTTCCCAACGCGCGAGGGCTTCGAAGCCAATGCAGATGCGGCGGTTGACGCAGGTGATCGGCTGGAAAACGAGCGAGAGTTCTTTCTCAAGGTCAGCGGCGACGAGCGCCTCCTCGACGACCTTCTGACGGTTCAGTTCGTTCGCCTGTATGGCGTTGAAAATGACCGTACCGGCGCGGTGGTGTCGCTTGGCGGTGTACAGCGCATAGTCGGCGAGCTCGTAGATCTCCTGGCCGGTTTCGCCGACATCCGGGTACAACGCGAAGCCAACGGAGCCGGTGACCTGGACCATGCCGCTGCCGATATTGATGCGTTCGGCGATCAGTTCGCAGACCTTTTCACCCAGCGCCATTGCGTCGGCTTCGGCCACGTCTCCCTGAAGCAGGAGGCCGAATTCATCGCCACCGAGGCGGTAGACGGAGAGGCGCGCGTCGGCGATCGTCGAGAGCCGGTTGCCGATCTCGATGAGGACCTTGTCCCCTGCCGAGTGGCCATAGAGATCGTTGACCGGTTTGAAGCCATCGAGGTCGATGACGCCCACCGCGAGCTTTCCGCCGGCGGCACTCGCACGGCCGAAGGCCGTCTCCAGCATGTGGAAGAAGCTGCGGCGATTGGCGAGCAGGGTCAGGCTGTCGAGATTGGCAAGGCGCAGATTTTCATCCGAAAGCGCCTGCATGGCCTTGTTCTGCTCCTGCAGCGCCTGCTGCTGCAGCATCAGGACATTGCGGGACTCGTGCAGCTGGCGAAAATCGCGGTAGTGCGAGACGAGGATCATGATCATCGCCATCGTCACCAGGATGACGTTGACGCCGGTCGCAATGAAGGTCGGCTCGCCGCTCAGGCACATGACGACGAAGAAGGGCAGGTTGACAGTGACGGTGACGATGAGTGCGGCCGAGCGCAGATGCATCAGGCAGAAGATGCAGCCGATGACGGTGATCGCCATGAAGAAGGCGACATGGGCTTTCTGAAAAGCGTCTCCATAGGGCAGAAGCGAAATCGACCAGGCCGTGCAGAAAACGGCAATGGGAAAGGAGAGGATGTTGGTCGCCCGGAGCTGGCGATAGGCCTGTTGCGGCGTGCGCTGCAGGTGGCGTCCGCGCAGCCAGATCAGCGAGCGCAAAGCGAACAGCGCCGTCAGGATCCCCGGCAGATAGATGACGAGATAATCCGGTGCCACGCCCTGATGCGTCCAGGACAGCGAGATCATGTTGGTGGCCAGAATGAAATAGAGAAGGGGGACCTGTTTCGAAAAGGCCTCGAACTGGGCTGCCGTCAGCGCCGGATTGCCGTTGGGCACCTTGAGCAGGTTAATCCATCCGGCTGCCCGGGTCCGGAAATCATGCTTCGTCGCTTGTCTATCCACGCCTGTCAGCTTTCCTTATCACTCCAGTCTGTTTTTCTATATCAGCACCCGTTAAATTTGCGGAAAGCGGAGACTACGAAATTGCAATGATCGCGCACGCCGCCAGCAGTTGGTCATTGCGGTCTTGCGTGATGGCCGGTATCACGTGGCTTGATCCAAGGAGCTGTTCTGCCCGTGAAATCGACGTTGTCCCTTTTTGCCGGTATTCTTATCTCGATCGTCACTGCGCTGCCTGTCGTCGCACAGGAATGGCAGGCGATCGAAAAGGTGGATCACTACAAGGTGAGCGGTACCTCACCGATGGCGCTCTATCAGTCGGTTGGCGAGCGGGGACCCAAGCTCAGCCTCGGAAGGGTGATCGCTCACACCACCTTCAAGCTGACCTGGCAGCGCGACTACCAACAGCAGGGTTCGGCCTGCGTGCTCGCGTCGGCGAAACCCAAGCTGATCATCACTTATACCCTGCCAAAGCCGACCCAGAAGCTTTCGCCCGATGTGGCGGCGAAGTGGGAAGCCTTCTATGACGGCATCGTCGAACACGAGAAACTGCACGGGCAGTTCATGAAGGATCTCACCCAGCAGATCCAGGACGTGTCCATCGGCTTGCGCGACGAAAACGATCCCGGCTGCAAGAAGGTGCGGGCGGCCCTCCAGGCACAGCTGAAGCCGATCTCGGATGCGCATGTGGCGCGCCACAGCGAATACGACCAGGTCGAGATGTCACCGGGTGGCGCCGTGCATCAGCTGATCCTGGCCTTCCTCAATCCCTGAACTGAAAAGGCGCCCGCATGGGGCGCCTTCAATCGTGTGTCAGACGCGTTCCATGGCGATCGCGATGCCCTGGCCGACGCCGATGCACATCGTGGAGAGCGCATAGCGCCCGCCGGTCTCCTTGAGTTCCAGGGCTGCCGTTCCCGCGATGCGGGCGCCCGACATGCCGAGCGGATGGCCAAGCGCGATCGCGCCGCCGTTGCGGTTGACACGCGGGTCGTCGTCCGCAATGCCGAGGTCGCGGAGCGTGGCGATGCCCTGGGAGGCGAATGCTTCATTGAGTTCGATCACATCCAGCTGCTGCTGGTTGAGGCCGAGGCGGGCGAGCAGTTTCTTCGACGCCGGTGCCGGGCCGAAGCCCATGATGCGCGGCGGGACGCCAGCGGTTGCACCACCCAGGATGCGGGCGATGGGGGTGAGGCCGTATTTCTTCACGGCGGCTTCCGAGGCGATGATCAGAGCAGCGGCCCCGTCATTGACGCCCGAGGCATTGCCGGCGGTGACGGTAGCTCCCTCCATCTTGTTGACCGGCTTCAGCTTGGCGAGCGCCTCGACCGAGGTTGCGCGCGGATGTTCGTCGCGGTCGACGATGACAGGGTCACCCTTGCGCTGGGGCACGGTGACATCAGTGATTTCCTTCGCCAGTCGGCCATTGCTCTGCGCCTCCGCCGCCTTGGCCTGGCTGCGCACTGCAAAGGCGTCCTGGTCCTCGCGGGAGACCTTGAAGTCGATCGCCACGTTGTCGCCGGTCTCCGGCATGGAATCGACGCCGTACATCTTCTTCATCAGCGGGTTGACGAAGCGCCAGCCGATAGTGGTGTCGTAGATCTCCGCATTGCGAGAGAAGGCTGTGTCGGCCTTGGGCATGACGAAGGGCGCGCGGCTCATGCTTTCGACGCCTCCCGCGATCATCAATTCGGCATCACCTGATTTGATGGCGCGGGCGGCGGTGATGACAGCATCCATGCCGGAGCCGCAGAGGCGGTTGATCGTGGTGCCGGTGACGGAGACGGGCAGGCCAGCGAGCAGAGCTGACATGCGGGCGACGTTGCGATTGTCTTCGCCGGCCTGGTTGGCACAGCCGTAGATCACGTCCTCGACGGCTTCCCAATCAATGCCCGCATGGCGCTCCATCAGCGCCTTCAGTGGCACGGCGCCGAGATCATCGGCACGGACGGAGGAGAGCGAACCGCCGAAACGGCCGATGGGCGTGCGAATGTAATCGCAGATAAAGGCTTCTGTCATGGCTTGTACTCCTTACAGCGCGGGCACGACGAGATCGGCAACCGGACCGTCCGTGTGCAGCTTGGCGCCGGTCATGGCCTGCAGCTCGTCCATGGTCATGGCAGCAAGCTTTTCGCGGACGATAAACTTGCCATCGACGATGTCGATCACGGCATGGCTCGTGTAGACGCGAGTGATGCAGCCGACTCCGGTCAGCGGGAAGGTGCAGCGCTCGACGAGCTTCGGCTTGCCATCTTTGGTTACGTGTTCGGTGATGACGACGACCTGCTTTGCGCCATGGACGAGATCCATGGCACCGCCGACGGCGGGTACGCCCTTGGAGCCAACGCGCCAGTTGGCGAGGTCACCGTTTTCGGCCACCTGATAGGCGCCGAGGATCGCGACGTCGAGATGGCCGCCACGGACCATGGCGAAGCTGTCTGCATGGTGGAAGAAGGCGGCGCCTGGCTTCAGCGTGATCGCCTTCTTGCCGGCATTGATCAGATCCCAGTCTTCCTCGCCGGCAGCCGGCGCTTCACCGAAGTTCAGCACGCCGTTTTCGGTGTGGAAAATGGCCTCGCGTCCATCAGGCTGGAACTTGGCCACCATTTCCGGAAAGCCGATGCCGAGGTTCACATAGGCGCCGTCTTCGATATCCTGGGCGGCGCGCCAGGCGATCTGGGCATTGGAGAGCTTGATGTCTTCGCGGGTGTCGATTGCAGGTGCGTCGGTCATGCGTAGGCCACTCCGGCTCGGATGAGCTCTTCTTCCTGTTGCGGGTTGGCGACTTCAACGACGCCATCGACGAAGATGCCGGGGGTGATGACCTGCTCGGGATCGATCTCGCCGGGCTTCACGATCTTCGAAACCTGGGCGATGGTCTTGGCGGCGGCCATGCACATCAGCGGATTGAAGTTACGACCGGCCATCCGGTAGGAAAGGTTGCCCATGGTATCGCCGAGATGCGCCTTGACGATGGCGAAGTCGGCTTTCAGCCAGCGTTCCTGGACATATTTGCGGCCGTCGAACTCGGCAATCACCTTGCCGTTGGCCAGTTCCGTGCCGAAGCTCGTGGGCGTGTAGAAGGCGGGAATGCCGGCACCGCCGGCGCGGATGCGCTCGGCGAGCGTGCCCTGAGGCACGAGCTCCAGTTCGATCTCACCGGCGAGATAACGATCTGTAAAGGCGCGGGGGTCGGAGGAGCGAGGGAAGGAGCAGATCATCTTCTTGACCAGGCCTGCATCGATCATCGCGGCGATGCCGATGCGACCATTGCCGGCATTGTTGTTGATGACCGTCAGGTTCTTCGGGCCCTTGTCGATGAGCGCATGAATGAGCTCGATCGGTGCGCCGGAGCCGCCGAAGCCTCCGATCATGACGGTTGCACCATCGCCGATCCCGGCCACGGCATCCGCCAGGCTTGCAATTCTCTTGTCCATGGGAACTCCCGTTTCCTTGAGCGCGGTCTGGCCGCTTTCTCCTTTCGCCAAATATGACCGTGAAAACATCGACAGCAAGCATTTTGTGCGATATTTGATATTTGTTCGATAATCGCACGACTACAGGGTGGGGTATGGCGATCGGTGAGCGCGATCTGATGGGTGGCTTTGCCAAAGGCTTGAAGGTGCTGGAGGCTTTCGGGCCAGAGCGCCAGCGGCTCAGCATCACCGAGGCGGCCGAAACCAGCGGCCTCGACAGAGCGACGGCACGGCGTTGCCTGTTGACGCTCGCGGAACTCGGCTATGCGGATTATGACGGCAAGTTCTTCTCGCTGACGCCGAAGATCCTCCGCGTCGGTCATGCCTGGCTTTCGGCGACGCCGCTGCCCGTTTTGCTCCAGCCGCATCTCGACCAATTGTCGGAGCGCGTCGGGCATAGCGCCTCGGCCTCAATCCTCGACAATACCGAGATCGTCTACATCGCCCGTGCTGCACAAAAGCGGGTCATGTCGATCAACCTCATGCCGGGTTCGCGGCTTCCCGCCTATAGCGCTTCGATGGGGCGGGTGCTGCTGGCCAGCCTTGCCGAGGCCGAGGTTGATGCGATTCTGGCAGCGACGCAGCTCAAGGCGCATACGCCGCGTACACTAACCGATCCCGCACTTCTGAAGGCAGAAATCGCCCGGGTCCGCGAGCAGGGTTATGCCGTCATCGACCAAGAGCTCGAGATCGGGCTCTGCTCCATCGCCGTACCCGTCAGCAATGATCGCGGACGCGTCGTGGCCGCGATCAATGTCGGCGCGCCTGCGTCCGTGCTGCCGGCGTCAGACCTGCCTGGGCATTGTCTGCCTGCGATGCTGGAGGTGCAGGCGAGGCTCAAGCCGCTGCTCCCCTGAGCTCAGGCGTTGGCCACCTCCGAAGCTGCTTCGCGGATCGTGCGCATCAGAAGCGCCAGCGGCATGGAGGGGACGGAATCTGCGCGTACAGTCAGGCCGACCGGTCCCTTGGTCTCGCTGGTGTCGATCGGCAGGGCTGCCAGCGTGCCATCGGCAAGGTCGGTCGCCACGACGCCGGCCGAGATGATCCAGATCGCATCCGTCTGGCGGACAAAGGCACGGCCGAAGCTATCAGAGACCGTCTCGATCTGGGTGGGCAGGCCGGAAATGCCGTTGGCGATCAGGAAACGCTCGACGAAGGGACGAATGATCGAAGCCCGGGTCGGCATCAGCACGGGATAGCGCTCGAGCTCGCCGAAGAGGTCGGAGCCGGCCAAGAGGAGCGGATGCCCGGCGCGGACGCAGAAGATCACTTGTTCGGAATAAAGATGCTCGAAGGAAAAGCCCGTCATTTGCTCGGGTGCGGCCAGGCGGCCGACGACCAGATCGAGATCGCCGACTCGCAATTGTTCGAGCAGAACGGCGTTCTCGCCGGTGACGATCTTGATCCTGGCGGGCACGTCCTCCTTGAGGAACAAGGTCATCGCCTGCGGCATGACGCGGGTGGAGACCGTCGGCAGGGCGCCGATCCGGATCGGCGGCGCATCGGCATGCAGGGCATGGGAGACCGAGTCGAAACCCTGGCGCAGCGCGGTGAGTGCTGCGCCTGCGTGCTTGAGGAAGGCTTCGCCATAGCGGGTGATGCGGATGCCGCGTCCATCCTTTTCGAAAACCGCGACGCCCAGCACTTCCTCCAGTTCCCGGATGGTCTTGGTCACCGCAGGCTGGCTGACATGCAGGAGTTCCGCCGCCTTCATCACGCTTTTCTGGCGCGAAACCTCCACGAAGGTCTGAAGATGGCGAAACTTGATGCGGTTATCGATCATGGAAAACATAACCCTATGGTTAGGTGTTTCGTGGAAAACATCATTTTACCTAACCAAATCGCGTGCGCAATATGGTGTCAACGGAGGAGGAACCCGTGCAGTTCGTTCAGGTCAACGGCGTCAGCCTGCATCACCAGATCATTGGTGGGCCGGGCAACAAGCCGGTCATCGTCTTCATCAATTCGCTCGGAACCGATTTCCGCATCTGGCGCGACGTGATCGTCCGGCTTGCCGGCAGCTATCCGTTGCTGACCTATGACAAGCGGGGGCATGGGCTCTCGGATGTCGGGCAGGCCCCGTACTCGATCGAGGACCATGTCGACGATCTGATCGGCTTGCTCGAGCATCTCAATGTCAGCAATGCCGTAATCTGCGGGCTCTCCGTCGGTGGCTTGATTGCCCAGGGGCTCTATGCGCGCCGCCCGGATCTGGTTAAGGCGCTTGTTCTCTGCGACACGGCCCACAAGATCGGGACGGCGGAGATGTGGGCTGCCCGCATCGCAGCCATCGAGGAGGGCGGTCTTGATGGCATCGTCGATGGCGTCATGGAGCGCTGGTTCACGACTGCCTTCCGCAACAGCGATCCGGCCTTCCCCGGCTATCGCAACATGATGCTCCGCCAGCCGGTCGACGGCTACATCGGAACATGTGCTGCGATCCGCGATGCCGATTATACCGTCGCTGCCGGTCAGATCGCGGTTCCCACGCTCTGCGTCGTCGGCGATCACGATGGGGCAACGCCACCCGATCTCGTGCTGTCGCTTGCCAAGCTCGTGCCCGGCGCGCGCTATGAAGTCATCAAGGACGCTGGACACATTCCCTGTGTCGAGCAACCGGAAATGCTCACCACCATCATCGAGGCCTTTCTCGCGCCCGTCATTTCAGGAGAGGCAGCCCATGGCTGATGCCCGTAGTCCTTCAGATCGCTATCGGCAGGGTATGACGACCCGCCGCCGTGTGCTGGGCGACGCCCATGTCGATCGCGCCTCGGCCTCGGCCACACCGTTTGATCAACCGTTCCAGGAGATGATCACCGAGGGGGCCTGGGGCACCGTCTGGTCGCGTCCCGGCATCAGCCCGCGCGAACGATCGATGATCACGATCGCCCTGCTCGCAGCCCTCGGTCATGACGAAGAGGTTGCCATGCATGTGCGCGCCACCGCTAATACCGGGGCAAGCCGCGAGGATATCACCGAAGCGCTGATGCATGTCGCCATCTATGCGGGCGTTCCCGCCGCCAACAGGGCTTTCAAGATCGCCAAGCACGTGTTTGATAAGCTGGATGCCGGCGAGACTGGGGGAGAGAGCCATGACTGATCTTTCGAACAAGAAGCCGGAGACGGGCGCCTTCTTCCCGCGCGACCGCAACTGGCATCCGCCGGCTTATACCCCGACCTACAAGACCTCCGTCCTGCGCTCGCCGCAAAAGGCGCTTCTGTCGCTCGATGGCACCAAGTCGGAGATAACAGGTCCGGTCTTCGGCCACTCTATGCTCGGCGAGCTCGACAATGATCTGATCCACAATTTTGCCAAGCCCGGCGAGAGCGCGATCGGCGAGCGCATCATCGTGCATGGACGCGTGCTCGACGAGCGCTGCCGGCCTGTCCCCGGCGCACTTATCGAGTTCTGGCAGGCCAATGCCGGTGGACGCTATCGCCACAAGAAGGAAAGCTATCTCGCACCGCTCGACCCGAATTTCGGCGGCTGCGGGCGCACGGTCACCGACGAGAATGGCTATTATGCCTTCCGCACCATCAAGCCCGGTCCTTACCCCTGGCCGAACGGCGTCAACGACTGGCGGCCGGCGCATATCCATTTCTCGATCTTCGGCCATGGCTTTTCGCAGCGTCTGATCACCCAGATGTATTTCGAGGGCGATCCGATGATCTGGAAGTGTCCGATCGTGCTGACGATCCCGGATCGTGCGGCGATCGAGCAGCTCGTGGCAGCCCTCGACTGGTCGGCGACGATCCCGATGGATGCGCGTGCCTACAAGTTCGACATTGTCCTGCGTGGGCGGCGTTCCACCTTGTTCGAAAACCGTATGGAGGGAAATTGATGGTCCAGGATCTGCGTTACCTCAAGGAAAGCGCCTCGCAGACGGCCGGCCCTTACGTCCACATCGGCCTCACGCCGAACTTCGCCGATATCAAGGGCGTCTATCCGGTCGATCTCGGCACTACCATGGTCAACGACAAGACGCGCGGCGAGCGCATCACCGTGACCGGTCGTGTCATCGATGGCTCGGGCACGCCGCTCAAGGATGCGCTGATCGAAATCTGGCAGGCGGATGCCGACGGGATTTACAATAGCCCGTCCGAGACGCGCGGCAGTGCGGATCCGAACTTCACCGGTTGGGGGCGCTGCCCTTGCGATCTCACGTCAGGCGAATACCGTTTCGAGACGATCAAACCGGGCCGGGTGCCCTTCCGGGATGGACGCCTTATGGCGCCGCATATCTCCTTCTGGATCGTCGCGCGCGGCATCAATCTCGGCCTCAACACGCGCCTTTATTTCGGTGACGAAGAGGCAGCCAATGCCGAGGATCCGATTCTCGCGCGCATCGAGCACCGTGTGCGCGTGCCGACGCTGATTGCGCAGCGTGACGGTTCGACCTATCACTTCGACATCCACCTGCAGGGTGAGAAGGAGACGGTCTTCTTCGACATCTGAGAAGGGCCTTGAGATCAGCATGACCGCATCCGTCTTCGACCATCCGATCCTGTCTGGCCTTCTGGGCGATGACGAGATCGGAGCGCAGTTCTCGGCCGCCGCCGAGCTTTCGGCCATGCTGCGTTTCGAGGTGGCGCTTGCCGAGGCGGAAGCTGCCGAAGGGCTTATCCCGGGCGCATCCGCTGAGGACATTGCGGCGCTGCCGGAAGCATTCGTTGCCGATCTCGACGCTTTGAAGCAGGCGATCGGGCGGGACGGTGTCGTGATCCCCGAGCTCGTGCGGCAGTGGCGGAAAGGGCTTGGCGATGCCGGAAAACATCTCCATTTCGGCGCCACCAGCCAGGATGCGATCGATACCGGTCTGATGCTGCGACTGGTTGCTGTGCTGTCGATCTTCGATCAACGTCTCGTAGCAATCATCTCGGCGCTTGAAGGACTGGAGAAGCGCTTCGGCACCCAGTCCCTGATGGGTCGCACGCGCATGCAGGCGGCGATCGCGATCACGGTTGCCGATCGTCTCACGACCTGGAAGGCTCCTGTCATTGCGCACAGGCTTGCCGTGCAGAGCTTGCTGAAAAAAGGTCTGCCGCTGCAGTTCGGCGGCGCTGCCGGCACACTCGAAAAGCTTGAGGACAAGGCGGCTTTCGTGCGAGCCAGACTCGCCACACTTCTTCAACTCTCTGACCGGCCGCAATGGCACAGTCAGCGGGCGGCCATTGCCGAGATCGGCGGTCTGTTCTCCCAGATCAGCGGCAGCCTCGGCAAGATCGGCCAGGATCTGGCGCTGATGGCGGACAATGGCACGGCTGTGATCGGCGGCGGCGGTGCGTCCTCGGCCATGCCGCACAAGCGAAATCCGGTGAAGGCCGAAGTTCTGGTGACGCTTGCCCGGTTCAACGCCGTGCAGATCTCGGGCCTACATCAGGCCCTGGTGCATGAGCAGGAGCGGTCGGGCGCTGCCTGGACGCTCGAATGGATGATCCTGCCGCAGATGGCTTTTGCCACCGGGGCTGCCACGCGGCTTGCAACGGAAGTCCTGCAGTCGATAGAGGAACTCGGCGACCGCTGACTACCGTTGCAAGACGCTCTTCGAAAGTCTCATGTCAGGATCATCACGGCGGCATAGGCGGCGATGACCAGAAGCGTGACGTTGCGGCGAAGCGCCAGATACCAGGCGGGTTGATCGCCTTTCCGATGAATGGCGAGATCGGCGGCAAGCAGGACCAGAAATACGGCCATGTGGAGCCCCATGGTCAGCGCCGGAACATGGGCATAGATCAGCAGCCCGCCGATCGCCGCGAGGGCTGCGACATTGCTCACGATCAGCATGAGCCTCGGATCCTGAGCACGGATTTGCGCCTGGCTCCAGAGCGTGCCGGCCATGAAGCAGGCGATGCCGGTTCCGTAGGCGATGAAGGCTTGCGCGGCGAGTCCGGGCTGGTAGCCGAGCACCTGGGCCAGTGCCAGCGCCCAGAATGGGAGGGCGCCGGCATAGGTCAGGAGTTTGGTGAGCGCGGGATCGCGATACATCGGTCAGGTTCCTTGCAGACGTGGGATCAGCCGTTCCGTCAGGGCTGTTGCACTTTCCACAGCGGCCTCGACGCGGTTGCCGAGGCACCAGTCGCCGCAGGCCCCAAGGCCTAGGGCTTCATCGAAGAGATACGGTTGGTCAGCGGATTGGTCCACATTGGCGTACCGCCAGCGGTGCAGATCGGGCCAGGCTGCGTTCGAGAAGTCCAGTCCAAGCAGGCGCTTCAGCGACGCGAGCATCTCCGATTTCACCTCGTCCCGGTCACGTTCCAGGTTTGCCTCGGCCCAATCGTTGCGGCTGTGGATGGTGAGTGCCGTCTTCTCTCCGCGCCCGGGCTTGCTGCCTTCGACGGCAATCCAGCTCAGGATCGCATCGTCGATGCGCGCGGCTTCGAAGCCGAGGTCCAGGGGCTCATCGAGGCCGATCATCAGGGTGAAGCAGCCGCTCATGCGGACACGGGCCAAAGTCTCTCGGCCTGAAAATGCCTCGGGCATCAGCCGGATGGTTTGTGGTGCCGGGGCGGTGGAGATCACAAGATTGAAACTACCGAGATCCTGGCCTTCGCTATCGGTGAGTGACCAGCCATTTTCCGCACGGTTCAGAGCATCAACCGTCGCTTCCTTGCGGATCTGAAGGCCTTCGGCCAATCCGTTTGCAAACCCGCTCATGCCGGGAAGCCCGATATAGCGCGGCTCCGGAGGGCGGCTGTTGGTCACCAATCCTTCGGCCTTGAGCGTGTGCACTGCCTTTGGCCAGATACCGGCATGGCCCGCCTCGATTGCCTTTTCCGCAACCGACCGGAATGCCGGCGAGCGGGTGGTGAAATACTGGGCGCCATGGTCGAAGGCAAAGCCCTCGCGGCGACGGTTGGCCATGCGGCCGCCGAGGCCTCGGCTCTTCTCGAAAATGATGACGTTGGCTGACGGGACAAGCGCCCGCGCAAGCGTAACGCCGGCGATCCCGGCTCCGATGATGGCAATGGACGTCTTCACGCAATCCCTCTCTCAAGCGCTTGGCGCGCCTATGCTTTACGCGGATCAGGCGGTGGTGGATTTGCCGTCTTCGCTCGCTTCCAGCAGTGGCCGGATGAGCGGGTTCGGAAAGCGACGCTTCACGGTAACGGCATAGAAGGATTCGATCATGCCGGGCAGTGCATCGAACTCAACCAGCGTGCCTCCCTCAAGCTCGCCCTTGACGACGATCGGCGGGAGAACGGCAAGGCCCGCCCCTTCGCGGGCCAGAAGACGCATCATCGCCATGTCGTCTACTTCCGCTGCGATCTGTGGGGTTATTCCGAGGCGCGCGACGAGCGCCTCGAACTGCGAGCGCACGCCGCTTTCGAGCGTCGGCAGGATGACGGGGTGCTCGCCCAGCAGTTCGGCAAGCTTGGCGCCCGGTTTGCCATAAGACGGTCTGCCGATGAGGCTGACCCGCTGCTGGTAGACGTGCTGGGCTATGAAGGGTGTTACGGAATCGGCCATCGGCGCCTGGTTCAGGAGGACGATGTCGAGGTTCAATGTTTCCAGCGCGCCCAACAACTCGCTGGTGCTGCCCGAGCGCAGGATCATGTCGACGTCGGAACGTCCCAGGATCGGACGCAGGAATTCCATCTGGAAGTTGCGGGACAGCGTGGCGAGCGCGCCGATGCGGATGGCGCGGCGGGTTCTTCCGGTTTCCTTTAGCGTCTCGACCAGTTCCTCGCCGGCCGAGAAGATCGTGTCGGCATGGTCGAGCGCGATGCGACCGACTTCGGTAAGATAGAGCTGTCGACCACGACGCTCGAAGAGAGAATGGCCCAACCGCTCTTCCAGCTGCTTGATCTGGATCGAGAGCGCCGATTGCGACAGGTTCAGCCGCTCGGCCGTGCGGGTCAGGTTGCCGTCATGGGCGACGGCGCGGAAATAGCGGAGATGATGATAGTTCAGCTCGGACATGGTTCTATTTTATAGAACGAATTTAGAGAAACAATGAATTTTTCTTGTGATTACGCCGCTGATAACAGGTCCCTCGAGATCGCCGCTGCCCCTCCCAAGCAGCGGCCCAGACCGGAGACATGCCGTGATCCATATGTTGCCGCTTCTCGCACCGGTGCTGCTTGCCGGTGCGTCTTATTATGCATTCAAGGCGCCAGGGCTTCGCCCGCGTCTCGCCATCCTCGTTGCTGAGATCGCCTCGCTCGGATCGATTGTCGTCGCGATCCTATCCGGTGTGGTCCTTTATCTCCAAGGTCCAGGGACGAGCCCGGCGATCGGTTACAGCTACTTCGCGCTCGCCTCGCGGCTTGATCTTGTCAGCCTGGTGATGCTGCTGCTCGTGTCCTTCATCGGCTGGGTGGTGCTGCGCTATGCCGGCACCTTTCTCGACGGGGAAGAGCGGCAGGGCCCGTTCACCGGCTGGATGACGGCAACACTTGCCGCCGTCCTTCTGCTCGTCCAGTCCGGCACGCTGCTGCAGCTCGTTATCGGCTGGGTCGCGACCAGTCTTCTCCTGCACCAGCTCCTGCTCTTTTATCCCGACAGGATTGCCGCTCAACGCGCCGCGCGCAAGAAGTTCATCGTCTCGCGTACGGGCGATGCTGCCTTGATCGGTGCTGTCATCCTGCTCGCCATATCCTTCGGTACCGGTGACATCGCCACAATCCTCGCTGCCGCCCGTGAAGGCGAGGGCTTGCCGCTCACCATTGGTGCCGCAGCGCTCTTTGCCGTCGCAGCCCTTCTGAAGTCCGCCCAGTTCCCGACCCATGGCTGGTTGACGGAAGTGATGGAAACGCCGACCCCGGTCTCGGCACTGCTGCATGCCGGTGTCGTCAATGCCGGCGGCTTCCTCTTGATCCGCTTTGCCGATGTCATGCTGCAGGCGCCGGTGGTGCTTGCGGTGCTGGTCATGGTTGGCGGCTTCACGGCACTGTTCGGCAGTCTCGTGATGCTCACGCAGTCGGCGGTTAAGACCTCGCTCGCCTGGTCCACGGTCGCGCAGATGGGCTTCATGATCCTGCAATGTGGCCTGGCACTGTTCCCGATCGCGCTTCTGCACATCGTCGCCCACTCGCTTTACAAGGCGCATGCCTTCCTCGCCTCCGGTTCGGCGATCGAAACGGTCGCCTCGATCAAGCGTCCCGGTCCGGTCGCGATACCCAACGCCAAGGCGGTCGGGCGTGCCTTCCTGCTAGCGCTTGCCATCTATGCCGTCATCGGTGTGCTCTTCGGCTTTGCCGACAAGCCGCCGCAGGCGCTCGCGCTCGGTGCGATCCTGATCTTCGGCGTCGCCTATCTGATCGCGCAAGGCCTGGCGGATGCGGCTCCCCGGGCGCTCACCTGGCGAACCTCGCTCTACGCGATCTCGGCGGCCACGGCCTACTTCGCCCTGCAGCGCATCTCCGACAATCTGATGCTCGGCACGCTGCCGGCGACCCCACAGCCGGGGCCGCTCGAATGGACGCTGATGCTGCTCGCCGTTGTCACCTTCGGCGTGGTCGCGGTTGCCCAGTCGCTCTTCCCGCTCTGGGCCTATCATCCCGCAGCGGCGGGCCTACGCGTCCATCTCGCCAACGGCCTCTACGTGAATGCCCTCTTCGATCGCCTGCTCGGTGGCTGGACGCTTCCGCGCACCACCTCCGCAACGCCTGCTTCCGTGAAGGAGTGAACCGATGACCGAGATGACCACAATCGACACCTTGCATGGCGAAGCGCTTGCCCGGGCGGCAGATCAGGCGGTGCGGGCGATCCCTCCTGCCTGGCCGCTGACGGCGACCGTTGCCGTCAACCCCTTCCTCGGCCAGATCACGGAGACGCTCGACCAGACGGCGGCCCGGCTCGCCCGGATCGGCGGCGTCAGGCTGGCATTGCCGCGCAAGCATTATGCCAACCAGATCGCCAAGGGTGAGATCACGGATGAGGACCTCAGCGCAGCTCTCCAGTCGAGCGCACTTTTCAACCGCATCGACCTTCCGGCGCTAAAGGCTGCCGTTGCCGAGGAGCCGCAGCCGGTTGCCGCGCTCCCGACGATTGCAGAGCTTGCCGCGCGGGCCACGGGTAAGGACTGGCCGAGCCTCGTTTCCGAGCGGATCGGCACCTTTGCAGCCGGTTTCTTCGATCAGGGGCAGGCGCTCTGGGCCGCCTCCCGGCGGAACGGTCTCTACGCCGCCTGGCGCGCCTTTGCGACCCATGACCTGACGCCTGAGATCTTGGGGCTGAAGGGCTTCAGCATCCATGTCGACGAAACGCCGGAGACCCCGCATGGGGCAATCGAGCGGGCGGCCGTGTCGCTCGGCCTCGGTGCCGAGCCCGGCACCTATTTTCACCAGCTGCTGCTTTCCGTCGGCGGCTGGGCCCAGTATGCGCGCCACATCCAGTTCAAGGCCGAGGTCGAGGGACGGACGGACACCACCGCGCTCGAGTTGCTGGCGATTCGGCTGGTCTTTGAAGAAGCGCTCTACGCGCGCCATAAGACTGATATCGAGAACGAATGGCGGAAGGTGCGGCAGAGCCATGTTGAACCCGTGAGCCCGGATTTCGACACCGTTATCGACGGGTTGTTGCAGGTCGCTGCCGAGCGCGCGGCACAGCGGAAAATTGCCGCCACGCTTTCGGCCCCATCGACGGTCCAGGTCGCCGAAATGCGGCCGGTGCTGCAGGCGGCCTTCTGCATCGATGTACGGTCGGAAGTTTTCCGGCGGGCGCTCGAAAGCGTTGATCCGGCCGTGCGCACCCTCGGATTTGCCGGCTTCTTTGGTCTGGGCGCCAGCCACAGGGGCTTTGCCTCTGATGTTTCCGAACATCGTCTGCCGGTTCTATTAAAGCCTTCCGTCTTCAGCTGCAGCGCCGTCGATCACGATGAGGATGCCGATCAGCAAGCGCGGTTCAGCGCCCGCGCCACCCGCGCCTGGGGTCGTTTCAAGCTGGCCGCCGTCTCTTCCTTCGCCTTTGTCGAGGCCATGGGCCCCGTTTATGCCGGCAAGTTGCTGCGCGATGGTCTCGGCTTCGGCAAGGGCAAAGGTCCTGACGCCGCCAAGCCGCGCTTTGCGCCGAGCCTCGATCTGGACACCCGTGTCGTGATCGCCGAAACGGTGCTGAAGGCGATGTCGCTGACCGAAGGTTTCGGTCGCTTCGTGTTGATCTGCGGCCATGGAGCGAATGTGGTCAACAACCCTTACGCCAGCGCGCTTCACTGCGGCGCCTGCGGCGGGTATGCGGGCGATGTCAATGCGCGTCTGCTGGCCGATCTCTTGAACGATCGCGCCGTGCGGGAGAAACTGGCGGTGAACGGGATCATCATCCCGGCCGACACCGTCTTCCTCGGCGGCCTGCATGATACGACGACCGATACGGTGACGCTGTTCGAGCATGACGTCGAGAACGACATTCTGCCTGAGGACATCGTCCGCATCCGCCAATGGCTTGCCCAGGCCGGTGGCCTGACGCGGGCAGAGCGGGCGCGCCGTCTGCCGCGGGCGACGGCCGAGCGTGTCAGCGAGCGCAGCAAGGACTGGTCGGAAGTCCGGCCGGAGCTCGGGCTCGCCGGCTGCCGCGCCTTTATCGCTGCACCGCGCACGCGGACTGCGGGCCGGTCGCTGGAAGGTCAGGCCTTCCTTCACGACTATGTCTGGAAGAAGGACGAGGGCTTCAAGATCCTCGAACTCTTCCTGACGGCCCCCGTCGTCGTCGCAAGCTGGATCAGCCTGCAGTATTTCGGCTCCTCGGTCGCACCGTCGCTCTTTGGTGCTGGCAACAAGCTGTTGCACAATGTCGTCGGCGGCATCGGTGTGGTCGAGGGCAATGGCGGAACCTTGCGCGCCGGGCTCCCCTGGCAGTCGGTGCATGACGGCGAGAGCTTCGTCCATGAGCCGCTGCGCTTGACCGTTGCCGTCGAGGCGCCAAAGGAGGCGATCGCCGACATTCTGAAGCGGCATGCGCAGGTGCGGGCGCTGTTCGACAATGGCTGGCTCAGCCTCTTCACGCTCGACGAGCAGGGCCATATGGCCTGGCGCTATGCCGCCAATTTCGGCTGGACGAATGTCCGGCAGGGTGCGGCGTTGGTCGGCGAGCAGAAAGCTGCGAGTTGAAGCGCTCAGTACGGGAAGGCTGCCGGCCAACTTGGCCGGCGGCAGCTGGTCTTGATCAGGCAAGCCATCAAGGTCTGGATTTTTCTTCAGTAAAGACCTGTGGGATTGTTCATCTCGGAGGTTGCCACGCTCGTCATATGCCCCGGTGACGATACATCCGGCAGACCTGCATTAAGCGCATATTAGTCTTCCTTGCCCATAATCTAATCGATTCAGGCATGGGCGCTACGGCACCGCGTTTTGTGGACCGTCTGCGCTGGAGGAGGCATTCCGTGTTCATCGATCGTATATTGTCGCGCTTCAACATTCAGACGAAGGTGCTGATTTTCATACTTCCCTTTGTCATCAGCATTTCGGCCGTCGGCTTTACTGGGCTCTACGCTTCGGGCCTGCTGCAGGGGCGGATCGAGATCTCCAACAGCGTGCTGCAATCACTGAGCGGCTTCCGCGACGTCTCGGCTTCGATGGCCTCCTTCCTTGCCACTACGACGGAGGAGGCGAAAGCCGATCTGACCGGACGCCTGGAACAGCAGCGGCGCGATCTCGATGCAACCCTTGCTCAGCTTGCTCCCGATGCCGATGGTCGAGCCGAACTGGAAGAGGCCGGCAAGCTTATCGACAAGGTCTTCATGCATATCGACAATCTCTGGACGCTGCATGCCAGCGAGTCTGGTCTCGTCGAGACCTTGCAACAGGGAAGCAAGCAGGTCGTCGTCGCCCAGGGGCGCGTGAACGCAGCGATGGCGACCATGGAGCGCGCCGTGCAGGCAGATGATGCCGCGGCCAAGACCATGCTGCGCGACGCAGAAAGCATCCGCAGCACCGGCACTTTCCTGACCGAAACCAATTCTGCGTTCACCAAGGCCAAGACGCCGGACGAGAAGTTTGCGGTCATCGCGGGCCGGGTGGATGAAATCATCGCACGCCAGCAGGTGCTGGCCGCCGTGCTGCCGAAGGCGAACCAGTCGGCCGCCAAGACGCTCGACAAGATCGGAGGCGAACTGAAGGCTGCAATTGCCGCCAATGACAAGTCCGAGGCTGTCATCACCGATCTTGCCGGCAAGCTGCGCAATTTCACCCAGCTGAATGCCTATCTCGGGCTCGCCGCTCAGCAGAAGATGAAGGAAGCAACGATCAAGTTCGGTGAACTCGACGCGCCGCTCGCCAAGGCCCAGGCCGTGATCGAGGACGGCCGCCAGGTGATGGCTGCAGGTTATGCGCTTCAGATCATGATGGCGCGCTTCCTGCTGGAACCCACCGAACAGAACCGCATGCTGCTCGAACAGCAGTTCAACGCCGTGAAGAAGTTCCTTGCAGAACTCGACAAGACCGCCGCTGACCAGCCGATCCTGATGCAGGTGAAGAAGGATCTCGGCCCGGCTGTCGACACAATGCTCGGCGCAAGTGCCGAACTCGTAAAGGTCAGCCAGGAGCGCAAGTCGAGCTTCGACCAGGCTGCCGCCGAGTTGAACGTCATCTGGAAACAGCTCACCACCTTCGCCGAGATGCAGAAGGTGTCGGCCGGCCAGGAGCGCCAGGAGGCGAACTCCATCTCCATCGGCGCAACCGGTCTCGGTATCCTGATCTCGATCTTTGCCGGCATCGGTCTGGTGCTGACCTTCAAGGGTCCGATCGGCCAGATCACCGGTGCCATGCGCCGTCTGGCCGAAGGCGTGCTCGACACGAAGATCAATGGCGAAGCCCGCGTCGACGAGATCGGCGAGATGGCCCGTGCCCTTGGCGTGTTCAAGCAGAATGCACTGTCGAAGATCGAAATCGAAAGCCGCAGCGAAGCCGAACGGGTTCAGGCCGACGAAGAGCGTCGCCGCAATGATCTCGAAAAGCAGGAAATCGACCGCCAGATCGATTTCGCCGTCACGACGCTGGCCTCGGGCCTCGGCCGTCTCGCCAAGGGCGATATTTCCGAGACCATCGACACGCCATTCCACGGTCGCCTCGAACAACTGCGCAACGACTTCAACCAGTCGCTGGAGCATCTGCAGGATACGTTGACGCAGATCCGCTCGAACACCTACATGATCCAGCGCAATGCCGCCGAGATGAGCAGTGCGGCCGACCAGCTGGCCAAGCGCACCGAACAGCAGGCGGCGTCGCTTGAGGAAACAGCAGCTGCCGTCGACGAGATAACCGTCACCGTCAAGTCGTCTGCCGAGCGCGCCGAGGAAGTGAACAGCATCGTTGCCGATACCAAGGGTCGGGCTGACACCTCATCGACGGTTGTCGGCAATGCCATCGATGCGATGGGACGGATCGAGGATGCGTCTGGCCAGATCGTCCAGATCATCGATGTCATCGACGAGATCGCCTTCCAGACGAACCTTTTGGCGCTCAATGCCGGCATCGAAGCGGCACGGGCAGGTGAAGCCGGCAAGGGCTTTGCAGTCGTCGCGCAGGAAGTCCGCGAACTGGCGCAGCGTTCGGCGGGGGCCGCCCAGCAGATCAAGGACCTCATCCACAAGTCGAGCACCGAAGTCTCTTCTGGTGCCAAGCTGGTGCAGCAGACGGGCTCGGTTCTTGCGGAAATCTCTGCCAACATCATCACGGTTGCCGACCGCGTGTCGGTCATCGCGATGGCGAGCCGCGATCAGTCCAACGCGCTGGCCGAGGTCAATTCCTCTGTCAACGAGATGGACCAGATGACCCAGCGCAATGCTGCCATGGTCGAAGAGACGAATGCTGCAACGCGCCAGCTGGCCGACGAGGCGGATGCGCTGATGCAGCTCGTCAACCAGTTCAAGCTGGCGCCAGAAGCCCGTCGTCCGGCAGCACATTCGCATAGCCGCGCAGCCTGATTTCCACGCAGCGCTGCAGTTCAATCGCCGCCGGTCCCTTAGTGGCCGGCGGTTTTTCTTTGGCTGAATCATCGACGCAAGAGGTCGCTTGGAAAGCAAAGTCTTGGCCGCTATCCTGTGGCGAGCAGGAGGAGACAGGATTTGACGGCAGGCTCTATCAACCCGGCGGTCCGGCTGGAGAAGGCACGTCGCGTGATCGGCGCGCTCATGCTCTTTCTCGTCCTGGGAGCCTTTGCCGTCATGACGGCCGGCAATCGGTTCCTCACACAGAGCGTCATGGACGAGGCCTCGCTACAGGCGAGCAGCGCCTTGCGGCTGGCGACAGCGGCTCTTTGGGGTCATCTCAAGCGTTACGAGATGCTGCCTGCTCTGATTGCCGATCACGAGGATATGGAGGAGCTGATCCTCGATCCGGGCAATATGGTGCTTCGGGACAATGCCAACCGGTATCTGAAGGATATCAACGGGCTGCTCGAATCCTCCGACATCTATGTGATGACCATGGACGGCAACACGATTGCCGCCAGCAATTTTGACGGTCCAGCGAGCTTCGTCGGCGAGAACTTCAGCTATCGTCCCTACTTCTACGAGGCGGCGGCCGGCAAGCAGGCGCGTTTTTATGCGCTCGGCACGACCTCTGCCAAGCGCGGATACTACTTTTCCTCACCGATCGAGATCGATGGTGTGGTCCGCGGCGTCATTGCCTTCAAGGTCGATATCGAAGGCATCGAGTCCTCCTGGCAGGGCGGCGAATACAAGATCCTGGTGCATGATCCGGAAGGCATCATCTTCATGACCGGGAACCCTGAATGGCTCTACGCCTCGGTGCTTCCGCTGACGCCGGAGCGCCTAGAACGCACCGCTGCCTCGCGGCGCTATTCCGATGCGAAGCTCAGGGAGTTGCCCATTGGGGCCGGCAGAATTGAAGAACACACGCTGATGACCGTCAACCAGAGAGGCGGGTCGCGGGAATATCTGGTGCTCGAACAATACATGCCGGATGCCGACTGGACAGTGAAGGTGCTCTTCGACACCGGCACGATCCATGCCCAGGCGCGGACCATGCTGGTCGCCATCCTTCTCTTTCTCTGCCTGTTCGTCCTGGGGCTCGCAGTCGTCATCCAGCGGCGGGCACGGCTGCAGGAGCGCATGCATATGCAGGTGGAGGCACAGGCAGAACTCGAACGGCGCGTCGAGGAGCGCACAGCCGATCTTGCACGCGTCAACCTGCAACTCCGCCAGACGCAGGCCGACCTCATCCAGGCGGGCAAGCTCGCCGGCCTGGGCCAGATGTCGGCAGCCCTGTCGCACGAGTTCAATCAGCCTCTCGCGGCCGCCAAGACCTATGCCGACAGCGCGACCATGCTGATCGACCGCGACCGGATCGGCGAGGCGCGCGACAACCTCGGCCGTATCTCCAACCTGATCGACCGCATGGCCTCCATCTCGCGGCACTTGCGCAATTTTGCACGCAAGCCGAACGAGAAGCTCGGGCCGATCTGCATCGAAGACGTCGTGCAGGAGACACTGGAAATCGTCTCGGCCCGTCTCGGTACCGCAGATGCCAGTCTGGTGATGATTTTCGAACCAGGCCTTCCGCCCGTTCAGGGTGGCTCGGTGCGCTTGCAGCAGGTGCTGGTCAATATCCTGACCAATGCCTGCGATGCGGTCGAAGGACTGGACGACCGGAAGATCGAACTCTGGGCCCGTCGGGAGAACCGTCGTGTCGTGATCGAGATCGGCGACCGCGGCCCGGGTGTCCCGCCTGCCATCATGGAGCGCATCTTCGATCCCTTCTTTACGACCAAGGGCGTGGGCAAGGGGCTCGGCCTCGGGCTGTCGATCTCCTACAACATCATCAAGGATTTCGGCGGAAGCCTCACCGTCGGTCAGCGCGACGGCGGCGGCGCGCTCTTCCGCATCGAACTGCTGGAAGCGGAAGCATTGAACGAGGCTGCGGAATGAGTACTGGGCAGGTGTTGCTCGTCGATGACGAGGAGGAGCTGCGCTTCTCTACCAGTCAGGCACTGGAACTGCACGGCCTGCAGGTCAAGGCCTTTGCCTCGGGTGAGGAAATCCTGTCGCGCGTCGGCTTCGGTTTCGACGGTGTCGTCGTCAGCGATATCCGCATGCCAGGCCTGGACGGCATGACGCTGTTGCACCGGATCCGCGAACTCGATCACGAGATCCCGGTCATTCTCGTGACGGGGCATGGCGAGGTGCAACTGGCGGTGAAGGCGATGCGCGAGGGTGCCTATGACTTCATCGAGAAGCCCTTTGCCAGCCAGGCGCTGGCCGGGGTCGTCCGCCATGCGCTCGACCGGCGCTCGCTCGTTCTGGAAAATCGACGACTGAGAGCCGTTGCCGGTAAGCGGGACGATATCGAGACGCGGCTCCCCGGCCGCACGCCCGTCATGGTCGACCTGCGCTACCGCCTCCGTGCGATCGGGGCGACGGAGGCCGATGCGCTGATCATCGGCGAGACCGGTGCCGGCAAGGAAGTCGTCGCTCGCGGCTTGCATGATGTCAGCGCCCGTTCGAAAGGACCGTTCCTCGCAATCAACTGTGCGTCCCTTCCGGAAACGCTGATCGAGAGCGAGCTCTTCGGTCACGAGGCCGGTGCCTTTCCCGGCGCTCTCAGGGCGCGTTACGGCAAGTTCGAACATGGACGCGGTGGCACCATCCTGCTCGACGAGATCGGCTCGATGCCTTTCGATCTTCAGGCGAAGTTCCTGCGGGTCCTGCAGGAGCGGACGATCACGCGGCTCGGATCGAACGAGACGGTACCGCTCGACGTGCGTTTCCTCGCCACGAGCAAGGTGGATCTCGAAGGCGAGGTGGCGGCGGGGCGCTTCAGGGCCGATCTCTTCTATCGGCTCAACGTCGTGACGCTGCGCGTGCCGTCGCTGGCGCAGCGCCGGGCCGATATTCCGCTTCTCTTCCTGCATCTCGTGCGCGAGGCCTGCGCCCGCTATGGCCGCGACGACATGGAGGTCGAGCCGGAAATCCTGTCCGAGATCGCGGGGCGCGAATGGCCCGGCAATGTACGCGAATTGCGCAATGCGGCTGACCGGCTGGTGCTCGGTCTCGAAACGGGTCTAGACAGTGCCACGGCGCTGGAGACGGCCAATACCAGGCTTGCCGACAAAGTGGCTGCCTATGAAAAGCAGTTGATCGCCAATGCGATTACCGCCCACGGAGGCGCATTGCGACCGGTCTATGAGCAGCTCGGAATCTCGCGCAAAACCCTGTACGAGAAGATGCAGAAGCACGGACTGGACAAGAATCTGGCGCTGGACGGGGGCGATTAGAAAGCTGTGTCCGGCGAGCATGCCGCGATCATGGGTGGAAATCCACCCATGATCTCCATGCAATGGGGGGAAATGCACCCATGCTGCAGTGCGATGGCCCAGAAAATCGTGATGAAGCATTAACCCCTGCATTGTGACGGGGATGAAGCCGAGGAAGATCGCGACATCCAAAGCCGGCGAGGGAGGAGCCACGCTGGCGGGATCAACTGAACCGGGAGGCCTTCATGACATTCCTCAAGTCGCTTTTTAGCGCGACCGCAATCGCGGCTACCTTCATCGCAGCATCCGCATCCGCCCAGACCTATCCCGAGCGGTCGATCACCATGGTCGTTCCCTTCGCGGCTGGTGGCCCGACCGATACGGTTGCGCGTCTGGTGGCTGAATCCATGTCCAAGGACCTCGGCCAGCAGGTTCTCGTCGAGAATGTCGGCGGTGCCGGTGGCACGCTCGGCGCCGGCCGTGTCGCCAGCTCGGAGCCGGATGGCTACACCGTGCTCCTGCATCACATCGGCATGGCAACCAGCGCGACGCTCTATCGCAAGCTCGCCTATGATCCGCTCAATGCCTTCGACTATGTCGGCCTCGTCACCGACGTTCCGATGACTATCGTCGCCCGCAAGGACTTCGAGCCGACCGACCTCAAGGGCTTGGTGGACTATGTCAAGGCCAACAAGGACACGGTCACGGTCGCCAATGCCGGCATCGGCGCTGCCTCGCATCTTTGCGGCATGCTGTTCATGAGCCAGATCGAGACGTCGGTCGTAACCGTCCCTTACAAGGGCACGGGTCCTGCGATGACCGATCTTCTGGGCGGCCAGGTCGATATCATGTGCGACCAGACCACCAACACGACGAAGCAGATCCAGGGCGGTACGATCAAGGCTTACGCCGTAACCTCTGCCGAGCGTCTTTCGGTCCTGCCTGACGTCCCGACCGCTGCCGAAGGTGGCCTCAACGACTTCCAGGTCGGCATCTGGCACGGCGTCTATGTCCCGAAGGGCACGCCCGCGGACGCGATCACCAAGCTCAATGCCTCGCTCAAGAAGGCCTTGAAGGACGAGAATGTCATCGCCCGCTTTGCCGAACTCGGCACGGCACCGTCGCCGGACAGCGATGTCACCTCCGAGGCCCTCAAGGCCAAGCTGGAAGGCGAGATCGCTCGCTGGAAGCCGGTGATTGAAGCAGCCGGCCAGTACGCCGACTGATGACCTCGATCCTTTGCGACCCGATCATCTGTCGGGGCGCGAGGCTTCTGGTGCCGGGCGTTTCCGCGAAACGCTCGGCATATTCTTAGGGGGATCCAATGAAATCCTTACGCTTCGATACCGCCAATCTGTTGTGTGGTCTGCTCTTCATCGCGCTTGGCCTGTTCTTCATCATCCAGTCTCTGTCGCTCGAACTGGGCACGGCTTTCCGCATGGGACCCGGATATTTCCCGCTGGTCCTGGCCGCCGTTCTGACCTTGCTGGGTGTCGTGATCCTGATCCAGTCGGTGCGCGTGACAGGGGATGCCATCGGCGCTCTCGCCTGGCGCGGCATGCTCTTCATCCTTCCGGCTCCCATCGTCTTCGGGCTGCTGGTCCGCGGGGCCGGATTTGTGCCTGCCCTCTTCGTCGCGGCCTTCATCGCAAGTTTTGCCTCCGAGCGCCTGCGGGTGCCGGCAGCCTTGGCGCTTGCGACCGGCATCACCTTCTTCTCGGTTCTCGTGTTCAGCTACGGCCTCGGTCTGCCGTTCGAACGCTTCGGCCCCTGGTTCCGGTTCTGAGGACGTAAATCATGGATTTCATCAGCAATCTCGCCCTCGGTTTCTCGACCGCCGGTTCCATCGAGAACCTGTTCTTCTGCCTGATCGGCGTCATCCTTGGCACGCTGATCGGCGTGCTTCCCGGCATCGGCGCAACGGCAACCATCGCCATGCTGCTGCCGATCACCTTCCAGCTCGAGCCCGTTTCTTCGCTCATCATGCTGGCCGGTATCTATTACGGTGCGCAATATGGCGGCTCGACCACGGCCATCCTGATCAACATGCCGGGCGAATCCTCCTCGGCTGTCACCGCCATCGATGGTTACCAGATGGCCCGCAAGGGCAGGGCCGGGGCCGCACTCGCCATTGCGGCGATCGGTTCCTTCTTCGCGGGCACCGTCTCGACCTTCCTCGTCGCGATCTTCGCGCCGCCGCTCACCGCCATTGCACTCGAATTCGGTGCTGCCGAATACTTCTCCCTGATGATCGTCGGTCTCGTCTCGTCGATCGCGCTCGCCCATGGGTCGATCATCAAGGCGCTCGCCATGGTGGCTCTCGGGCTGTTGCTCGGTCTCGTCGGGACTGACATCTACACGGGCACCCCTCGCTTCACGATGGGCATCACCGAATATGCCGACGGGCTTAACTTCGTCGCCGTCGCCGTCGGTGTCTTCGGGGTGGCGGAAATCCTGCGCAATCTCGAAAGCGACCGCAATCGATCCGTGCTGATCACCAAGGTCAGCGGCCTCATGCCGACGCGCGATGATTTCAAGCGCATGGTCGGCCCCGTCCTGCGCGGCACGGGCATCGGCTCCGCGCTGGGCATCCTGCCGGGTGGTGGTGCAATCCTCGCCTCGTTTGCGTCCTACACGGTCGAGAAGCGCATGTCGAAGAACCCGGAAGAGTTCGGGCATGGCGCGATCGAAGGGGTGGCGGGTCCGGAATCGGCCAACAATGCCGGTGCGCAGACATCGTTCATCCCGCTGCTCACGCTCGGCATCCCGGCCAATCCGGTCATGGCGCTCATGGTCGGCGCCATGATCATCCAGGGCATTGTGCCCGGCCCGAATGTCGCCATCGAACAGCCGGCCCTCTTCTGGGGCATCATCGCCTCAATGTGGATCGGCAACCTGATGCTGCTGGTGCTCAACCTGCCGCTGATCGGGCTCTGGGTGAAGCTCCTGACCATCCCCTATTACGTGCTCTTCCCGATCATCATGGCCTTCTGCTCGATCGGGGTCTACAGCGTCAATGGGAACATCTTCGACCTCTATGCCGTCGCCTTCTTCGGGCTCATCGGCTATGTGCTCGTCAAGCTGCGTTGCGAGCCGGCACCGCTGCTGCTCGGCTTCGTGCTTGGGCCACTTCTCGAGGAAAACCTGCGCCGCGCCATGATCCTGTCGCGAGGCGATCCATCCACTTTCGTCACGCGACCGATCAGTGCGACCCTTCTCCTGATCGCGCTGGCAGTGCTGATCGTGGTCTTCCTTCCGAGCGTCAAGAAGAAGCGCGAGGAGGTCTTCCAGGAAGAGGACTGACGTCTTTGATCCGGAGGTTCTTGAAGGGGCTGGCGGCGACGCTGGCCCTTTTTCTCATGGGATGCCTGGCGAAAAGAGAGAGGTCCAGTTGCGGATGAACTCCTCGCGGGTTGCCCGATCCTGGGCGGCAAGCAGGGCGGGTCCGACCCTGATGGGACGGCCGATACCGGATTCGATCAGTGAAGCCGGGCCATCGACGCCAGGCGGCAGTGGCGCGTTTTCGGCAAAGTAGAAGGCTTTTTCCCGAGCGACCTTCTGTCCGCGCTCCGAGACGAGATAGTCGAGGAAACGGGCGGCCAGTTCCGGCTGGGGCGAATGGGTCGGGATCATCGCGCCACGCGTGAGGATCAGCGTGTAGTCGCGCGGTACCACGACCCGCATGTCGTTGTTGCGCAGGTAACGCGCGTAGGCGTAGGAGCCGAGGATATTGTAGGCGATCTTCAGCTGGCCGGTTTCGATCATGTCCAGCACTTCCTTGTTGCAGCAGCTGGTCACGACCTGGGCGCGGCTGAAACTTTCGAGCAATCGGCCATAACTCGTGGGGGCCTGCTGGGCGTCGTGGAAGGCCAGGAGATAGCCGACGCCTGAGAGTTGCACATTGTAGGTGCCGATGCGTGTCCAGTATTCATCCGGCTTGCGACGCAGAAGTTCGGCGATTTCCACATGCGATCGTGGCACGTCTTCCGGCGGCACCTGGGAGGCGTCGTAGACGATGACGGCGGGCTCGAAGGCAAAGCCGAAGATCTCGTCACGCCAGTTGGCCCAGGCGGATACCCGTTCAGTCTCCGCGGACTGATGCGACCGGGCACAGCCGTCATTGGCGAGTTTCACCAGATGGTCGACCGAGGAGGAGATCCAGAGATCGCCATGACTGCGTTGTTCGCGGCACGCCTGTTCCGCCTCGCGAAACAGGTCGTTGCTGACATAGTCGTTGAACTCGACCGTGACATCCGGTGCTGTCTGCTGGAAATCGCGGATCAGGGGCGCGATCACCTCGGCATCGGTCACCCCGTTGATGACAAGCCGGGCGCGTTCCTCGGCCGGCGCCGGAAAGATGGATCGATCACCTTCGAGCGCCCAGACGGACGTCGAGGCGAGGGTCGTGGTCAGCAGGCAGGCTACGAGTTTGGTGGTCATTCTCCAGAGATTCATGGGGCGGACCTCTTGTCCAGCAGGGGGAGTTCGAGGAACACGGTGAAGCCGCTCTCAGGCGTGGGCTCACGGAAACCAAGCGCGCCTTTCAGCGTCGTCGCCACTTCAGAGGCGATGGCAAAGCCGAGCCCGGAGCTGCCTTCACCCGTCTTCGACGACACGAAGCGCCGCGTGACCTGCTGCCAGTCCTGTGCGGGAATGCCGGGGCCGTCATCCTCCACTTCGACGAGCACGAAATTGCCGCGCTGGACGACGCGTACGGCAAGACTGGATACGACCCCGTGGCGGAGCGAGTTGTCGATGACGTTGACGATGGCCTCACGCAGGCTCAAGCCATCGCCAAGCACCATGAGTGCTTCCGGTGGGGCCTCGAAGGACACGACGATATCCGGATCGACGGTGATCGGGACGGCGGCCCGGAACGCCTTGCGCGCTACGTCGACCACATCGACTGGCGATAGCTGTACCGAGTCGAAGCGGTGGATCACCATGGCATGGTTGAGGAGCTGTGTGGTGAAGCGCGCCAGTTCCGAGGTACGGTTCTTGACCCGGTTCAGGTGGCGTCGGTCGTTCTCGGAGAGCGCCTCCTCGTCGATCAGGCTCACCTGAGCCGAAAGCGCCGTCAGCGGTGTGCGGATCTGGTGGGCGCTGTCGGCGATGAAGCGCTGCAGGAGGCGGAGGCGATCGTCGAGGCGACGCATGAAGTGGTTGATCGACTCGACGAAGGGGGAGAGTTCATGGGGCACGTCGACCGCCAGCGGCGTCAGGTCCTGGCTGTCACGGCGGCGCAGCGTGTCGCCGAGCGCGTCGAGCGGGCGAAGCGAGTATCGCACGGCCAAAATGGTGCCGCCGAGGGCGAGAAGGCTCATCACGCCGACCAGCACGAGCGCCCGGGTGGTGAGCTCCGTGGTCAGTTCCTGCCGGGCCTCGGTCGTCTGGGCAATCAGGACATTCGCCCAGCCGCCGATCGCGGGATCCGCGATCGCACGGCTAGCGGCGACGATGCGCACCGGCAGGCCGCGGAAGTTGGCGGTCTCGAAGCGGGCCTGGGTCCGGGCATTGCTCACATCGGCCGGGAAGTCGAGGTCCTCGTAGCCCGTCAGCGTTGCGCCATCGGGCGCGACGACGCGGTAGAAGATCTTGTCGCGTGGCGCGAGGCCGAGCAGTTCGAAGGCGCTCGGCGGCAGGTCGACGGCAATGCGTCCCTCTTCGACCACGAGGCTGTCGAGGATCTGGATGGCAGCGCCTTGCAGCAGCCGGTCATAGGCTTCGTCGGCAGCGGCCCGGGCATAGAACCAGGCGGCTGTCATCAGGATCGCTGCGCCACCGGTCAGTACGACGGCGACGCGAATTACCAGACGGGCAAAAAGAGAGCGCCTAGTCCTCTGCATCGGACACCAGTTGATAGCCGACGCCACGGACGGTCACGATGCGGGCCTTCGCGCCTTCGAGCTTCTTCCTCAGTCGCCCGACGTAGAGTTCGATCGCATTCGGTCCTGCCGGTTCGTCGAAGCCGAAGAGCTGGTCGAGAAGCTGGTCCTTGCTGAACACGCGGCCGGGCCGACTGGCGAGGATCTCAAGCAGGGTCATCTCGCGGCGCTTCAGCGGGACCTCGCGATTGCCGACCTTCACCGAGCGCTGGCTTCGGTCTAGCAGAACGTCGCCGCAGACGATGACATTTGTCGCCTCGCCACCGGCGCGGCGACGCATCAAGACCCGGGCGCGGGCTTCCAGTTCACGAAAGTCGAAAGGTTTCACGAGGTAGTCGTCCGCTCCAAGATCGAGCGCACCGACGCGATCGTCGATCTCGGAACGCGCCGTCAGCACGAGGACGGGTACCGTGCTGCCGCCATCGCGCAACCGCTTCAGGATCGAGAAGCCGTCCATTCCCGGCAGCATCACGTCGAGAATGACGAGGTCGTATTCGGTGAAATCCAGGATGTCGGCTGCAGCACGGCCATCGGTTTGCCAATCGACCGTATGGCCGATGGTTTCAAAGCGGCGGGAGATGGCCTCTCCGACGTCGAGCGTGTCTTCCACAAGTAGAATGCGCATGACCGACGCTCGCATGTCTGGCTCCGCCGATCAAGCTGAAGGAAAGGCGGTATTCAGGGCTTCCGGTTAACTCGACGATAAACCTGGGCCTCTAAAGTTCGCCGGCAACGGGAAACGGAGACGCGGTCTTGGCAGAAGAACAGAAGGAAAGCTTCATCCGGGCTGGTTATGACCAGAACTCGTTTCGCTATCTCATGAAGCGCATCTTCTGGCGCCTGATCGCTCCGCTGCCGGACAAGCTCTACATCCAGCTCAAGTTCTGGAGCATCAAGGGCGAATGGCCGGATGTCGACCACCCCAAGACCTTTTCGGAAAAGGTCCAGTACCGAAAGATACACGACCGCAATCCGCTTTATGGCAAGCTCGTCGACAAGCTTGCGGTAAAGGACTTTGTCGCCGAGAAGGTCGGTGCCCAGCACGTGATCCCGACCTATTGGGCCGGCACGAAGCTCTCCGATGTAGACTGGACGACGGTCCCGCTGCCGGTGGTCATCAAGCCAAACCATGCGAGTGGACTCGGTGAATTTCTCTATAAGCCCGAGGATGTCGAAGCCCTCAAGCGCCATGATCCCTGCGCCGAGTGGTTGTCGATCGATCATGCCCGCTACAACAGGGAATGGGCCTATTCGCAGGTCGAACGCAAGGTCGTCATCGAGAAGATGCTGAGCAAGGACGGCGGCATTCCCTGGGATTACCGCTGCTTCGTCTTCAAGGGACGGCTGTCGCATATCATCATCGACACACGTACCGACGATCAGGGCTACTCCGCCACCTATTCCCGCGACTGGGAGCGTCTGCCCTTCTACGACCCGGATTATTATCCACCCTATCCGCAGGAAATCCCGCGGCCGGAGCAATTCGACCTGATGGTGTCTCTTTCGGAGGCCCTTGGTCGCGACCTGGATTTCGTCCGCGTCGATCTGTTCGACACGGGCGACAATCTCTACGTCGGCGAGCTCACGCTCTATCCAGGTGGCGGCTTCGAAGCCTTTGAGCCGGCGGAATACGATCGCCTTATCGGCGACAAGTGGGTGCTTCCCGCCCGCAGGTCGTGAGGCTGGCGCCGCGTTCAGGCCTGGACGGTTCTTACGTCCAGTGAAGCCATTGCCTCTGATGGTGGAGACTTCAGCGCTTCGATCAGCGATGCCATGATCGCGGTGCGTAATGCATATGTGTTGGCAGTGGTCTTCTTGTGGTCCAGCCTTTGGGCAGCAACGACCAGATTGGCACCCTGCTGCATGACGATCTGCTGCGCACGCACCATCGCCCAAGTCTCGATTTCGGTATGGTCAGTCATGTCCGCGTCCCCAGCTAAGTCATTTAGCCCACGAGGCTTTCTCGAATCAGCCTCACGCCCCGAGAATATTCGATTATATCGATTGGTTAAATCAGCGATCCAAAAAAGGTCATGCATTGCCCGGCACGAATGGTTGCTTATTCTGAAATTATTGGAGCTGGCACTTCAGCCTTCTTTAAGATGGTTTTGATTTATTACAGTACGTCAAGCATAGGAGGCGAGATGAGTTGCCAAGGTTGCAAAATTGGAACCGCCTTCGGATCAACGTTTTCAATGGCTTTCCAGCCGATCATCGATACGCGTCGCCGTGAAGTGTTCGCGCATGAGGCCCTGGTCAGGGGTACTGACGGGAGCGGAGCCGGGTCTGTTCTTTCCCTCGTCGATCCCGACAATCGCTATGCGTTCGACCAGCAATGCCGGGTGCGCGCCATAGAGCTCGCGGCGGACCTCTTTCCCCGTCATGCGATGCCACACCTCTCGATCAACTTCATGCCGAATGCCGTCTACGAGCCGCGTGCCTGTATTCGCCAGACGCTGGAGACTGCGCGCCGCACGGATTTCCCGCTCGACCGGATCATCTTCGAGTTCACCGAGGTCGAGAAGCTCGATACGGCCCATCTGCTCAACATCCTGAAAAGCTACCGTGAGATCGGCTTCAAGACGGCGATAGACGACTTCGGGGCCGGCTATTCCGGTCTCAACCTTCTGACGCAATTCCAACCGGATCTGGTCAAGCTCGACATGGATCTGATCCGTGGCATCGACACGGATAGGGTCAAGCAGATCGTGGTGAGACGGACGCTCGAGATGCTGCGCGATCTCGGCGTTACGGCTGTATGTGAGGGTGTGGAGACCTCCGGCGAACTCGAGATGCTGACGGATCTCGGTGTGGATCTTATTCAAGGCTATTACATCGCACGCCCAACATTCGAGGGGCTCAGTCCCATACCCACCGCGCTCGCCGCCTGAGCGTCGCAGATTGCTTCAATGGAAAGGGCCGCCCGTGAGAGCGGCCCTTTCCAGTTCGGCGTTGTCCAGGACCGCACAACTTCACACCCCATGCTGGTGGTGCCGATCAGCCCGATGAATCGCGCAGGCTGAAGGGAGAAACGGAGGGTACTGCATCCACCATTCCAGGTGGAACAAGGGTGGCAGGACGGCGTTAGCTGGCGTCGGACACCGCCACGCCCAAGGATGCAGCATGCCCTTTCCCGTTTCAACTTACCGCCTGCAGTTCCGCGGTGGCATGGATTTCGACCGTGCCATCGGGCTCGTGCCATATCTGAAACGGCTCGGCATCACTCATCTCTATGCTTCGCCCGTTTTCGCCGCTACGGCAGGATCGACCCATGGTTATGATGTCACCGATGCCAACTTGATCGATCCGCTGCTCGGTGGCCGCGAGGGGCTCGAGCGGCTGTCTGCCGAACTCAAGGCAGAGGGGCTCGGCCTGATCCTCGACATCGTACCCAACCACATGGCGGCGAGCCTTGAAAACAAGTGGTGGCGCAGCGTCGTTGAATGGGGTGAGGCGAGCCGGTACGGGCACTATTTCGACGTCGACTGGAGCCAGCGGCTGACCTTGCCTTTCCTGGGCAAGCCCTTCGAGCAGGCAGCCGCGGAAGGCGAGGTCACACTCTCGCTCGACCGCGAGAGCGGGGCACTGGCAATCCGGTACTTCGACAGTTTCTACCCGCTCAATCCGTCGACCTATTCCACGGTCCTTCAAGGATTCGACGATAGCCTGGCTGCACAGCTTGCCGAACTGGGGCGGCACGCGGAGGCTGGCGAGGAAGAGGTGTTCCACGACGCGGTCCGTGCGCTTTGCGCCGACGATGGCTACGACCGCCTGATCGCTCTGATGAACGAACGCTTTGATGACCCGCAGTTCCTGATGTCCGTCCATGATCTGCAGCCCTATCGCCTCATGCACTGGTCGGAAGCGGCCAAGGGCTTGAGCTATCGGCGCTTCTTCGAAATTGCCGGCTTGGTGGGGCTGAAGGTCGAAGCAGAAGACGTGTTCGATGATGCCCATCGAACCATCCTGGACCTGGTCCGGTCCGGTCATGTGGACGGATTACGGATCGACCATGTCGATGGCCTCGCCGATCCCGCCGGTTATCTGCAGCGGCTGCGCCGCCGCGTTGGCGACGATGTCTACATTGTCGTCGAGAAGATCCTTGCCCCCGGTGAGCAGCTGCCCACCGACTGGCCCATTCAAGGTTCGACTGGATACGAATTCATCGCGGCGCAGGTGCCTGCCTTCCTCGATACCGAGGGCTTTATACAACTGCGCCAGGCGTATGGAATGCTTGCCGGTGAAGCCTTGTCCATCCCGGAGCGGATGCGCGAGGCGAAGCTTCGCATGATCCGGGTGAATTTTGCCGGGGAGGTCAAGGCGCTGGTCAAGCAGGGAAGAGAACTGCTTGGACTTGACGAGGCAACGATGCGCAGGGGGCTGGAGGAGCTCCTTCTCGCCTTTCCCCGTTATCGGACCTACGGCGCCCAAGGGCAGATGTCGCCTGACGATTGCCAGCTTCTCGATCAGGTGCTGACCGAGGTGAAGACCCGACTGGACGCCACAGCCGCCGATGCCGCCTGGTCGATCGTTGACATGCTCAAAGGATCGGGACGCTCTGAGGATGATCGTGTCGCGGATGACATCTTCCGGCGGCGCTTCCAGCAGCTGACCGGGCCGCTGATGGCTAAATCGCTGGAAGACACGCTGTTCTTTCGCCATGTCGAATTTCTTGCGCTCAATGAAGTCGGCGGCGAGCTGGAGCCTGATGAGGGTGGGCTCGACCACTTCCATTCCGAGATGGGCAAACGGCTTGTCAACCAGCCTCTCGGGCTGTCTGCCTCGTCCACCCATGACACGAAACGAGGCGAAGACGCCCGCGCGCGGCTTTTTGCGCTGGCGGAAGATGCCGATCGTTTCGTCAGTCTCTTCAAGCGGGGGCGGGAGACGAACAACGGTGCTGTCCAGATCCTCGATGACGGGCCGGCGCCAGATCCCGAGCTCGAATGGATGATCTTCCAGGCGATCGTCGCGCATTGGCCGGTGGAGCTCCATGCCGGGGATCTGGAAGGTGTCGCCGACTTCACGGAGCGGCTCCTTGCCTTCCTGGAGAAATCCGTACGAGAGGCCAAGCTGCGCAGTGACTGGAATGGCGTCAACGAAGTCTTCGAGACGGCCGTGAGGGACTATGTCCGGGCGCTCATGCTCGACAACCATGCCTTCGTTCGGGAAGTCTCAGACGAGATCCGCCCGCTCATTCACGGCGGTCTGATCAACAGCCTCAGCCTTACGGCGATCAAGCTGACCGCGCCCGGCATCCCCGACATTTATCAGGGCAGCGAAGGCATCGACTTGAGCTTCGTCGACCCCGACAACCGCCGTCCGCATGCCTTCTCCACGCTGTCAGAGTTCGATCCGAATGCGTCGGTGTCTTGGAACGACCGCAAGGCACTGGAGGCTGGATGGTTGAAGCAGGCACTGGTGGGGCGCCTTCTCGCCCTGCGCCACAAAAAGCCGAAGCTCTTCTTGCAAGGTGACTATGTTCCCTTGCAGTGCGAAGGTAGTCGGCGACAGCATGTGATCGCCTTTGCCCGCCGGCATGGCGATCAAGCAGTGGTGACAATCGTCTCTCGCTATCCGATGGCCATGCTCCGGGACGGTGGTGGACGGGAGGCTGATCAGTTCTGGACAGACACGAGGCTGGTGCTACCCGATGGCTTCCGTGATCGAGCCTGGAGCGAAGTGCTTTCGGGGCGCGAATATACCAAGAGGGAAGCCGTCATGATTCGAGACGTGATGGATGACCAGGTTGTTGCCATCCTCACGGCGGATAATTGATGTGAGGGAGAGAGCTGCCGACCGTGAAGGGGCGATGCTTTTGTCCCCTCGGGCTTGCCGGTTTCGAAGGCAATGAAAAGGGCGCGCTTTGCGCCCTTTTCATTGCCCTCAGGCAACTGCACGGTTGCGTTGCGGACGGAAGCTGATCTGGCGCGCCGGATCCATGCACTCCCGAATTCCAGCCTCGGCGGCAGCTGCCAGGAAGGCACTGCGGGCCAGTTCCGACGAGCGGCTGCCGCGCAAAGCGTGCCGGCACAGGCGAATGGCGCGCTCATAGGCGAAGCCACGTCGGGTCGGCCATTCGGCATCGAGAAAGTCGAGTGCGTCATAGGCATTCAGGAAGCGCCGTGTCAGTCCGCAGGGCAGTTCTAGTTCGACGGGGCGGGTCCAGGTAAAATCGGCTTCGGTCATGCCTTCCTCCATTTCGCAGCGATGAACTCGCAGGCGGCTCACCGGTTCCCGGAAGGCGATCAAATAAAGATGCTAGGAGATTGATTTTTCGGTTGCCGAGGCATGTGCTGCCTGTTCTCGCTGCTCCAGCCAATCCGTCGTGATGTCTCCTGCGAGCCTTGTCGCCTCGACAATGTCGCGGCCTTCGAGCAATCCATGAAGCAGAGCCCCGCTGAAGCTGTCACCGGCGCCGATCGTGTCCCGGACACTGACCGTGCGGGCAAGAGATATCGTCCGCTCCGTATCTCCGTCAAAGAGCGAGATATGACCCGGTCCGTCGGTCATCACGAGCTGTGCCAGGCGCTGTGTGCCGAGTTCTGCAGCCATGCGCCAGATATCCGCCAGTGCCATGCCGGGAAGATCGGCTTTCGACCCCACCATGACATCGACCGGTCGTGGCCCTCCGTCGCGAAGTGGCAGTTGCGACACGACGAGAGGCGCGCGCTCCAGCGATTCGAAAATGGTCTGCGGCAGTTTCGGCGCGTTCACGTAAAAGGCATCGGCATGCACGGGCTTGTCGAGCAGGAAGGTGCGCGATAGCCGGTGTTCACTCGACAGGATGGTGCGCTCACCGATCGGATCGAGCAGGATATCGGCAAAATCGGTCCCACCCTCGCGGCGTGCGATCAGCCCTGTGTCGAAGCCGGTCGCCTGTAGATCCGCAAGCGCGGTCTCCCCGTGGGCATCCGCCATCAAATTCGAGAGAAGCGCCACGTCATGGCCGAGATCCAGCAGCCGTCTGGCGGTGAAGTATCCACCGCCGCCAAGGCGGGTCTCGCGCGACGACCAGGCAATGCGGCCGCCGGCGCGAAGCGGCTCGGTCAGCCGCCAGATACGGTCATGGTTGATGTGGCCTATGACGATGACCCGCTTGCTGGCGACGTTCGTCATTCGGCCTTTTCCTTCGGCACGGGGCGGCTCGTCTCGCGCAGGATAAGCTCGATTGGCCAAAGCTCGCCTATGTCCGAGGGCTCGCGGCCCGCCAGCATCTCCAGCGCGAGGTCGGCGATGCGCGTTCCGGCTGCGCGGATCGAGGAGCGCGTGGTTGAAAGTGCGG